>OCHV01000618.1_pt1 | contig 27869 bp, 21 predicted proteins | sample 1538461 | NCBI WGS metagenome assembly OCHV01 (sample SAMN04571692, study PRJEB22368) | human gut metagenome | biome: human gut; material: stool | host: Homo sapiens | place: Luxembourg | collected 2012-08-03 | reverse complement strand
CTTTCCTTCTCTGACCGGCGGAACTCCTCACTCCGTTCGTCAGTGATAGAAAAAGCCAGTGTAAAGGCATGGGGACTGAACGTTACTTACGGCTTCAAGAAACCAAAGAAAAATCGGGCTTTGTCCATGCCTTTTCAAAGTTATAAATTATCGAATTATTAATTAATGTACAAATGTACGACTGAATAATTCTACTATAAATCGGGACATTGCTGCAAAATGGATTGCATAATGACAGCTGCAGCCTCGGCATCGGCCAGGGCATGATGATGATTTTTCAGGTCATATCCGCAAAAGGAAGAAACGGTATGCAACTGATAATTTTCCAGTCCTTTAAATAATTTCCGGGAAAGGCGGTAGGTACAGTAAAAGGAGTAACCGGGATAATCCATTTCGTAAAGCCGAAAGACAGCTTTCAGGCATCCCTCGTCGAACATGCTATTGTGAGCCACCAAAGGTATCCCTTCAATCATCGGAGCAATTTCCCGCCATACCGTAGGAAAAGCCAGAGCTTCCTCGGTATCCTCCCGACTCAAACCGTGAATAGCTGTATTACGCCGGGAATAAAAATTCGGTGCAGGATGAATCAGACTGTAAAACCGGTCTTCGATCACCCCCCGGTTCATCACGACGATCCCCACCGAACAAACACTGGTCTGCTGCCAATTGGCTGTCTCGAAATCTATTGCAGCAAATTTCTCCATTTTTACTTCAGCATTTATTTAGACAAAAATACATCATTAAAGCTTAAGATTTTCAAAACCCAGGCAACTGCATGACTACTGTGGGTATCAGTAACAGAAAACCCAGGACGACAAACAACAGGAGGATTTTGGCAAACCATTTTACCCACACCTCATAGGGAATGCGGGCGATTCCCAAAGCACCGATCAATACGGCGGAGGTGGGCGTGATCATATTGGTAAAGCCATCACCGAACTGGAAAGCCATCACTGTAGCTTGCCGGGAAATACCGATGACATCCGAGAAGGGAGCCATAATCGGCATCGTCAAAGCAGCTTTGGCCGATCCCGAAGGGATAATGATATTGATCAGCGTCTGAATTACATACATCGCACCAACCGAAGCCACTCTTCCGGCCTCGTTCATCAGAGAAGCCAAGGCATGTAATATAGGATCGATAATACGCCCGTCCTGCAAAATCTGGATGATACCTCCGGCCAGTCCGACCACAATAGCCGCCGATAAGATATCTTTGGCTCCTTCGAGAAACAATTTGATGATGCTGTCGGTATCTTTGCCCGCAGCATACCCCGTCAACACTCCCATCGCCAGAAAAATCGCCGAAATTTCGGGCAGATACCAACCATGCCCCATCACTCCGATCACCAGAAAAATGACCGTAAAAGCCAGGATAGAAAGGATAAAAAAATGGAAAGATTTCCGTAGCCCCAACCATCCGAACAAAGCGAACAAAACCGTACCGACCGGTACAGCATAAAAAGTGACCGAAGCATTCCCCAAACTAAAAGTAGTAACCGGATAAACGACAGCAAAAATAATCAGAGACACGAGAATCAATCCATACACGATATAAGAAGCCACCGGGATCGTATAAGCAACCTCTTCGCCACTTTCGGTACGGCGATTCCGCCAATATTCGTCGGCCCGATACATCGGGGAAAGGGTCGGATTGCGTTTCACCCGGGCCGCATAGATCAACACACAGGCAACTAAAATCACGGTGAGCAAAAACCAGCAAAACAAGCGGTATTCAAAACCGGAAAACAAAGGTAAACCGGAAAGTCCCTGAGCGATACCGATGGTAAACGGATTCAGGATCGCTCCGGCAAATCCCACGTGGGCCGCAACATAGACCATACACAATCCGGTAATCGAATCATACCCCATCGAAATAGCCAAAGGTACAATGATAATCACAAAAGCCAGCGTTTCTTCGCTCATACCGAAAACAGCCCCGAACATACTGAACAAGAAGATAATCATAGCGATCACCAGATTGTTCACCCCGATCCGCTTCATAAAACGATGCCGTTCCAATCCCTGCGTAAAACGCAAAAAAGAAAAAATCCCTACATCGATCGCCCGGCTATTGTTCATAATCTGAAAAGCCCCGCCGATAATCAGTAAAAAGGCTATGATTCCGGCCTGCTTCTCAAATCCTTGCAACAAAGAAGAAAATACCTGCCAGGTCTGTGGTGCCGATTCCACCGCATGATAAGAATTATCGACAATCACCGACCGGGTCGTTCCGTTGACCTCGACGGTATGGCGACTATACTCTCCCGCCGGAATAATCCAGGACAAGACGGCACAAAGCAGAATAATCGAAAAAATAATCGTATAAGTATGAGGAATCTTTTTCAGCATAGCACATTAAATAATTAAACTTTTACGACACGCATACGGTGAGGGAACAAAGGTATATATATTTTTTTATTGATCTATGTTTTATTCTACACATCGCGGGAAAAATCGGTTAGACGATTAACAATCCGGGGAACAGTTTTTGTCGTACAACAAATTATTGCGAAATTTGCAATTCCAGAGACATCCTGGGCATAGGCACTTTCGTCCGACAAAAAACGAGTTAGAAATGTATACAGCAATCAGAAAAATCATTGAAGCAGCCTGGGAGAACCGGGAATTATTGAAGAAAGAAGAGACCCGGTCGGCTATCGATCAGGTAATCGGGTTACTGGACAAAGGGAAATTGCGCACGGCTACTCCAACCGACGAAGGTTGGCAAGTGAACGAATGGGTAAAAAAAGCGGTTATCTTATATTTTCCAACCCAACCCATGTCGACCATGACCACGGGACCATTCGAGTATCACGATAAGATCCGGCTCAAACAAGATTATGCAGAATTAGGAGTACGGGTAGTTCCTCCGGCTGCCGCCCGCTATGGAGCCTATGTCGCCCCGGGAGTGGTGATGATGCCTTCCTATGTCAATATCGGTGCTTATGTCGATTCGGGAACGATGGTAGACACCTGGGCGACTGTCGGTTCGTGTGCCCAGATCGGGAAAAATGTACATCTTAGCGGAGGAGTCGGGATCGGAGGAGTATTGGAACCGGTACAAGCAGCACCGGTAATTATCGAGGACAACTGCTTCATCGGTTCGCGTTGTATTATTGTGGAAGGTGCCCATCTGGAAGAAGAAGTCGTGCTGGGTGCGAATACGGTAATCACCGCCTCGACCAGGATCATCGACGTCACGGGAAATGAACCGATAGAATACCAGGGTTATGTGCCGGCCCGGTCCGTCGTGATCCCCGGTTCCCGAAAAAAACAATTTCCTGCCGGCGAATACGAAGTGCCCTGTGCTCTGATCATCGGCAAAAGAAAAGCATCGACCGACCTGAAAACCTCGTTGAACAGTGCATTACGGGAATTCGACGTGCCGGTGTAAAAGATATTAAAACCAAATTCAGATTATAAGATTAGAAATATATGGAGAAAATTAAAGCAGCCGTTATCGGATACGGCAATATCGGGAGATATGTAGTAGAAGCACTCCAGGTTGCTCCCGATTTCGAGATCGTGGGTATTGTACGCCGGAATGCCGCCGAGGTTCCGGAAGAACTGCACAACTACAAAGTAGTAAGCCGTCTGCAGGATTTGGAAGGGGTTCAGGTAGCTATTTTATGTACCCCGACCCGCAGTGTGGAACACTATGCAACCGAAGCCCTCCGGCTAGGTATCAATACGGTAGACAGTTTCGACATACACACTCAAACTGTCGACTTACACCGCACTTTGGGAGAGGTAGCCCGTAAACATCAGGCTGTTTCCATTATGTCGGCCGGTTGGGACCCGGGAACAGATTCTGTAATACGTGCACTATTGGAAGCCTGTGCTCCGAAAGGTTTGACTTATACAAACTTCGGCCCCGGCATGAGTATGGGCCATACGGTAGCCGTCAAAGCGATCGAGGGAGTAAAGGCCGCCCTGTCTATGACTATCCCCACGGGAACCGGGATTCACCGCAGAATGGTATATATCGAACTTCAGGAAGGATATCTCTTCGGTGAAGTTGCACAGCAGATCAAAAACGATCCTTATTTCATAAATGATGAGACCCATGTCTTGCAGGTTGAAAAAGTAGACGACTTACTGGATATGGGCCATGGCGTCAACCTTACCCGGAAAGGCGTGTCGGGAAAAACACAAAACCAATGGTTCGAGTTTAACATGCGGATCAATAATCCGGCCCTGACCGCTCAAATTATGGTATCTTCAGCCCGGGCTTCGATGCGGCAACAACCCGGATGTTATACGCTGATCGAGATCCCGATGGCCGACCTGTTATATGGCGAACGGGAAGAACTCATCGGCCATCTGGTCTAAACCGGAATGTCTAATGATTTATGATTTACGATTTTCTCTGCCATATCAAGTGTGCAAGGTTATCATCGTAAATCATAAAACAAAAAGCCAAAAGGTGATTAAGGTAAAGAAAAACTTCGTATTTTCGCCCTTTGAAATCTATATTATATGAACGATAAACTCAAAGAGGAAATCCGGAAAACGCTGGGAATCCTGAAAAACGGAGGTGTAATTCTTTATCCGACCGATACGATCTGGGGATTGGGTTGTGACGCCACTAATCCGGAAGCTGTCAAACGGATTTATGACATCAAAAAACGGGCCGACAACAAATCGATGCTTGTATTGTTGGACGATGCAGGGAAAATAGCTTCCTATGCCGACGTCCCGGATATAGCCCTCGATTTGATCGAAGTGGCCGACAAACCGACAACTATCATCTATCCGGGTGCTAAACGTTTGGCACCCAATCTGATCGCAGAAGACGGTACGATCGGTATCCGGATTACGCGGGAAGAATTTACCCGATCTTTAATTTTCCGTTATAATAAACCCATCGTTTCGACTTCGGCCAATATCAGCGGCGAACCCTCCCCTCATTTTTTCGGGGAAATCAGTGAGGAGATCAAAAATGCAGTAGACTATATCGTAGATTATCGCCGCAACGATCATAACCCGGCAGCTCCCTCGAGTATTATCAAACTGGGAATGGGCGGGGAGATTCAAATTATCCGGAAATAATCTTTAGCTCTTGACTTTAAACATTCGACTTTAATTATGGCTTTGATTTTAAATATAGATACCTCTACTTCTGTCTGCTCGGTAGCCTTAGCCCGGGACGGAAAAATGATTGCCTTGAAAGAAAATAACGAGGGATTGAACCACTCGGTTTTATTAGGCACCTACATCGACGAAATCCTAAAAGACAATCACATGGATGCCCATTGTCTGGATGCCGTTGCGATCAGTATGGGCCCGGGGTCGTATACCGGATTACGCATCGGAGTATCTATGGCGAAAGGAGTATGTTTCGGAGCAGGTAAACCTCTGATCGCCGTACCGACCTTACAAGCACTGGCCTTATCGGTATCGGAACGGATACGGGAAGAAGCGCTGTATTGCCCGATGATCGACGCCCGCCGCTTTTTTCGACCGTAACAACCAAAAGGTCATCGATACCAAAGCAGAAATCGTCGACGAAAATTCGTTTGCCGATTTATTGGCCGGACATAAAATTTATTTTTTCGGAAATGGCAGCGACAAAGTCAGGATGCTCCTTACCGCTCCTAATGCTCATTTCATGGGACAAGTAGAAACCTCTGCCCAGCACATGATCCCCCTTGCAGAGGAGCTGTTCGGCCGGCAAGAATTTGTCGATGTCGCCTACTTCGAACCGTTTTATCTCAAAGATTTTATTGCCACGACTCCGAAGAAAAAAGTGATTTGATCCAATTTTCGCCGGCATATCGGGTTTTGAATTTTTCGATTATATTTTTTATAAAAAAATAGGAAATCATCTGTTAAAAGTTAACTTTGCAAATTCGATTTACGATATACCGTAAATTGCAATTTTAATTTTCAAAAAACAGAATGATGAAAACAAAACTTTTTACCCTGGTATTTGCAGTCCTTGCTTTAGGGGCTTGTAAAAAAGAGATTAAGCTGGATGTTAAACAAATCCATCTGACCGACAAGACCGGACAATGGGACATCAAAATCGACCGTCCTGCCTTCTCGACTACAGATGCTGAAACTGAAAAAAGCTGTGTCAAATTCAACGACGAGGTCAACGGGCTGATCAACGGTATTCATGCAGCCTTTATCGAACAAGCTAAAGAGAACATTGCCCGTTTAGATTCTGCAGGTTTCAAGCAAGTAGCTCCCTACGAACTGATCATTGAAGATTCGGTGTTCCTGGCAGACCAAAATTACATCAGTGTCCGGGTATTATCGTACGAAATGCTGGGAGGAGCCCATGGGATGACCAATTTTTATGCTATAAATTACGATGTGAAGACACAGAAATTCTTAACCAATAAAGATATCCTCAACCTAGACAAAGCAGCAGATATCAATGCCCTTTTAAAGGCTAATCTGAAAGATCCGGACAAATGCTTCACTTTCGAAGCTCCGACAGTGGATAATGTCACCTGCATCAACCTTACCCTCCACACGGTCGATTTTACTTATGCCCAATATATCCTCGGTCCTTACTCTTGTGGCCACACCATCATTTCCATTCCCAAAGAAAAGATGAAGGATATGCTGGTAATCAAATAATGGTCCGACCGGTTGAAATGGATAAAACAGTAACAACGGATAAAGCGGTTATTACCGTTGTTACTGTTTTAAATTTATTTTATATAATCCCGGTGGAATACGGGTAAATTCAGGTATTTATACAATGCATTCGAAAGTACAGGTGACGGAAAGAAAGGTTCACCGGCCATCAGTTCGAATGCCTTTTTATAATCTCCTTTCCGGGCATATGCCACAGACAGATACAATAAATTTTCTTTCGAAGGTATAGTTTTCAATGCCTGATAGGCCATATCGACGACCTGGTCAGCCAGTTCCATACCGACTTGTTCTTCCTGAAAGAAACCGGCAATAATCAACGTATAAAAAAATTGACCGGCCAGATAAGGATGTTTTTCCTTATATTTTCCGATCAGTTTCATCGCTTCCGGAATACCTTTTTGAAAATCTTTTTCAAACAAAGTATATTCCATATTCAATATTTCGAGATACATCCCGGCCAAAGGCAGGTTCAGTTCTTTCAAAAACCGAAGATAAGCCTGATACGCCTCCGGTTCTTCGCGCTGAACGATTCCACAACGTACTACCATCCGATACATATTGATCCAGAAATCATATCCCTTTTCGTATTTTTGATAAATTTCTGCCTTATTCAACAAAGTACGAAAAGCCAGATTGTCTTCCGCTCTCTGCATAAAACGTTTTAAAAAACGGTAATTTTCTTCTGTTTCCAATAGTTCGGACGATAAACCTTCCAAATATTCCCACATCATCGGTTCAACCCGATCGGGTTCCACTTTACTCAATACCCCCAACACATAATCACGGATCAGGTCAGGAGTACGTTCTCCGCTTTCCCAGCGTCGACGTCCTTCGTCCAACTGCTTATTCAAGTCCGATTGTGCGGCAGCAGCAGCCAACTTCAAAAACTCCTGAGGTTCGGCATATCCGACATGCATATCCCAAATTTCACCTTCGCCGTTCAGCCAAAAAAAAGCAGGAAAAGCTGTCGCCTTAAAATGCTGAAAAAAGGGATGCTCCTTATCTTTTTCTGCATCCAGTTTCAGACAAACAAAATGCGTATTGAAATAATCACCGACCCCGGCCTGGGTGAAAACCTCCCTGGCCATCTTTTTACAAGGTCCACACCAGGAAGTATACACATCTACAAAAATTCCCTTATTCTCGGATCGGGCTTTTTTCAAGGCTTCCTCGTAGCTACCGTGAAAAAAATCGATTCCCTGTGCTGAAGCAATTATACTCCAACTCATAGTAACCACCAATAAAAATAATTTACTCATAAATAAATCGTTATTACACCTAAAACCTAATCAGCAGGTCCTGCCAATCGATGCCTATCCCATCCTCACGACCGATTCCCTGACCGAAATATTTTATCAATACCGAAAATTTGCCGATCAGCCATCAGCAAATCGGGTGATCGGTCAGTCCCGAAAAGACACTTGACGTCTCTCCGGGACCTCTATCCCTATTAACATTAACTATACTTTTCATCGATATCGACCACCGTATCACAGAATCCGGTCTTATCGAACAAATAATCCGCATGGATTCCCCCTTGTGAGCTCACCTCATAGAAAATAACCCCTCCTTTTAAACCGGTCTGATTATTATCCCGTATACAAATCCGTAATTGTGCAGACTGACGGGTTTCACCAGCCATTTCTGTTTCCTGGCTGATCGTTACAAACTTAAATCCGGTAATTTCCATATTCCGCGAGGTCAAATCGACCTGAGGAGCTTCCAAAACTTCAGTAGATGAAGAAGTGAATAAATTCAAAGACAACGAATAAATCCGACTGCCGGTTGCATACATCAACACATCCGGGAAATCATCGTTCGCAGCAAAAGCAATTGCCTCAGCAAGATGCGGGGCAATCCCGGCACCGATCTCTTTACGTAAAACAGAGGTAAACTTTTGATCGACGAATTTGTATTTATAAATGTAAAGTTTTCCGGTCGAAGTATCTTTCATCAACATCCAATAATTCCCCTGTTCGGATTGATTACCACAACACAACATTTCCATATGTTCACCGATATGGTCACAATCGAACTGCGAGATATCGGCCTCCGGCCTACTCAATTGGTGTAATCCTCCCCAGTTCCACATATAGTGCCACAATAATCTTTTGTTTTTCGTGTCATAAAAAATCGGAGCACCTGTCGCATCCATCACAAAAGGGGCAACTTCGTAATTTCCAACACCCTGAGTTGCCACCAACGGAGTTTCCCATTCGGGCAGAAGCATATTGACTGCTCTACGGCAAACCTGACGGTTAATAATGATATAATCTATAAGCATCCCTTTAAAATAGAGTTCAGGCTTCAGAACAGTCTCTTCAAAATCAACGGCGAATCCCTTCCGAAGCGGTTTTAATCCCTCGAAAGAGACCGGACTGGCCAACATTCCGCCATTTTCATCCTCGCACATAATCGCTTCAAATTTCAGGCTAGGCTGAGCAGGCAAAGGATTAACCGAAAATATCCGCAACGGATTCCTGCCCACCCGTTTTCCACCATTCGCCCGGGAATAAATATTCTCGATCAAAGAATGATCCGAATTTAAAAAATTCAATTCCGCCTCTCCGTTTTCCTCACACAAAAGAACCGTTCCTTTCGTAAATTGTGTCATTACTTCCAATTTCATTTCCTGACGGTAATATACCCCGGTTGTTTCATCCGTAACCTTCAAAGTCAGCGTATAATTTTCTCCGGGTACGGCATGTGAAGGATCGATCAAAACATTCAAGTCTTTCGATTTACTGAGTGTATCCGCCACTTTCCGGGTTGTATCGGTACTTAAATACCAAACATAGGACAAATGCGAATCATCGTTCTGGCTTGTCGTTAACGATAAAGGAATATTCAGATAATCATAGAGCATGACGGAATATTTCTCCTTCAAACCGTTAAAAGTCACTTCATTCAAATCTTTAAAAGAATTTACCGTATCGTCCTGGGCACAGCTTCCCAGCCATAACGCTAATATTGTTATTCCGATATAATATATTGTTTTCATGTTCAGTTTATTCATAATTATACTATTTTACAAAGGCTCCCAAGTCGTGATCAAATTACCTTTTTCATCATATTCGATATGGGAAGCATAGTAATTACACACTGCCCGTCCGGCCCGCATCCAATAGGTATAAGCCTGTACCCCTCCATAATTCATCAATTCCCCTTGTGTCAAAGGGAAATCATGTCCCATAATCTCGATGCATTTCAAGTGTTTGACTTGTGAATAAGCCCCGAAATAAATAGGCAGAGGCGATACATCCCAGTATGCCGGTTTCAGCAACTGATTGGTCACCAAAAGACGGACATAACATTTTTCGGGTAAAGCCACATCCAGATCGGTAGTCGTCTCTAACCTCAATTTCAACAAGACGGTTTTATGATCCAATTCTTCTCCTTTCTTCAGGATAACAACCGGTAACACTGTCGCCGGCTGATGTGCCGGGAAAATATAATTGTCTTTCAAAGCCTCATAATGTACCCCTGCCTGAGCGGTCGATCCTTCTTCCGTAACCACCCGGAAATTCATCGGCCGATCGAGTAAGGCCCCTTGCAATTTTACGGTCAATTGGAGTGTATCCCGTTCCAAACCGGTGATCCGAAACGAATATTGCAAACTATCGGCTTCTTGAGAATAATCTTCAAAATAGACCCCTCCTTTCGATTTCCAGGTCATATGATCGTTTTCATTACATCTCCACAACAAACACAACACCGGAATCCACAGTAAATATATCTTTTTCATAATTATACCTCCTAGTTTTTATTTCCATAATCTTGTTCATCGACAGGCAGCGGAAGCATGTATACCGCTTCGGGATCGATCGCTTTGGATTTGAAAACACCCAACTGGCTCAAATATTTTCGTTTATAATAGTAAAACATCTGGCCTTCATTCAGAAATTCCTTGCAATACTCTTTATAAATTTCATTTTGCAGAGTCGAATCGTCTGTCAATGCTTTCAATCCCCGGTAAGCCCGGATTTTATTCAGGTAGGCCAAGCCTTCCTTACCTCCCAGACATTCGGCAGCAATATAATACAACTCAGAAATCCGGATCAAAGGCATCATCTCCACTCCTTCGAATTTATTCGACATATTGGCCACATTACTACTCGTTTCCTTAAACCAAATTTTTAAACGGTAATCGTCATCGGCCGGATTTTGGGGGGCGAACAAATTATTCTGAGCGGAAACTGAAAAAGCCAGCATATGTGTATTGTTATTTAAATTGGCTTTCGAGGCAGCTTCACCGAAATAGTCACTGATCACCACCTTCATTTGTTTCATTTCTAATCCGAACAAAAGTTCATTCTGGAATAAGCGATCGGCCGAAGTAACCTCGGTTACCAGTTCGAACGGTGCTACCGGAAGAGTTTCGGCCGTACCGATAATTTCACGGGCAGCCGCCAATGCCTCCGTCGTATTGCCTGCATAAAGCTGTACCCGGGCTAACAAAGCTGTCGCAGCATAATAATTCAAATGGAAACGACGGTTTTTCAGGCGTTTATCCTGCGCATACGTTTCTTCCAAATCCGCATAATTCGGGCCGTAGGAATCTACTTCACGCATCAATTCACGTGCCTTATTCAAATCGGCGGCTACCTTCTCCAATACCTGATTTACGGTCAACCGGCGGGAAGCGATATTGGTAAACTCCTCCATATAAGGAATAGCTTTATGCTCCTTCCCGACTGCCGGTGAAGGACCGTACAAACGTAATAAATCGAAATGCAGGAAAGCACGCAAAGCCAAAGCTTCTCCTTTATAAATCCGATAGATGGCATCCGAACTGAAAACCTCCTGTTTTTTATCGATATAGGCCAATAGTGTGTTCAGGTTAGCGATCGCTTTATATTGTGTCGACCAGATTTTTTCAATCACAGCCTTATCTACCGGTTCATTGTATTTAAAATCTACTGTTTTAATATACTCGTGTTCCTGAGTGGTAATCTGATTATAATACTGAGCCAAAACATCCGTATATCCGAAAGTCAGCTGCCTTCCATAAAGGTTTTCATGAATCATCAACCCATATACTCCGGTCAAAATATCCCGGAACCCACTCTCCGCTTCAAACATATCTTCTGCCTTGACATCGGCTTTCGGAGATACATCAAACCAATCCTGACACGACGACATCCCTGCCATCAGCATCACCAATGCTATTATAATTCGATTTGCTTTCATACTCATACTGTTTAAAATGTTATTTGAGCTGCCAAAGAGAAGGTTCGGGCAAACGGATAATTAATTCCCCGTTCCATTTTCACCGAAGAAACCCGGAATACATCGTTTCCGATCGCCGATAATTTCAAACGTTCGATTCCCAATTGTTCCAACCCTTTCCAATTGAATTCATACGACAGATTCAGTGAAGATAACGTAATATAATTCTGTTGTTCGATAAAACGGGAAGTGGGCATCGTCGCAGTAGTATTCGTAATTGCTTTATATTTGGCTATATCACCGACATTTTTCCAACGATCGTACAACACCCGCCTGTCTGCATTTTTAAGCGGATCGACATTTTCCACTTTATCTACCAAGGTCTTATTGTAGATATCTCCACCGTAACTATATTTAAAATAAGCGTTCAGCATAAACCCTTTATATCGTAACATCGTCCCGAAATTTCCCTCGAACTCCGGATCTTCACATCCCAAAGGTTTATAATTATCCGTACTCCACCGATCAACTTTCCGGCCATTCAGGTCCAGAAACACTTCATCACCGGTTACCGGATCGATTCCCAGAGATTCATTTGCCCAAATGGTATGAATAGATTGTCCTTCCTGATAACGGACGACAGGACGTTTATTCTCTTTATCTACAGTAGCTTCATCCTGATTTTTATTCCAAGCCACCAAGGCATCGCTTAACTTTAACAATCGGTTCCGGTTCCGGACTAAACTGACAAAAACATCCCACTGTAATCCCTTGTTTACATTACGAATGATCGTTCCTTTCAGATTAAGCTCGATCCCTTTGTTTTCTACCTGTCCCAAATTATCTTTATATGAACTGAAACCCAATGAAGGAGCCACCAATACATCGGTCAATACCGATTTAGACGTCTCTTTATAATAGTTGAAATATCCACTCAGCCGATTGTCCAGTAAGGTAAAATCGACACCGATATTCAGTTTTTCTGTTTTCTGCCATTTCAGATCCCGATTTCCATAAGCTTTCAAAAGTGCTCCGATATATCCGTCATACCCCTGTCCCGACAAAATCTTATTCTCGTCTTTTACATCCAGCATATTGTCTTTATAGGTAAACATCATCATCGCCTGATAGGGATAAAAATTCTGCCCTCCGGTGGTTCCCCAGGAACCTCTGATTTTAAGTTGACTGATGAGAATATTTCCCTTGAACCAAGCCTCGTTATGTATATTCCATCCCACACCAACCGAACCGAAAGTTCCCCAGCGTTTGTCTGCACCGAACATAGACGAACCGTCACTACGTACAGAAAAATCTAATAAATAACGATCGTCGAAGCCATAATTAAAGTTGGCGACCACGCCCATCAGACGGGTAATCTCATAATCTCCGGTAGGTTGATCACCATCTCCATACTGAATACCCATTCCGATATGATCCATATTACTATTAGGGAAATTATAAGCCGTCGTTTCGAACCGATCGGTTTTCGACTGTTTGACATTCCAGACTGCAACCGCATTCAATTGATGTTTATCCAGCCTTTTCGTAAAAGCTAAAGTAACACTGGCATCATAAGAAAAATAATCGGAAACCGTTTTAGTATAACTTCCTTTGTAGACCTCTTCTTTATAAAAATCGGTATGCTCCGAAGGTTTAAAATTATCTGAAGTCATATTTTTCTTATTGAGTGAGATTTTGGATTTCAATTTCAGCCCTTCGACAATATCCCATTCCAAAGAAAAATTATTGATAAAATCGTCATAAGCCTTTTCCGATTTTGTGCCTAATGTCGCATTATACATCGGATTCAGCGCCTGAGACTCATCGGCGAACGTATATAATACCTGTTTTACATTGCCATTTTCATCATACGGATAATAATAAGGATTCAGCCAGGTATATTCGGAGAAATCACCATAAGGAGAATCGGTCATTTTCATATGAGAATAGGTCAGGTCATTCATGAATTTCAACGTCTTATAACGATACTGCAATTGTACGCCGACCCCCAGGTTATCCCGTCCGGAACCACGCATCACTCCGTTCTTATTCTGGTAATTCACTGTCAGTCCATACCGAAGTTTTGTATCGCCACCTTCCAAAAACAGGGAATGTTTATGGCTAAAGCCGACATCTTTTACGGGCTTGGCGATCCAATCGGTATCGATACCCCTTTTCACCAAAGCCAGCCGTTCGTTATATCCATCCATATAATCATCTCCGATCTGGATATTCGGATGGGAATATAATCCGGCCAACCGTTCGTATTCCACCTTTTCGGCAGCATTCATCAGATTATAATCGCTCAGGTCAGCGATTTCAAAATCACCTGAAAAATTATAGGAAACTCTCATTTTTCCCATCACCGGCGCTTTCGTTTCCACGACCACCACTCCATTGGCAGCACGCGAACCGTAGATAGCAGTCGCAGCTGCATCTTTCAGAATCGTAATACTCGCCACCCGGTTCGGATCCAAATCGAAAATCTTTTCAGAACTCACTTCAAAACCATCTAAAATAAAAGTGGGCATATTGGGCGAATTTTCATATTCACTCTGTAAATTCCCACCACCATGGATGGTAAATTCCGGCACATAATTGGGATTACTACCGGCATCCAGATTTTCCATCAGCTTAAAAGACGGATCGACCATGGAAAGTGTATTGAGAATATTTCCGGTCGACACTTGTTTCAGCTGTTCTCCCGAAAAGGTGGTAGCCGAACCGGTATAGCTGTCTTTTTTACGTTCGAAATACCCGGTTACGACCACTTCGTCCATTTCCACCTTTTCTTCTTCGAGTTTCACCCGTAAGAATTCCTGATTCCCGAGGACGACCTCCAAAGGTTTCATACCCACAAAAGAAAACTGTAAAACTGCTTCTCCCTCAGGAAGACTGAGCTGAAAGGCACCTTCGGTATCGGTTATCCCGCCCAAGGTCGTCCCTTTGATCCGGACAGTCACCCCCGGCAAGGTGTTTCCCAGCACATCCGTCACCACTCCTTTTATCTCCCGAATAGCCGACTGAAGCGGTGAAACCGTTTTTTCCCGGTCTTTAATGACTACCACATTATCCATTACCGTAAAAGTAAGGGGGGTGTGTTTCAACAACCGGTCCAAAATCGTTTTAAAATCTTCTTGTTTAGCTTGTAACGATAAACCGGTAATCTTTTCGATTTTATCCTGACTATAAAAAAATTGTAATCCGGTCTGTTTTTCCAATTCTTTAATCACCTGTTCCAAAGAGGTTTCTTTCACATTCAGAGTGACCCGGTGTGTCTGGGCTTGTACCCCAAAAAACAGGAAGACATTCAGTAGAAATACCAACAAAAATTTTTTTCGTCGTTCCCAGGAAAGCCCCGGTTTGTAATACCATTTTTTTTTCATAACTTTGATTTGTTTAATTATCCAATAATTTTTCAGTGTGATACGGCAATTGCTGCTACAATTGTCGTATCGTTTTATTTCGGATTTACAGTAATAGTTCTGTCTTTCACAATAAAGGTAACATCCCCGCCGGTTTCTATAAATTGCAGGAATTCTTCTACCCGTTCATATTTTTTCAGTTGACCTGAAAAGCGTAATTTTTTTAAAGCTTCTCCATTGAAAAAAACTTCCACATCGTAGTTACGTCCGACCGTCTTCATCATTTCTTCCAGGGATTCTTTGTTAAAGAAGTAAATGCCGTCCTTCCAGCTTATAAATTCTTTAGGATTCACTTGCAATAATTCCGGTTTCTCCCCCCGACGTCCGGCCCTGACCTGTTCTCCGGGTTTCATAACTATTTCCCCCTGTTTCAAATTCTTGCCGGTATAGCTGACAGCTCCTTTCACCAAGGTAGTCACAACCCGTTCTTCATCTTCATAATCCCGGATATTGAACTCTGTACCCAAGACCCGGATCTCCCCGGATGAACCGGAAACAATGAAAGGATGTGCTGTATCTCTTTCAACAGCGAAATAAGCCTCTCCCGATAAAAATACCCGCCGTTGCGAACCGTTGAAACGAACCGGATATTTCAGCTTCGAACCGGCATTCAGCCAAACCCGGGTACCGTCGCCCAAGACCAGCGAATACTCACCTCCACGCGGGACGGTCAATTCATTGTACAGGACTTGTGGTTCTGCTGTCTGTGATTGGGAAGAATAAACCAATTGTCCGTCGTGGTACTGAATCCGGGTACCGTCTTTTTCAGCTATAGGAGCCACTTCTTCTCCCAAATTTATTTTTTCTCCATTGGCCAGGGTCACCACCGCTTTCGGTTTTACAATTCCGATCTCTTCCGACAAGGGTATCGAAGCGGGTTGCCACCAAACGAATAGTCCGACCCCTCCACCGACCAACAACGGAATCAGCAACGAGGCCACCCATCTCCAGCGACGGCGGCCGATAGACCGTTTTCCGGCCGTCATGCTCCAAAATCGCCGGTAAGCTTTATCCGTCTCAAAAATATCCGGTTCTTCCAATGCATTCTTTATCCACTCCCGGTCCTCAAATTCCCGGGCATACTTGTCCAACCCTGTCGTTTCTTTCATATGCCTGTATTCCTCGAGCTCCGAATCTTTCATCCGCCCCAACCAATATTCGAATATCAGATCGACAACCCTACCGATATCATATCCACGACGCTTCATGCTTTTTCAGATTTTTGTTATTTTTATATATTAAATCCGAAAAAGAAAAAAAGTATAACAGAAAAATGATTTTTTTTTGAAAAAATAGCTTGTACTCCCCACGCCGCTCTCTTTCGGCTATTGTTCAGCGAGCCATGCCTCGATTTTTTCTGCCGAGGCATCCTTGAGTATTACCCGTTTCCCGCTATCGAGCAGGTAGAGGGTGGGCATTGCCTTGAGATCATATACCTGTTCACGGGTAAGCCGTTTTCCCTCGTCATAACCATCGATCCAACGGGCGGGAAAGATCGCTTTTTCCCAGGCCGGCGTTTTACCCTCCACACACACGGATAGCAGGCATAACCGTCCGGCCTTCATAAATTCATTTATAACCGGTAAGGAGAGAAGCGCCTCCTTCACACGTTGACAGTCCGTGCAATCGGGATCATTGAAATAAAGCACAACATAATCGGCTCATGGCACCGTCGCGGGTCCGGTAGGTAAAATCGGCAGCCACATCACCCGGACGATTTTTCAGGGCCATTTCCAAGAGGTAACGGGGACGTTCTTTATCCCAATCATCCAAGCCGGGATTCCCGAGCAGTGAACGCAGTACCAGGATATGCAGCTCCTCGTTGTACATAGGCGAGTTGGGTTCGTAAAGATACTTGTCCGCCAAGGATATGAAATGGTACAACATCTCTTTTTTCACCATAGCACGCCGGAAAAGCGTGTCGACGGCAACCTGTGCTTTTGCCGTGTAGGGAAGAATACTGATAAAATCGACAAATGCCTGTTCCGTGATTTCAGGCCGGGAAATTAAGGTGGTGTCAGCAAAATTGAAATAATCCCAGTAATGCACGGCCAGATAAGCAGCCCGTTCTGCGGGATCCGTCAGAAAAACAGGTACCTCGGGTAACCGAAACTCCTCCGTCGTTCGTTGCGCCTGAGCGAAGGACGTAAGCCCGATACAGAAGATACACGCCCAAAGGGTTAGATTCAGAATTTTCATGTCGCTTGGTATTATGATTTATGAAAAACTCCGAACGTGGAAGCGTCCGGAGTTTCCGATTGTATCATTCAAAATATCAGTTACCGGTAGCCGCTTGAAGTTCAATATCCGGCTTTGCGAACAGCTCAGCCAAATTATCGTAGATTTTGTGATAAACGTTTCCGGCAGTATCCTCGTAATGCAACTCGATTTTGTCGGAATACCAGTTGAACTCGTACTCCCTGCGCAGGCGCAATTCATATCGGCCGTCAGCCGTAACGGTAACCGAACCGATACGACTGTTGTTGCCGACACGCTCGAAAGAGACGAACGCACCGACAGGCACATCCTTTACACCGTCAGCGGTTGCATAACGGAGCGTTCCCGTAATCGACCGGTTGGTTACCCGGAAAGTCTTACTATAATACACTACTTGTTTCTCGTTGGAGGAAATCGTGATGTCGCCCGCACTTACAATGCTATTTGTGATAAACGGCAAGGTTTTACGCTCTCCGTTTTGGTTTACTGAAATAGTCGTTGTATTGTCTATGTTTTCGATTGCATTTGTACCATAGTTACGTTCGGCCTCCCTGTCAGCCTCCACTGTATAAATGAAACGTCCCGGAACCGCAGGATCGGCCTTTAGTTTCGTTCCATTCAATTTGTTTGCCGCCAAGCGGTTTTCATCAATCTTCAGCATGGGCGCATCGATATAAATTTCGAACTCATTGCCGAACGGGTCTACCGAGTTTCCGTCCGATCCGCAAAAACTGGTCACGTCAATGGCAATATCCACCTCCTGTTCGGGTTGATAAGTCCATACCAAAGGGGTTACCACTTCAGGAATATCTGCCGCTGAAGCGGACCTATCCGGTTCGTCATCTTTCCCTTTCCAATCCTCACCGGCATATTTTACACGTGCCCCGAAACGGAACGGATTGTAATTGGCCAGCTCAAACGTAACGCTTCGGTATGAATTACCGGCATATATACCCATATCACCGGCATCTGCCGCCAGTACCGCCTCATTACCGGGTTGGTTCGAGGCAATCCTGACCACTTCCGCGCTTTTTGCCCGGTTCGTGTACATATAAATCGAATATTTGCCGGTTTCCGTCGGACTGCCGGGCTTTATCGGTTTGAACATCAACATACGACCGCCTGCCGGATTGTTCTTTCTCCACCACATATCTGCCTCGTCAGTATAGAAATTACAATCAAACGACACAATATCGGCTTCCGACGGATCTTTATAATCCGACAAATACTGTGAATATAGCAAGAACTCATCTTTCTCTCCGGCGTTGAACGGTGTTCCTCTTTGGTCATCTTCCACTTCATCGCCTTGTTTCTGCATGAGTTGCAGATCAAACTGCACCTTAGCATTGACCTTCTGCGGCACCAGGCGGTATAACACATACTCGTCATCTGCATATCCATCCGGATTTTGGGTAGGATCGGCGCTATACGCTTTCAGTCCCGTTACCGTGATGGACTTACGGGTGTCAGAGAACGTAAATTCCCGAGTCATGGTTTCGAAGTGTTCGGCCTCAATATAGAGCGTCCCTTTATATCCGGCAGCCTGTGACAGGATATTCTCGAAATAAACCCGTTGCACACCGGCCTGTTCGACCGTATATAGAAATTTATAGTCCGGTTCCGTTTTGATGTCTCCACTACTGTACCACTCCTTGTCGCCATTACGGACCACGGGCAATGCCATACCTGCCTCGTAACGTATATCCAATTCGTTGGCCGATAGGTACACTTTCATCGGGAACAGCTCGTCAGGGCATGTTTCGGGAATGGTAAACATCACCGTTACGTGCGAACGGTCTTCGGTTGGATTATTCTCGTTTATTTTTCCGTACACCTGCGTGCCTACCCATGAAGGAGTGAACGCCTGTCTCTTCACTGTGATCACTTTAATTTTGCGTTGCAGACGTCCTTTCTTTACAAGCAATGTACCTTCCAGCTTCTCGTTATTTCCCAAAGGAAGCAGAGAGATGACGATACTGCCCTTACCAATCCCGTCTTCAATCTCAAAACTATTGTCTATATTTTGTCTAGCCACGAGGTTATCTATCCACGAGACATCTGCCTTGTCGTCTTTTGTTATCGTCGTTCCGTTTTTACCTTTAACAGTATAAGAAAGTGTGTAGTTTCCGGTTCCGCCCGTAGCGTCTCCATCTATCACATAGCCGGTCTTTTCAACCGTGAGAATGTAATTCTGATCCTCTACCTCGTTCACCTCGTCGGAAATGGAGATCCAGACGTTGTTCGTGGCCGCTGCTGTCAATGCAGCGGCGAAGTTTTCCTGTCCAAAAGAAAGGGCTCCCTTGATATTCAACTTGTAATGATGGTTACGGCGTATGAGAATCTGATCGCCTTTTTCGTCAATCAGCATCACCCGATAATATTTTTCCGTGGATTCACCCGGAACATGTCCGCGAATGATGATACTGACAGGATCATCTGCGCTGTTTTCACTTTCGAAGATATACTGTTTCGTGGCCGTGGTCACATCCGTGATGTCGCTCATCCTGGCATCATTCTGCGGAAGTGTGACAAACGGATCGTCTTCGCCCGGCCACTCGAAATCGAATCCCTTTTCCGGGTGATAGGGAGCTACCGTACCAAAGGCATTCGTGTTATAGGCTACAAAACCCGTCACCTCTATCCACCCGTTGATCGGATTGTCGATGGAAACCTGCGCATGGTTGCGGATCATCTTTATCATATTTCCCTTGTCGGCCATTTGAGCATCGATCTTACTATCGTTATCCGGATCGCAGGTAAAACGTGCCCAATAGATCATACGCCCCGACGAACCCTCCAGCAGAGCCATAACCTCGGCCTCCGATTTGTTACGAAATTTATCCTCCTTGAATTCCGACATATTCTGATTGGCGAGAAAATGTACGGTTCGGGTATTTTCAGGCACTTCGGCCTCGAAATTTCCTGTTAAGCCGGCTCCATTCCCGGTAGGGGTAACTTTGGCCTCGACGGTCGTGGTAAAAAGACCGTAACTGTCGAAACAGAACAGTGTCATGTCCTGTACACCACCTCCGTCGGGATCGACCGAACGGGTTACCACCTCCTGCATAGCCGGAATATCGGCACTGAACCGAAGGGCCACGTAACCTTCATGTGCCGTGGGCATCGAGTCCAGCAGATCATCTTGCCGGCAAGAGACCAGTAGCACAGCCAAAGTTATTGCCGTATGTATTACTCTTTTTATCATAGTCTTATCCTTTATCTGTTCTTCGTACTAATTACCGGTCTATTTGCCATTGTAAACGTCGCGGACACAACGAACACCGGTTCCATTCATATTGTTTTTAGAATTGGATACCCTGCCGCTTGCACTATAATAATATGCAGCATTTAACAGATAATCTATAGCATCTGCATCTGCATTTTCTGTTCCTTGAAAATCCATGATAATCTTCAATTCGGCCTCGGTTGGCAAACGCCAATCGTCATACACCGTTCCATCCTCTGCAACCTCCACATAATTAGCGCAATGCTCCCGTGCAACCCTCAAACTATTGTCGCTGTCATCCAATGTCAAATTTCCAGCCCCCAACATAAAGCCACCTAATGAAGATGCAATCATAAAAGATGGGGAGACCAGTTGAGCATTATCTTTTCCGGGATCTGTAACCATCAGTCCGGGATTACTTTCGTCTTCAATCAATCGAGGACGTCCCACTGTATATTTATTCGATGTTGCTGTTAATCGAATATGGTACAAACGTCCATTGTATTCTCCTGTGCTGCTTGTCTCTCTCTGATTCCCACTATTCCAATAATAGTGCAGAATGGTTGATTTTCCGTTCGTTACACTGGAAACAAACTTAGATCGGAAAAAACCGCTGGATGTATTAATTTCACCCCACCAACCACTTCTTTCTGATGCTTCGTAATCATATTGTCCGTTCCAGCTGGATATATTTCTCGTGGCAAGGCTGATTCCGTATATACGGTCTCCCATATACTCATACGTGGTAGGCCGGGCGTTATTTGTTTTAAAATCGTCACGATAAGAATACCAACTCTGTATGTTTATGATGTACTCCAACGGGTACTGGATAATTTCGACCTCACGTTCTACCTGATCATCATTAAAGACTTTCACTTTGATATAGCGGATCGTGTTGTTGGTTGGTACCGGGCTATGAATGCCGATATTTCCTGTTACATCAGGCTCGGGGGTTATGGTGATTTGCCTGAGAGTCTGAGCATCTACAGAACGTTGCACTCCGAACTTGTCGTAATAATAAGCGCTTACAACTTCAGCATGTACTTCCGATGACGATGCAAATCGCAGTGTAGTATTGTCATCCGCCATATTATGCATCTCTATCTCGTTTTCATTCAGCGTCAGGTAGACCGGACGATCATCCTCACCGCCAATCAGAATCATCTGTTCGTTCCAGTCCTGCACAGAATAAGTCATATCAGTCAATTCAACCGGTTTTGACGGGTCGTTGGCTCCGGGCGCATTCACACTGACTACCACCTCGTAGCAGGTATTACGTTCCAGTGCTTTCTTTTCGCTGACAGGGATCTGGTACCAGTTGCTCTCACGAAGCTGTGCATCGTCTCCATCCCCCTCATACTTCATGGGAATATTCACAACCAGGCGTACTTCCTTTTCAAGCGCACTTTCGTTTATCCACGTATGAGCATAGGTATAGGCGGTCACGGTAATTAAATCCGCAGTCCAGTTGAAATAGCTGCCGGAGGACTTATCGGTATCTGTCAGATCAGCCGTACCGTTTACATCCGCTATTACCGATGTTGTATAAGGCATGTTGCGCAAATAATATCCTGCATTATGGGCTTCCTTACTGTCATCGAACGTTACTCTGTCACCCTTCTGTATCCTGACGACAATCTTGGCTGCCGCACGGCGTAAGGTAACCTGCAGTTCCGTATTGTCCGTAGCCGTTCCGTAGTTTAGAGTTACCGTTTCGGGGGCATTGGGTTCATCGGTTCCAGCATAAGCCACACCGTCCATCAGAAAAGTCCGCGGGGCACCGCTCACCTGCGATAATCCTGTCATGTGGATATTCCGGTCGCTCTGCGTCATGGCCTTGAGTTTATTCAGATCGAAATCTTTGGCATCGAATATTTCCGCCAGAGCTGTGCTGTTGGCAATCAGGTATACCCAATACTTTGTGTCTTTATTGAAACTGCTCCTCTTAGCTGTTAAGGTGATCTTACCGTTACCGGTTTCACTGCCCTCCACCCGCTCGTGCCATTTCCAATCTCCGTTCTCTTCGAAAATCACAACGTCGATATGGTTGACGGCCATTTCCACTCCGGGTTCATTGCCGGCACGGCTCACAGGCAATGTCTCCGACGATAGATTAAGAATGATGCTATTACCGTTCTTTTCCATGCTTCTGCCCGAAATATCGTCGTCTTTTTCACAGGCGGTAAGAAACAGTACCGCCATGCCACAAACAATAATATGATATACTAGCTGTTTCATCGCTCGTTAGTTATTTATGGGTACTTCGATCTGTTTTATCACAATTGCCTCGGGAATGTTACTCCCCTGCCATTTCAAGGAAGCGCTCTGCCCGTTAATTAATAACAATGAACTACCTGTCTGATCCCACGCCGGCGTGTAAGAGATAGCGAGACTTACCGTTTTGTCCACATTTGTGGACTTCAATGCCTTGATCTTGATTTGGTAGGGGTCAGAGGAAGCCACATAATTTCCCGGATCGACAAGCACTCCTTTTTGATAAACCGTTATCTCAAAATCTCCAGCTGTGGCATCAAGCAATGTGGGAACCCATATCTGTTTATCAGGCCCGAATATCGAGAATGTGAAAGAGTAACTGCCCTCCTCAGAAGTAGCATCGTTATTGTACCAAATAGTCGGTTGGCTGTATTGTCCATCTTCCGGTACCGAGCTTCCGTCAGCAGGTGTTATCGGATTGTCGTAACTCGGATAATCAAAAGTGATATTGTAATTCTCCTTATTCCAGTCGGCCACCTTATATTCGACGGTTATCTTACCATCGTTGTGCATCAGGCAACAGACCGTATAATATTTATTCCTTTCGATAGGAGGCATATATACGAAACCGCTTCGGGCGTTTCCATCGAATTCATAGTCTACCCGAAGAACATTACCGTCGTTATCCCCCTTAACGTCCCATGAGGTACTACCCCAAGGGTTTTCGAAAAGATAGAAAGATTCGTTCAGAACAGGTGTATAGTTCGCCGGGTTTTCCTTATCGGTTTGCGAGGCATTCTCAGCTAAAGTTTTCGTTACCTCTTCTTCGACAACTTCGAGGCTGATATCACCTGTAATACCTGTTATCGCTTTCAGTGTTTCATCAGTTTGCGGCATCAGGTAATTGCGTGTCCTTGTTCCGGATGCCAGTACGGTCAATCCGGTAACACGCAGACTGCTATTCTCTCCGACAGGCTTGGCTGCGAATACGCCGAGCTTACCTATCGGGCGTTTCAGTTCAAACGTAAGGTCCTGCCGAAGCAACGTGTGCCCTGCATGTCCGGGATCGGCCGGGGTCTTATCCGACAACTGCGTCAAGTCGATTGTTTCCGTCTGTTTGCAAAACATCGGCAAACCTTTCGACGTATTCAGCTTCGTGAATGTAAAATGGTTCAACTGGGTTTCCGTTGTGTTTTCCGTCAATAAGACAGAAGAACCCGGTGTTTCCATGGCCGCTTCGTTGGCCACGACATAGAAGTCCACCTTCTGTGTCATGGTGGAATACATGGTCAGGTGCATCAGGAACGAGGGATTGTTCACGTCCAGTCCGTCTTTCGTGTAGAAGTGTCCGGCCGGTTGTCCATCAACAAAAGCGTATACGCGCAACGAGTGCAGAACAGTCTCGTTGTTTGTGGGAATACCGTCGGTCTCCTCTACGGCCCGGGTGCCTATGTTCAGTTGCACCAACGCATCACCCTTTTCAGAGGGGACTGTATATTTTTCTTTGATACAGCCGGAGAGCAGAGAAGCACAACAGCCGAATAAGAACACCGCATAAAGTATCTTTCTCATGTTTCACATATTTTAAGGGTCTTAAAATTCAGGTTTCACTTGCTCAACATACCATTCGGGAACGGTGACCTTTATTGCGCCCGCCTTGAATTCGATCCGGATCGGAATCAGCACCTCTTGTTTAGAACAATCGATCATAGGGTTAGCAGCCAAAAAATCAGCCAGGTTAATCTCCGCCAGCAACTCTTCCCCGGAAGCCTGACGCAGACAGACGTTCACGTCCCTGTGATTCATGTGCCGCATTATGTTGGCACGAGCCGTCAGCAATTTTTTGTCGGACTCATATGTAGTTTCAAGCAAATAATCCGTAGCCTCTCCGCATGCCCGGTTCTCGAAATCGGTACAAGGCGAGACACCACATATCTCAAGTACAGGCAATGAACCTGCACGTTTTCCCACAGCGGGAATCCCAACCACTTCTACGAACAAATCGTAGTGGGAGCTGGCAAATTCTATCGTTTTGGTCTGATCATCCTCTTCCCTGCCGGTAAAAGGCAGCACGGTATAGGACGTTGAAGCGTGATAAAGAGAGTCGTTGCCGGAAACCTGTTTACCGGCAAAATAATCCCCGTCAGCAAATACTATTTTGTTAAAGTCACAAGTGGTGAGGCCCTCCACTCTCGTGTGATGGGTGTTTCCCACGCAGACGATCCTGTAATCCCCGGCTTTGAGCGGGGGAAGCAAAGCCGTACGGCTTGCTAACTCATCGTCGGATAAAGTATGCGAATTGACGCATTTATTCTCTGCATCGAAAACATACATTTCCACCCGGCAGATCTTGTCGGGGAATATCTCCGTCGTACCATCTCCCTTATAGCTGAGTGTCAACCTGTTGATGCTAAAACAGTCATCTATATCCTCATCGATACAAGAAGTTAACGCACCTCCTAACAACGCCAGACAGAAAACAATACTCGTCAATTTCATAAATCTTATTTTTATTTCATCAAGGAGAAAAAAGAGGGGGGAAGACGGGATACACCCGCCATTCCGCACCCTTTAATAATTATTAGAATTCAGGAGAAACAGGAACGACAGTCCAGTCTGCCACATCCACATTTAACTCCACGCAACGCTCAGGTTCGTCGAAATCACCATCCGTGAACGAGTAGAGCACCCGGTAGATCTTTCCTGATGTAAAGGCAGAAGCATTGGTAAACTGTCCGCGTAAATAGAGAGGCACCTCTGAATTACTGTTCACACCGCGCAGGGCGAGCAACAACTCAGGATTCTTAGCAGCATCCGTCACGTGTGCTAAACCGTAAGTGATGATTCCGGCGGCATCTTCTCCATCTTCAGCAGGATCGGTAATATCCGTACCATCTACGAATTTTTTCCCGCCGACAGCCAATTCTAAATTCAATTCATCGGCCCACGGTGCGGAACGATCTTCGATCCAACCCCATACTTCCGTATGATCGATAGTTTCAAATACTTTAGTATCCTCCACAGGAAGTTTAGACACGAAATCAGACTGTGTATAGTAATTGTTCAATGCTATTTTCTGTAACTTGACAGAGGTATACTTGGGAACATCTCCCTCTTGGGTATACTGGAATCCATAGATTTCGAAACGCGATACACGTGGCTCCAGGGTTACGTTCGCCGTGTAAACATTGTCATGAATTTCGCTCCCGTCAAGTTTTTTTTCTTCAAGCTCATCTTCACCATAAAGAGGATAGGTCGGGTGACCGCTTCCATTGTCATTCGGTATATGATCAACACGGGTTGCAATTGTAGAGTACTCCACGTCACCGATATTCCCCACGACAACGACTTTCGAGGTGGCAGCGGGCAGAAAATGATAGGTAATATCTTTTCCGTTCTCACCTATTTCAGCCCACTCAGAATCTGTTTTACTGAAATAGACCTGTTGATCCTGATTCTCATACTGAGGAACGGTTTGCAGGTTGCCGGCAGCATCCACAAAGAACACCTTGAAATTTTCCAACGCAACCTGGGAACCACCTTTCATTGCATCACCCGTAGCACGTGACTTCACAGTCTTTTGGATATTAGGCAGTTTGATCGTCACACTTTTGGGCATAGTATCCGTTTTCACACCATCTTCATGCTCGTCCTTACTGCAAGAAACAAGTCCCATTGTAGCCACTAAGGCCATCAATACTAAATTTTTCACTTTCATAAATACAAAAATTAATGGTTTTATTGAAAATTATAATTGTTCTATTACTCCTTGCACTTGTGTCAGGTTATGCCGGGCCTCTTCCACCCCTGCTTCGGCGGCACGACGGAAAGCGTCTTCCGCTTTATAAGGCTCTCCGGCCCCGGCATAGGCAACTCCCAGGGTGTTGAGAAGCGTGGAATCGCTGAAGGTAACCTTCGAATATTCTAACAATTGCACAGCCTTGTCATACTCCTTCTTTGCCATAGCCTCCAATGCCAGGTCGTTCAAGACGGCCGGTGCATCGGGGAAGTAACGGGCAGCCACCTGCATAACTTTCCCGTATCCGGGTGATCCCTTCTCATAAGAATCGGCCACTTTATACATCTCCGTCAAGCTCAGCAAATCGGGACGTTCGTCCACCATGCGCCGGGCCTCGTCGAGATTGAAGTTGCGAACATTGTATTCTATTTTATATTCATTACGCCGTAAAAGAGGATATATCTCGTTGAGCAGGCGATGATAGATGTCGGCAGGTACTAATTCCTGCAACTGTTTTTCACAGACATCACGGTCTCCTGTACATTCATCGATAATGCGCACGACCTCTCCACGTTTCAGAAGCCCTGGAAACTTGTCCAGCACGAGACGGAAACCTTCCCAATCCTCACCTTTCCAATCGACGTGTATCATGGCAGGGTCGAACTTGTCATGGCGGCAAATATAGTCGGCCAACGCTTTGGCACGATTCTCCGACAGTTTGAGGTTGTGAGCCACAGTACCCTCCGGAGAAGCGTAACCGGTAATAAAAATACCCGTGATGGAAACATCCTCGTTATCCTCGACTAGCTGAATCGAATGGGACACGGTATCCAATTCAGAACGATTATCCTTATATCCGGGAAGGATCCTGTAACTATCCTGACGAAACTGGAGACGCGCCGTACGGGTTTCAGCCCGGACTTTCACCGGTTCCGGTTCGGGCACAATCGTACAAATTCTGTAATCAGGGATGAAAGCGGGAAGAATATTCCCGGGCAGGACCTGTTCCGCTTTACCTTCCGAACAGTTTACACACCCATACACCTGCTCACGCAGTTCGATCCGCCCATCGAGCATCCAGTGTTCGTAAGGGACTGTCGCCAGATACTCGTACCCCTGATCTTTACCGTTACGGCGACGGATGACAACCTGTGCATTCTCGTCGTGATAAGGGGGAATATCTACACTTTCCAGACGCTGAGCCCGAAGATACATTTTGTTGCGGGCTTTACCGTCTATGACGATCGGTGGGAAAGCCGCTTCA
>OCHV01000602.1_pt1 | contig 28461 bp, 21 predicted proteins | sample 1538461 | NCBI WGS metagenome assembly OCHV01 (sample SAMN04571692, study PRJEB22368) | human gut metagenome | biome: human gut; material: stool | host: Homo sapiens | place: Luxembourg | collected 2012-08-03 | reverse complement strand
AGCGGGCGTAGTCGCGGCAGCACTCGTCGATCTGGATGGCCAGTTCGCGCGTCGGGGTGAGCACCAGGGCGCGGATCGGGCGGCGTCCCTTGGGGGCCGGTTCGGCGGCTAAAAGTTGGAGCATCGGCAGCGTGAAAGCTGCGGTTTTGCCCGTTCCGGTCTGGGCGCAGCCCTGGAGGTCGCGGCCTTCGAGTACGGGAGGAATGGCTTGTTGCTGAATGGGGGTGGGATCTGTGTACCCCTTTTCTCCGATGGCGCGCAACAGCGGCTCGGAGAGTCGTAAGTCTTGAAATTTCATAATAATCGGCGTAAAGGTACGATTTATTTTTCGGTTTCCGTGTAAAAATTCGTACCTTTACCCGTTCAAAACGTTAATTTGCGATTATGGATTCCAAACTCGTACTTTACAATACGCTCACCCGCCGCAAGGAGGTCTTCGAGCCGCTCGTTCCGGGCCGCGTGGGCATGTATGTCTGCGGTCCCACGGTCTACGGCGATCCGCATCTGGGCCACGCCCGGCCCGCCGTGACGTTCGACCTGCTGTTCCGTTACCTCAAGGCTTCGGGCTACAAGGTGCGCTACGTGCGCAACATCACCGACGTGGGCCATCTGGAGCACGACGCCGACGAGGGCGAGGACAAGATCGCCAAGAAGGCCCGGCTCGAACAGCTGGAGCCGATGGAGGTGGCGCACTACTACACGGAGCGTTACCACCGGGCGATGGACGCGCTCAACGTCGAGACCCCCTCGATCGAACCCTATGCCTCGGGACACATCATCGAGCAGATCGAGTTCGTGAAGAGGATTCTGGCCGACGGCTATGCCTACGAGGCGAACGGGTCGGTCTACTTCGACGTGGAGAAGTACAACGCCAAATACAACTACGGCAGGCTGTCGGGGCGCAACCTCGACGACATCGTCGCCAACACGCGCGAGCTGGACGGGCAGTCGGACAAACGCCACTCCTACGACTTCGCGCTGTGGAAGAAGGCGTCGCCCGAGCATATCATGCGGTGGCCGTCGCCCTGGGGCGAGGGTTTCCCGGGCTGGCATATGGAGTGCTCGGCGATGTCCACGCGCTACCTCGGGGAGCGTTTCGACATCCACGGCGGCGGCATGGACCTGATGTTCCCGCACCACGAGTGCGAGATCGCGCAGTCGACCGCCGCGCTGGGCCACGATTCGGCCCGCTACTGGCTGCACAACAACATGATGACGGTCAACGGGCAGAAGATGGGCAAGTCGCTGGGCAACTTCATCACGCTGGAGGAGTTCTTCACCGGGTCGCACCCGAAGCTTTCGCAGGCCTATTCGCCTATGACGATCCGTTTCTTCGTGCTCCAGGCCCACTACCGCTCGACGCTCGATTTCTCGAACGAGGCCCTGCAAGCCGCCGAGAAGGGGCTGGACCGCCTGATGAAGGGCATCGAGACGCTCGGGAAGATCAAACCCGCGGAGGTCTCGACGGTCGATCCCGCCGAGCTGGAGACGCGTTGCGCCGAGGCGATGGACGACGACCTGAACTCGCCGATGGTCATTTCGGCGCTGTTCGACTGGGTGCGTACGATCAACCAGCTGGCCGACGGCTCGCAGACGATCACGGCCGCCGACCTCGCGGCGCTGACGGCTACCGTGCGTCGCTACGCTTTCGACATCCTGGGCCTGCGCGACGAGAAGGCCGCCGGGACGGCTTCGGGGCGCGACTACGTGACGCCGCTGGTCGAGATGCTTTTGGACGAACGCCTGAAAGCCCGCGCGGCGAAGGACTGGGCCGCCTCGGACCGCATCCGCGACGGACTCACGGCCGCCGGCATCCGCGTCAAGGACCGCAAGGACGGCACGGACTGGGAACTGGAATAAAACGCCTGCTGGTATGGGGAATCCGGACAAGATCGTAGCCGTCGGACTGGGCGAGGTGCTTTACGACCACGATGTCGTGACGGACGAATATACCTTCGGCGGCGCGCCGGCCAATTTCGCCGATCATTTCCTCAAGTGCTCCCGGCTGATTTCCGGCCCGGATGCGGCGGAGGTGCATGTGGTCAGCGCGGTCGGGGACGATGAGCGCGGCCGCGCGGTGTCGGCCGAACTGGAGGCCCGCGGGCTTTGCGACGGGCTTTGCCGCGTCGGGGAGCTGCCTACCGGCGTCGTCGACAAACGCCGGGATGCCGCCGGGGTCAACGCCTACGAGATTCTGCCCGGCGCATGGGATGCAATGACGTGGTCGGATGCGCTGGCCCGGCTGGCCGCCCGGACCGATGTGGTCTGCTTCGGTTCGCTGGCGCAGCGCAGCGCGGCGTCGCACGCTACCGTCGTCCGGTTTCTCGACGGGGTGATTCGCCGGGAGCGGCCGACGCTGCGCGTGTTCGACGTCAACCTGCGGCAGGATTTCTTCTCGCGGGAGGTGCTGGAGGAGTCGATGGCTCGCTGCAATATTTTGAAGATCAGCGACGAGGAGGCTCCGCGCGTGGCCGGATGCCTGACCGGATGTCCCGCCGCCGATCCGGGCGGGCTGTGCCGGGAGTTGCTCGACCGCCGGGAGAACCTCGAAATGGTCATCCTCACCGAGGGCGCCGAGGGCAGCCGCGTGTTCACCCGGAACCGGATTTCGGCCTATGTGATTCCCCGCGGGGAACGTGTCCGCCCTGTCGACACGGTCGGTGCGGGCGATTCGTTCACGGCAGCGTTTTGCGCGATGCTGGCCGCCGGGTACGACATCTGGCCGGCCCAGGCGTTCGCGTCGAAGGTCGCGGCTTTCGTCTGTTCGTGCGCGGGCGCCACGCCGGAGTACCCGGCCGCGGCGAAAACGGAATTTTCAGGGAATTTGTAACGTTTTATCTGATAAGGACAGAGACATGGAGACATACCGGTACAATACCTTGCGGTTTTTCAGGGTGCAGTTCGGCCTGCCCGCCCGGATGCCTTTGGAGTGGTGCGTCGTACGGGAGACCTCGCGTGCGGGCAGCGAATTGCGGCTCGGCGTCGCGCTGAAAGGAACGGGGCTGTACATCGCGTGGCGATGCGGCGGTTCTTCTCGCAGATCGACATTCCGCTCATCGAGCGCCGCTGCTACCCGGCCGAGCGGATCAGCCGGGGGAATGACTACGAATACCGGAGCGCCGAAGGGTGGAGCTTCACTTGCCCCAAGCATTACATTTGCGATATTTATTACCCCGCGCGATTCAGCCGCGAACTGCTGGCGCATAGCGTGCTGTGAGGCAGCCCCGGGCGTGCGCGTCGTACGTGCGGGCCGGTAATGGAATTTTTAAGGGAATATAACTTATGACGGAGATAAAATCGGCGGCTTTGGAGCTTGGAACCGAGCGAATCCGGAAGCTGCTCGTGCAATATGCCGTGCCGGCGATCATCGCCATGACGGCCTCGTCGCTCTACAACATGGTCGACAGCATCTTCATCGGCCACGGGGTCGGGCCGCTGGCCATCTCGGGCCTTGCGCTGACCTTCCCGCTGATGAACCTCGCCGCGGCGTTCGGTTCGCTGGTGGGCGTGGGCGCCGCGACGCTGATTTCGATGCGCCTGGGCCAGCGCGACTACGAAACGGCCCAGCGGGTGCTGGGCAACGTGCTGGTGCTCAATCTGATCATCGGCATAGCGTTCGGCCTCGTGGCGCTTCTGTTCCTCGATTCGATCCTCTATTTCTTCGGGGCCAGCGAGGCCACGATCGGCTATGCCCGCGAATACATGACCGTCATTCTGCTGGGCAACGTGGTCACGCACATGTATCTGGGTCTGAACTCCGTGCTGCGCGCCTCGGGGCATCCCCGCAAGTCGATGTACGCCACGATCAACACCGTGGTCATCAATACGATCCTCGACCCGCTGTTCATTTTCGGTTTCGGCTGGGGCATCCGCGGAGCGGCTATCGCCACGGTGCTGGCGCAGGTCATCTCGCTCGTGTGGCAGCTGCGCATCCTTTCGAACAAACAGGAGCTTCTCCACTTCCGCCGCGGCATCTACCGCCTGCGGAAGAAGATCGTGCGCGACATGCTGGCCATCGGCATGTCGCCCTTCCTGATGAACCTCGCGGCATGCTTCATCGTCATCCTCATCAACAAGGGACTGAAGGAGTACGGCGGCGACCTGATGATCGGCGCCTACGGCATCGTCAACCGCCTGGCGTTCTTCTTCGTGATGATCGTGCTGGGCGTCAACCAGGGCATGCAGCCCATTGCGGGTTACAACTTCGGCGCGAAGCAGTACGACCGCATGATGCGCGTGCTGAAGCTGACGATGATCGGCGCGACGTGCGTCACCACCGCGGGATTCCTCCTCGGCGAGTTCATGCCGCGCCTGGCCGTGGGAATGTTCACCTCCGACGAGGAGCTGATCCGCCTGGCGGTCGAAGGCATGCGCATCGTCTTCTTCTGCTTCCCGATCATCGGTTTCCAGATGGTGGCCACCAACTTCTTTATGAGCATCGGCATGGCCGGCAAGGCGATCTTCCTGTCGCTGTCGCGCCAGCTGCTGTTTCTGATGCCCGGACTGATCTTCCTGCCGCACATTTTCGACGTCTGCACCGAGTGGAACGGCAGCTGGGGCGTGTGGTGCTCGATGCCGCTGTCGGACTTCCTGGCTTCGCTGGTGGCTTTCTTCATGCTGACTTACCAACTGCGGAAATTCCGGGCCATCGGTGCGGAAAACGCCGCCAAAGAGGGATAGGACTATGGAACAATTCGTCATCAACATCGGCCGCCAGCTGGGCAGCGGCGGCAGGACCGTCGGGGAGATCATCGCCCGCAGGTTGGGCGTGAAGCTCTACGACAAGGAGCTGATCAACCTGGCGGCGCGCGAGAGCGGCATCTGCCCCGAGTTTTTCGAGAAGGCCGACGAGAAGGAGTCGCGCGGCGTGATTTCGACCGTGGTCGGCTACCTGCGGGCGCCGTTCGTGGGCGACGACGGGGGCGTGACGAACGTGCTGTCGAACGACGCGCTGTTCAAGATTCAGAGCGACGTGATCCGCGCCGTCGCGGCGCGTGAATCGGCGGTTTTCGTGGGCCGCTGTGCCGATTACATCCTGCGCGAGAATCCGCGCTGCGTCAATGTCTTCCTCACGGCCGACGATGCCGACCGCATCGGCCGCATCCGCCGCCGGCAGGGATGCACCGCGGAGGAGGCCCGCGCGATGATGGAGCGCGTCGACGCCCGGCGCGCCTCGTATTACAACTATTACAGCTCGCGGACGTGGGGCGAGGCGGCGACCTACCACCTCTGCGTCAGCACCTCGCCGCTGGGCGACGAGGGCACGGCGGATTTCATCCTGGAGTTCGCCGCACGGAAACTGAACATGAAATTTTGAGCATATTATGGTACTTGCGGAACAGATCAAGGAGATCGAACAGCGCCGGGAAGCGCTGGAACGCTGTTTGGACATCGACCAGAAGCGCATCGACCTGCGCAACGAAGAGGAGAAAACCCAGGAGCCGAACTTCTGGGACAACCCCGACAAGGCGCGCGAGCAGCTGCGCAAGGTGGCGGGGATCAAGGCATGGGTCGAGGATTACGACGCCATTCGCAAGGATGCCGAGGACCTTCAGCTGATGCCCGACTTCGTGAAGGAGGGCGTGGTCAGCGAGGAGGAGATGGACGCCCACTACGCCGCGACGCTCGAAAAGATCGAAAAACTCGAAATGCGCAACATGCTGCGCCGCGACGAGGACAAACTCGGGGCCATTCTCGACATCAACGCCGGGGCGGGCGGCACGGAGGCGCTCGACTGGGCGTCGATGCTCATGCGCATGTACACCCGCTGGGGCGAGGCCCACGGCTATAAGGTCAAGGTGCTGGACTTCCAGGCCGGCGACGAAGTCGGGGTGAAATCCTGCACGCTGGAGTTCGAGGGGGAATACGCCTACGGCTACCTCAAGAGCGAGAACGGCGTGCACCGCATGGTGCGCCTGTCGCCGTTCAACGCCAACAACAAGCGTCAGACCACGTTTGCGTCGGTGTTCGTATCGCCGGCCGTCGACGACACGATCGAGATCACGGTCAATGCCGCCGACATCGAGTGGGACACGTTCCGTTCGTCGGGCGCCGGAGGGCAGAACGTCAACAAGGTGGAGACGGCCGTGCGCCTGCGCTACCACGCGAAAGACCCCGACACGGGCGAGGCGATCGAGTACCTGATCGAGAACATGGAGACGCGCTCGCAGCTGATGAACCGCGAGAACGCCATGCGCATCCTCCGCTCGAAACTCTACCAGCGCGAGCTGGACAAGCGTATGGCGACGCAGCAGGCGCTGGAGGCTTCGAAGAAGAAGATCGAGTGGGGTTCGCAGATCCGCTCGTACGTCTTCGACGACCGCCGCGTGAAGGATCACCGCACGGGCGTGCAGACTTCGGCCGTGGAGTCGGTGATGGACGGCGACCTGGACGCCTTCATCAAGGCCTATCTGATGGAATACGGCGCGCAGGCGTAGGGATTATTCCTCCCAATGATAAAGTCCGCCCACTTCTTTCCAGCCCGAATGCGTCTTATGTAGAAGGACGCCGCTGCCGTTGTACTCTTCCACTACCTCGGCAACGGCCTTGTCGAGTGATTTGTTCAGGACGATGTATCCGATTGCGGGGATTCCGAGATGCCATCCTTCCCAATGCCCGTTGATGACGTACCAGTAGTTTTGCAGGAAACGCATCCGCTTCCGGCCCGATTCTGCGGATGTCCGCTCTTCGTCGGGCCAGTATCCGTTTTTCTCCAGAAACAGTTCGAGAGCATCCTTGTATTCATCGGTGAGATAGAGCTGTTTTAACCCCGCTTGCCGGATTTGCGGTCGGAAATCGTCCAAAACCCTGTAATAGGCTCCCGCTTTGCGGAGAAGGTAAAATCCGTCGGTCGGAAATGTGGGAGGAGGGGAGCTTTCGTAATAATAATCGAACATGCCGTCCTCTGCGACACAGAACGTCAATTGCGATTGGATAACGACGTAGCGGTAGGCCGAATCGCTCCGGAAACCCCTCGGACGAAGCGTCGGGTCGGGATTGAAGAGGGTGGTAAAGAGATTGTAAACGTTACGCAGCGTGTCGTTCTGGTTGTCCGGAGCCGATGCGTTGGACGTATATTTCCGATGCCATGTCTCCAGAAACTCCTCCATCCCCGGTCCCGATTTGCAGGAATAGATTGAGTCGAGTTCCTGGGCTAACTCTTTTGCCCGGGATGGAGCGTAGCGAAAATCCGTATTGTCCGCCTCCGAGGGCAGCGCATCTTTCGTTGCCCAAAGGAAATAGCCTCCGATGAAACAGACAACCAGAAAAGACAGGGCCGGGAAAAGGTTCAGCTCGGAGCGATCCGTTTTACGAAGGTTCATGGCAGAGGCGCTTTTCCGCAAAGATAGCATTTTTCGGTGCAAAATATTATCTTTGCTCTATGAAGCGATCTGTTTTTATCCTTGTATTCACCATTTTTGCAGCCTTCGCCGCTCCGGCGCAGGTGAACGTCGGCATGACCGACACGGCGTCCTATTACCCGCTGCTGCGGGGGCGGCGCGTGGCCGTGCTGGCCAACCAGACCTCCGTGGCGGAGCTGCCCGGCGCGCCGGGGGCCGATGCCTCCGGGCGGGTGCATCTGGTCGACCTGCTCCACGGCGAAGGGTTTGCCGTCGCGGCGATCTTCTCGCCCGAGCACGGATTCCGCGGCACGGCCGATGCCGGGGAGCGGGTCGCAAGTTCGGTCGACGCCCGGACGGGCATTCCCATCCGCTCGCTCTACGACGGCAACGCGAAACGGCCTTCGGACGAGGCGATGCGCTCGTTCGACGTGCTGGTCGTCGACATGCAGGACGTGGGTCTGCGCTTCTATACCTATTATATCTCGATGCTGCGGATGATGGACGCCTGCGCCGATTTCGGCCGCCTGGTCGTGGTGCTCGACCGCCCCAATCCCAACGGGCATCTTGTCGACGGACCCGTTCTCGACATGAAGTACAAATCGGGCGTCGGGGCGATTCCGGTCCCCGTGCTCCACGGACTGACGATGGGCGAAATCGCCCGCATGGCCGTTGGCGAAGGGTGGGCGAAGCCGTGCGACCTGACGGTCGTGAAGTGCCGCAACTACACCCATGCCACCGAATACCTCTTGCCCGTCGCTCCGTCGCCCAACCTTCCGACTGCGCGCGCCGTCTATCTCTATGCCGCGCTGTGCCCCTTCGAGGGCACGGTCGTGAGCCTCGGACGCGGAACGGACTGCCCGTTCGAAATCTACGGACATCCCGATATGACCGGACGCGCCTTTTCCTTTACGCCGCGCCCCACGGCCGGGGCCAAACATCCGCCGCTCGAAGGCCGGCTGTGCCACGGCGTCGACCTGCGCGGCATGCCGCTCTCCGAGGCCCGCGAAGTGGGATTCTCGCTGCGCTACGTGATCGACGCCTACCGCGATCTGGGGCTGGGGGACAGGTTCTTCACCCCGATGTTCGAAAAGCTGGTCGGTGCGGGATGGGTGCGCGGGATGATCGTGGCCGGGGCTTCGGAGGAGGCGATCCGCGCCCGCTGGGTTCCCGATGTGGAACGCTACCGCGAAAAGCGGGTGCAGTACTTGCTTTACGAATAGAATGATGGGGTTTTACGTCATTGCGAGGAGCTGCAGGCGACGTGGCAATCCGAAAAAAACGCAGAGTCGGCCATGGAGAGCAGCTATGTATATATATTGACCAATAAACTGCATACGGTGCTGTATGTCGGCGTTACGACCTCGTTATCCCGGCGTATGAAAGAACATGCCGCCGGTCAGTCTGCATTTACGCGCCGCTATAACGTCCATAAGTTGATTTACGCCGAGGAGTATCGGGACGTTCGGGATGCAATCGCCCGGGAGAAACAAATCAAGAGTTGGAGCCGGAAACGGAAAATCGGGTTAATAGACTCTCAAAATTCATTGTGGAAGGACTTATCGGACGGGTTCGTCTGATTCTTGATCTGGGCCGTAATGCCACAGCGCAGCAATCGGATTGCCGCGTCGCTGCGCTCCTCGCAATGACGTAAAAGCGCCCCGGATCGGAGCGCTTTTTCTTTTTCATACGGGCGTTACCCGATCCGCCTCGGTGATCTCCCGCAGGACGCGGCAGGGCGAGCCGACGGCCACGACTCCCGCCGGGATGTCGTGCGTGACGACGCTCCCGGCCCCGATCACCGTGTTGTCGCCGATCGTCACGCCCTGCATCACGACCGTGTGGCCTCCGATCCAGACGTTGTTGCCGATGGCAATGGGCAGCGAACGCATGATGCCCGCGTTGCGCTGGTCGGGCAGCAGGGCGTGGTTGACGGTGTAGATGCCGACGTTCGGCCCGATGAAGACGTGGTCGCCGATGGTGACGGGCGCTTCGTCGAGGATCGTCAGGTTGAAATTGCCGACGAAATGGTCGCCGACCGAAATCTGCGCTCCGAAATCGCAGTGGAACGGGCTGTGGATGCAGACCGACTTGCCGACGTGTCCGAACAGCTGCCGGATGATCGCCTCCCGCTCCTCCCGGCGGCTCGGGGGCAGCTGGTTGAGCCGGAACACCAGCTCCTCGGTCCGCAGCAGCGCGCCGCCGATTTCAGGACAGATGGCGTGGAGCCAAAGCCCGGCTTTCATTTTTTCGAGATCGCCCATGATTCGTTGGTTGTTGGGTGGGAGAAGCGGCTTTTCAAACCGCAAAAAGCACACCCCGTTGCCGAGGTGTGCTTCTCTTTCGGATATTCCGTGTTACTCCGAAACGATCGCCTCGCTCGGGCATACGCCTGCGCAGGTGCCGCAGTCGATACATTTGTCGGCGTCGATCACATAGATGTCGCCGGCCGAAATAGCCTCTACGGGGCACTCGCCGATGCAGCTGCCGCATGCAACGCACGAGTCGGTAATTTTGTAAGCCATTGTGTTGAGTGTTTATTGTTAAATGTGTGTGTGCAAATATAAAAACTTATTTGATAATATCAAAACCCGTGTAGGGAATCAGCGCCTCGGGGATGCGGATGCCTTCGGGGGTCTGATAGTTCTCCAGCAGCGCGGCCACGATGCGCGGCAGGGCCAGCGACGAGCCGTTGAGGGTGTGCGCCAGCTGGATTTTCTTCTCCTCGTCGCGGTAGCGGAGTTTGAGGCGGTTGGCCTGGAACGACTCGAAATTCGATACCGACGACACTTCGAGCCAGCGTTTCTGGGCCTCGGAGTAGACTTCGAAATCGTAGGTCAGCGCCGAGGTGAACGACATGTCGCCGCCGCACAGGCGCAGGATGCGGTAGGGCAGGCCCAGAGCCTTGACGATGCTCTCCACGTGGGCCACCATGCCGTCCAATGCTTCGTAGCTCTTTTCGGGCAGCGAGAGCTGCACGATCTCCACCTTGTCGAACTGGTGCAGGCGGTTGAGTCCGCGCACGTCCTTGCCGTACGACCCGGCCTCGCGGCGGAAGCACGGGGTGTAGGCGGTCATCTTCACCGGAAAATCCTCCTTTTCGAGGATCACGTCGCGGTAGATGTTCGTCACGGGAACCTCGGCCGTGGGAACGAGGTAGAAGTTGTCTACCGTGGCGTGGTACATCTGCCCCTCCTTGTCGGGGAGCTGTCCCGTGCCGAAGCCCGAAGCCTCGTTGACCATCACGGGCGGCTCCACTTCGAGGTAGCCGGCCGCCGTGTTGCAGTCGAGGAAATAGTTGATCAGCGCGCGCTGCAACCGTGCGCCCTTGCCCTTGTAGACGGGGAATCCCGCGCCGGTGAGCTTCACGCCCAGGTCGAAGTCGATGATGTCGTACTTGCGGGCCAGCTCCCAGTGGGGCAGCGGGTTTTCCGGAAGCGCGGTGTAGCTTTCCACGAGCTTGACGACGAGGTTGTCCTCGGCCGTCTTGCCTTCGGGGACGATCTCGGCGGGGAAGTTCGGCAGCGAGACGATGGCCGACTGCAACTCCTGCCGGGCGTCGGTCAGCTCGGCTTCGAGGCGCGAGGACTTCTCCTTGAGGTCCGCCACGAAGCGTTTGCGCTCCTCGGCCTCCTCGCGGCGGCCCTGGCCCATCAGTGCGCCGATCTCCTTGGCTGCCTTGTTCTGGGCGGCCAGCGTGTTGTCGAGTTCCAGCTGGAGGGCTTTGCGCCGGTCGTCGAAGCTGATGATCTTTTCGATGACAGGCGCGGCGTCCACGCCCTTCTTGGCCAGCTTGCGTGCGGCGGCCTCTTTGTCATCGCGGATTTGCTTTATCGTAAGCATAATATCGTGAGTTTTTTTGTGTTTTCGCCTTACAACCTGCAAAATTAGTAAATTCGCGTCAAACTGTCACGCCGAGACGCCGTTTTTTGCGATTTTATGAAAAAACCGGACTTCCGCCCAAAGCGGAAATCCGGTTTTCGGTTGTGCGGGCTGCGGATCAGCGGGTGTGGAGCACGAGGTCCGTGCGCAGACGCTTGCCTTCGGCCGGGACTTTCGCTGCCGTGTTTCCGGAGGCTTTCGCCGGAACGGCGACGCGTTCGCCCGTCAGGTAGGTCGTGAAGCGCTGTCCGCCGGTCTCGATGCTTCCGGTCCGCGATTCCGCGGCGCGGGCCGCGGTCTGTGCGGACGCCTGCTGGAGGGGCTTCATCTTGAGGGACGAGTAGGTTTTCGAACCGGCGTATTGGCGCAGGTAGCTCGAACTCGACGCCTGCGGCGTGCTGAAGAGCAGGAACATGTAGCTGTTGACCTCTTCGGGCGAGTAGGGGCTTGAAGCCCAGTAGAGCGTGTCGCCGATGTAGCCGACGGCCATTCCGGCGTCGCCCCAGAAGATCGACAGTCCGTTCGAGAAGCCGAGCGTCGCATAGGCGCCGTTGTACATCCCCGCGTACTGGGGTTCGACGATCAGCATGTGCAGCTCCTTGTCGTAGTAGCCCTTCAGCTGGGGTGCGAAGTCGCGCATGTCGGTCATGCCGCTGATGAGCACGTCGCGGTCGTTGATGCGCGCGATGTCCATGCGGAAGGTCTTTTCGGACGACTGCGAATCGACGTCGACGGTCGCCGTGACGCCGAATGCGCCGATGAAGTCCTCCAGGGTCTTCGTCCGGTCGAAATCCTTGGCGAAGTAACCGAACGTCGACGCGCTCTTCGAAACGAAAGCCGTGTCGCCGAACGAGTTGTACATCAGCAGGGCGAGTGTGTACGTGCTGCCTTCGTCGAGCGGGCTGAACGACGTGCCGCGGCCTTCGGGGGAGTTGAGCTGCGCGATCATCTCCTCGGGAACGTCGTAGCCCCGGGATGCGGTCACCTCCTCCAGTGTCATGCCGAGCGCTTCGCACAGGTAGTCGGCGACGGCGGTTTTGACGCAGAGATATTTCATCGCCGCCACATTCGCGGTCTGCATCTGCCAGATGAGCGTGTTGTAGGGCGAGTAGTTGAGGTTGTTCTCCGGAGCGTAGAACTCGAATTCGAGCGATCGGGGAGCATATTCGTCGTTCGGGTCGTTCGTGAACCGCTGCGTGTAGAGCTTGCAGGGGTTCTCGATCGAGTCGTAGGCCAGCGCCACGGCGGTGTAGTTGCCCGAGGGAACGTTCCAGACCGAGGCGTCGTCCGCGAGGAGCGTCACCACGGGGGTCACGGCCTCCAGTTTGTCGTCGATCAGCTGCCGGCGCACCTCTTGCTGCCGTTCGGCGTCGGCGGTGATGTCTCCGGCGACGACCGCGGCCTTGTAGTACTTCGTGTATTCGTTGGGCGAGAAGTGGAGTTTCGGAGCCTTGAATCCGGTGCTCGTGGTCTCGATGCCCTCGAAGGCGATCTCCACGACGGGCGTGGTGTCGATGTCGGTGTCGAAGACCAGTTTCTCGGTCCCCTGGGCGAAATAGCCCGACGACACGTAGTAGATCAGGTAGAACGAGAAGGTGCTCTCGCCGTCGAACGTGCAGGGATAGCTGGCGTACGCCGAGTCGTTGCCGGTGTAAACGGCCATGTCGGCGACGTAGACGTACTCGTTGTAGTTCGAGTTGTAGTAGCCGATCGACTGCGCCGGCACGGTGCAGGTGTTGTCGTCGTGGAGGACGAACTTGAACGTCACGCCGCTGGCCCAGTCCTTCAGCCGGAAGATATTGGCTCCCACGGCTTTTTCGACCTCCAGACCCGAATCGCGGCCCGAATAGTACCCGTTGTAGTGGTAGGTTGCCAGCTGGGGGATCTCTTCGCCCTCTCCGGTGGTGCGGTAGAGCGTCTCCCACTCCAGTTCGTAGGTGGCCGAAAGGGTCACCTTGTCGGAGTACTGCGCCACCTGCGCGGCGTTGTCGCCCGGACGCGCCTCCCGGCTGCTGATGTAGAGCGTGGTCTTGTAGTTCGAACCCATGACGAAGTTCGAAAGGTCGACCTCGACGGGAACCGTCACGGAGTGGCTGCCGTCGGGAATGGTCGCCTCGGCCGGAACCGAGAACAGCTCGTAGTCGTCGTCCTTGGTCGCCAGATAGACCTTGTAGGCGCCTTTGTTGCCCGGACGCGCGATTTCGACGTTGATCACGCCCTGCACGGCGTCCTGCGGAAACTCCTTCTGGATGGACGACTGGATGAAGTGGATGGCCTTCGCATCGTCCTTGTTGGGGGTGTATTGGTCGCCCTCCTGCGTCTGGCTGCAGGCCGCGGTGAAGAGCAGCAGTCCCGCACCCAGATATTTCGATATGTTTTTCATAGTGTACTTGATTTTCAACGGTTCAAAGGCTCGTTAGGGATTCTGGTCCTCCTCGTTGATGTTCGGATTGGCATCCAGTTCGGCTTTGGGAATGGTCAGCACCCAGTCGTAAGTGTCGGCTTTGGTGATGTTGACGTTCCGGCGGTTCATCATCGAAATGCACTCCTCGGAGAAGCCGTCGTCGGTCCGGCGGTCGATGCCCTGGCCCAGGCGGCGGACGTCGAACAGCCGGCCGTACTCACCCCACAGTTCGATGCGGCGGTGGGTGAGGATGTTTTCGAGGAACGATCCGGTCCAGGTCGTGGTCGTCGCGCCGAGCAGCGTGCCGCTGCGGTTGTTGGCGCTGTAACCCGGGTCGCGTTCGGCCATGACGGTGTTCATCAGTTCGCGTGCGCTCTTGAGGTCGTCCAGCCGCAGGGCCGCTTCGGCGGCCGTGAAGTACATCTCCTCGACGCGCATGTAGATGTAGTCGCCCAGGAAGGAGGCCACGTTGGCGAACGAGAATTTTTTGCTGACGTAGGGCGACTCCTTGTCCGAGGGGTCCCACCAGTCGCGGCGGATGTCTGTCGCGCTGATGCGGTTGTAGAGCTGCTTGCTGATCAGCTTCGGCGCCGATTTGGCATAGGCGCCCTCCTTGTTGTCCATGTGGGTGAAGAACCCGGCGTAGCCGCCCGCCTGGTCGGCCACCTGAATGCCTGCGCCCCACATGACGTTCTGCTTGTCGAGCGAGTTCATGCCGCCCGTCAGGTCGCTCTTCGTGCCGACGGCGTAGCCGCCTTCGTCGATCACGCGCTTGGCCGCCTTGAATGCCCCGTCCCAGTCGCCTTCCGCCAGACAGGCGCGCGACTTGATGCCCAGGGCCACGTAGAGGTTGATGTGCGATTTGTTATTCTCGGCCAGCGTGGTTTCCCTGGCCTTTTCGAGCAGTTCGATGGCACGGTCGATGTCCTGGTCGATACGGCCGTAGACCGTGCGCAGCGATTCGCGGGGCTGTCCGCCCGTGTCGATCGACGTGCCGGTGGTGTAAACCGGTACGCAGGGCTCGTTCCAGCGCGAAGCGCCCGTCAGGGAGTTGTAGGGGGCGCGGGAGAACCACGTCGCCAGGTTCAGGTAGCAGAGCGCCCGGATGGCGTAGGCCTGTCCTGCGACGTAGGCCACGTCGGCCTCCGTTCCGGCCATTTCCGGCTCGGCGTCGATGATGTAGTTTACATTGGCGATCCATTTGTAGTTGGCGTACCAGACGTCGTACGACCGGAAGGCCGACGAAGTGTAGTTGCTCTTGACGTTGTAGCAGTGGTCGCCCCAGAACCAGCCGTTGCCCTGCGACTGCATGATCAGGTCGTCGGCCATGCAGTCGAGCGCCAGGTTGTAGGCCGCGATGCCGAAGCACTGGTGGGTGTTTGCGGTCGTGGACCATCCGGCCGTCCACATCGAGCGGTAGACGCCGTTGACCGAAGTGATGGCCGTGGATGCCGATTTGAGCAGTTCCTTGCCCGAACCCGAGTCGGTCGGGGAGAAATCGAGCATCGAGTCGCTGCACGAGGGGGCTGATAAGCCGATCAGTACGATGATAAGATATATTGCTTTTTTCATAGTTGTTTTCTCCCGTGGTTAAAAGTTCAGGTCGATACCGAATGCGATCACGCGCGACGGGGTGTAGCTGTAAGCCACCGATCCCGTGAAGTTATACTGCGGGTCCATGCCGTCCATGTGGTTGAACATGGCGATGTTGTCCAGCGTGGCGTAGATGCGCAGCGACTCGATGTCGATCTTCTTGAGCCAGCGCTTGGGAAGCGTGTAGCCGACGGTGATGTTCTTGATGGCGAAGTACGAGGCGTCGATCAGCGAGTTGCTGGCCGTGGCGTACGAGCCGCCCACTTCGAGCATCGGCACGTCGGTCTTGTCGCCCGGCTTCTGCCAGCGGCGTTTGGCGTTTTTGTGCCAGTTGTTGCCGGCGTACTGCACGTACATCGAGCCGTTGTAGAGTCCGTCGTAAACCCATCCGCCGATCGAATAGGTCGTCAGGAACGAGACGTCGATGTTCTTCAGGATCGTGAACGTCGAACCGATGCTGCCGAAGAGTTTCGGCTCGCGGCTTTCGTGGTAGTATTTGCTCAAGGTGGCCATCGCCACGTTGTCGGTGATGTACTCGTCGCAGCGCGTGTTCACCAGCGCCCCCTCGTCGTTGACCGTCTGGGTCCAGTAGGCGTAGTAGAGCTGCTTGCCCGTGGCGGGGTCCACGCCGGCCGTTTTCGGCAGGTAGAAGGTGTAGATCGGCCGCCCCACCTCGATGACGCGGATGCCCGACGTGATGACATCCTGGCCGCCCGTGAGCGAGAGCACCTTGTTGCGGTTGAACGAACCCATCAGCGTCGCGTCCCAGCGGAAGTCGCGCTTGTCGAGGATCGTTCCGCGCAGCGAGACCTCGAGCCCCTGGTTGCGCAGCGAGCCGACGTTGTCGTTGAAGCCCGTGAATCCGGTCGAGATCGGCAGCGGACTGTTGAGCAGCATGTCGCGCGTTTTGCGGTTGTAGTACTCGACCGAAACGCCCAGTCGGCCGCCGAACATCGTGGCTTCGATGCCGGCGTTGAGGTTGCCGTTCTTCTCCCAGGTCACCTTCCTGTTTTCGAGCTTGTCGACGAAGGCGCCCGCATCGGTGGCGTTGGGCCACGTGTAGTCGTAGAGACCCTGCCATGCGTAATAGGTTCCCAGGTTGTCGTTGCCCTGTACGCCGTATGAAACCTTCAGCGTGAGGTTGTCGAGCCACTGGCGGGTGTTCTCCATGAACTGCTCTTCGGAGATGCGCCACGAGGCGCCCACCGACCAGAAATGGCCCCAGCGGTCGCTGGGATGGAAGCGCGACGAACCGTCCGTTCGCCAGCTGGCGTCGATGTAGTAACGGCTCTTGAAGCCGTAGTTGATGCGCGCGAGGTAGGACTCCACGCCGTAGTTGTGCGAATAGCTGTTGTTGTCGGTGGTCGTCACGGCGGGTCCCAACTCGTCGATCCCGCCGACGATGCCGGTTTTTTCGCCGAGGGCGTAGTTGTACTTGTAGCGGTAGTACTCATGGCCGGCCAGCAGGTTGAGGGAGTGGTCGCCGAACGTGCGGTCGTAGGTCAGCAGCTGGTTGAACGTGTAGCTCAGCGTGCGGGTGTTGGTCTTGCTGAGGCGTCCGCCCTGCTGGGCCGCGTTGCCGTGCTCCTTGTCGTAGACCAGCGTGCGCTGGTAGTCGGTGTAGTCCGTACCGAAGTTCATCGTGAGTTTCAGTCCGTAGAGCCGGGCCTCCTCCCTGACCGTCCCGAAGGTGATGTAGCTGCGCGCCGAAAGCGAGTTGCGGGTGTAGTAGGCCTTGTTGTTGTAAAGTTCGGCCTTCGAGTTGAAGCCCTGGGCCGAGGGGCGGTTGGCGTAGCCGTTGTCATCCTCCGATCCGTATTCGTATTGCAGCCGCCCGTCGGCGTCGCGCACGTTGTTGCCGGCCATGTCCTTCAGGTAGACGGGATAGACCGGGGCCATGAACTGCGCCGTGTACCAGACGTTCGACGTGCTTGCGTCCTCGAAACTCTGGTAGCTCGATTCGCTGTGGGCGAAGTTGGCGTTCATGCCGATCTTGAGCCAGCTCTTGGCCTGCGAATCGGCGCCCACGCGGCCCGTGTAGCGGGAGAAGTCGGTGTTCTGGAGAATGCCGTCTTCCATGTAGTATCCCAGCGATGCGACGTAGTTGGCGCGTTCCGAACCGCCGTTCACCGAGACGATGTGCTCGGTGCGTATGGCCGAATTGTCGCTGATTTCGTCCAGCCAGTTCTCGTTCCATGCAGCTTTGGCATCCGAACGGATTTTGCCCGTCGACTGGTCGATCAGCGTCTCCCACGTGTAGTTCTTGTACGGGTTGTAGTATTCGGGATTTTTCAGTCCTCCGATCTGCTGGCCGAGGTTGGCGGCGGCGTAGCGGCTCGCGCCCTCGAAATCCATGCCCGTGCCGTATTGGGCGCTGTTGCGCAGCGCTTCGTAGCTCATCTCGACGTAATCTTTCATGTCGACCAGGTCGTAGCGGGGGATGGCGCGCGAGGCGATTCCGACGTTGCCCTTGTACGAAATGCGGATTTTGTCCTTCTTGCCCTTCTTGGTCGTGATGACGATGACGCCGTTAGCTCCGCGGGCGCCGTAGAGCGCACCTGCCGATGCGTCCTTGAGCACGGTCATCGTCTCGATGTCCGCGGGGTTGATCGCGCTGAGCGACCCGTCGAAGGGGATGCCGTCGACCACGTATAGCGGTGTCGCCGAGGCGTTCACCGACCCGATGCCGCGGATGATGACCGATGCCGCCTCGCCCGGCTGGCCGCCGCCGGAGGCGACCTGCACGCCGGCTACGGTTCCTTCGAACGATTTGGTGACGTTGCCCACGACGCGCTTCTGGAGTTCGCCGCCCTTGACGACGGCGGCCGAACCGGTGAACGACTCCTTCTTGGCCGTACCGTAGGCCACGACCATCACGCCTTCGATCTCGGCGGTGTCCTCCCGGAGCGTGACGTCGATGCGGGTCTTGTTGCTGACAGGGATTTTCTCGGTCTTGTAGCCCAGGTAGGAGACGACGAGCGTGGCGTTGGCCGGGACGTTCGTCAGGGTGTAGTCTCCGTCGACGTTCGTCGTGATGCCCTGCGTAGTGCCCTCCACGAGAACGTTCGCGCCGATGATGGCTTCGCCGTTGGCTCCGGTGACTTTGCCGCTGACGGCGACGTTCTGCGCCCAGGAGGCCGTCGTCCATGCCAGCGACAGGATGCACCAGAGAATTGCTGCTATCTTGTTCATAGATGTACTCTTATTTGATGTTGTGCGTGTTGTGAATGATGGTCCAGAGGTCGCCTTCGGGTTTCGCTCCGGCGGGCAGCTGGACGCTCTCCATCGGGTAGATGAACTTCTCGGGGTTGGCGATGGGTTTCCCGGCGGGCGACCGGAGCGGTTCGTCCGTTCGGGTTGCGGCCTGCGCCTTCGCCCGGGCGGCGTCCGGAGCCGCGCTGGTGGTCGCCGAACCCCATTTGGTGACTTTGTCGCCGACCGTGTTGGTCGCCGTCGCCATGAAGACGTACGTGGTTTCGGGCGTTACGCCGCTCTCCCCGGTGAAGAGGATGGCAAAGCCGTTTCCGTTGATGTAGGGGAGGTACTCCTCCTTGAGGTCGTGTCCGAACTCTTCGATCACGGCCGGATAGTTGTCCGTGCTGACGTTCGCCAGGGCGCTCTGTTTGAAAATCGCGTAACGCACCGTTGCGATGTCGATGCCCTTCATGACGCCGGCCACGGTGTTGTGCGTCGGGCCGTAGTTGGCGTTGGTCGAGGCTGCGGCTGCGAACCACGCGGCTGCGGCCGTGCTGGTCTTCGTGGTGACGGAGTTGACGCAGACCGTTTCGGCGCCGCTCGACGAGGTGGCCAGCGTGAGCAGCGTGTAGGACGTGCCGGCGCTGACTCCTTCCGTAAGTCCGTTGTAACCGTCGGCGCTGTTTACCGTCGCCGAGAGCAGCTCGGGGTTGAACTGGACTCCGTAATTGGGGTCTTTCAGGAATGCGGCGATGGCCTGTCGGTCGTAGGGATCGGAGAAGACCTGATTGAAGAGCTTGGTCGTCAGCGTACGGTAACGGACGTCCGTCACGTCGTCTCCCTTCCAGTGGGTCCACACGGAGTTGGTCCAGCCGTAACCCGTCAGGGCGAGGTAGGCGTTGGTGATGTAGAACCGCTGCGTGAACCAGTCGCTGCCGCCGTAGTTCGGACCGGCGGAGTAGCCGTCGGCCGTGGTCTTGAACTGCGTGGAGGAGAGGTTCGAGGTGATGTTGCCTCGCAGGTCCATGCCGAAGGCGAAGATCACGTAGCTCAACTCGGGGGTGAGTCCCGTCATCTGGAGGCTCTGGGTTCCCGACTTGAGCATCGAGGCCATGGCCAGCTGGAGGCTGATGCCCTGCTTTTTGGCGAATTCGACGATATAGGTCTGGAAGGCGTTCATCAGCTCTTCGGGCGAATACTTGGCGAAGGTCGTGGCCGGGAGAATTTCATAATAGTAGGTTTCGTCGCTGGAGGCGTAGATGTCGAATGCCACGGCGTCGGAGATGATCGTCGTCGGGGCGATGACCAGCGGCGGAACGTCGGCGTCCGAGGTGACGAACGAGAGCTGTGCGGCTTCCGAGTTGGTGAAGCGCGTGGCGTCGGACGTCATGGCGCGCACCGAGAAGGAGTAGGTGCGGCCCTTGTCGAGTTTCGACAGGATGACCGTACGGTTTCGGGTGGTCGACACCTCCCCGCCGTCGACCGAGAACTCGTAGAGTTCCGCTTCGGGCACTTCGGTCCAGGAGATGACGGTTTTCGACGCATAGGCGCTGCCGAGCGTGATCTTCGGCTGGGGAAGCTGCTCCAGATCGTCGGTCAGCACGTGGATGTAGGTGAAGGGGGATTCGGTGTATTCGGCCGGGTCCCGGGGGCAGGCCTTGACCGCCACGACATACTCTTTCTGCCGTTCCAGACTGTTGAATTCCAGCCGGCAGCCGGTCGTCGAGGTCTCGCTCCCGCCGTCGAACGTGTAGACGTAGGACCCTGCGTCGTCGACGGCTTCCCAGCGGAGGGTGAATCCGGTGGTCGTCAGGTCGCTGACGATGATCTGCGGCTGTGCGACGGGTTGCAGGCCGGAGCCGGTCTCCGCCGCGTCGTCGTCCGACGAGCAGGCGCACAGTCCCGCGAGGGCCGCCGCCGCGAATGCCGCGTATTTATAAAAGGTTTTCATAGGTTTGATTCTCTTTTGCGTTAGTGAATGTGTCATTCGACGGTTACCTCGATCGGTTTGCGAATGGCCGCGCCGTCCGAGACGATGATCGTCGTCCGGCCTTTCTTGAGGCCGGTGAGCTTCATCACTCCGCCCCGAAGTTCGATCTTCACGAGGTCGGGAACGGAAACGGTGTACCCCAGGACATTGGTGGCGGTGAAGTGGTCGCTCAGGTCGATGCTGACGGTGTCGCCCACGCCGACCCGCTGCGCCGGGATGCCGTCGATCTTGGCGATGTTCCGCAGCAGCTTGTAGGTGTCGAGGCTGCCGATGCCCATGTTGCCCAGATACTGCTGGTATTTGCCGGTGCAGTAGCGGTCGACGGACTGGGTGCTGCTCAACAGCGCCTGCCGGAGCATTTCGCCCGTAAGGCCCTTGCGTTTTTCAGCACCGTAGTAATAGCTGACGGCCAGCGCGCAGGCTCCCGACACGTGGGGGCAGGCCATCGAGGTCCCCTGGCTGCCTTCGTAGCCCGAAGAGCCGTCGGCGGCCACGCTCGTGCTGTAAACGCCGCCGTAGGCGTTGCTCAGCATCTGGTCGCCGCCCGGGGCCGAGATCTGGACCCATGTGCCGTAGTTGGTGTAGTAGGCCGGGGCGCCCGTGAACGCGGTTGCGCCCACGCTGATCGCGTTGGCGTCGGCGGCGGGATAGCAGACCTCGCTCGAAGCGTCGTTGCCCGCGGCGAAGAGGACGATGCCGCCGGCCATCGGGCCTGTCTGGTTGCCGTTTTCGTCCAGTCCCGCATATTTGTTGAAGTACTCCATGGCACGCGAGAGCGCCGAGTAGGAACCGCGTGTCCAGTCGGTCACGGAGATGGTTCCGGCGGTGTATCCCCAGCTGTTCTGGCAGATCACGGCGCCGTTGTCGGCGGCGTACTTGATGGCGCGGATCTGTCCGGCCAGTCCGGCGCCCGACGATCCGGACTCCGACTTGCCGAGAATCTCGCACGACATGATCTTCACGCCGTCGCCCCTGCCCGAGCCGCCTGCGATGCCGCAGACGCCCACGCCGTTGTTGTTCACGGCGGCGATCGTGCCGGCGACGTGCGTGCCGTGCATCAGTTCGGCCGAGAAATCCAGTTCGCCGGTCTCCTTGGTGAAGTTGTAGCCGTAAATGTCGTCCACATAGCCGTTGCCGTCGTCGTCGACGCCCGGCGTGCCGTTCAGTTCGGCCTCGTTGACCCACATGTTGGCGGCCAGGTCTTCGTGGTCGTATTTGACGCCCTGGTCCACGACGGCGACGATCACGTCGGGACTGCCCGTCGAGAGCTGCCAGGCGGCGTATACGTTGGCGTCGGCGCCCAGCTGGCTCGTCTGCGCGAAGATGTTTCCCGTGTTGTTGTAGTGCCATTGCATCTGCTGCGAGCGTTCGCTCTCGTTGAACGGGAAGGGGACGTTGCGCACCTCGTCTGCGATGGCGCGGGTGACGCTCTGCGCCCCGGCGGCGGGAGATGCCGCGCGGCGGTGGTCCGAAGTTTCGGCGGCCAGCGAGTATTCGATGATTTCGATGTCCTTGCACGAAGAGAGCAGGCTGGCCATCTCGCTCGTCGGGACCGACGGGTCGTATTTGGCGTAATACCAGAGGTGCAGGCCTTCCCTGCGGGTGCGTTCTTCGAAACGCCCGCCGTCCGGGAAGAGCCGTTCGAAACGTACGGTGTTCACCGTGTTGAGGATGCGGTCGATCTCGTCGATGCCGCTGCCTTTTGAAACGCCCTGCGCGCGGCTCTTTTCCACGATGCCGGAGGCCTCGGTCTTCAGTTTGAGGATGATCTCGCCGCCGATGGCCGCCGGGGAGGCGTTGACGATGACGGGACCCGCGGTCTCTTCGCCGCCGCTCTGCGTGTCGTCCTTGGCGCACGATGCCGCCGCGAGGACGGTTGCCGCCAGGAGAAGCGATTTGAATGGATATTTCATAGACGATCAGTTTTTAGTGTTATTCCCGGATGCAGCGTATCTGTGCGGAACAGTCGTGCTCGCCGAGCCTGTAATTGCACCAGTTGGGGTTGAAGTTCACGAAGTAGGCCGATGACTTCGTCGCGTCGGGAGTCGCCTGGGCGGTCCAGTAGAATGCCATGCCGCCCGTGTAGTTGCAGATGCTCACCGAGATGTAGTCCGTGTAGTAGATGTTGCCGGCCATCGGGTAGTAGTCGCCGGTGTTTTTCCAGCGGCGCCCGCAGTCTTCGTAGGCGTTCCAGTCCCATTTGGCGCTGACGCCGGTTTCGTCGTAATCCGCCGCTGCGCCGCCGTTGGTGATCGAGTTGTTTCCGGCGGGAATGCCCCAGAGATCGGGTCCCGGGACCTTGTAGCCCGGAGGGCAGGGGTCGAAAATGGTCTTCTCGGGACCCCACAGTCCCGGATGCGTGGCCTTCGGGTCTGTTCCCGTGCAGTACCAGTCGGCGTGGCCGTTGTACGGCGATTGCAGGTAGGTCATCGGGTTCAGGATCGAATTGGGAATGTTGGCCGGCGGCGTGGCGAGCACGGCGGCCTGCGCGTTGTAGACCCATGTTCCCGTTCCGTCGCCGATCGCGGTGTTCGGTTCGTTGTAGGCCGGGACGTTGTTGCCGTCGGTATCCGCGTGGTAGGGCGATCGCGAAGGCGTGAAGGGGTCCTTGCGGCCCCATTCGTAGAACATGCCTCGGTTGCCCACGTCCATCGGGGTGTTGTTCAGCGCTCCGAGGTTGCGGTCCATGATCACGGCGGCGACTTTGCCTTCCGAGTCGATGTGGTCGTGCGCCGTGATTTCGTCGTTGCAGACCCAGATGTGCCAGCTCCAGACGATGTTGCCTTTGATGTCCTTCACGGCGATCACGGCGTTGCCCTCCGAACGCCCCGTCGAGAAGGTCACGTAGCCGCCCCGGTAGATCGGCGCGCCGTCGATGATTTCGCGCGACATGGTCTTGTCGCCGTCGTGACGCGATTCCCAGAGCAGTTCGGCGAAGGCGCCGTCCTCGATGGCGAGTCCGTAGTTGGCGATGTAGTCGCTGACTCCGTCGCCGCCGCCGTTGCCCTTGACCGATGCGTCGAATTTGTAGACGCCGCCGGTCCGGGCGATGTAGCAGTTGGCCGTGCCTTCGGCGCTCAGGTTGACGCTCCGTTCGGCGCGCTGTACGAGTGCGACCTCCTGCGAAACGGTCTCCCCGTTCTTCTCGGCGCTGACCGTGAGTTTGCCCGTCAGGGTTTCGGCTCCGGCGTTGATCAGGGTCTCGACCAGCAGGGCGTTGCCGTCCTGCCGGGCGACGGTGAACCAGTCGCCTTCGGCGGCGTAGTCCCAGCCGTCGGCGTTCGTCGCCACGGTGATCACGGCGTTGCCTCCGTCGGCGTCGAAGATCACTTTTTGGCTCGACACCTCCACGTAGGCCTTGCTTTCGCCCTCCTCCGGCCATATCCGGGTGGTTTCGGTGCAGGCTGCCAGCAGTGCGGCCGACAGCACTGCGATGCTGCATATTATCGTATTTTTCATGTTCGGGATCGTTTTGTGTTCGTCTATTCCTTCCACGTGGTGGGGATCTTGTCGTAGTCCGAGAGTTTCGTACATCCCGCGAAACTGCTCTTGGCGGCGGTGATCGCGGTGAGTCCCGAGGCGGCGGCATTCTCCGCCGTGCGGTCGTACAGGTGGTATTTCACGCCGTCGACGACCGTGTAGGGCGATTCGCCTTCGAGCGACGCGCAGCCCTGGAAGGTCGAAGTCAGCGTCTTGAGCTTCACGGCTTCGTCGAACAGGCTCACCGGAACGCTCCTGAGCATCCCGCAATCGCGGAAGAGATTCGCGACGCTGGTCAGTTTGACGGGGCTGACCAGCATGTTCTTGCCGACCTCTTCGAGCGACGTACAACCGTCGAAGACCGAATTGAACATGGTGGCCGAAGCGCAGTTGAACACCTCCGACCCGACGCGGACCAGTCCCGTGCAGTCGGCGAACAGACTGGTGTAGGTTGAAATCTGCGTGGTTTTCAGCAGCCCGTCGGGGATCTCCCGGAGTGAGGTACAGTTGAGGAATGCCTTCTGGAAATTGAGCGACGTGCCGTTCAGTCCCGTGAAGGCGTCCGGCGCGATGCTTTCGATTCCCGAGCAGCCGGAGAACATCTCCGTCAGGGTCTTCGTCTTGGTGTTGGCTTCGAACAGGCGCGAGGGAACCATCGTGAGGCGGGTGCAGTTCAGGAAGCACTGGGCCACGGTGGTCGCGTTGACGTTCTTGGCGAAGAGTCCTGCCGGAATCGTCTCCAGGGCGGAGCATTCGGAGAACGTGTTGTTGAAGGCCGTCGCCCCGGTCAGTCCGTCGAAGATTCCGGCGGGCACGCTCTTCAGCGCCGTGGCCCCTGCGAAGAGGCGGTCGCATTTGGCCGAGGCCGTGCTCTTCCCGAAGAGGAGGCCGACCGATTCGAGGGCCGTGCAGTTCTCCAGGGCGTTGGAATAGGTCGTCACTTTCGGGTTGCCGGCGAACAGTCCGTCGGGCAGCGTCGTCAGTGCGGCGCAGTTCTGGAACACCTTGCCGAAGGTCGTGACGGAGGGATTGCGGCTGAACAGACCGGCGGGAACCGTTTTCAGTCCCGACGCCGCGAATACGCTGGTGGCGGTCGCCAGATTCGGCATCCCGGCGAAAATATCCTCCGGAACGCTTTCGAGCAGCGTGCAGTTTTCGAACAGGCTGCCGATGTTGGTGATCGCGGGTGCGCCGGCGAAAGCCTCCGCGGAAACGGTTTTCAGGTTGTCGCAGTCCTTGAACATCGAGGAGATATTCTTGCAGGCGGCGCAGCCGGAGATGATGTTGGCGCCGATCTCTTCAAGCCCTGTACAGCCAGCGAACAGGCCCGAGAACGAGGTGACTTTGGAAAGTCCGCCGAGGACGCCTTCGGGGATGCTTTTGAGCGAGGTGCAGCCTTTGAAGACATTGGTGAACGAGGTGACCGCCGTATTGGTGGCGAACAGCCCTGCGGGGAGCGTCGTGAGCGACGCGCAGCCGTTGAAGGCGTCGTTGAAGGCGGTGACCAGGGTAAAGCCGTCGAACAGCCCTGCGGGCACTTCGGTCAGCGAGGTGCAGTCCTTGAAGATGTTGTTGAAGGCGGTCTTCGTCACGGTCGTGAAGGCTCCGCTGCTTTTGAACAGCTCGGCCGGGACGCTTTGCAGTTCGCTGCATCCGGTGAAACAGCTCATAAAGGTCGTCACCTTGCCGCAGCCTGCGAACAGGTCGGCGGGAACGCTCTGGATGGCCGTTTTGCTGAATGCGCTCTGGAAATTGGTGACCTTGTGGTTGTTGGCGAACAAGCCGGCCGGGACGGATTTCAGGCTTGTTCCCGAGAAGAGCATGCGGAACGAGTCGACCTCGGGGTTGTTGGCGAACAGGCCGGCCGGGACGGATTCGAACGACTCGGTGTTGGCGAACAGCGAGTTGAAGGTTGTCACCTTCTTGTTGTTGGCGAAGAGTTTTTCGGGAACCGTCTTCAGTTTGCCGTTCGAGAAGATGATCGAACAGTCGGTCAGCTCCGTGTTGCGAGAGAAGAAATCCTCGTCGATCTGGGTGATCGCCGTGCCGGAGAAGAGCGAACCTACCGAGGTGATCTTCGTGCAGTTGTAAAGCAGGTCGGCGGGCACTTCGGTGACCATGTTGCAGTTCTGGAAGCAGTAGGCGAAGGTTTCCGCCTCGGTTGCATGGTCGAACAGCCCGTCGGGAACGGCTTCGAGGACGCGGCAGTCGGTGAATGCATAGTGGAAGGTGGTGACCTTGGCGAAGGCTTCGGTGTTGTCGGAGGGAATCCGTTTCAGCTCGCGGCAGTTCTGGAATGCGCGCGCCATCGAGGTCAGCCCCGTGCGGCCCCAGTTGTAAACCTCCTTGAACTGGTTGCCCAGTCCGTAGTCGGGGATGTCGTAGGAGTTGAGCGACGTCACGTTGCCCTTGACCGAGACGATGTAGTAGCCCGGGTCGGTGTAGGTGTGCGAGGGGTAGGCGGAGGTGACGTTCTCCTCGATGCTGCCGTCGCCCCAGTCGATGGTGGCGTCGATGGCCTTGTCGAACGGCAGATAGGTCTTCAGGCTCGACGAGGTGATGTCGATTCCGAGGATGAAGGCGTCGAGGTCCAGACCGGTCTGGGAGACGGTGACGACCTGTTCGGTCTGGTTCTGTTTGCCGTCGCCGGCCGATACGGTGATGGTTGCGGTGCGGGACGATCCGCTCGAATTGGTCTCGGCGGTGATTGTAAGTCCCTGCTCGGTTTTCGTGGCGGAGAGCCAGTCGGAATTTTCGGAAAGCGTGTACTCCCAGTCGTAGTTGGATCTGATTCCCAACTCTTTTTTGTCGGATTCGGTGGGAGTGGGCGAGAGTGGAATGGTTTTTAGCGAAACGTTGACGTAGACGGCGCGGTCCTGCGTGACGCGGATCGTTTCAGAGACGGGATTTCCCCCCCCCTCGCCGGCAATCAGCACGAAGGTCGTTTCGCGGTCCTCGATCTCCTCGTTGGGGTCGAGCGTCATCGTGACTTTGTCGCCCTGCTGTTCGAGAAGCAGCCACGGGCAGTCTTTGGTTTCGAAGATCCAGTCTTCGTCGGTCGACTGCACTTCGAATTCGGCGGTCAGTTCGCCGACGGCGGGAATCTGGAAGTTGTTTTTCGATGCGGCGATTTCGAGCGTGCCGTACGCGTTCTGCGTGGCGGAGATGGTCGCGGTCTTGTCGCCGGCGGTAATGGTGATCGTAGCCTGCTGCTGCTCCTCGACCTTGTTGCCCTCGCAGTTCAGGACGAGCTGGTCGGCGACGTCGTCTTTCTCGATGGTCAGCCAGCCGGCGTTGACGGCGTCGTATTTCCACGTCGTGTTGGTCTGGATGTCCACGACGACCTCTCCGCCCAGGCTCTTGAAGCCGATCGAGGCGTTGCGTTCGTCTTCAGCGGCGAACCATGTGTTTTTCGACGAGATGCCCAGTTCGGCCGCAATGCCGGACGGTTCATCGCCCGGGACGGGGTTGGTGTAGGTGATCGTCTCTTCGGAGCACCCCATCATGCCGAGCAGTAAAGCTGTCAGTGCATATAATTTTTTCATGTGTGCTGCGGTTTAATGTTTCGATACGGGAAAGGTGCTGCCCGAGGGTGCGATGCCGTCGGCGGCCCGGGTGACGGAGGTCGGGGCCGTGCCGGTGTCGGCCGGAATGTCCCAGTCCACGAGATACATCGTGCCGGTGGCGTAGTAGAGGTCGCCGAACGACAGCCACTGCTGCTCCTGGTATCCGATGATGCCCAGCGTGGTGTACGGCGATTCGAAACCGTTCAGGAGGATCGCCTTGCGGGTTTCGTCCGCGTCGTCGTTGTAGCCCTCTCCCAGCCTGCCGGTCAGCATGCCGTTGTGGAAACCTCCGCCCTGCATGTTGATCGAGTACAGGTAGTGGAAGCGGGAGACCGTCGGGGAGATCTCGCGGGTGTAGCAGAGCCTGCCCAGTTCGATCGACATGGTTTGGGTGTTTTTGTCGTAGGTGGCTTCCACGACCGTGCCCGTCAGGAACAGGTTCTTGATGTAGAAACTCTTGCGGTACTCTTTCTCTTCGACGGTGCAGAACGTACCCGTGCCGCTCACGCCGATCGGTTCACGGCCGTAATACCAGTTTTCCGCATGAAGTCCGTAATATCCCAGCATTTGGTAGTAGGGGTTTTCCTCGCGTGAGATTTGCGAAACGGTCACTTTGCAGGATTCCGTAGCGGAGCCTTTGGTCGCCCGGACGGTGAGCGTCGCATTGCGGTGGGCGTCGGGATTGCGCGGGGCGCCGACGCGTACCGTTCCGCTGACCGGGTCGCTTTCGACCGAAACCCAGTCGGCGTCGCTCGTGACGCTCCACTGGCCGTTGGAGACCACGGTGAAGAGAACGCTCTCACCTTCGGAATCCAGCGAAATTTCCTCCGAAGCGGTGGTGGACAGCAGGACCGTTTCCCACGAGAATGCCTGGTGAACGGCGATTTCCTGTTTGTCGCCGGCCGTTTCCACGGTGATTTTCGAGTTGCGGACATTGTCGGTCGTATTGCTTGCCGGTAACTACTCAGCTATGCAGGGATGAGGGATTTTGACGGCAGTCGAAGCCATTCT
>OCHV01000599.1_pt1 | contig 28565 bp, 27 predicted proteins | sample 1538461 | NCBI WGS metagenome assembly OCHV01 (sample SAMN04571692, study PRJEB22368) | human gut metagenome | biome: human gut; material: stool | host: Homo sapiens | place: Luxembourg | collected 2012-08-03 | reverse complement strand
TCTATTAAATTGTCTTTTTATTCTTTACAATTTATTTAAGAATGTCATTTTAAACTAAAAAAACACAATATATATTAACTTATTAATAATATATATTGTGTAAAAAGTTCCTATTTTACTCTTCATTTATTAAATCATGAATAATAACATCTAATGAATTGGTCACTAGTAATTTATATCTATTATTTAAAAATTTTAATTAAATGTTGATCTTATATCTCTTGCATGGAACGTGCTAAATACTTATCCTCGTCACTATCGTTCCTTGATAAGTAAAGCTACGTTCTCAATATGTATCATCCTTAGCATGTGAACACTCCTTTTTATTGTCGTTCTTATCTTTTGAACACACTTTTAATGACTTGTTATTTCTAAATTTATTTCCATCTTGTTTGTCATCAAATCCAGTTTTATAAACAAAAGTTATTTTATAAGGATCGACTGTACCATCTTCATTAGTAGTTCCAACTATAACTTTATCTACTATACTTTCAAATACATACCTATCAAATTTTTCTAATACTTCATTTCTCTCAAGTGTCTTTCTAAACTCTTTTAGTCTTGCTTTTATGGTATTTTCATTTATTAAAGATGCTTTAAGTGTTTGCTTCTTCTTACTAAGTTTCTTTATTTCAACTGTTAAATCATCATACTTTTCTTCATATGATTCTTTATCAATTATCTCCTCTAATCTCATATCTATAAGTTTTTTTCTTTTCTTATCTAATACATCTATTTGTTTCTCTATTTCTAAGAATTCTTTTTCAACATTACTCTCATTTAAAGTATTCGATAATCTCATTAAAAATTCTTCAAGAACTTCTTTATTATTTCCACATAGTTTTTTGTAACTTTCCACAAAAGCGTCTTCAATCACTTTTTCCGGAATACCTTTACTATGTTCACAGTATCTCTTCCCTCTTTTAGTTGAAACAACGCATTGCCATACTACTTTAGAATGATTAGTTCCACTATGCCAAGATCTTCTTGTTAATGTACCTCCACAAAATGCACATTCTAACATACAACTAAATGCATACTTTCTACTATATTTCTTACGTTTAAATCCCTCTACCTCATGTGATCCTCTTGGAATACTTCTTTTTAACCTTATAGCTTGAGCTTTGTCAAAAATTTCTTCACTCACTATAGGTTCATGATGCTCTCTTAGATAAAATTGATCTTCTTCTCCATAATTTTCTAACCTACGTTTAGATATAGGATCTAAAGTAAATGTCTTTCCTAAAAGTACATCTCCTTTGTACTTTTCATTTTTTATTATTCCTAATATAGTAGATTCATGCCATGTAGAACTTCCTCGTTTAGTTTTATACCCTAATTGCTCTAACTCATTACCAATTAATCTTCCACCAGCACCTTCAATATATCTATTAAATATATATCTAACTATTTCTGCTTCTTCTCTATTAATTGATATACTCTTATCATCTACATTATAGTCATATCCTAGACACCCTTGAAAACCAACAAGTTCTCCTCTACTCATTTTCATTTTAAGTCCTTTTTTTACATTTGCAGAGATATTTTCAACCTCTTGTTGTGCTACAGAACTTAATACTACTAATAATAACTCCCCATCCATTGTTAGAGTATTTATTTTTTCATCTTCAAAATAAACAGCTATATTTTTTTCTTTAAGCATACGAACATATTTTAAAGTATCTAATGTATTTCTAGCAAAACGTGATATTGATTTAGTAATAATCATATCTATTTCATCATTCATACAATCATTAATTAATCTTTGAAAGTTTGTTCTCTTAGAAATCTGAGTTCCTGTTATCCCTTCATCTGCATAAATATCAACAAACTCCCATTCATTGTTTTTTCTAATTAAATCTGTATAATAAGATACTTGTGAGTTATAACTATTTAGCTGATCATCAGAGTCAGTACTTACACGACAATATGCTGCTACTCTTAAAATAGATCTCATATTATTCTTGTTACGGTCTGACAAACTACGATTTGCTTTTATAATTTCAACTTTTTTCATATGTCTCCCCTCCGTATTCCTCTATAGTGTTTATTATACAGTATAAATATTAATTTTTTCAAGTTGTTATATCAGATACTACCCCATAATCTTCCATGAGCTTCTTCTTTACTTTTATATACTCACTCTCATTTATTAACCTTTTATTAAGAAGACTTCTCAGCATAGAAAGCTGAATACTATAATCTAATAATTTCATCTTATAAAATTCCTTCCTATCCTAAATTTGTAATACTTATATTCATGCGGCTACAGATTATATAGCTCCACAGGAATTTCACCTCTCCCTACTCTAGCGAGACGTATTTTTTTACGTGAGTATCATTATCCCAATTAATGTGTCATGGCACTTTGAATATCTACTTTCAAAGTTTGTAGTTCAAATGTTAATCGCTCTTTTTTAAAAAAGTCTTGGCGCATTTGCTACACAGCTCTTCATTAATTGAATGTACATGAATATATAACTATATTTAATTTTCAAAGAGCAATTATTCTTTAACCATATTTAATAGTTATTAAATTAACTGTTTATTGATCTATCCTAAATAATAAAATTTTACTTACTAACTTATTTTCTATCCTTTTGCAGATATCATCATCTATAATATATCTTGCATTTCCAAAATTATCATAAATTTTTCTAACTGACATTTTTGCTATATATCCAGAAAAATGATTTAATACCTTATTTATTGATTCAACATCACCTTTAGTAGATTTAGCTATAACCTCAAATGGTAATAAATTGTTATTATCATACTCTTTTCTCATACATTTTTTCCTCCAAAGACTCTCTTAAATTTATAAGTGCTTTGTTTCTGTATCTTGAAACAGTTCTCCTAACTAAATTAAGTTCTTCTGCTATTTCTCTATCAGACATATTAAAATAATACGAGAATATGATTATACTCCTTTGTTTTTCTGGTAAATTCATGATAATCTCCATTATATCTTCATCATTTATTTGTATAATTTCTCCATTACACTTAACTGAAGACTCTTCTAAAAAATATTCTGGGAATATAGATATTTTATTTATATCTTTCATTGTAAGTTGTTCTAAAGATATTTCTCTTTCGTTTTTAAGATTAATCTCTGTATAAATGTTACGAGCTTCATTCTTTATGATTTTTTTACAATAACAATCAAATGCATGTTCTTTATGCCTCTCATATGATTTTATATTCATAAATTTCTACCTCCCTACATTTTTATAAATAAAAAAATAGTCATCCCTCCTTTCATCTACTACTACAGTCAGAGATGCTATTTCGGGACAGTTTTTGATAGAAATCTACAAAAAAATGAAGCTCCATTTATGAGCTTCATTGTTTTAATTTATATAGTTATAATTAAGTATCTTTATTTAAAATTTAAACTCTCTTTTTTCTTCATCACTCTTTATAATTTACTTGCCATTTATCTCTTATATTATATGTCTTATGTTTTCACCATATATTACAGATACTACCACTTTCAATAATACCATATTAATCCATATTTCCTTAAAATATGATAAAATAATTTATATACTTCTAAAATTTATATTTTTGAAAGGGGAAAGAGCTATGTTTAAAGAAAATTTACTAGATATATCAGAAAAAATTCAAATTGAAATTTTAAAAAAACTATATCTTAATAATGGAACATTTTGTAAATATAATCTTTGTTCAGATTTAAATATTTCTTTTCCAACATTAAAACTTTACATAAAAAATATTAATTTAATGTTTTTGAAAAATTATAATAATACTATTAATATTTTTATTGATAAAGAAAATTTAATTTTAAAATCTGACATTGATATTAGTTTAGATAATTTTATTTCTATATATATAGAGAATTCATTAAAATATAAATTATTATCCTTATTTTTTTACTATGAAAATTTAAATAGTATTATATTATGTAAAGATTTAAATATAAGTTTATCAACACTAAATAGAAAAATTAAAGAGTGCAATAAATTATTAAATGAATTTAAATTAGAAATTAAAAATTTTAAGTTAAAAGGCTCACCTTTACAAATTTCATATTTTTATTACTCTTTTTTTAGAAATTGTGGAGTGAAAAAACAGCTTAATGATATTCCAGATAATGAAAATCTTATTAAGTTTTTAGAAGAAATTATGTCTATAGATTTTACTTTTTCTCAAAGTTTAAGTATATTTATTTGGTCAAAAATTTACTAAAGAAAATTTTTTAGATGAATTTTCTTTATCTAATTTAGATAAATTAAAAAACGATATGCTTTTTAAGAATCTTGAATTATTTTATTTAAGATTCTCATTGAATAAAATAAATAATAAGTATTTAGCTTATGCAACAACTTGTTTTTTAAAAAGCTTAGGAATTCTATCATTTAATGATGAAACAAACAAAACTTTGCCATATATAGTATATAAATTTATCTTATCAGAAATAAAATCTTTATTCTTAAATAAAGATTTTAAATTTAATAACACAATCAAAAGTAATATTTTGGCTTTTTGTAATAAGCAATTTTATTTTAGAGGAATATTTTATTCTATTGATCAAAATACTAAAGATTTTTATTTAAATAATCATTTAAGCTTCTTAAAAGAAAATTTTTTAATCAATTTATTCGAAAATATTCAAAAACATTTTAACTGGTATGATTTAGATTTAGAATATTTTAAACTTTTAATAACTTTAAATCTCTCGTATATAAATGAAGAAAGTAATTATACAATAAAAATTGGAGTATTATCTAAAACAGAAGATTTAATATTAAAAATCCTACTTAGAGACTTTAATGACTTCTTAAAAAGAAAATTCAATGCAACAGCTGAAATTTTTTCTAAAAAAAATTTATATAATTATGATTTAATACTAACAAATATTCATGATCATTTTTTAGATGGTATAAATATACCTATTTATAGATTTACTTGTCTAGGTGTTAAGTATGATTTAGATAATATAATTAAATTTTTAAATATTATAGAAAAAGAAAAAATACAAAATATTAAATAAGCATATATTTTTTCTTATTTAATATAGTGCTTAATACTGATTAAAATTTATTTTATCATAATTTTATAAATGTATATTATAAAATTAAATTATCCCTAATAATCAATAAAACTATTCTATTTATATTGATTATTAGGGTAATTATATTAATTAATAATTTAATATAAATTCTGTCTTAGATATATTTTTTTCATTTAATTCAATACTCAACTCACTTTTTACATAAAATTTTCTATATTCTACCTTTCTCAAATTATAATCATATTAAAATATATTATTTTCTATCATCACTATTATAGCTAGTATACAACTTTTCTTAGATAACTAATTGCCATCATATTCATATCTATTTTTGTGGATCATCACTAAAATTATTATTATAAATTTTTTATTCTTCCATTTTCATATATATTCAGATATAGAACTTTCTTTTACATGCATAGTCAATACTCTAACATTTTCTGAACCATATTTAAGTTTATATAACTTTTTTATTGTACCATCATTATTAATTATAATAGTTCCTTCTGAATAATCTCTTAAAGTTATCTTACTAATTTCGTTATATTCATATTTTGCTGCAGATGAAGTTTCACGATTTGATATTTTATTTATTCTTTTTAATCCAATAATTTTCTTTAAAACTTTGTCCACATTGTATATTATCTTCATACAGTAAATATTTAATAGTCGCAAATACAACTTTTAGATATATTGAAAAAATACATATTCCTATTAGTGATAACACACCTGTTTTCTTTTTAATCATATAAATCTCTTTTTATTATTTATTATTAACAGTCAATGCGTTAAAATATTTAATTAATAAGGTAAGGTATTTATAGCTTTTTCTCTATCAATTCTAAGAAAACATATTAATGCATAAAGTCCTAATATAAAAATAGTTATCCATATACCTATAGAATTAAAGAATGATACTTTTGCCGGAATTATTAATAAGGAAAAAATAGATCCTAAATATAATATTATTGAAATTATTTGTATTACCTTTGCATAAGTTAAACTTGCACACCACATAGCATAACAATTGATAATTCCATAAAAAAATTGAAATAAAAAAGAAATAAATATTATTTGCAATAAATTATATATATTAAATATAAAAACTCCAGTTATTAGAAAATATATGATACTTGCCATAGAAAAAAATATTATAGTATAGGATAATGCTATAATCATTGGTAATAACATTTTCCCAATAATTATATTAATTAAATTGGTTGGTAACATAAATAATACTTCTAAAGTGTTCATAGCCTTTTCATGCCAAAACTTAAGAAAAGAAATGTAAAATATATATGCTAACATAATACTCGCATAATTAATATTTGAAAAATAATTGATCATATTAAATCCATCACTTTTTAACTTTACCATTATAAATAAACAAATTATAAAGGTTGTTCCTATCATCATAAAAATAGTGCTTGTCTTTTTCTTTTTCAACAACACAAATTCTTTCCATAAAATCACATTCATTATTGACATATCATCATACCTCTCTAACTTTTGAAAAATATAAGTCTTCTAACTTAGTATATATATGTTCCACCTTTAAAATAATCATATTGGGATATTCATTTAATGTTCTAATAATATCATTTTCTATAGTTCCTTTTTTTGTACTATACTCAATAATTACATCATTTTTGTTAATACTAATATTGCTTACTCCTGAAATCATTTTTATACTATTTATAAAATCTAAATTTATATCAAATGTATTGAAACTCAATTTAAGCTTTATGAATTCATTTAAATTTAACTCTGTTAATGGTCCTTTAAATTTCAAATTCTTATTTAAAATCATAACCTCATCACAAATATTCTCTATTTGATATAAATTATGACTACTTATTATTATAGTCATATTATTCTTCTTCCTTTTTATTAATTCTTCTACAATTTTTTGAGACTCTACATCTAATCCATCTAGTGGCTCATCTAATATTAAAATTTCTGGATTAATTAATAAAGACTTAATTATTGAAATTTTTCGTTTCATTCCTTTTGAATATTCTGATATTATTCTATCAAGATCATCGTTTATTTTTAAAGTTTTAGCTAGTTCTAAAATAACACTATTAAAATTTTTTACATTATATGCTCTTGCAATAAATTCTAAATTTTCACGTGCTGTTAAATTTTCATATAATCCATCTTTATCTATACAAAATCCTATTTTTTTCTTAGTATCATTATCATATATTTTTTTGCCTAAAATTTTTATTTCTCCACAAGTTGGTTTTATTAAACCAAGTATTATTCTTATTAAAGTTGTTTTTCCAGCACCATTAGGTCCTACTAATCCAACAATTTTTCCTTTTTCTATATTTACCGAAATATCTTCTAAAGCATCCTTATTATTAAATTTCTTATTAACATGGTTCAATTCTATAACATTCACTTTATCACCTCATACAAGATATTTTCCCAAATAAGCTAGCGCCTAATTTAATTTCAAGACTTCTACAATCAAAACATGCATATCTTAATCCACAATCTTTGCATTTATCAATTTTATCTATGCTTAACTCCCAATATTTTGATAATTTATTATTTTTAAATATATCAAAAAAACTATTAATATTTCCTACCGACTCTTCTTTTAATCCTAAACATGGAGATATTATTCCAGAATTATTTACGGCAATATTTCCATTTAAACATCTATTATATTTCAAATTCTGAGAAAACGCTTCTAATCCAACCCCGTTTATTTCTCCATTATATAAATCCATTATTTCATTCTTATCTTCTTCTACATTAAATACATAGTCTATATTATATTTAATTTTTAAATCTTCTAACTCTGATTTCCTATGTATTTTTTCTTCTTTAAATTTTAAAATTATTAATAACATAAATTTAATATTTAAATTCTTTAATTGTTTTAACAAATCTATATCTATATTATTATCTGTTTGTAAAATCATAAATGCTCCTATATTACTAAGCTTAATATAGTTTATATTATGTAAGTCCTTATAACATTGAATATATTTTATATTTTTAATACCAACTTCAATACACTTCTCAATCAACTCTTCTTTAGCATTAAATCTGTTATTATAACCTGATCCTGTAAACAAAACTTCTCTAACATCTAGAAATTTGATTTGATCAATCAGGTTTCTATATTTATCGTAATCTAAACGTTTTCTATTATTGGTAATTTCATTTACAAAACAATTACAATATCTTCTATATCTTTTTACATCACAATTTTCACAATAATACTGACAATCTTCTAATTGAATTGTTATGCGATTTATTATTGGAGCTGGCTTAAAAAATAAATATTCATACCATTTAGGCATAGTATTTATTTTCTCAATATAAATATTTGTATTATAATAATTTCCCAATCCTAACTTTTTAATTTCATTAGCAATATTTTTTTTATATTCAGTATCAACTAATCCGCCTAATTCAAAATCGGAAATAATTTTTTCTTCTTCATCAGATAATAAAAAAATACTTTTATTTAAAACATTATATATTGCAGCTCTATTTCCTGTAACCAAAAATACCTCTTCATTTAATTTAAAATATCTACTTTCCATATACCTTCCCTACCTCCTTATAATAATTGCTATTAAATTCGGCTAGCCAAGTATCATTTATTTCTAATGCACTATATGCCATTGAAAGCTTATCTTTAAAAGAGTTTATTGCTTCAAGACATTTATTATGGTCTATAAAAACTTCTCCATTCCTCCCTATATTAGCAAAGCAAAATGAGCAACAATTTTTTAAAATACATTCTTCACATACTTTTGTTTTTAAATTATAAAGATTTATCATGTTTGCTATCTTTTTATAATTTAATCCATCATTAATATTACCTATATTAAACTCATCATTAAGTTTCTCGCAAATTAATATTTCTGAATTTATATTTACAAACATTTTATCTCCTGGTACACATCCTCCAGTGTAATTTATAATACCATTTTTCCCAAAAGGAATGCGTGTAAGAACAGATGAAATATCTTTAGAAATCCAATTATATAAAAATGCTCTTTTTTTATTTTTACTTTTTAAATCTTCATAAAAATTTATCTTAATAATATCTAATTCACAACTAAACTTCTCTCTATCCTTTTGAGTAAATTTTTTATAATACTCAGTCCCATTTTCATTTACAGGAGCTGTAGCTATACTTATAAATTTAGAATTATTATCAAAAAAATCAGCTAATTTATTTAAGTCAGTTTATATCATATACAGAATTTGTAAAAATATATCCTTTTCTTTCTATATAATATTGTATGTTCTCAATAATATCATTAAAAGTCCCGTTTTCATTGCTATAAACTCTATTTCTATCATGTTCACTGCATGGACCATCTAAACTTAAAACAAGTAATACATTATTTTCAATTAAAAAATCTATAATTTCTTTTGTTAATAGAGTACCATTTGTAGTTACAGTTAAAAGAACATCCTTAAATTTCTCATTACTTCTTATATATTCAATTGATTTTTTTATTACATTAAAATTTATTAAAGGTTCTCCACCATAAAATCCTACCATTGGCTTTAAATACGGATTATAACTTTTAGCTTTTTCACACAATTCTAAATAATATTCAATAGCTTTTTTTGCTGTCTCATACTTCATTATCTCGTTTCCATGCTTTCTATTCTCAATATAATTTCCAGAAAACACACAATATTTACACCTTAAATTACATGATGTAGTAACTTCTAATAATAATTCTTTTAGCCCGTTCCTATATAGATATTTTTCTATATCATTAGCACAATATGTAACATTACTTTTTTTTATTTTTTTATATTTTTCAATACTTTTAATAAAATTAATATCTTCAACTCTTCTTTTATTAAAAACTAAATTTGTCTCAGAATCATAAACATACATTGATCCATTTATAGTTTTAAAATATAAATATCTCTCCATAAATTTTATCATCTCCTTAAAAATTAAGGATTTCTTTTTTATGATTTTAATTTACATTTAGATAATAGTTTTCAAATTATTAATTTACTGCTGCATCTCCAAACATTCCTGCACCTGCTGCTCCTGCTCCACCTGGTACAGCACTGATTTTAACGCCTGCTGCATCAGCAAATGGAGCTGGTCCATCTATAAAACATGTTCCTGCACAAGCACCTGCTGAAACTGTACACCCTGCTGCACAAATAGCATAACACCAATTTAATTTAAACATAGAGACTTTATTGTTTGCTAAACCTCCAGATAAAATTATATTTTCCATAAGTAACCTCCTTAAACTTTAAATCATAAAAAGAAATCCTTTTTATATCTAATATAAGCAATATCAATAACTTCTAAAATACACTTAAATCCCCTTTAATTAAATTTTATATAATTTAACAAAAAATAACTTTCTAAATTTTCTTTTTTTTAGAAAAAATTTGACATTATATAAAAATTTTAAAGCAAAAAATACTTTAAACTTAATTACATATTATCCAATTTTTCTCCTTCTCTAAATTTAATATATATTGAGAAATTTGAATTGCTTTTGTTTGTTTATCAATAAATTTTACATTTGTTAAAACCCTTATATATTTTCCATCCTTCGTAAAAATAGGATTTACTAATTCTAAAAACATATATTCTCCTTTTATAGGCTTTAATACATCTTCTTTTACATAATATTCTAATTCTATTTTAGATGCAGTAGGATATAACTTAAAGAATGTATTTAGAAATTCTGTAATTTCTTTAATTGTTTTTTGATCTATTGTACTATCTGTTTCTTCTTTTTTAGGTTCAAAATTTAATTTTTCTGGCATTTTTGATAATGTAGGATTCTTTATAATTATCATATTCCCATTATTATCTGTTTTAACTACAACTTCATAAGAAGAAATAATATCTTTTGTTTCTTCTCCTTCTTTTATAGTTTGTTCCACAGAATATTTAACTTCATATTCATTTTCTTTAATCTGATTTACACTCCATATCTGAACATTCTTTACACTAGAGCTTGTTGGAATATCACTTCTTACGGTATCTCTGTTTAGTTCCTGCAATTCTTTTGTAAAATACTCATTAATTTTAGCTGTTCTTCTTTCAATAGATTCTTTATTATTCTCCCATGAATAATATTCTTTAGCAAAGTTTTTTACAAAGTTTTCAACACCATTTGTATCTATAATTTTTTGTTCTATAACTTCTTTTTCATGAATAGTATGTTTGTCTATTGCAGTAAAGTTTTTATAAACACCAAATGCTATACTTCCAATTAAAACAATCCATAAAACAATTACAGACTTTTTATTTGTACCTAATCTTATAATAGGTATCTTCTTTTCTTTATATTTTTTATCCTTTTTTCTTAACATATTTTCACCTCATCTATTTTTTATTCTTCCAGCTCCAATTAAATGTTTCTGCCAATAGCTCCCGGTTAAATCTGCATATCCAATAGGATCTCCTGCATGATACATCTTGTTATTTCCAACATATATTCCAACATGAGTTACATAAGTTCCAGCATTATAAGTACCATGAAAAAACACTAAATCTCCTGCTTTTGCTTGATCTAGTGTAATGTGTTGCATAATATCATATTGCTCTTGTGCTGTTCTTGGTAAATTTATTCCTGCTTTTTTAAAACACCATTGAGTTAATCCGCTACAATCAAAAGAAGTATTTGGATTATCTCCTCCAAATACATATTTCCAACCTTTATACTTCAATGCTTCATTTATGATTATTTTAACTGTTTCATCATTTAATTCGCTTGTTCCAACATATTGAAGTACTAACTCTACGTAAAATTGATTTCCATATTTATATCTCCAACCACCATTTTTAGCAACAGCTATTGGATTAGTATAAGTTACCCTAACTCCCTGTGCCATATTTTTTGCAAAATTTTCTGATAAACTATAAGTATGAATTTTTCCATTACCTTGAATATAGTTTAAATATCCAAATCCATAGTTATATGCTTGTATGGTTGAATTAATATCACATTCTTTTTCTTTTGAGCTCTTTAAAAGATTTGAAAAGTACCTACATCCTTGTTCTATTGATTCTTCTGTTCCTAAAGTATTTGGTGGAAGCCCTAATGATTCTGAAGATTGCATAACATCAACTAAAATTCCACCTGATTCAATTTGCATAATAGCAAGTAAGTAATTTATATACTCTTGAACGCCATATTTCTTAGCATATCTTTCAACCATAGGCTTAAATTTTAAAACTTCTGGTGATAAATTCATTCCAATTATATTTTGATTCATACCTCCGTTATTATCCTCATCTGATATTAAAGGTACAAACATTAAAATTACTCCAAATATAAATAAGAATATACTAATAAAAATAGTTATCAGCTTTATTTTCATTGTTTTTTCACCTTATTCTCAGGAGTAAAATTAGGTTTATTTTTTATTTTTCTCTCTTTAATATCTATGTGATTATACTTAGGTTCTTTTAGGTTAGAATTGATAGTATGGCGTTCTATCTTCATAGTTTTACTGTTTTTTACTTTTCCACTTTGATTATTTTCAACTTTATTAGATAGTTCTTCTCTTTGATTTGCAATATCTCTTTCTTTATAAATAGGTCTCTCTGTAGATCTTTCTATTTTATTTATAGAATTACTTTTTTCTCTGTCTTTCTTATCACCTATTTTTTCTGAAACCGTTGGTCTAATATTTTCTCCTTTTTTCTTTTTCACTCTTTCAGAATTAATTGAAGGTTTATATTTTGAATCTGAGTAACCATCTATATTTTTGCTATCTGTAGAATTTTTATCTTTAGATACTACTGTATTTCCTAACTTAGCTCTTTTTTGAGCTATAGTCTCTCTATGATTTTGCTGCTTTTTATTTCTGTCTTGTTGACGTTTTTCTTTTTCTTCTACAATACCTCTTTTGAAATCAGATATATTATCTTTAGCTTTTTCTTTTGTATTATGAACTGCATATTTAGCTTGCACAGGTATATCTTGTATATTTTCTTTAACTTGTTTTGATTTATCGGATATATTTTTCTTTGTATCTATAAATGCTCCAACAGTATTTCCAATACGTTTTGAAAAACTTTCTTTACTAACTGATTTATCATAATTTTTTCTACCGTGGGGATAACCAGTTCTTTTTTGTGTATTATTTACATTCCTTTGTGGATTATTTATGTTAGATGGTAATTTTTCTTTATCTTTTCCTCTAGATATTAAAGCCTTCCTTATATTACGCTGCATATTTTTACTCTTATTTCTCATTGTTCTATATGGTTTTCTAAACATACGACTACTCATATTCTGACTATCCCCTGAGTGTAAACTAAACATCCCCATAATATCTCCTAACTTCATATAAATCCCTGCAAATGTTACTATCTGTAAAAATGCAATCATAAAGAATGGATAATCCGTGGATATTGTATAAAACATTGTTGATATACTAAAGGCTATAGTTATAATAAGAGTTATTCCAGCTCTCATCATTATAGTATTAAATAACTTTACAATCGCCTGTCTTCCAACACTTTCATATGAGGGTATCATAGATAATAAAAAACTTAATGGCAAAAATATAGCAAAAATAATAAAAAGTATCTGTGAAAATATCATCATAGATACTAATAAAAATACAAAAATAGTTATTCCTATATTAAATATAAGTAGAAAAAATACCTTACCTAATCTACTCATAACTTCAGTTATAGTCAAATTACTATTATGTTTTTCTTCTATTTCAGTTTTAACTATTTCCTCTCGTTTTTTTCCATCATCTTCACTTGGATTTGTAGAAAGTAAGCTCTCCACCCTATCTCTACCAACTTCTTCTATATTAGAATTTCCATATTGTAATAACATCCATGGTTGTTGTACTTGTATAGAAAACAAATTATCTCTAATTAGATTTATACTATCTTTTACTTCACTATTTGAATTAGAAGTTACAATTTTCGTTCCTAAGTTCAAAGCAGCTGTACTAATATCAGAAGAAAACTCATTTACTTTTTTAATGTAATCAGGAGCATAAGCAATAAAAGATGCAGATATTATAAATATCACAACAAAATTAATAACAGAATTAATTGCCTTGCTAGTTTCTTTTTTAATCAATCCTGTATATGCTACGTAAATTCCTAGAATTAAAACAAATAAAAGTAGAAATCCTATATAAAAGCCACTATTAGATATTCCGTTTTGATTGATCCCAGCAATTGTTTGAATGCTATTACCTATTGAATCTGCCATGTCATTAATAAAATCTAATTTATATGCTTCTTGAACAACATATCCAGTTGCATTTGATAGGTATAAGCTGATTATCCAAATAAAATTTGTTATGCAATATAATCCATACTGGACTGATTTACCTATTCCATTAGTCCAGTTCCAAGGAAGCCATCCCCAAGAATTATCAACATAAAAATCAAGCTGATAATTTCTCAAAGGATACATTGAATATATATTATTTGAATTTATAGTTTCATCTACTAGTCCTTCTGCATACACTACAGATTCGCTTATATAGATAAAAAATAATACAAGTATTACTATTAAAACAGTTATCCAACTTAAATTTCGAAATACCTTCGATTTCATTAATCCACCTCTTTTCTTATAGGTGGTCTTGTATCAAATGCAGTAAGGAGTTCTTGAAAAACTGGATGTATTTGTATTACTCCAACTCTTCCATATAAATCTTGTATTAAACACTGTCCATTTTCTAACTCTCTTAACCTTTTTTGATTGTTCTCATCTTCCTTATCAACTCCGAAAAATTCAAGTGTTCTCTTAATTTCATTAATATCTGTACTTCTAAATGCAAATTTTAATCCAATATTATTTTTTAAATTTTCATCTGATACATCACCTGCATTTTGAGTTACAAAATACACTCCTGCATTCATAGCACGTCCTGCTCTAACTAATTTATTAGATAAAGTTTTTCCTTGTGCTACATTAAGAAATGTCCAAGCTTCATCTAAATCTACTATTTTAAAAATACTTCTATCTGAATGAATAAAATCTAATGCAAAAGTACTAATTACTATCAACATAGCTACTGAAAGACTCTCCATTGTTGTATATTCTTCAAAAGAAGTATCTTTATCTGGTAAAACAAGATCCGCAACTTGTATTATATTCATTTGTTTTTCTAAGTTAATTGAACCTTCAACATTTCCATCTGAGAAAAGTAATTGTGCAAAATCATAATCTGTAAAACTTTCAATATGATCTGCAATATTATTTGATATTTGAGAATTATCTTTTCTTAATTCATCTATTACTTTTAAAAGTCCTCTACATTTACTCTGAGTAACATTTCTTATTGCTTTTCTAAGTATAGGAAACTTCTCTCCATCACGACTACTTATCCCTGTAAGAAAAGTTAATATATCAATAGCTAAACTTTCACTATCTTTTACTTCTTTCATAATTACATAAGGGTCTAGCATTCCCTTATTTTCTATATCACTTGTTAAATTAACAATATTTATTTCATGAGATATATCTGGTAAATTTTCTTTCCACTTACCACGTTCAGCTTTTGGATCTACCAAAACAGCTTGTCCTCCAAACAATACTGCATAGTAAACAAGTAAATTATTAGCAAATGATTTTCCCCCTCCTAAAGATCCAAGGAATGCTGCTGCCAATGCATTAGTTACAGAACCTTTTACTCCTTGACTTGCAAGTGATGGTTTCAGATACACGTTCCTTCCTGTATCTAAACTATATCCAATATATATCCCTTCATTTTCTCCAAGTTGTTGAGTTGCTCCAAATCCTAATCCTGCTAAAAAGTCACTAGTTACATATTGAATATAATCATTTATATATCTTTTACTTGAAGGTATAAATTCATTATGAAATCCTATCATATCTCCCATTGGACATACTAACTTTACATTTAGATCATCATAAAAATCTTTAACTTCATCACAACGGCGTTTTAATTCATCAATGCTATCTGCTGATACCCTAATTACATAACTTAACTTGTACATTGATTCTTTGGTTTGATCTAAATTATTTTCTAGTTCATTTACAGCATCTAATGCTTCTACTACCTTTGTTCCTGTTTCATTTCCTGCCTGCCAAGCATGATTATCTAAATCTTTTAATTCTTTTTTCTTATTTCTAACTGTAGTTAAAGCCTTTTTATTTGTTACAATTTCAACATTCATACTAGTATCAATTGGAAATGTAAACTGTTGTTGCTGATAATAAAATATCTCACTAGATGGAAAATTCATTTCTCCAATAATACTTTCAATAGTAAAATAAGCTACAAAACTTTCTGAATCCTCATGTACAATTTTTAAGTATCTTTGCCTCTCTTCTATAAGACATCTAGTTGGCTTTATAAGATCATATTTTTTTACTAATGTTTCTCTTTTAAGTTTCTTTATAGGTAAGTGGTATTGATAATCTTCAAAAGCTATACCTTTCTTTCCATAATTATGTTCAATTAAATATCCAAAATCATTTTTATCTAGCCTTCTAACTTTGAATCTTCTTGAAATTTTATTTTCTAATAACTTTTCCATTTTTGAAAATCTCATAATCTCATCATTATTTCTACTGACAAAGTCACCCATCAATTTATGATTAACATCATATATAAAATCTGATAGGTTAGCTAATATTGACTTTTTTATATTCTTTATATTCATTTCCTCTTCTGTAACTAAAAGCTTAAATCCAATAAAAAAGCGATAATCAATTTGATTATCGCCAATCATAGAAACAAGTGCTTCTGTTTGCTCATCTATTTTTTCATAAGCAATTTCTTTTAATTTTCCTGTAATATTTTTCTTTGACCTTTCTTGCGTAGCTCTTATAGAACTTTCAGTTGCTATTTGAAGTGCATGGATTTTTCCATTTCTATTTTGTGCTATTAATTGCCTAAAATTATCATGTACAATAAATTTTTGTTCTGCTGATAAGAATGAATAGTTATATGGTATTAATTCATAATATGCAAAACATTCTCCATTCTTATTAAATACAAGATTGTTCTCTATATATTTTATCGGGAACATACATCTCACTCCTTACTATAGTTATATTTTCATCAATAGTTTGATTTTTTAAATTAATTCTTTTTCCTGCATATGTTATCTTAGGTCTAAATGCATATAAAATTATTGACTTTAAAAATCCATATGGTTTCTTTCCATCAAAAGTCTTTTGAGACATAAACCAAGTTATAAAAACTGGTATTCCAAGATACTTTAGAAATGCTCCTTCTATCATAGATAATGGAGGTAACTTACTAAATAATATAATTATAAATAGTGTTAATACAAACCATGTCATTTGTGTAAAAGTAACTGGAAATGGAAGTTGAAAATCATTTATTGCATATATAACTTTCTCTACATTCCAAATACCTGTATATGACTTAATCTTTTTCAAACATAATCCTCCTTCTTTATTTGGCCTTTGTTTTAAACTAATGTTGATGTTGAACATTAAAAAAGCGGACAATTTTGATTGTCCACTTTTAACTTGAAATATATTGATATTACCCCTCAAATTATAAGCGATAAATTGTAATATTAAAGTACTATCAAAGTTATTTATCTTCTATAAGCTTAGGCAAATATGAAGTGTTATCTCTGTTAAATCCTTTTACCATATAATTATCATACCCAAATCTAAATTTTTGTTCATATAAGTTTCCAACTAAATCACTAAAACGTATTTTAAATTGAACAAAGTTGCCTAGATGTCCATTACCCTCTTTTGGTACTTCCGTTATCATACTAAAACTTACTTTTTCTCTTGGCAAAGCATAATATTGATTTAAATAATCATATATAAAATGATTATTTTTTTCTTTATTCTCAGTTTTAAAATAGTTTTCCAATCCCGATTTGCCATCTATAGGATATAGCATGACATTTGATGCACATTCTTTTCCAACATTTATTAAAGTTATCCCTAATATAATATTATTTTTTTCAAAACTAACATTTGAATCATCTAATAACAAGTGAAAATATGGTATCAATCCAGCTCTACTATTTAATTTTAACATAATGTTATCACTCTGCTTCTCTTGTTGTCTCATTTTTTCTTTATATACATCAAAGTCACTTTGCCAATTCCTATATTCTTCTAGCCTTTTGTCATTTCTCCAACTTTTGTATATATTTAATATACTTATAACCAATGCTATACCAGAAAAAACTATAGGCAACCAGTCTTTTAATATATTATCCATACAGTCACCTCCTTAAATTTTAATTTATCGAACAACTTTAAAATAAAACTAACTCATCTTTGAAAACAATTGTCCTTACCATTCCTAAAGACATTAATACTAGCGCAGTTACAATAAAATCCTCTAATTGAGTTGCTAATTTTTCTTACTCTTATTTTAATAATTTCTTTGCCTGTAATAATAATATTGGAACACAAATATGCTTATATTATAACAAATATCACCAATAAACACTTAATTAAAATTTAATTAGCATACTCAAATACTCCATGATTAGTAACTACAAAGCTATAATTAATCTCTAAATCACGTGCATATGCTTCATAATTAATATAGTTTCTCACGTTTTCAGGTATTTCTCCTAACATATTGCATTCATCTATGAGATAATATGCAACATCAGACATATCACTACATCCTGGATAATAAATAATATCATCCTTATGTTCATATAATTCTTCAAAACTAAAGAAAAAAGCTTTTTGAATATCACTTATGGCTTCTCCTATATCTGTAGATGCTAATTCTTCTGCCATAGAACACAGACGATTAATCTCCTCTATCGATGTATATTCACTAATTTCAAAAGGTAACTCCCAATCATGTATTGCATATTCTTCATATTCACTATTTAACCCTATACGTTCCTTCAAATCATCCCAATCAATTGGTGGTGTAAACCAATCTCCAACTAATTCACCTTCATTGTATTTTCCTAAGTTTGCAATATATACTCTCATTTCTTCCATATTATTTTCACATCCTTTTTATAAATAAAAAAGCAGTTAACCATTAAATTAACTGCTGACTTCTATTTTATAATCTTTTCTAAGCTCCTATAATTTGATTGAACAACTTAAGTAATATATCTTTGACTCCTGCTGCATTAAATACAAGTCCTACTGCAATTAATGCAACTACTAAAAAGCCTATAAGTTTTGAAAATTCTCTTTTAAATCCTAGATATACACCAATTATAGCTATAGCCATCAATACTAATGATTGTGCATTTGATAAAAACCAATTATATAAATTTTGTCCAAAGTTCATATACTTTCTTTCCTTTCATTTATATTTAATATACTAAATATTTCTTACTTGTGCGTAATATCTTCAATAGGTGATGAGTTTTGTTGAATTATCTTTTGATGACGCTCTGTTAATTCTGCTTTTCTTATTAACTCTTCAGCTATATTCGTTCCATTTAACATATCTATCTTTTTAATAACCTTCAAAGTTGGAGCAACTTGTCTTGAAATCCAATTTAATGTTTTATTAATATCATATGGCTCAGGATTCGTTGTTAATTTCAATTTTTCTCTTCCTTCGCCTATAAAATAGCTCCAATCTTCGTTTGTTTTCCACTTACTTCTACTGATTTTCTCTTCTCTATCTACAAATCGTATATATCTATTTATAATAGAAAATGTAGTTCTTTCAGCATCTCTATTAGCTAATAAATCAACGGCTGCATGATATGCCCTTTCATTTTTTAATCTTATTTCAAATCTATTTTTTATTTTTACTTCATCAATAGGTATATCTAATTTTACATATTGCTCATAGTCTTTTTCATAGATACAAAAGTACACTTCACTTTTTAATGAACCAATATATAAGGTATTTCCCATACCAATTTTTTCATTTCTTCTTACCAATTCACCAGATCTATAAGATTTAAAACTTCTAAATACAGAAATACACTCTTCATTGTTACATTTATCAGTTAATACTTCTATGTCTAATATTCCTACCATGTCATTAATAGCAAGATCCATTCTCTTCATAACACCACCAGCTAATAATGCATCTAATAAAAAGTCATACCACGATCTATGTTGTGCTAGTAAGAAATTCTCATACTGTCTACATCCTTGCCCCTTTAGTTCTATCAGAACTCCTTTTTCTATATCTTGAGATACCAATACAAAGATGTTACCTATAACGTAATGCTCTGAATAAGAATAAAATCCATAATCTTCATGAATCATATATTCAAGTTTCAATTTCAATATTTCATTAACAACATATTTTACATCTGTTGTTGGAAACCTGATTCTTATATAGTCAATCATCATTGTAAGTGGAGATTCTGGATTCAATCTTTCTAGTGATTTGATTAATTTTTCCTTCATTTCATTCTTAGCTATTATTTTTCCATTTTCAATTTTATTTAGATATTCTCTTGTAATTCCAATTGATGTTGCTAATTTATTTTGAGAAACTCCATATTCTACTCTTTTTTCTTTTAAATCTAGAACCCATTCTTCTATTTTCATTTTAAATCCCTCCAATCAAAAAGGTATGTGAAATAATTTTAATTTTTTTTCACATACCTTTTACTTCATGAACCCCTTTAAATTTCTTGGTTCCATGTACTTATTTAATTGTTTTTAGTTTATTTGTGCCCCCCTGTTAGATACCGGGGGCTAATAAATATTGGTATGGCAAAGCCATACCAATAGCAGGCTAGTTCAAACAATCGGCTTTCGCTTCGCACGCCGATTGTTCTACCTGCCTGCTCTTAATAATTTTATCTATTTCTTTCAAAAAGTCATGTCCTTTTGGTACTAATGGGGTATAAAACTCACTTATAACATTTGTTCCTACATCAACATACCCTCTCCCTTTAATTTGTTTTAAAAAAAATTCCTTATTTGATTCACCAAACATCATATTATATCCAAGTTCAGACATCCTCCCAAGTGCTACTCTAAAATTAAACTGATCTCTAATACCATCTCCAAGATATTTTGCATCCGGACGTTGACAAGCTAATATAAGAAAAAAGCCTGCCTGTCTACCAAGCATTACTATTTGCTTTAGTTTATTTAAAACAACAGTATTTTCTTTAGTTCCTAACATTTCCATAAAAGCAACATACTCATCAAATATTAAAAAGTTAGCTGGCAATCCAAGATAAGAATAATTTTCTCCTGTCTTATAATTACTCATAGCTTTCATAGTTTCACTACGCTTCATCATTTCATCATAAAAATTATTTATACATGAAATCATATCATCTTTTTTATAATAAACATTTGGCATAACTGTTTTTAAATCAGCAAGATCCGCATTTTTAGGATCTAAAACATATAATATAGAATCTGTCCTTAACAATGCTTCTATAATTGTAAGTATAAAATATGTTTTCCCGCCTCCTGTTCCACCTGCAATTAGCATATGTGGTAATTTATCAAACTCCCAATATACAGACTTCATAAGTTTTAAACTCCCATTACTAACTTTCACTTCATCAATGGATATTCTATTTGCAATGGTATCATATAACAAAATATACTCAATATAAGAGTCTTTTAGCTCTTTAGAAATTAACTCACAATATAAACCTGACTCTAACTTCTTTTCTAAATTTAATAACTGATCCTGATACTTTCCTAAAGTTATTTCAACTTTAATATAAATTAATCCATCTTTTAATTCGTAATACATCTTAGGAAAATATACTATTTTTTCTTTCTGCTTATTAGAATTTAAATCTTTAAAAAATCCAATATCTTTAATAGACTCAGATTCATACCATTTATTTTCTAATATCATTCTTGCTAATTTTTGACGATGAATTAACTTTTTTAATCTATCATATTGATAGTTATAATATAAAAAAGCTACTAATAAACAAATACTAATCGATAATATTATTGTTAATATGTTATAAGTTGTAAGTGAAAATGATAACCCATTCTCTGAAAACAAGTTTATATTTTTCCAGTTTATTTCTGCAATCTGTTTTACATTAAAAACTGTCAATAATATGATAAATATAATTGACAATATACTTATTGAAAAATGAAAAACCAGTGATTTATCACTGGCTCTTATCCTATTCCATTTGTATTTATAAAATTTCATTTTTTCTCCTTTCCATGTATTTATTAAAATCCTGTGAATTATATCTATCTACATGTCTATTAAACTTTGGTTGTGCTATTTTTTCATATTTCCTATTATCAATTCTTCTTTCAAACAATAGATTTTTATCTTTAGGATAGCTATGTCTTATATAGTTTTTGTAGTACTTCAAAATCACATCAGCTTCTTTTGTCAACGGATATATATATCGGAACATAAATCCATTAATTTTTTCTATCCCTTTGTACTCACAAAAACTATGTGTCAACCAATATCTTTTCTTAACTCCATCATACTTCGCATTTTCTTCCAATAATTTTCTTGCACTACGTGGATGTATTTTTTCTCCTGTTTCTTTATCTCTATATACACTAGTCTTAAAATACCCACAATAGTAAAAATTAGAAGCTTGATAAACATATCCGCATTTACCTTCTATTCCATCAGCAAGCGTATATAGAAAGATGCAATTTGTATACTCACGTACCCATCTTATTAGAAAAGCAAGTGCATAACTACCAAAATATTTATTATAATTCATCTCTGGTATAAAACACATTTTACCTATTTCTAAATAATCTTCTGTAAGAAGATTATGATTTGGAAATATTTTTCGTATGGTCTGTAATGGTTGTGTTCCCCATCCTAATTCCACTACGCCTAATAATCTACTATTTTCATAAATTCCTAAAAAATAGCAACAAAGACGAGGTATAACTTTTGAATAATGATATGTTCTAATAAAATCAATGGCTTCTTCTTTTGATAATTGCTGTATTTTTAAATCAAGTTTCTTTCTACTTCTAATAATTATCGGATCACTTTCATTTTTAACTATATTCTTCATGTTATCCTACTTTTTCTTATGAATATCTTTTTGAAAATCTCCACCTAATTGTTCCTGTCTATTTTTCAATACTATATCATCAGCTTTAATATACCAATCTACATCAGTACCATTAAAATTAGCTGTAGCTACTGTATCTGCAATTGGATTAATAATATCTACTTCTGCATTATAATCAAATTCTTTTAAAGGTATTGATGCTGGAATACTAACTTGTATCATTCTCCCTTGTCCCCTACTCTTTAAATCATAAGTACGTTCTTTAATTTCATTTGATAGTGTCCCATCATCATTTTGAACACGTACTTCTCTTCTTAATGCTGAAAACTTTAACATTCCAAATGTTTCTTCTTTATCTATAACTATTCCATTTGCTAATCTCATAATTTTTTCCTCCTTAAGCCTTTACTATATCATCTGCTAATAAAATATAATTTGTAAAACCACGAGTTCCTATTTTATATCCTTCTGCTATAATTTTAGGGTTTATTAACTTTACCCTTTCTTCAACTTCAAAGGATTTTTCACCTGCATTAGCTGATAGAACAACAACTATATCATCGGCTCTCTGTATATCAGAGTAAAGATTATATGATCTAGACATAACTGTCATTTTCCCGTTTATTCTTTTTTGTTCAACATCGCCTTCTCCTGCATATTCTAAATTTCCAAATGTCTTCTCCATATTAGGAATAATATGTTTTAATTTCATAATCATTTACCTCTCTTTTCTAAAATTATATGATTCTTTAAATTAATACTTTTAAGTGTCGGGGATCTAATAAACACTACTTTATAATTCATGATACCTCCTATATTCCTAAAAATTTGTATAAAAAAACAGATACTTATTTGTATCTGACATTCACATATTTCTATTTATTTTTTTTACGTCTCATTTTTAATAATAATGTTCCTGATGCTAACAATACTATTCCATATAAAACAATAGTATTCTCATCTCCTGTTTTAGGTATAGAAACTTTCTCAATTTTCTTATTAGTCATTTTACAAGTTACAACTTCACCATTTTCTTTTATTTCAAATTTCATTGGTGTTTCATCAATTTGATAGCCTTTAGGTGCTTCATACTCTTGGAAGTAATATATTCCCTTAGGTAAATTGTCAAAATAAAATACACCTTTATTATCTGTTTTACCTTCTATTAAAATATTTTTATCTTCATTTAATACTCTAATTCCTGTATTAGGTAAAGCTTCCCCTGTTACTAAGTCAGTCTTGATTAACTTAGCTCCTCCTTTGATTAATTCATTTTTAATCTCCAGCAAAATTTTATCTTCACTATTATTTTTTTCTGAAATTAAATTATTGCTATCATCAAAAGCCTTTATTCCTTCTTTTGTTGATTCAATACGTATGACTTTATTAGATAATATATACTTATCATTAGATGTTTCTTTTTCTTTTAAATAAAATGTTCCTACTGGCATATTATTAAATTCGCCTATTGAGTCTTTTCCTATTGTTACTTCTTGTATTATATCTCCTTTTTTATCTTCTAATATAAACTTAGCCCCTTTACCTAATTCAGTAAATTCAAAGCTAAATCCATTTCTTTTATTCTGTATAGCTTTTTCATTAATCTTTTTTATTTTAAAGCTATTTAATTGAAGTTTATTTAATATTGGTTTTATATTTTCATTCTTATCTCCAAAGTCTATACCATCTGCATAAATATTAATTTTTACTTCCTTATCATTATTGTTTGAGTTAAATTCAAAATCATATTCTTTCTCATTTAAAATATGATTTTCTCCTGAATCTATTTCTTTTAAATAATATTTACCTTCTGGTAGTTTTATATTTAATTCAGCAACTCCATCTTTAACATCTTTAATTCCTACCATTGAATTTTCTGGAATATTAATATTATTAGATATCTCTTTTTCTTTTCTAGTGAATATTCCAAATATTTTACCATTACCTTTAATATCTTTTATTACAGGTTTATTATCTTTCCATCCTTCAATTTTTTCTTCATTTTTGAATATATTAACTAATAAAGATTGAAAATCATTATTTGCTGTAATACTAGTTTTAGTCAATTCAACTAACTGACCTGAATAACTTAATTCAAAATCTATTGGATCTGAGGATATTATATATCCATTTGGAGCACTCTTTTCAATAGCTTGATATTTTCCTAGATACAATTCTGATGATTTCCATTTTCCTTTTTCATCAGTTGTAAGTGTTTCTATAACGTCACCTTTCTTAAAGCGTATAGTTCCATCATTTGTAATAATATTTTCTTTTGCTATAATATCATAGGTTACATTTTCTAAAGGTTTATATTCATATATTATCTCATGTAATTTTCCATACTTAGTTTCTTCTATTTTTATATCTTTAGGTACTTGTCCTTTCTTTGTAAATTCAACAATACCTTTTTGTGATGTATTCTCAAATCTTATTTCAATAATTCCATTTGATGAACCATCTACTTTAAATTGTATAGGATCTTTTGCTAATACATAACCATCTGGAGCTTTAACTTCTATTAATTCATATTCTCCATATGACAATGCTTCTGGTGTTATTAAATATCCTTCATCATTTGTATAGAACGTATCAGTTTTTCCATCTTCATTATTTTTAGGCATTGTTATAAAATCTCCAGTTTGTAAGCTTTTTATTTTAAATTCAGCGCCCTTTACTGGTATTATCTTCTTAGTTTCTGAATCTATCTTTACAACTTTCAATTTTTCTTCAATTACTTTATTCTGTATTGCATAATGATGTGTTTCATTTTGTTTTTTAACTGTTACTTTAAAATCTTTTGCTGCAATATATCCTTCTGGTGTTTTAGTTTCTTTTACTGTATAAGTATCGTAAGATAATCCTTCAAATTTTAAATATCCTTTCTCATCTGTATATCCTGTTTTAACTAACTTCCCTGTTGTGTCACTAAATACAGAAAACTCTACATTCTTTAAAGGTTTTATTTCTTTATTTTTTGGTTTAAAAATATTTTTTATTTTTTCTTTCCAATCATATTCTCCAAACTTTATTAAGTCAAATCCACCTGTAATTACTTTCTCTTTTACTAGTGTTTCTTTTATAGCTGTTTCTACATTTTCACCTGCGTAACTTATTTCAAAATAATGTTTAGTAGTATCTAATAAATATCCTTCTGGAGCTTTCTTTTCAATCCAATAATACTCACCAAGATATAAATTTTCTACTTTTGCTTTTCCACTTTTAATCGTTACTGTTTCAACCAACTCATCATTATTTGATTTTCTTAATTCATAAACTGCACCATCAAGTTTTGCACTTCCTTGAGGTATTGATACCGTTTTTTCATCTTCTTTAATTAATATTGCTTTTCCTTTTTGTTCTGTATCTTTATGACTAATAGATGTTGATGTTACTTCTACAGTTTGTCCAGCATATTTTAATTCAAATTCTATTTTTTCTTTATTTATTAAATATCCCTCTGGAGCCTTTTCTTCAATTGCATAATACTTGCCAAGCTTTATCTTTTCTGATATTGCCTTCCCGAATTTATCTGTGGTTATAGTAGTTATCTTTTCATCATTTTCATTATAAATTCCATAAATTGCTCCTTCTAATTTATAACTATCATTAGGCATTTCTACTCCAAAATCTTTTCCAATCTTACTAAGTATTACTTTACCTAACTGTTCTTTATTTCCTAATGTAACTTCTATAGTTTTATTTGCTTCAATAACAACTTTTTTAATTTCACCTTTATTAAAATATCCATTTGGTGCTGTCACTTCTGATATTGTTACAGTTGTTCCTTCTGGTATATCTTCTATACTCGCAATTCCATTAGAATCCGTTATAATTTCTTTACTCTTACCATCATACTCAAATCTAAGTTTTGCATTTGCTAATGCCTTTCCTGTATCTTCATCAATCTTTTTTACTTTAATATTTCCTAACTTGATTACATTTATATTTAAATTTGCACTCATTGAACTTTCCATATGAAATTCTGCTAAACTTTGATAGTTAGGCTTACGATAAACTATTGATGTTCCAACCTCATTCTTAGGAATCTTTATATAACTAATAACTCCAGAATTAGAATTTTTATTTGCTGTAATCTTTAAAGTATTTTCTTCAAGCAATATATCTGCTCCAGTATTATTTGATTCTAATTGCATTTCTCTAATAATACCGTTCTTATCTTCTAACTCTATTGTTTCTCCACTCTTTATTTCAATATCCTGTTTATTCCATGAAGGTAATATATTATGTCTATTTACCTTTTCAAGTATTTCAGTTTTTCTTTTATAATAATTTGGAAGTGTTGTAGATATAAATTTATCTCCTAACTCTTCCCATATCATTGTTTGAGTTAATGCATAGTCATATTTTGATTGATTTGTATCTGTATATCCATAGTAAGCTATCTTAGATAATATATCTTTCTTTGAATTTATATACTCCTCCGATATATATCCTCCTCCACTTGCTGTTTTAATTCCTGGTTCTACACAAAATACAACTTTGTTATCCATTTTCATACGATAAATACTATGATTAATTTTTCTTCCTGTAATTGGACTAATACCTAAATAATTAAATCCTGTATGTTCACTCATATCTAGCTCACTAGCATAAACTGAAACCGATGATGTAAGTATAGTAGTAATTATAGTTATAAAAACCATAATAAAACTTAAAATTCTTTTAGATGCTTTTAACTTTTTATTCATTAACTATCATCCTTTCTTCAATATATTTTTATATAAAAAAATAGATATCGAATATATAAATTCAATATCTATTTCTATTGTTAATAATTATTTTATTAATTTTTATATTTACATTATATGTCTATTTATGCACTTAAAATATATCATTTCAAAACTTACTTTAGATATATCCACAATAATCTAATAATAAACTATATTATTTAATTAAAAGTAAGTTTCTAAAATTATTAAAAATTAATTTATTGATATCAGCTTCATCTATTGTAGATGCTAACATAGAATATATATCTATTAATCCTTCTGGCTCATATTTCTTTCCATTAATTTTACTAAATGGCCCATCACTTTCTATTAATAATCTTGTCTTTGGAATTCTCTTTATTATTTCAAGTGTTCTTTTATTCTTAAGCATATTCATATTAATTGAAAAATAACAACCTAAATCAATTAATTTTTCAGCATATTTAATATCTCCTGTATACCAATGAATAATTACTTTTTTGTTCCCATTTTTCTTTAAAATTGTAAAAGTTTCTTCTTCTGCCTTATTACAATGTATATTCAATAGTTTATTACTTTTTGCAGCCATACTTGATATATAATCAAATATTTCCAATTGCTTTTCTCTATTTATCGAATTTACATTTTTAAAATCTAATCCAACTTCTCCAATATACTCTGTTTTTACAATATTTCGATTAAATGATTTTTTTGAAAATGGTATATTATTAATTATTTTAGGGTTATACCCAATAGCAAATTTCACATATTTACTTGAACCATATATATTCATACACGTTTCAAAAACTTCCGGTTGATTAGTCACACATAAAACATATATTTTTTTATTATTAAAATAATTATATATTTCATTATGATTTTTATAAAAATCTAA
>OCHV01000595.1_pt1 | contig 28610 bp, 30 predicted proteins | sample 1538461 | NCBI WGS metagenome assembly OCHV01 (sample SAMN04571692, study PRJEB22368) | human gut metagenome | biome: human gut; material: stool | host: Homo sapiens | place: Luxembourg | collected 2012-08-03 | reverse complement strand
AGAGTATGTACCAACTCTGCGGCGTGTAGAGCTTTGCAAATGCCATGATAAGTATAACCGCAAAGCCTGCTATCTGAATAATAAATCCTGATATAAAAAGCCGGCTTTTGCTGAATCTCTTGCGAAGCAGCGGTATAACCATCATGACAATAACCTGTGCTGCAAAAGCAACTGCGGCAAATATAGAATATGCGCCCTCGTTTCCTACATCAAACCGGAAGAAATAAAGCACTAGGTTACCACAGATATTGAGTGATGTATACACGAGAATGATTGATACTACAACAGTCATGGCCTGATCATTCTTAAATAAAGCTTTAAACATATCGGATATCTTTCCCGGCTTCTCATCACAGGCAACCGGTCTTTCAGGCACACATGCCACGCATACAAGCTCAGAAATCACAAATACTACCGCTATAATAAGTGCCCACCACTTAAATCCAATCCTGTAGTCAGCCATAGAGCTTCCTGCACCAAGAATAGGCACCACTGTCATCGTGAGCACCGTAGGGATAGCATCTCCAATGCCAGAGCATGTCCTTGCAAGCGATGTAAGCTGCTCCCTGTCGCTGCCCGGCTCAGTGATTGCAGGAATCATAGACCAGAACGGAATATCCATAAGCGTATATGTGATGCCCCATGCAAAGTAAAACACCGTAAGCCACACTCTCTGTGCTGAATCCCCCATAGACTCAGGAGTAGCATATAAAGCATAGATGGTCACGGCATTGAGCACCGTGCCGGAAAGAATCCAAGGCCTAAACCTGCCCCACCTGGTACGTGTCTTTGCTACGATAATACCCATCACCGGGTCATTGAATGCATCAAAAATTCTGGCCGCCATCATCACCGTGCCGATAAACACACTGCTCATCCCAAGCACTACATTGTAGTAATAGAGCAAATACGATGAAATAAGCATATACACAATATCTTTTCCGAATGCACCAAATCCAAATGCGCACTTTTGTCCTGTTTTAAGCCTCATAGAAATACCTCCGAAAAATAATCCGCTATACTTAATACTAGTATAGCGGATTGCCATGTAAAATACAATTTAAAGTTTACCACCATATATCTCACCACTTCTGACCCACGTGCTTTCCTTCACGTGTGCCCTCTGCTGCACAATGGCACCACAGTCAATATGGCTAAAACTGCCAACCCTTGCGCCAGAGCTCACCACACCGTTTGAAGCAATGATGGAGAAATCGCCTATTGAAGCCTCCCCCACACGCGCCATAGGCAAAATAACGACACCATCACCGAGTACAGCTCCAGGCGAAATATTAGCAGCCGGAGAAACAATGCTTGGAATAAGAAAATGATACTCGCGAAGAAGCTCGGCATACTTCTGCCTTATCTTATTATCACCAATGGCAATAAATGCAAGCGGGTACTCATCCCTGAACTTGAACAAATCGCTGCACTTGCCGATGATATCATCCCCCACGGCCGCATCATCTAAGAAGCTGATTTTCTTAAACACACGAAGCGAAGCAGCGATATCATACACATCCCTGCCAAGCATCCCAGCACCAAGAATCAGCAGATTCATCTGCCCTGAAGCAGCCACCTTGGAAGCCTCAAAGAGCTCACCAAGAATAGCATTCCTCTTTGCAATGACCTCATCACGCGACTGCGCATATACGGAGCGGTACTTCGCCCGCCCGGTTTTTTCATCCACACCTACCTTAAATCGCGCTTCCCAGCGGTTGGCGTGTTTATAAATTCCTTTGATGTTATTCAAAATAGTTTCCTCGTAAAAAATTCTTTAGTAAACTCTTTTTGTAACTAAATCATTTTTGTTACCTGATTCTTATGCCACTATTATTATTTTCCTTCATATCGCCTATCAATTTCAAGTTGGATTTCAACAGAAGTTCCATTCTTCAGTTTTACTCTTACCATATCATCATCACGTATAATATCACAAATCTCATTTCGATTAATGACCTACAAGCTTCCAATTCTGATCACTGAATCCTCAATCAAAATATCCTGTGGGAAGCTGTAAAAAAGACGAATTGTCCCGTCATCATACATTAAAGCTCTATATTCCGATAAATTATAAAGTAAAATATTACTTTTAGACATAATTTATATATCTCCTAATCATACAGTTTTTCATTGATTTTATATATATCATATGCACATTTTCTGAGCTTGGATGAAGACATATCATTTCTTTTAACATAGATTGTATCAACACCAAATTTTTCCTTTAATATTCGCGTGGATTCTATATAAACTTTCTCATCTATATGATCGTCACCTGCAAACATAGCATCAAATCTATATTTTTTATATGCAGCAATTTTATCCAAATCATTTTCTGGCACTACTTCATCTACGTATTTTATAGATTGCAAAATCCTAATCCGCTGATAATATGTAAGAACAGGTTTCCTGCCCTTCCTAATTTTCATAAACTCATCTGTTCCTACCGCAACAATAAGTTTGTCGCATTGAGCCTTGGCATATTTTAAAATATTAATATGTCCATCGTGAATAATATCAAAAAATCCACACACAAAACCTACTTTATATTTTTTCATCGTTATTCTTCTTTTCTTCAATTTCATAATGATAACAATTATCGAAATTCTTCAACATCGCCTCAACAATAATCTGAATCTCTGATTTATTCTTTCCAGATATGTTCATCTTACTATCTATCATGCGACAATAGCTTAATACTCCATCTGCTCTCATGGTCATACTCATTATTCCTGTAGCACATGGCTTAACATTTCCAGATTTAACCAAATATGAATCAGGATAAAAATCACAAGTCTGACAAACCTCTCCGTATGTTCTTCTAGGAGTTACTGATTTTTCTCTATTCATATGATCGACAATTGTGAGGGTGCATCCATCCTTAATGAATCTCTTCATATAAATTCCTTTATTATTGTGAACATAAAGTCCTGTTTCTACAAAATTATCGTTTCTAAGACTACTAATAAGATTCGATAACTCTTTTTCTACATCATCAGATTCAATTCTTCCACCAAAATCATTTACTGTCAAAACCTTTAAGCCCACAAGATTTAATTCATGAGCAAAATCATAGACATCTCTTATTTCGGAAACATTCAATTTTGTTGCAACAAAATTCAGCTCTATTTTAAAATTTTTCCTTTTTGCAAAAAGAATATTATTTATAACTATATTTAGATCTTTCGATCGAGTAATTTCTTTAAAAACATCAGACCTTAAACTATCCAAACTAATTTTTAATAATAAAATACTTTTTACTGATTCCCATATTTCTGAATTATCTTCATAGCATTCTTGCAACAATATGCCATTTGTACAAAGGACTATTTTTTCATAACCTTCATTCTTTGCATGCTGTAATAAGCATAACAATCTCTGTGAATCTAATAATGGTTCTCCACCTGTAATCCGAACAACCTTTTTCTCAGTCCATTTCTTTTCTTTATAATAATTGGAATATGCAGTAAGCAAATATTTAATTTGTTCAATTCCACATAAGTCATCACATTTTTTTAGATTTTCTCCCCCCTCTGGACAGTATTTACAATCCATATTACATAATGAGTCAAGATTAATCACAAGCGATGGTTTCATATCAAACTTATCCAAAATAAAACTACATCTATCAGGAATAGTTGGAGAAAAATTCGTTTTTCCATTTTCCCACCCTGCTTCAAAAAAATTTTTTAGATTCTGATAAATTGCAGACTTATTTGAGTATCGAAGCATAGGCGATTTAGAGCTTGGTTCTTTCGCATAATAACCGATATAGACATTATAATCGGTTTGTATAAAGCGAAATAACAATGGCTGTTCGTGAAATCTCAGTCTCCATGTTGAATTCTTGGGAAATGTATCCCTTAATTTCTTTATATCAATATAATTGATTTTCCATTGTTCTTCTAGTTTAGACTGTGGTGCAAATTTGGGAACACTGCGCAAACGTTTTTCTATATAAATACTATAAGGATCGGAAACTAACCCTCTAAATCGGATCTCGTTCTCTTTGTCATATAAAGATGAAGCAATTTTTGAATTATCCTTCAAAAAAGTTCTCCCACGCAATCCAAAAAAATTTAAAAATGTGCTAGTTTTAATTTCTTCCGCTACGATATCATCTATATCAAATATAGTTTTATAATAATATGGAATATCATATGAATTATTAATTAACCCTTCTAAGTTGCTTTCGTTATACACTCCATCTGGGAAATCACGGAGATTTCCACTAGCAATTTTCCAATTTGAATCATCCCTATATTCATATAATTTCATTTTAACAAATTTATTTTCTGTCATTTCTCCAATAAAGAAAACTGGTTTTGAATAATTATCATGTATAGCACAACCACATGTAAACTGCTGAATTCCACTAATCGGAATTCCGTTCGGTTCAATTGCCTCAGTCAAAACATTCATACCTGGAGCATGATTATGACCGCATATAACCAACCTTACTTTATTGTCAGCCAACCAGTGTTGAAATCTTCTTCCTTCATAAGGTTGCATCCATTCTACACCATGATGCATCACAACAATATTAAACTTATCATCTTTTTTAATCTTTTTAGATAAATTATTTAATTCTTTAAAATTAACATTTATGTGTCCGTAATCATTTTCATCCATGCACAGCAAACAACTATCTACAGAAATAACGTTGATATCATTTATTGTTTGTACAGAAAATGGACTATATTTCTGTCCTTTAACTAAAGCATATAATTGTTCAAAGCTACCATACGCGCTAAGACAGTCCGTAATTTCCGGAAGATTACCACCATTTCTATAATCTTGAATTTTAATATTTCTATCACTTATTTTTCTGCTAACATCGTGATTACCCGGACATAGAATAATCCTCTTTTTGCTAATTTTGCAAGCTTTTGCTATCCTTGATATAAATAATTCAATCTCTTTCACATCACCTTTATTCCTGTGAAAACAATCTCCAGTAATAATTACGAAAGAGATATTATCACTGTCATTTTCACATTTTAATTTTTCAATAAGTTTATTTCTGGCAATCTCCGTAGTACAATTGTTAAAATCCATATGAAGATCTGATAATACAACCCACCTCATTTTTCCTCTCCTCTGTTATTTATGCTTTTAAAATATTATTATCAATTTTTATTACAAATTCAACATTACATAGTTTAACTTTTACTTGAACTTTTATTCACTTTATGCAATGTTCTCCTACCACTTGATGGATTTAGAAAGCGGAAGTTAACATTATCTTTTCGATATTTTTTCTAAAATATACTTCTTTTTTTCTTCTGGTGTCATATTTTTTGTCGGAACACCTTTTCTTCTAGCCTTATCAGCATATTCATCCAATGATTCAATATAGCGAGCCGGCACCCCCCAACAATAGAATTAGGCTTTACATCTTTTGTCACAACAGCTCCACACGCTACAACACAATTGTCACCAATACATACTCCAGGCATTATTATTGCATTTGTACCAACATGAACATTATTACCAATCTTTATTCCATTCAAATAATCTATATTACTAAATTCTGTACCTAGTCCAGCGTATGCATTTCTAAATATCCAATAACCACCATCATTTGTTATTAATTGTACACCTTCATTAATACGAACATGGTTTCCTAGCGTTATTAAATACGGCTCACTTCCAAAACTTGCTGATTTATAAATTTCACATTCTTTACCAATTTTTACACCTTTTTTTTGCAAATAATTTGGATACTTATTCATTGGTATTAGTTTTTTATATATCGATTCAAATATATTTCTCATTTTCTTTTCCTTCCGTATTATGCAAACCTATCTTTTGCTATTCAAATAAAGACATACAAATTTCTTTATATTCAATAATTTAATCTGTATACGTACAAAATATCAAAATTGATCAATTCATAAAAGCCACCCGGCTAAAAATCCGCTATACTTATCTCTAGTATAGCTAGTTGCTATAATTATTAGTGTCTGGTCTCAACAATTTTAGTAGTAATTTTCAAGTAACAATATTCAAACAATAATGAAATAACTATATCAGCAATAAAAATGACTAATGCATTTAAGAAAAAAACACCCAAATTATTTTTCACAAAAACTATCTTAGAATTAATTAATAATAATAAAATATATATTCCCATATCCTTACATATTAATTTTAAAAAGTAAGAAGATTTTCGAAAAAGGATATTCTTTTTCAAATAATTCACACAATATAATAACCTATATAAACTTGCTATAAAAGTTCCAATCGCTACCCCAACAAGTCCATATCTTTTTACTGCAATTATAGATATTATCAAATTCAGTATCATTTCAACAAATGCGCTACCTTGTGTTTCCTTAAAATGCCCTGCTGCTTTAATTAATGTATAATATATAGTTCGCATACAAAATATTATCTGTGATAATATCATTATTATCATAAACATTGGAGCCTTATAATCTGCATCAGTTATAGAACTTGTATATATATTTATAAATGGCCAACACAGAGACATTGTACAAGCAAATAATATAACAATTATGAAGTGCGTTATTTTTTCACTTTTAGAAAACAACTCATTTGTTGCTCCCATATTTCCCTCTGCTATTGATTTTCCATAAATAGATTGAATACTATTAAATGCTGCCAATATAAGTTGCCTTACCCCATTAAACACCAAATTATAAACATTATATATTGATACATTAATTAGTGTTGAAAAAATTGATAAAACAATAACATCCGCATTATCCATTATGACAGATGAAATATGTTGCATACATCCATTCCACTTTTGTTTTATAGGTTCTTCATCATATCTTATTTTCCTATTAATTTTATACTTTCTATTAACATAGATATGCATAAAAAAAGGTGTTATTAAACCAATTATTGATGTTACTAATTTCATTGCATGAATACTAGCACCAGATAATATTAAATAAACACTTATTACAGTATTCAAAATGGTAACAATTATCTGAAGTATAATTGGTATGTATGCTCTTTGATCTGCAATTAATAATAACTGATTAGTTAATCCAAAATAATATTGTGAAAACATATTAACTGCAACTATCAATATCAACAAAATCACATATAGGTTAGAAAAATTAACATTAACTATTCTAGGATAAACAAAACATAAAATCAAAACATATCCTATAAAAAAAATAGCAATAGTTCTAAAAAATTTTTCAGCCGAAACATATATTTGACTTACTTTTACAGTATCCTTTTCATATAATGGCTTATACCAAGCTGCTTGTGCAACCGCCCCTACACCTAATTGCATAAAAGATATAAAGCTCAAAAACTGTGTAATAGAAGAAAGTAACCCATTTATCTGTGAACCATATACATTTATAATAAGTCTTGGCAAAACTAAACCGCATAACACAGATACTATTTGCTGTACAATGGGTAAGCTAATATTAACAATATTCTTTTTTGTTTTCATTTCTGAATCTTTCCTAATACATTTCATTTTTCTTTTTCATCACTAATTTAAATATGCCAAATAGTATTAGAGGATATAATATTCCAATTTGAACTATATTTTTAAACACTGCTAAACTTTCACCTCTAAAACAAGAGCAAATGATTGGTGTCACTATACAACCAACATATTTTCTAAATTCACTATTTTGATTCTTATAATTAGATAAAATTAGTTGTATAAAAGCTCCCCAAATAAACATATATATGACGCTTCCATTGATATATGTTTCTGCGAAAAAATTAAATCCTGTTCCATAAGTGATTTTTAAAACATCCTGAGAAAAATAATTACTTAAATAAACAACAGGAATTCCAATGAGTCTTGCCAATTCTGTCGATACAGACCCTAATATAGAATAGCCAAAACTATTTGTAAATGGAAACACATCTCTACCATAACCCAAAACCATTATAGTAACACCTAAAGACTGCCCCATTTCCATTAAAAATCGAATAATTGGACTATTTCCAACGTTAAATGTTTCTAATAATTCATTAAACGTTATATTCATTAATCCATATTGTCTTAAATCAACAATTGCAGCAACAATGTATAATGACACAAAAGCAACTATAGATAATTTTAAAATCTTCATAAAATTAATTTTTTTATAATATTTATGATGCATCCATATCAAAACTAATAAATCATATATCCAATTTCCCCTTTCACCACTTAGACTATATAAAATAACGAAAAGCGCAAAAATCACATAAGCAACTCTTATTTTTTTATATCTACTTCCGACTAAAATTCCAACAACAACAGGGAAAAAAAGTTTCTCTGCAAAATCCAAAATTGCTGGAATCTGAAATGAAGAATAATATAATGCCGAATATCCATTAAATGCTGAGAAAAATAACGTAATAAACACCCTAACAAACGTTAATGGAATAACTACCCATCCTAAAATAACTGATACTCTATATAAAACATCAAAAAAAATATTAGCATTATCTTCACCGTTCTTACTTTTCCTTTTTATAGTAAAACCTGAAAATACTATCATTCCAAATATCAAAAGAACAAAACAATATTCCGAAAACACAAGCGCATTATAAATATCTTTGTTAGTAGGAATTCGATAGTTACTAAATAGTTTAGTAGTTCCAATTTCATTATCAGAATGAACACCCAATGACCACAAAAAAGTTTGTCCAAAATTAAAAAGGAAACAAATTAAAATAACAATATGCTGTAAACCAATACTATTGCCAAGTGTTTTATACATAATCCAACCTGAAATAACAACGATAAAATTTATATACCATGATAAAATCAATATATTAACATAATTGTCTTTATTTGATAAATTAAAATTCCACATCAGAATACTATTAGTTAATAACAATATCAAATAGCAGAGCATATATTTTATACTGCTGTTTTTAATTAAAATATTCATTTTCTAATCCTTTATTATAATTTCTCTTATAAAACATTCCCACTGTTTACAAATTTGATTACTGTTAAGATTGTTCCTTATTTTAGTAGCATTTTGGGAAAATTTATTTTGCAAGCTAACGTTTGTAATCACAGAAAGCATTTTATCTTCTAATGCTTTTTCATCATTTACGTCAATTAAATATCCGTTTTCTCCATCAGTAATAAATTCCCTAGCCCCATATGCTGGACAGTCTGTACAAATTGTTGGAATTCCTAATGCCAATGCTTCTATCATCGCATTGGATATTCCCTCAAAATTTGATGGTAAAACAAATAATTTGGCATCTATTATTTCACTATGTACATTCTTCGAGAAACCTTTAAATATAACATTGTCTCTAATGCCTAAATTTAATGATTCTTCTTTTAATTGTTTTTCTAATGGCCCTCTTCCATATAAAAATAATAAATAATCTGGATATTTCTCATATACTTTTTTGAAAGCTTTTAATAACATAGATATATTTTTTTCTGAAACTAGTCGCGCTACACAAACTATTTTATTTTTTCTGACATCTGTATATTTTTCTGGTAGATTATCCTTGATTGGATTAAATATTATCTTGCTTTTTCTTTTTATATAATTAGAAAAACAGCTCTGTGCATATTCTGTTTGAAAAACAAAATAATTTTTCTTTCTAATGCGAAATAAGCAATTACGAATCAGCCTAAGTATTCCACTCCCTGGTTCATGTTTTGGATCATTTCTTTCTGATAGAATTAAACACTGTGGCAAAAATAAGCAGGATAAAATTGCAATAATATTAGTAGCCCATAAAAATGATATAACAACATCCGGATTAGTTTTTTTGACAAAATCTCTTATTTTTTTTATTCTAATATAGTTTCTTATTATTCCTTTTTTTCCCTCATCATCCTTCATAATATATTTATAATTTATATTAGAATCTAAATCATAATCAACTTTATCCTCCATAATTGTTAATATATGCACTTCATATTTCTTTACAAACTCATTTGCAAGTACAGATATTACTCTTTCAGCACCACCATTTTGTAAAGAACCAATCAAGAAAACTATTTTTTTCACTTTACTTTTTTAATCCTCCATATTATCATATATAAATATTTAAAATAATAAAACAGCATAAATTTTAACAAATATTTTTTTTCTATATTTTTATTTCTTTTTATTACGTTATAATTAAAAATAAATTTTTCATTTATGAATTTCATAAGATTAATTTCAGACTGTTGATAAGCTTGCAAATATAATCCTGTACTAAAATTACAAATGTTTCTTCTCATATAACAAATATATTCTGGATATGACTCCAAACACTTTTTCAATAAATATTCAGCTGAAAAAAATGCATCATCTACCTTTTTTTTATTTATTCTAGAATGCATTATACTATCACAATTTATATAATAATTATATAAAATATCATTAATAATTTGTACGCGATCTATTTGATTTATATAATCTGCGAAATATATTGTATCTTCATTATTCCTACCATTATAAAATCTTACATCACCTAATAAATCACTTCTATACAATTTCATACATGCCATCGTATTATAATTCTGCAAAACAAAAAAAGAATCTAATATTTCTTTATGTCCGTTTAATATCGAATTTTCCATAGTACTTTGAAATATTACATTTTTGTCATCATCTACTTTTCTATAACCACATTGTACTATGTCTGATTTACTTTCTAAAATCGCCTTCAACATAATGTCAATACAATTTTCATCTATCCAATCATCGCTATCAACAAAAGAAAAAAACTCTCCTTGACAAATTTCTAGCCCTGCATTTCTAGCACTACTCAATCCACCATTTTCTTTATGTATAACAATAATTCTATCATCTTTTTTTTCATACTCATCACATAATTCAGATGATGAATCTGTTGATCCATCATCCACTAAAATAATCTGCAAATTAGTATATGTTTGTCGTTGTATTGACTCTATACAACGACTCAAATATTTTCCCACATTGTAAACAGGTATAATAATTGAAACTAATTTATCCATTTATTACTTTTCCTCACATAATTAATCCATTATTTATTTTAACAATTTTTTCCACTTATCAATTATTAAATTATTATCCCACTTCTCTATAAATTTGCTTGCACAATCACTAAGTAAGTTCTTCTCATCCTTACTTTTATTGATATAATTAATAACACAGTTACAATATTCTTCTTTATCATAACAATTAATCAAATATCCATTTTCCGAATTACGGATAATGTCCCTTGGTCCACTTGGACAATCAAATGAAACACACGGCACACCAAATGACATCGCTTCTAAAAGTACCATTCCAAACCCTTCCATTTTTGAAGTAAACACGAAAAGTTCAGCATTTCTATAATAATCAGCAATTCTGAAAGTATGTGGTATCATTTCAACATTCTTTATATCATCACGTATAATCTTTTCATTTAAATGTTCTTCTTCCTCTCCACTTCCAATTATTTGTAATTTCCATTCTTTATCATCTATATTGTCATATACTTTTTTCCAGATATCCAGAAGTAACATTTGCTGCTTATCACTAGTAAGTCTTCCAACATTTATAATTCTTTTACTATTTAACTCATTATTATGTGTTTGAGAATATGTATTAAGATGTGGAATATAATAAGCGTTATATCCAAGCTTCTTATAAATATCTGTATCCATTGTAGTAGGTACAGATATTGCTTTTAGACGAGGATACAACCAACTTTTTATCTTTCTATATACAAAATTGTACGCATAATATGAAGCATGCTCTGAAGCAATAATCTTATTACGATATGTCTTATCTGCTAAATATGCTTCCAATCCATTCGTTGGGAATGCTGTATATATATAATCAAATGTATTTGCAACTAAATATTTTTTCAACGCCCTTCTTGATTTGAAACAATTAACAAACACATTTACAATCCGATTCATCCTAGAATTCATATTCATTTTTAATTCGACATTTAAGCTTTGTATTTTCACCTTATCATTTAACTTATATACTGAAACAGGCTTATCTTTAACAAGAATTGTAACATTATAATAATCAGAAAACTTATCTGACAAATTTGCTATAACTCTTTCTATTCCGCCTAAAGCATTCATACTATTTACATACATCAGTATTTTTTTCATTTTTCTCCATCTTGCAAATCAAAATTCTTCTTATATACTTCACTTGATAAAACACTATCATTAACAAATAAAAGCTAATGCTTATTGCTTTTCTCTGCCGAAGTTCTTTAAGATTTTCCATTGCACCTTTCTGCATTTTATAAATATTACCTGAAAGACCACTTACTCCAAAACCTCTTCGACCACCATCATAGACTATTAATTTTTCCGGCATATAATAATAATTATATTTTTCACAAATTTTCAAAAAAAATTGTCCATCCTCACAATAACTTCTTGATTCATCATATCCACCTATTTTATTAAAAATTTCTTTTTTAAAAATTGCTGTAGATGTTTGTGGAAACATCTTTACACATAAATCCTTAACTGTAGCCTTATATAATTTATTAATTGGATGTCCCCCAATTCTCACTATCTCATCTGTATGATTACACCCTAGAAAATCAACATTACAATTATTTTCTATAACTTTTATTTGTTTTTCTAATTTATTATCTAACCATTCATCATCAGAATCTAAAAGAGCGATCCAATTTCCAGTTGCCTTTTTAATCCCTAAATTACGTGCTGAAGAAACGCCTCCATTTTTTTTATTATATAATTTAATATTAAATTCTATATTATCATCTTTAAATTGTTCAACAATACTTTTAGTTTCATCCGTTGATCCGTCATTGATTATAATAATTTCACAAATATAGTTCACAAATGTTTGGTTTGTTACCGATTTTAATGCTCTATATATTGTTTTTTCCGCATTATATGCTGGAATAATAACAGAAAACTTAATTTCATTTATATTCTTTCCCATTCACCAGTCTCCTTATTATATTGTTTAACCACTTTTGCTGGTGCCCCTACTATAACCGAATAATCCGGAAATTCTCCTCTTACTACAGCATTGGTTCCCACTATGCACTGTTTTCCGAGAACCGTTCCTGCTTGAATTGCTGCTCCAAACCCAATAAAACAGTTTTCACCAATCTCTGTTCTTTTTGTAATCATCGGTTGCTCCATAATGTGTTGATCTATATTCTTATATTCATGATCTATATTAGTTATAAAAACATTTCCTAATATTGTAGTCTTTGCTCCAATTACTAATGGCAACTCTGAGGATGTTATATGAAAATTTTGTGCTATTGAACAATCATCGTTAATTATTATCTCTCCATTATCATGTGTCTCCATTCTACACCCTGGATAAATCCTCACCCTATTTCCAATTGATATTCTTTTTTGACCAACCAAAGAAATTGCTGGTCCCATATAACTAAAAAATCCAATTTTATTGAATGTAAACCTCTTTAAATCCAAATTAAAATGCCAAAGTAATTTTCTTAATTGCATATTGCACCTCACATATTCAGCAAGGTACAATTTAGTTTATTAAGACACCTTGCTAATTAAAATTCTTCTAATATACTTTGCAAAGTAAAACAATCTAAGAAATGAGTAAAATATATAACCTATTTTTTTCTCTGAATATAACTCTGCTATATTATTCATATTACCACGGTGCATTTCTTTTAAATTCCCTGATAACCCTTCAACTCCAAAACCTCTTTTTCCATGTCCAAATAATAGAACCTGCTTAGTATCATAATATAAATTATACCTATCACATACCTTCAAAAAGAAATTTCCATCCTCAGCATATTTCTGTGAAATCGAAAACCCACCTATTTCGTCAAATACGCTTTTCTTCATAACGACAGTTGAGGGTTGAGGGAAATTTTTAAAACAAATTTGTTTTATATTCACCTTAAATAACCCAATATAGGTTTTAAACAAAATCTTTAATTTGTCGTTCATAAAAGAGCCACCTAGTGCATCAATATTATCAATTCCAATTTTTTTAATAATATCAACTTGTCTTTCAATTTTGTCATCGAACCACTCATCATCCGAGTCCAAAAAAGCTATCCAGTCATAATTAGCTTTCTTTACACCTTCATTTCTAGCTTTAGATACTCCACTATTTTGTTGATTCAATATTACTATAGGAATTTCAAATTTACTTTTACATTGTTCTAGCACATTAAGTGTATCATCTGTTGATCCATCATTTATAACTATGATTTCACCTATATATTCTTTTACTGATTGTTTACAAACCGAATTAATTGCGTCCTCTATGACATCGGCGCAATTGTATGCTGGTATAACAACAGAAAACATAATACACATATTAACAAGCCTCCCAGTTTTCTGTATCATTATCCCATTTTTTTACAACATGTGCCGGACTACCAACTGCAATTGAATTATCAGGAATCTTTCCTTTTACAACAGCATTTGCACCTATAATGCTGCCTTTTCCAATATCAGCCCCTGGTGTAAAACTACAACATTTTCACCTATCCATACATTATCACCTATTCTAGTAGAACTTGTTTCCAATGTTCTATCTTTAGGTGGAATACATGGATAATTGGTACCCCCCTAAAAATCCATGATTTGTATCACTTACAAATACTTTTGAAGCCATAAGTACATTATCTCCAATCATAACATTATTAAATGCTACGATGTGAGTCATATCACCAAACTCACAATTATCGCCTATAAATAATGTTTGTTTTTTCCCTGTTAAGTCAAATCTACAATTATAACCGGTAGTTAATCCTCTACAACCGGCCAATGATTTTTTCCCTCTAATATAAACAGGTCTTCGTATTAATCTTGCTTTTCTAATAGTGAATTTTGTAATCAAAAAAGCATATGATGTCTTAACAAATTCCGTTATAGAATATCTATTTCTCATAAGCAGTATCCTTCATCTTCTCAATCATTCTGATTTTAAAATCATCTCCCCATATTGCCTTTGAATCATATGGTCTATCAGAAAATGCTCCATATTTCAAATTTATATTTAAATTATTTTCCTCAATAAATCTTTCGACTCTATCTGCTAATTTTTCCGGACGACCTGAACATATATTTATAATACCATTTACTTCATTTTGCATAACAGTATCCGCAACTTCTTCGCAAAACTTTTCATAATCCAGAAAGTCAAACTGATTTAATCCAAGTGTAAACGGAAATGTCAGCTTTTCTTCTCTTGAAGCTTGCATAATCTTCGAAAAAATAGAACTGCCATCTGCCGTATTTCCTACAATATAAAATCCTCTAAGCCACTGAAAAATCACATCCTTATTTTTACATTCTAACTCAACCAATTCTCTTAAAGCATTTTTACTTATTCCATACAGACTCTGTGGATTGCAAGGTGTATTTTCGTTGATACTTCCCTCGTAAAACCCAATCTCATGCATACTTCCCATTACTGCAACTTGCTTTATTCCACTATTTATCATCTTTGTAATAAATTCATAATGTCTTGGTAAATCCTTTATATGATTAATAGAATTATGCACAAATCCATCTCGCCATGCCATATGTAATAATAAATCAGGTTTTCCTAATTCTGTATACGGGTCTTCCATTGAGAAAATATCACCACAAATAACCTTTGCTCTTTTATCTATAAAACTATCTGCAAAATCTGTTGCAATTACTTCACTTCCATTATCTAGTAATTGCTCAACTACCCCTTTTCCTAGATATCCATTTGCTCCTGTCACAAGTATTCTCATAATATTTCCCTCCATTAACTCAATACTTCTAAAATCCAATTCTTAATTGAATATTTTATATATATTTCATCAGAAAGCTCCTTATAAGGAATTTTGAGAAATTCTCCATCAATTATCGGGTTTTTCCTGTCTACAATCAAAATATTATTAGTATCATAAAAATCATAATTCACTATATCCTGGTTTGTCGTTATTAATTTCCTATGTAATCCCAATATTTCTATTGTTCTCATTGTCAAACCATGCTGACCTTTGTTCTCTACATCCACAACACACTTTGAATTTGCATATACCTCATAAAGATTCTCAAATGGTAAAGTATTATAATTAATATCGCTTTCTTTTACACCTTTAAAATTATTGTTAAAAAACTTGTTTATTAAATACACAAATTTATGCGGAATATAAAAATAATAAAAACATTTAAGCCCTAATTGTTTTCCTTGATTCATAATATTTTTCACTATTTTTATTCTATCGTCATGTCCTGTTCCTATAAAACTAATATCATACTTCAAGTTTTCATCATTAGCACTTTTTATGTTTTGTGGCAAATATTCGTCATAATAATACAATGGCAAAAAATTTATTTTATCTTTATTCGCTTCATAGTCTATTCTGTCAAAGGTATACACCTTATCATATAAATTCCATTTTTTCTCTATTCCAAATGTATTACGCTTATTAAGGCCATCCCACATATACAAAATTAGTTTAGTTTCAGGGAACATTTTTCTTAAATATTGTACTGTTTTCTTAGGTGTATATTCTCCTCTGATTACCAACACATAATCTATTTTTTTATCACAATATTCTTGAATTCTTTTCTTATAATATCTTTCAAGGACACGTTGATAAAATTCAAATTGCATCCTTCCAAATGTTTTACATAAAAATTTTTCATTAGGTTTATCATGAATATAAATAACTTCAGCACCTAATTTTTTCATTTCTTTGATAATTCCATTTGAATAATTTGGCAATGAAATTAATAATATTGTTTTTCCTTCTAAATATTCATGTTTTACATTTTTCATAAAAGCCATTTATCCTTTATATTTAACATTTATGTATTGATATAGGCACAGAAAAAATCTGATAATTTATTTGTGTATATATACTCATTTTGTTCTCATAACAACTATTTCCAAAAGCCTTATTAACCAATTTTCCAATCTTCCCAGGCATCTTGCCACCAATTACCACTGCTAGCACAAGAACTCTGCTTAGTACAATCTCCTTGCCATTACTCTCAGCAATCATTTTTACCATCTCTGATGTATTGGTCCATTCAGCATTCTGTGGAATAAACACATTTCCCTCATTGCTGAATTCATCTGCTTCAACAAGAAACAACTGGCATAGGAATTCGCACAGATTTCCTATATACAGCATTGATCTTTGATTCTTCACTTTAGGAAATATCGGTACCTTTTTTGCAATTTTTGCAAGCAGTGGATAATTTCCCTTACTGCCTTTTCCATATATCATCGGTGGGCGAAGCACTGCAACCTTAAAACTGTCATCCGCCAGTTCCCTTACAGCCACATCTGCCTGAAGCTTTGAATCTCCATAGAAATTTGCAGGCTTCGGAACTGTTGTTCCTGTAACTATCTTTTCTTTGCCATAAGGAGCTGAATCACCATATACAATCATCGATGACATAAATACAAACTGTTTTACTCCATCAGCTTTTGCCTTTTTTGCCACTTCAACCGCCAGATCTGTATTCACACAATAGTACTTTTCTTTTACCTCATCTGATACATTCCCCACATCGGCATGTGCTATCCCGGCAACGTGATATATGATGTCATATTCTGAAAAGCTGACATTCTTCCATATGTCATCCATCATATCCATTTCATCTATGATAAAGTTTTTATTGTAATGTTCCTTAGCATACCTGATAAATGATTTTCCTATATATGAGCCTGCCCCTGTTATAAGTATGCGTTTTGTCTGCGATGTATCTGCTTTTACAGGTCCGTCAAATCCTATATGCCCTATCAAAGCTTTATCATTTTTTCCATTTGTATAATTTCTAGGCATTTCTCTTCAGTTCTCCTGTTCCACCTTCTACTACAGTGTCATCCTTCGCCACCTTACTTACAGTTCCAAAGAAACACTTCATATCAAAGACAAAGCTCTGATTTTTCACATACTCACCGTCAAACTGTGCCTTTACAGGTATTTCAAGCTCGTCTCTTCCATTTATCTGTGCCCAGCCTGTCACTCCCGGTCTCACATCGTTAGCTCCGTATTTGTCTCTCTCTGCTGTGAGCAGATCCTGATTCCATAAACTCGGACGTGGTCCTATCACACTCATATTGCCTATAAATACATCCCATATCTGTGGCAGCTCATCCAGGCTATGTGCTCTTATAAATTTTCCAACCTTTGTAATATACTGGTCAGGATTAGCCAGCTGGTGTGTTGGCACATCATGTGGTGTGTCCATCTTCATACTTCTGAATTTATGAAGTTTGAAATATCTCTTATTCTGCCCACATCGCTTCTGCACAAACATTACAGGACCGGGGTCTTCTACCTTTATCGCAAGTGCTATAATTGCAAACACCGGACTCAATAATATCAATCCAGCAAACGACAAAATAATATCAAGTATTCGTTTTATGTATCTGCTATAAAATGTAGGTCTGTAATCTGATTCACCCACTGCTTCAAGATGTCCCCTGACTCCATCTGCATTTTCAGCTTCATCTTTGTTTTCCACAAAAATAACTTTTTTACCCTCCAGTGGATTCTGCTGTTTGGGTTCATCCTTATATATACTTTTGCCTTTTTTTGCTTTTGCTGTGACATACATCAGTACAAAAACTATGCACAGCACTATTATTATTGTTTTAATTACTTTCCAAGCCATTTACGATATCCTCTTCGCTTTTCAAACAAATTTCATTTATTTCTATTGGCTGATTGTCCATATCTTTTACAAATGTAAATCTTCGTCCAAACCAATCTTTCTTTACCGGTTCACAGTCAAATTTTTTTACCACATCATCAAGACTGTCTACTGTAAGTGCTATATGTCTTATACCTAAAGACTCAGGCTTCGTCAGTCTGTCCGGATGGTTTGGATCCACGAATATTTCAAGAATTACGTCACCGTTCTTCATAAAAACCACGAAGTCATAAGCTCTTGTTATCCGTCTTATCTCTTTAAACCCAAGTTTTTTGTAAAAATTTAAATTTTCTTCTTTTGATACGATAATTGCTATGTGGTCGATTCCAATCAATTTTCGTTTTCTCCATTACATGAATGTAGCTTTCGCAGATTAAAACAATCTGCGAAAGCGTTTTTGGCTCTAAACACCATAAATATATTAGTATTTTTGTCTCTTTATGTCAATATTATTGTCATTTTTTGTCTAATCGCACATTATTATTGATGAATTTAGCCTTTTTTATGTATAATTTTATTTTAATGGGTCAAAATTATGGTCATTTTCTATTATTTCTTATATTGACACTTTGTGCCCAATTTGGGTATAATACAATATAATATCTCCAAATTGGATATAGTTTTTAAGGGGCTAAATAAAAATGAACATAAAGGAAATAAGATATACTACAGGACTTTCGCAACGCGATTTTTCAAATATGTTTGATATACCAATAAGTACATTACAAAAATGGGAACAGGGAGAAAGCTCGCCTACTCCTTATATTATAAAATTAATTGCCAACCAGTTACCGATAGATAATGATAATATGCTTAAAATTGAAGATAATAACGGTAAGGTTTATTATTATAACAGAGAAGCTGGATATTTAATTGATTCAATAGGTACAAAAATTCAAATCGGTGAGGATCTCAATGGTGTTAAGGAAAAAAATCTTTCATTATATGTGGCTGATTTATTTGAATCCTATTATGAAATAGTTGATAAATTTAATCGTGACTGTAGACTTGATAAAACAGAAGATATTATATGGAGTTAATATATGGCGAAGAAAATAGCTAAAGAATACTATTTAATGCATAAAGATATACCTGTTTGCCTGATGGAGCTGACAGAAGGGGGAACTCTCGGAAATTACAGAAAAAACGAAGCAGCTCTTGCCCACTTTCCTATAGGTGGACAGATGAATGATATGAAATTTCATGATTGGTGGAAGGACAGAGCTATTCCTAAGACGAGGCACGGAGCCAAGACCGCCCTGCAAAGACTTGGATATTCTTCAACAAACAGTGCTTTGGTAGATAATTTGGCCTTAAGTTTGTCGGACTGTTATTGGATTAAACCTCGTGGTGAAGATATCGAATGGAAAGATGTTAATCTGTTTACAAATGATTTCGTAGATACTTTTGGTGAAATAACACTAAACAAGGACAATTTACTTGATTTAAGGAAGAAAACAAAATTTAACTGCGCTGCTTCACAGGGAGAACTTCAGAAAAAATGGTGTATTGACACTTTAGGCCGCCGATATATGATTAAAGGTAATTATGGAGAATCATACCAGCAAAGTATAAACGAACTATTTGCAACAGAACTTCATAGAAAACAAGAATTTAAGAATTTCACGGTATACACTCCCACATTGTTAACAGTAGAAGGTGGAATTGAAGGACTTGGATGTCTTTCATATGATTTTTGCTCAGAAAATCTGGAATGTATCAGTGCATGGGAATTATTGCAATCAGTCAAGCTTAAACAAAATGAATCCTATTATTATCCATTGAAAAAGGTCTGTCTTGGTTTGGGAATAAAAGAAGAAGAGTTTGATTATTTTATGGATTATGAAATAATGACTGACTATCTCATTTCAAATACCGACAGGCACATGAATAATATTTCAATAGTCAGAAATCCGGACACATTAGAAATACTTGGATTTGCACCTATATATGATTCCGGTAATTCTATGTTCTATAATATTCCATACGAGCATCTTGGCTCAATTCGTATTGATGAGATAAAGACACATTCTTTTATTTCTAAAGAAGTACGGCTTCTATCATATGTAAAGGATAGAAATATTGTAAATATTGATAAAGCAGAAATGGATTTTAGTTTGTATAAAAATGATTTAATTGAACGTCATATGCGTATTCCAAGGCTTCAAGCATTATATGAAAAGAAACTAACAAAGCTGAGAGCATTCCAAAATGGTAAAGACATATGGAAAACGGATAAATATTAAATAATTTAATTCATTCCTCTTCTATTGATATAAATATTCATAAGGAGGACAAATCATGTCAAGAAGAGGAACAAACATAAGAAAGAGAGCTGATGGTCGCTGGGAGGGGCGCTACTACATACCGGATCAGTCGGGCACGAAAAAGTGCAAGTCAGTATACGGTCACAGCTACAAGGAGACCAGCGATAAGCTAAACGCTGCTAAAACGGCAGTACAGACCCGGATAGCAAGAACAGGACTGAGCACCGTGACAGTCGACGAAGCAGCAAATAAATGGCTGGAGAGCATAAGGGCAAACCGCAAGCTGTCCACTTATCAGAAGTATTCTACTATCTATGCAGAGTATATAAAGCCTCAGTGGGGTGATGCTCTGGTCGATGAGCTGGATTCCGGCGAAATCGTCACAGCATTGCCGGATACCTTAAGTACCAGCATATGTAAGAGTATAATGAGTATCTTCAATTTAATCATCGAATATGGTAATGTACTATACGGCACAAACCTGATTCATCTGTCGTACAAATCCATACATTCACCTGCCACTTCCACTAACAATACCAATACCATAAATATCACAGACCAGCAAAAGCTGATAAAGTACCTTCTTACCGAGCTTGATATATATAAGCTCGGTATTTTATTGTGCCTGTTTATGGGACTTCGTCTTGGTGAGGTCTGCGCTCTAAAATGGGAAGATATAGATATGAGGTGTCGTACTCTGCACGTCAACCGTACAGTACAGAGGCTTCGCACTGAAACCGCTTGTGACGAATCATCAGATAGCACTACATCAACCGAAAAGAAGACCATACTGTATGTCAATTCTCCTAAAACAAGTCACTCTATTCGAGAAATACCGATTCCCGATTTTATATTTCAGAGACTGTCAGCTTTTCATGATAATATCACGGATGACGATTCGTATATATTGTGTGGAAAAGTCCCTATGGAGCCCAGACGCTATCAGTATCGGTTTCGCTCATACATGAAGCAGGCAGGTATTGAATATACGCATTTTCATGCTCTGAGACACACTTTTGCAACAAACTGCATCAGCAGCGGTGCCGATGCAAAGAGTGTGAGTGAAATTCTGGGTCACTCAAACGTGAATATCACATTAAACCGTTATGTTCATCCCAACATGGAGACCAAGCGTTCTGCCATCAATTCTATTTCTATTCCATAATGGGTCAAATAGTGGGTCAGCATCATTACAAATCATTAATTTAAGCGGGTTTCAGTGTAGCTTTCGCAGATTGTTTTATTCTGCGATATTTTTTTATACTTTTATATGCAAACCACAAAAAGAGAGCGGGCCGGCGAATGGGAAGTTCGCCAGCCCAGATTTACACTAGGAGCAAAGTTTATACTTTGCGGAGATAAAATATGTTTTTCGTGGCCTTTCATGTTGTCGTGGCCACGCTATAGTTCTGATTTGCTTATACCGCTGCCAGCTTCTTTCCAAGCTCTTCGCAGGCTGTCTTTGCATCATCGTCCGGTGCATCCTGGCAGATAACACCCTCGCCGCCTACCACTGTAGCTCCGGCTGCTGTCATTCGCTCTACCCAGTCGCGCATCCACTCACCATCGCCCCATCCGTATGAACCGAACAGACCGATTGTCTTGCCTGCCACGCAGCCCTCAAGCTCTGTGACAAACGGCTCCATCTCGCCCTCCTCAAGTACCTCTGCACCCATTGCAGGACATCCGAGTGCGAATGCTGTCTCTGATTTAAGTTCATCTATTGAAGCACTGCTTACGAATACGATTTCTGCTTCCTTTCCGGCGTCTGTGACACCCTTTGCCACTGCCTCTGCCATTGCTGCTGTATTGCCTGACTGTGACCAATAAACTACGCTGATTTTGCTCATTTTAATTCCTCCTATACCGCTATCTGCTGCGGTTCTTCTTTATATATTTCCAGTATCAGCCTCATATCTATATCCTCGGCCAATAGCTGTATGACACTTTCCTTCGCCTTTTCAAAATCCTCAAACATCTTCTTTTTGAGTGGTACGTTGCGGTACACCTTCCAGTATCCTGAATACAGGCAGCCGCATCCGTTATGCTCTATAAAGCCTCTCACATCCTCTATCGGGTACCCAAGCAAAAGCCCCATCTCATGCGGAAACTGCTTGTGTTCATCATTCAGATACGCTTCGTAGTGTTTTTTGAATCTAAGTAATATCTTGCCGAATGAAAAATCCTCATATCCCGCTTTCTTTAGTATGTCCAAAGCCTCTGAATTATTCAGATATGCTTCTAAGAGGCTCCTGCGGAATAAGAGGAAGGCGGTTTTCTCATTCCTTGCTGCGAGCCTGAAATGTGATATCCCAGAAGCCCTCAGAATCACTCTCATGGCACTCTCATCAGCGCTATCTATCATGAGCATATTTGAAATTCTCGCTCCTGTAATTAGTGGGGCACACTGGATGGCAAGCTGCATTTCCACGCTCTTTAAATCCATGCTCATAGCAATCTGAAATACTTCCTGGCACATTTTGGCTCCTTTCGTGTTAGTCATCTCTAACCTGAGTTAAATATATCTTACTTGTACCTATATGTCAAGTGTTTTTTATCTTTTTTCATATTTTGGGTATAAAAAAACACACTAAGATTATTTTATTTCTTAGTGTGCTTCTATTTACAATAATTTTAAATATTCGCTTGGTAGAACTGCTTCTATCTCTGATGACGTGAAATCTGCAATATTTCTTGTTACAATATAGTCTACTCCACATTTCTTTGCACATTCCATTTGTAGACAGTCTTCAAAATCACTAAATTTTTCATTTGAAAGAGCCAACATCAGCTTGGATTTATCTATACCTTCAACTTCAAATATAGTACATAAATTGGACAATATTTCTCTACGTTCTTTTATCGTAAAATCCTTCCTTAATATAAAAAACATATTCGAAATAGAATGTGCTGCAATATAACCTTTAACTCTCCCATCAATACATGAAGAAATAACTCTCATTGCATCATCAAAAAATGGTTCTCTTTCAAGAATATAATCAATTAATACATTTGTATCAATCAAAATCTTACTTACCATACTTTTCTTCCCTATAAGATGCTAATTCAGCAGTATCATCAACAACGGTTCCTTTTTTTCGCAATTTTTCAAGTCTTGCAAATGCAGCCTTCTTTTCCCTATTTGAATCATCATATAATCCATTTACACCCTGCATAATCTGTATCACAAATGATAATTTATCTTCCGGTATTTTTTCAAGTTCCATTATGGCGCTCTGTCTAAGTGCTGTCATTATATATCCCCCCTCTTTCAAATTAATTAATCTGTTATATCTTTTTATAGTATAGCGGATTTTTCTAAAAAATGCAATTACTGTAATATAATACTCCAAAGCACCCCACCGAACCGGTGGGGTGCCTCATAAAACCAGGCTTATGACACCTGCACTCTATACATATTTTTGCGATCTATCGCTCCAATCTCTTCGAGCGTATTGATCATCCGATACACCGTAGCAGTCCCGATAGAGCGGTCTATCTTCGATGCCCGGTAATAAATCTCTTTGCAGCTTCCGCACTCGCCCTCGAGGATTACATCAAGTAAAATAAGTCTCTGCTTTGTAATCCTGCATCCGCTGTCCTTTAGCTTGCCAACGATTACCTCTTTTTGCTCTATTGCTTCTTTCGACATACATCCTCCTATCGTTACCGATGCCGGCAGATGCAGCTTAAGCGGCAGATGAGTTCTTTCCATGAAATGCCCATCCTGTGCTTCATACACATCATGCCGTGGATTAATGACAGCCCTTGCAATGGCTGCAGTCCATTCCACACTGCAGGCTTTTGCCTGCTTTCTTTGATTTGATTATTGTCCTGATTACAAGTGCAACTATCACTACGAGAATTGCAATTACAATGATATCAGCCAGCATGTCATCATCTCCTATTCACTACAAATGCTACTAATTATACTACTGTGTTATTTCTTTTCCTTGAAAAATCCTATTATTATCTTTACGGCAAGCCCCAGCAGGCATAGAAGAACTATGACTGCTATGAGGTCTGCTGTGTTAAATTCCAGATTGATTCTCATTTAAAAACCCGTTACACGTTTGATGCCGCAAATGAAGTGCTCTTTGCTGTTGCCTTATTAGGGTCTTTTCTGAACAATAAGTATAATACACCTGCAAGGAGTACAAATGCAACTACTGTCCAGAAGTTGAAGGCTACCTCACCTATGCAAAGTCCCACAATCTGGTAGAACATAAGTGTTACACAGTAAGCTGAAACGTTCTGGAATATGATTGTAAACCAGAAGAACTTACGGTTGTTAAGTTCCTTTGCTGTTGTTGAGATAGCTGCAAGACATGGTGAGTCAAACAGGTTGAACAGCAAGAATGATACTGCTACCATTGTTGTTGGGAAGAATGCTGCAAACTGATCATGCATGCTTACTGCATACTCTTCTACCTCTCCAAGTCCTGAGAGTACACCCATTGTTGAAACGATACCCTCTTTTGCTACAAAGCCTGAGAGTGATGATGCAACTGCCTGCCATGTATCGAATCCAAGTGGTGCAAAGATAACTGCGATAGCAGATCCGATTACTGCAAGTAAGCTGTTTTCTTTGTCAACAAGTCCGAATGCGCCATCCTGAATGCCGAAGCTTGAAAGGAACCACATAACTGCACAGCAGAGGAAGAGGATTGTTCCGGCCTTCTTGAGGAATGCCCATACTCTCTCCCATACGTGTAACAGCACACCCTTTACTGAAGGGATATGATACTGTGGGAGCTCCATTACGAACGGTGCAGGCTCTCCTGCAAATGCTCTTGTCTTCTTTAAAATGATACAGTAGATGATTGTGAGACCGATTCCTGCAAAGTACATAAGAGGTGCCATCCACCAGCAGCCGTCACCCATGATAAAGCCTGCGATAAGTGCGATAACCGGAAGCTTTGCTCCACATGGGATATTTGTTACTGTCATCATTGTCATACGACGGTCTTTTTCGTTCTCGATAGTACGTGTTGCCATGATTCCAGGTACACCACATCCTGATCCGATGAGGAATGGGATGAAGGACTTTCCTGAGAGACCGAATCTACGGAAGATTCTGTCCATGATGAAGGCTACTCGTGCCATGTATCCGCAGTCCTCAAGGATTGAGAGGAATAAGAATACGATAGCCATCTGTGGTGCAAATCCGATAGGTGCACCAAGACCTCCGATGATACCGTCAACTACAAGTGATACGAGCCATTCAGAGCAGCCTACATTTTCCATGAATGTCTGCACTGCCGGCTGAATCCACTCACCAAAGAGTGTGTCGTTTGTCCAGTCTGTTACAATTCCACCGAGTGATGATACTGCAACATAATATACAGCCCACATGATGAGTGCGAAAATAGGCAGTGCCAAAAATCTGTTTGTAACAATCCTATCAATTTTGTCCGATACTGTCTCTTTTCCGGCACGTGCCTTCTTTACACATGAGCCGATGATTGAAGATATGTACTGATATCTCTCGTTTGTGATGATACTCTCTGTGTCATCATCGTATTTGTCCTCGAGAGCTTTAATCTCTGCGTCTACATTTGGAGCACTCTTTAATACCTCAGAAATCTTTGAGTCACGCTCTAAAAGCTTGATTGCAAAGAATCTCTTCTGGTTCTCTGCTACTGCAAGACCAAGCTTATCCTCGATGCCTGCGATTGTGCTCTCCACATCATCTGCGAAGTGATGTACCCTCTGAACAGATTTACCTGACTTTGCAATCTGGATTGCCTTCTCTGCGGTCTCCTTGATTCCTGTCTTCTTTAAAGCTGAAATCTCAACAACCTCACAGCCGAGCTTCTCTCCAAGTGCTTTGATATTGATTTTGTCTCCGTTTTTTCTTACAATGTCCATCATATTGACAGCCATAAGCACCGGAATGCCAAGCTCAATAATCTGTGTTGTCAGATACAGATTACGCTCGATATTTGTTCCGTCCACGATATTGATAATCGCATCAGGCTGCTCTCCGATTAAGTAATTTCTTGCAACAACCTCCTCGAGAGTATATGGAGAAAGTGAGTAGATACCCGGTAAATCCACCAGGTCTACATCCTTGTGACCGATAAGCTTTCCCTCTTTTTTCTCAACTGTAACACCAGGCCAGTTACCAACATACTGATTGGCACCTGTTAAGGCATTGAACAGTGTTGTTTTTCCGCAGTTCGGGTTTCCTGCGAGAGCAATTTTTACTGCCATGTTTTAATCTCCTTATTTTTGTTTGCTCGTTCTGTCTATAGTTTGCATTTGCTAACCTATAGTCAAAAAAAATTTACTCTACTTCTATCATAGAGGCATCGTCCTTACGAAGTGATAGCTCATAGCCTCTCACTGTCACCTCTACCGGATCGCCAAGCGGTGCCACCTTGCGGATAAATATCTCAACACCCTTAGTAATTCCCATATCCATGATACGTCTCTTGACTGCGCCCTGGCCTGTGAGCTTGACAACTTTGACTGTCTCGCCTACTTTGGCTTGCTTTAATGTCTTCATGCTGACTACTCCTTTTTTAATTTTATTGTTGTTTAAAAAATTTATATAAACGTTTGCATAATATCATATACAAAGTCGTTTAAATCTTAAATGATTACAGCTTATACAGCACATTGCGGCATGTGTTGTATGTGTTATATGTGTTATATGTGTTATATATGTCATATATGTCATACATGCTATATCCATGCCTGTTACATATGTTATATCAGACCATGATCTTATTTGCCATGTCCTTGCCGATTGCTACTCTGGCGCCCTTTACATTGACTATCATATTGCCGGCTATCTCTGAGATGACAGTCACCTCTGTGCCTACTACAAAGCCCAGCTTCTCAAGGAAAGATCTCACCTCTTCCTTTCCGCCGATTTTCTTGATTATCTGTGCCTCCCCGGCACCACTCATTGATAATGGCATCATATTTACCTCTTTTCACGTCTTTTCTTCACGACTTTAATGATAAAAAACATCATTTGGTGCCTCTTACGGCTGTTAGTATACTCTAACGTCGCTTAGATGTCAATAATATTTTTTAGATTTTTCTTACTTTTTTCAGTTGTAACTAATAGGGGTGGGTCCCAAGACTCGGTACCATCGGGCTTGCTCGCGGAGTCTCACCAGCTTAGTACTCTCGCGTTCGCTACGCTTCGCTGCTAAGATACTGTACGAAATTATGCTTGATAGGATTTTCTGCAATTTCAGCTTCTTTTTCACGCAATTTTTTTGGCTTTTGGGCTGGGTTTGGGAGCTGTTTTGGAGATTTCTACGATTTCAGCTACTTTTTTCTCGGATTTTTCCGGCTTATGGGCTGGGTTTGGGAGCTGTTTTGGAGATTTCTACGGTTTCAGCTACTTTTTTCTGGATTTTTTTCGGCTTTTGAGTTGGGTTTGGGAGCTGTTTTGGGGATTTCTGCGGTTTCAGCTACTTTTTTCTGGATTTTTTTCGGCTTTTGGGTTGATTTTGGGAGCTGTTTTAAAAGTTTTATGGATTACAGCTCCACAAGGGCCTGCCTACTATGCTATCAACCTATGGCTATTGTACATTATGCTAATTTAGTCCTACTTAATAAATATACTTTTTTGGCTGAAGGTCGGTACGCGCGCCCCGGGCACCGATGGCGCACACGTACTCTCCTGCAGGCGCATAACGAAACAGTTTAGATACTGTTAAAATTATGCCCACTAATCGAGTAGGAGGCGGTGACTAACCGCCGTCCTCTCACAGCACCGTACGTACCGT
>OCHV01000579.1_pt1 | contig 28923 bp, 31 predicted proteins | sample 1538461 | NCBI WGS metagenome assembly OCHV01 (sample SAMN04571692, study PRJEB22368) | human gut metagenome | biome: human gut; material: stool | host: Homo sapiens | place: Luxembourg | collected 2012-08-03 | reverse complement strand
TTTCGATAAGTTACATTAATTATAGCAGAAAACGAGAGATTTAGTCCAAAAATTTATTGTTAAACCAGCAAAATTTAAATCACGATGAAATTTACTCTTGCACTGGAATTTACTTTTTCAAGTAGGTAAAATCAAAAGTACCTTTAATCATAGGATTTTTACTATAATAGTCATAATTCCTATCAATTCTTTTCATTGCCTTCTGAAGTTCTTCACTTTCAGACTTTTTAATACCATCGCTTTCAACCATAGTCCTATGCATATATAGCAAGGTAACTAATTGCTGAATTCGTGCATTGCTCATTCGATTTTTTCTAAAATTGCTATTCATATCTGGAATCGTCATAAGCTCATTTGTAACAGCGCTATTGGTTTTGTGAGCAATCATACCCCACTTAATTTTAATTAAAAATCTCTGGAAAAGTATGTCTTTTTTACAAATAAGAATTTCGATATAGTTTCTGAAAAGTTCCCATGTTAAATATCAAATTATGTGCTCCAAGATTATGCCTTATTTTTGCTTAAGTTGACGCTATTTTGACCACATTGGTGTCAGGCACCAATGCATTTTAAACCTCATCAATCACTGTGAGGCATACAACCTGCTTTTGTGTCAGTTCACACTCTGACTCCATAAGCTCATTGATGTATTTTCTGTCCCTACTAATATACTGGAGCTGCTGGCGGATCGCCTTGCGTATCTTTTTGCTGGTACGTTTTTTACAATTGGCCAAGTTCAGGTAATTCTTTCGGGCATTTCTGCGGTACATCCGTGAAATTTTTTCATCTGTCTGGTACCCTGGAAGCCCTATAAAGTACTGAAAATACTGATTCTTCATCCAGTTCTCGGTCTGAGAAACCAAGCTGTTTCTGGATTAGAAGAGAGCCAAGTGCCATACGTAGCGGTTTTGCTGGCATTTATTATACTACTTCTGACTAGAAAACTCAGTATTATCAAGGGATTTATGCGCATTTTTCGTTATTTAGGAATTTAAATTCTAGTTATCTTATTTATTCTATTTTTTATCTGATACCATATAATATGTTTTGTTCAAAATATCTTCTACATCAATAGTTATTAATTTTGATGAGTCATTAATTGTATTTTTATCGCCACAAATTATTTTTTTATCATCAATTTTTGCTAATAGATAATATTTTTCTTGTTCATCATCAAATTTTACAATTTTAATATTTGAATAATTCATTCTAAGTCCATTAGATATCAAAAATATTAGTATGGTTTCTACTAATGTTCCTAATATTGTTAGGGATATTTTAGGTGTCTTATTAATATTAGAAAATGCTGATATTACCAATGGGAAAAAAACTAAAATAATAACTAAAAAACAATTTTGTTTATTCCGTTCAATAAACGAAGTATTCAGTTTCTTTAGTAACTTTGTATCTTTTAGCTTCTTTAGTAGCTTTGTATCTTTTGAATTCTTTATGCTTTGAATAACTTTTAATACACCAATACAAAATAACATTATTATTAATATTAAAAACTCGCATATGGAAAAAGTATTTTCCAAAGTAAACATTTCATTGCAAAAAACTATAACTACAAACAAAAATACAAGATTTGACAATTCTTTGTTTTTTTCTTTATTTTTTTTTGATAAAAATATTTCTATATTAGATGCATAAAAAGCTCCTGAAAATTTTACTATAATACTTATTATCACAAACGATATTAAAAATAATTGCACTGGACTATTAAGATTTAAATTAAAGTCATTTATCCTCTCAAAAATAAGATTTAAACTCTCTAAAGTATTGATAATATTACATAATAACATAAAAATATATTCTTCCTTCTCTTATTGTTAACTAGAACTCCTACAAAGTATATCCTGTAAAAATTTAATGGTGCCTGACCCCGAATACCGCTGCATGTTTCAATGCAAATTCGAACAAAACCTCGAACACATAGCTTAATGGCAGAGAGACTGGCTCTCCGCCACTTTTCATTTCTAGCTGATCAACGTATCTTCCGTATTAACTTTTGCCCATATCTCTATATCTCGGAAGCGATGATTCCAGAAAGAAGCATCTTTCATCGTTCCTTCATGTTCCCAAAAACACTTTTCAAAGAAATGCTGTGCACATACATTATTACCATATACATATGCATACAGACGATGCAAACTCAATGTACCAAATGCATATTCCTCTACCAATTTCAAAATTAAGCTTCCTTTGCCTTTGTGTCGATCTTTCTTTTCGCCAATCAGAATAGCCACCTCTGCATTCCTCTGGATATACTTTATACTATGAAGTCCCGCAATACCAATGAGTTTATCTCCATCGCAGACAGCAAACCATATATTTGGGGGATTCAGTTCGTTATAGGATTGGCATATCGCTTTAAAGGTATTTTCACAAAAAGGAAAAATACCACCGATTTTTTCTCTTATACTGCTGTCATCATGCCAACAAAAAAATGCTTCACGATCATCTTCCCGGATACTACGAAGACCTATTTGTCCACCTCTAATAAAGTAATTCTCCATCAGTTTTCCAGATAGCTTTTAGACAAGCGTTCATAACAATTCAGGTATAGTGACTTTGCTTCGTCCATTTTGCCTTCATCCAGTAAGGATACACAAGGCTGAATCATTCCATGGTAAAGATTATTATAAATCACAGCACTCTCTCCAGTTTTTTCTATCTCCTGGATAATCAGGGGTGCTTTGCGGTAATACTCTAACACTTTGCTGCGAAAGTCGTCATCCTCTTGTACAAGCACATCCCGGTATTTACGAAGCGTCTGAAGCTCAGCACAATCATCAGGAAGCCCCTGATGTTCCACACAGGCTGTTGTAATGAAACAACCTGTTCCACCGCCTCCTGAATCCCCCCAGCTTCCGGAACTGTTGCTCCATCCGTTATCAGACCATCTGCCAGAACTGTTATTCCAGCCCTTGTCTATCCAACCTCCAGAGCTGTTATTCCAACCTTTGTCCTGCCAACTGCCGGAACTGTTATTCCAGCCCTTATCCACCCAGCTTCCGGAACTATTATTCCATGCAAAAACAATTCCATTGCCAGTCACTGGAATGCCTTCGGGAGTTACCAGAATTCCATCTTCTCTAAATGAAACCTCCAGTGCTTTCCCTAGCTTCTCTGAAAAAACATTCAACTTATTCACAAGAATACCTCCTATTCGTTTTGCATATTACAAATGGGTTTCAACAACCCTGTTTGTCTATATTTGTACGCCGTTCTCCATGTACCGGCACACCATTGTTTCACCGCACACTTTTCGCAAGGTTCATAAAATGGCCCGCATTCGCTGCTCACTTCGTAATCAACCTGACGTTCATCTGTGTTGGGAGCGATATATGTATCTAATCCATTGGACGCATTGTTAAAATACTTCCAATAATATGGATCCGTCAGACAGAATGGTGTTTCAATAAACGAAATATTACGTTTTTTTACCATCCGCATTTCCAGATAATCAAGCATCTTCTCGACTGATTCTCTGATATCTTCCATCGTCACAAATAATTCTTTTATATTTTTCCCAGCCCTGCCACTGTAATCCATCGTGCAGAATTGGAAACCAACCTGCGGTGGATAATGTTCTTCCAGATACTGAAAAGTTTCTACCAATGTTGGATGTGAAAGCCGATTAAAAATATGCTTAATTGTAACTGGAATTTCTTCTTCTACCAAATGGTCAAGTCCTGCTAAAGTTTCCAAAAGGCTTCCAGAAACTCCCGTTAATTTGTCATGTATGGCTGGAGTACTCGAATGAATCGCTGTGACGATATCAAACCCGTTTTCCGGGATAATCTGCTTCATTCGCCTCACAAAATCCAGATTCTTACAACGTGTCGCATTTGACAATACCGTAATATGAAATCCTTCACCCACCACAAACTCTAATATTTTCAGAAAATCAGGATGAAGCATCGGCTCCCCACCAGATAACACAATATGTGGTACCGTATCCTGCCTTTTTATCAATGCAACTCTGTCTTTGATCTCATCAAAGCTCAAGCGCTTATGAAGCCGGTCATAGGTTGTCAACGGACAACATAAACATTGATGATTACATTCATACCAAATCGCCAGATAAGAAGTTCCCATATCCACCACCCTTTCCTTTAGCTTATATTCCCATTTAATATTTCTTGAATCAATCGAGGATAAATAGAACGATTCAGAGCACATTCCACCTCGTCAATCTGGCCATCTCTGTTCAGATACCGATTTCTACTGCTACATCCCCCTTGGCAATAGTACCACCATGGGCACTCTTTGCATCGCTCATCTTTCTTCGGTAAAAAAAATTTATTTTGCTGTACAGCTTTATTCACCATGATTTCAATACTGTCTTTCTCATAGATTGACCCAATTTTCTCCTCTGGAAAATCAATCATCTCACATGGAAAAATATTACCCTCATGATCAAACGAAACCATCTTCCTGCCACCTTGGCAACCATGAGAAATACAGCAACTCATATTGCTTCTCTGCAGAAGATTTTTAGCTCTGACCTCAATATTTCCTTCCGAAAAGTTAGCGCCAAGACAGCGATATGCTTGAAGATAGTCCATCAATTCATTTGCAAACCAAAATACATCTTTCTCGTCTAATGCCAACTTCTGTTCAGGGGCATGGTCATTATCTCTCACAAGATTAAACTTCATAGATGTTAGGTGAAGCGTATAAATAAAATAATCCAGAATCTCCTTCACATATTTATAGTTATGCTTTGTGACAACTGTAATTCCACCTATATCTTCACCATAATATTTTTGAAGATTTCGTATACCACGCTCCACAACTTCTGCACTGGGCTTGCCAGAAACCATTCGACGTTGGCGGTTATGAAGTTCTGGTGTACCATCCATACTTATTCCAATATGTATTTCCCAGTTAAAAAGCTTTTTTGCAATTTCGTCTGTAATCAGACTGGCATTTGTTTCAATATCAATTGTCACCGACAAACTTGTATGCTTGAAAAAATCTACTACAAATTCGATACGGTCTAACGCCAACAACGGCTCTCCGCCCCACATCTGCAAACCAATTCTTGAAACAGATTCCTTATGGCAGTAGTTCAGAATGTATTGCAGGATTTTCTCCAATACATCAAAAGAAATGGTATCTGTATTGTGAAAATTCCTAAAACAATAGATACAGTCAAAGTTACAGTGTTTCGTTAAATCAATGATAAAATACCGTACTTCAACTTCCTTCTCACATCGAAACATCTGTTTACCAGGAACAGATGCCAAACCATGCTGCACCAATTTGAATTGTAATTCCTCTGATGGCTTCTGCTTACGAATGCTCTCCAGCAATTCATCATCCACAATCATCACACAGCCGTTTGCCGAAAGCATAAAATGACACCCATTATCAGAGAAAAGATGACATCCTCCAAAGAAAAAATTTCCTATCCTGTAAGCTTCCAGATATCCTTCTTTCATTCAATCATCCCTTCTCTCAATAATACCTCCAACAAATTCTGTACGCCCAGCTCCGAAAGGAGATACAATAATTCTTCATCGGAAATACCATTTTCCAACTTCAAAACAAATTGTTCCAACAGACTATGGCTGCCCTCTACTAGAATTTGCCGGTCAGTAAGAATATTCACCAGAAACAGCTTGTTTTCCTTTATTATAGTATCTGCATAACTAGCTAAAAAGTTCTTCTTAATCGTATCTACATTATATATGTATTGCTTCATATCATTAATCCCTAAACAGTTTCCGCTTCATCTCTGGTATTTTCAATTCCTTTGGCAACTTATTCTCATACTGTGACAAATCATCTATCATCTTTAACCCTTTATTAAACATATCCTGATTCACACTCGGACATGTGTCAAAAAAATCTTTCAGTGTGCAAGCTGCCCTTCTTTGACTTTCTGCTGCATCTTTGGGATTTAGATATTCATTCAGACGACCATACAAATCTGTAATAGCTCTATCGAAATTTCTTGCTTTCTCAACAAAGTCCATGATTGTATTAAATGCTTCTGACTGTTCCATGTCCTTGCAAATGATCAATGCGTCCCAAACATCGCCTTTATGGACATCAAAGTAAGGAAACTGCACAGAAAATGTGTTATCTATGATCAGACCTCTTACATGCAACACGCTTTGCGTATCACAAGAATTATTCAAAATAGATTTGGCTGCAATCTTAAATTTGGAAAGCGGAATAAAAAAACCAATAACAAAGTCCAGACTTATCTGCTGCAGTACCTTCTGTTGATCAATACGAAGCCCTTTTTCAAAAATCTCTTTTGCCACATGATAGGCTTTTCTTCCAAAATACACGCCACACAAGGAAACTACAATACTGAGTATGCCAATTAGGACGCTGATTACCTCATTATTATTTTTCAAAAATGTTTCTAATCCATCTATCGTCCACATATTGACAAACTCCTTTGTATTTCTTTTTTTGCATTTTCTGTTATGTATTAACTAAATCTTGATCGCATATCTAGTCCCTTTGAAACAGATCACTCATCCAAGCAGCTATCATAACGATTAGCAATGATTGCCTGTGCCAGCTCCTTGAATGCATTCAAATCATTCACCACTCTGCTTCCAAAGAAGGTCGTACCACCTTCCAAAGTCGACTCAGAAAATTTAAGTCTTCTTCTGATTCATAAATGTCATCAGCGAAAGTACTATTCTTATGACTACACTCTGTACACTCCCATACATAATTATGGTCATTGGATGTACCTAATTATCAAGTCATTAAGAATTTTTCACACTTTTGCAATTCGCCGCAACAAAGTGCTGATTGTGATTTAAAACTGGCTATTTTGCAAATTCTAAATTTTATCTATCTCGCAAATACGTTAAAGTGAATTTATATGTTCATAGAAATTTAATGGTGCCTGACACCAACAATGTCTTAATTCCATTACTTACAACTTGTGCTCTTAAAACTACCTGAGGACTTGAAATTTTTTCGGGAGTATCGCTTTTTTCTAAACATACAACCACCACTCTGTGCACTCTTTAATTTTTTTATTATAACATTCAGCATGCGAAAATTCAAGATATGTGTGTTTATGATTTCTTATCTTGTCCATCACCTGACCTCTTGATTGTCCAGCCATAGACCATTATACTGTCCTTATTAAGATAAAAGGAAAGGCTCCGGAGCCCTTCCCGCAAAAGATCGGCATCCGGAACCTTGGTAAACACCATGTATATTGTAGCAGATTTTACAAAAAAAGGACAGCATATTTTTATCAGAGAGCAGTGAATTTCTTTGTCCCATATGTCAGAAAGGCAGTCTTATCTTCCGTGATTACTGCAGCCGCATTATAAGATACGAAGACGGAACACATGAATAGCTCAGAATTCCAAGGCATCAGTGCGGCAATGATAAGTGCCGCAGAATCCACCGGATGCTGCCTGACATACTTACGCCATTCAAGCACTATAATGAGGAAACCATATCGGGAGTTCTGGATGACATTGTAACTCCTGAGGATGAGGATTCAGAAACATGTCCTTCGGAGGACACTATGATACTGCCGCTTCTGGATGAAAACCTGGATCCGGCTTCAGCGCATGAATTAAGGATATCAATTGCTGAGAAAAATGACATATCAGAGCGTACCGTGCGCAGATATGTAAGTACCTACAGGGAAAAAGGATTTGACGGACTCAAACCTGCAGAACGCACATACTATAGTAAAGATAACAAACCGGAAAACTATGATGAATTACTTGAGGATGCCATCCAGTTAAGGCGTGAGGTTCCGCGCAGATCCGTGGAGCAGATAATCCTCATACTTGAATCGGAAGGAAAAGTCGCACCGGGAGTGCTGAAACGCTCTACGATGCAGAGGCATCTTTTTAATGTAGGGTTTGGCGCATCGCACATGGATGTTTACAGTGATGCCAGAAAAAACTCTTCAAAGCGTTTCTGCAAACCGCACAGGATGATGCTGATACAGGGAGATATCAAGTATGGTCCGAAACTTCCCATCGGAAAAAACGGAGCCATGGTGCAGACATATCTTTCATCTGCCATTGACGACCACTCGAGATTTATACTTGCTTCTGAGTTTTATGATAATCAGGAAGAACGCATAGTAGAGGATACCTTCAGAAAAGCCATCCTGAAGTACGGACGTTTTGACAAATGCTACTTTGATAATGGTTCACAGTACGTTGCAAAGCAGCTTAAACTCTCGCTTGCATTGCGGAAGCAAAGGCCAAAAAGATACGTACACTTGATGAACTGAATCATTACTGGAAAATTTTCCTTGAAGAATACTATCATAACAAAGCCCACGAAGGAATCAGGGAATACTACCGCAGCCTTAATGTATCTGTCCCTGATGAAGGGATTTCACCCCTGCAGGAATTCAACCGTGATACGCGGCAGCTGGTATACATGGATGCCGGTGTTGTAGGCGAGGCATTTATGTATCATGAATCAAGAAAAGTTGATAAAGGAGCCTGCATAAGCTTCCAGGGCAGAAGATATGAAACAAAACCAAAGTTCATAGGAAAAACTGTAGAAATAGCATATGATCCTTCGGCTCCTGAAATCATAACCATAACCTCCGAAGGACTCGAATCGTTTCAGGCGAAGCCTCTTAAAATAGGTGAATACTGTGACCAGAGACAGTCTCTTCCTCCACAGATGAAAGCAGCCGAACCAGAGACATCACGTTTTCTTGATGCGCTTGAAAAGCAGCATGAAGAGACGAAAAAGCGCCGTGCAGATGCAATCTCATTCGGTGCATACAGGAGGGAGGTATAACGGATGTACGAGGATTTTTACCGTATGAAACATACACCTTTTTCAAGAAATGTCCCTCCGGAGGATTTATATGAATCGGCAGCCATGGCTGACTGCCTCGGAAGGCTTTCATATGTTGCAGACAGACAGCTCTTTGCTGTAGTCACTGCAGATGCCGGCTGTGGAAAGTCAACGCTGATACGCAGGTTTTCAGCGAGTCTGCCGAAGGAAAAGTATATCTTCCTTTACCTGTCGGATTCAAAGCTCACGCCAAGATGGTTTTATAAAGGACTTCCGTTTTCTTCTAAACTACAAATTTGATTCAGAAAGTCCTATGGCCCTGGTTCTGGTTGGGCAGTCAGAACTCTGGGAAGACAAGCTGAGACTCAAAAGGTATGATGCAGTAAGACAGAGAATAGACATAAACTGTGTTCTTCCCCACCTTGACAGGGCTGAAACAGAAAAATATATACAGTCTCATCTGAATTACGCAGGAGTAACAGACCGTGAACTGTTCAGCCGCAGGGCTGTTGATGAAATCTTCCGCATGTCATGCGGAATTCCAAGACTGATAAACCGTATCTGTGAAAAATCGCTTATGTATGGATGCCAGCAGAATCTGCAGGTGATAGATGACCAGGACGTTCTCTACGTCAGTGACCATGAGATGATAAGCGGAGGTGACCAGCTATGATACTGGACTATGAATATCCTGTTGTATATTTTAATGGTGATGATTACGAGGATTCAGATGTGATTAATAAAGCAGGACAGATTGAACTGCTTCAGATTTCACAAGAACCATACGAAGCCATTGTAAATGCTGAAGGATACAGCTTCCATATCCTGTTCGGTTCAAAAACAGGAGGAAACTTCCTGTGCATTCCGGGCTGGCGCATGGGATGTGAGCTGTCATACCTGAGTGATGTTTTCTGGAATCAGCGTTCAATCCTTGGGGATGATCAGCGATTTGGATATGAAACTGCAACTGCCGTTGCATATGCTTTAAATAAACTTAAGACCGTTATTGAGTAAAATAAATCCGGGGCAGAAAGCCCCGGAAATGTAATCTTAATTGTGGCAATGAAATGAGCAGTTGCCGGACAAAAATGAGAGCTGAATTTGGACAAGATAAGGAATCACAAACAGTGTAAAGTTTTCATCGCAAGTTAATTTTACCACAAAAATAGAACCTTTCGCATGAACGAATGGTCCTATTTCTTTTAGTGACTTATTTCACAGCCCCTGGCCATGCAAAATACAATTCAAATCATTGCATTGGATGGACAAGATAAGGAATCATAAACAACAAAAAAACAGAGCTAACATCGTTTTCACAATGCCGCTCTGCAAAAGATAAACTTTTTCTATGTAAAATGTGTTTTACACGATCTTAAACCAGTTGTCAACCACCATTTTTAAAAAATCAAAAGTATGGCTGTTTTTTTATTTTATTTTCATTAGGGCTACTCATTTTGGGAAGTTAAGGTTTTACTGGAAGTTAACAATCTACGTGAAATTAACACCCATAAAAGTATTAATCCTAAATAAATAATACATCCTATTATAACTTGCAACGTTAAATTTAAAAAGGTATTAAATATATTAAAATCTATATGTACAATTATTGTAAACATTATAATACCAGAAATAATGTATTTAATTGTTTTTTTACAAAATATCATTATATTTAATTCATTTTTCACCAATCCTGCTTGAACAAAACAAACTGTAATCTCAGCCAAAAGAGTACCAATAGAAGCTCCTATAGCTTGAAATTTTGGTATAAGTAAAAAATTAAAAAATAAATTAACTAAAGCTCCAGATATAACACCAAATATATATATTTTATCTTTCTCATAAGGTATCAAGAATTGTGTTCTAATAACATTTGCAAAAGCAAGAAATATACAACTTGGTAATAATACCTTAAACAACATTATACAATCTTCAAAGCTATTTCCATAATACCAAGGAACAAATGTCTTTGCAACCCCCATTAGCCCAAATGCCATACCACAGGATAAAAACATTGCAAATTCAATTGATTTACCAACAACTGAATTAATTTGTTTTTTTTGTGCCGTTGCTCGCATACTTGCCATTCTAGGCATCATAACAGTACCTAATGCAGTAATAAGCGCTATTGGAATTTGAAGAACTTTTTCACTACTATCATAATATCCAAGTTGAATCTTAGTCGATAAACTTCCAAGCATGATTTTATCCATTATATTATACAAGCTTACTGCTATTACAGGAATAAATAAAATAACATTTGGTTTTACATGCTTAACAATGCTCTTAAATGATACTCTAGTAATAATAATTTGTGATTTGAGAAATGGCCATACCATAAGTTGGCTAACCAAACTGCTTATACTGACAATTAACGTATACTCATATATATTAGTTTTATTTTTTACTAATACAAAAATAGCTATTGTTGATATTATTTTTACTATAATATTCCTACTTACAGTTAATTTAAATTTTTCTAATCCATAAAAGAACCACGTTATATCAAATAATCCTGACAAAACATATATGAACAAAATATAATTTAAAATATTATTAGTAAATAGAATACAATAATAAAAATATAAACAAATAAATAAACATGCACATACAAATTGAAACAAATATATTTCACAAAAAATTTTTGATAATTTTATTTTATCGTCTCTAACATATGCTATTGATCGATTTCCATAATTATCAAGTCCCAACTTAATAAACATCATAAAATAATATGCTATTGAATACGAAAATGAAAATCTTCCAAGTTGTTCTGCCCCTAATACTCTACTTAAATAGGGTGTTGTTATTAATGGTATAAGTATTGTCAATATCTGATATAATGAAGTATATAAAAAATTTCTTTTTGAATTATCCATATTACACATCTTTCTTATTTTTTTTATACAAAAATCTTTCCATTAATAATGGCCAAATATAATATATTACAATTGAATTAATATGAATATTAGAAAATAATATAAACATACTTATAAAATACCCATAATTCATAATATTACGTAATGATTTATCTTTTTTATATCTCCTATAATACACTCCTGCAATGTAACCAAAAATTAACGAAGCTATTACTATACCAACCCAACCTCCATCTGCATAGAATTCATAAAAGACTGTTGCATAAGTATTATATCGTTGCGTTGGAGAAATATTTGCTGTTATGTTATGCAAACTTACAACAACATCTGTAGCATTTTTAAATAATTCTGGTTCACTTACTTTAAAAATCAATTCTAAAAAAGCTATAAAAGGTGCTAATACCCCTCTCAAACTTGTAAATCCATAAGTATAACCCATATTCATATCTTTCCAATTTTTTATCCTATAATCCAAATAATTAATCGATCCCGGATAATAAGAATAAAAATTATAAAATAAACTATAATGTCCATCTCCACTTTTTCTTAATATAGAAATAATTGTAAATACAATTATTATAACTAATATCATAAGAACCATTTTAATCTTATTATTATAAATCTGCTTAACTTTTTTTCCTATCTTCTCAATCAAAGCTTCATTCATTAAAATACTATAAATAACAAAAAAAAATGCTATATTTACCAACAGAGTTCTTCTCATATCCGTCAAGAATTTTATTAAAAAAAACAATACCATCACTAATAAATATTTTCTTTTTTTAGTATATACAAATCTAGCAATTGAAAAAGCTATAATAAGATATAATAACGGATATCCTAAATACTGTTGAAGTTGTTCTTGAACTCCGCCTAACAGAGGTTGTAAATCCTTTACCTGATTACTATTTGCCTGTGCCATTACACTATATATTCGCTCTACTGATAATCCTTGTTTTAAACTATAGCCCATTAATTTAAAATTTAAGTTTAAACAAAACAATGCCACTATAATTAAAATAATATAACGAATTTCAGATACTTCCAATGTATAATTTACATTTTGCTTTTTTAAAGAAAAACAAAATTTTTCTCCGAGTAAGGAACCTAAAGCAAAACAAAATACACCACAAAATATCAATAAATATGTTGAACTTTCAACTTTATAATATGAATACAAATGCAAACTTGATAAGAAGGTCATTATTCCCCAAAAGAAAGAATACAAAAAAACAGGATTTGTTTTTTTTCTATCAATTAAAAATGTAATATAACAAATTAAAAATATAAAACAAGCACATATTAATCCCATACTATTTTCCTTAACAATTACAATTTTTTCCATTAACAATATAATTATAAACTTCTTTAGCTGTTCTTTCTTCTGTAAATTTTAATGCATATTCAAACGCATTCTTTCTAATATTTTCATTTTCAGCTTTATTTTCAATGACCCATTCTATTTTTCTTATTAAATCTTCACTTGACATATACTTATACAAAAGCCCTGTCTTATAGTTAGAAATCAATTCTGGAACAGCACCTCTATCACAGCCAATCACCAGAATAGATGATAGCATATCTTCAATTATAGTCCTTCCAAAAGCCTCACTAGAAGCAGCAACTATCGATACATCTATTTTTTTTCTTAATTCTTTCATATCAGTCACTAATCCACACATTTTGATATTTCTTATACTATTATTTTCAATATACGATTCCAATATATGTCCATAATCATTAACTTTTCCTGCTATATATAACATTATATTATCTTTATTTTGTAATGTTTTAATAACAAACAACTGACCTTTATTTTCACATAAAGTTCCAGTAACAAGTATATTAATTTTTCTATGTTTTTCCTTATCCAAATTAATATAATCTTTCGAAATATCATTATACAAAACAATAGTATTTAACAATCCATATTTATTTTTATAATAATTATCTAACGTTTTAGAGATTGTAAAAATACAATTTGTCATATTCATTAATTCATTAAACATTCTAGGAAAAATATGACACGAATTTTGATCTTCTAAATTAAATTCTCTAAAATGCCAATAATGATTTATTTTCATTCTTCTAGCAATCCAAGCCCCAAAATAAATTGTACTTGTATTACTATACACTGCATCAATGCTTAAATTATGTAATATTAATTCAAACTTTCGTGAGTTTAAATATGATATTATTGTTTTAATCAAACACCTACAATATGAAACAAAATTATTTAGCCATTTTTTTTTAACTCCATAAACATTACCACCATATCTTAATTGAAATGTTTTTATGTTATGTTTTTTTAATAAATCAATTAAATTTCCATCTTTTTTTGGAACCACAGCAACTATGTTAATATCTTCTTGATTATTCATATAAAGTATATTAGACAAAAAAGATTTTGTTGCCCCACTGTTTAAATTATTATCATGAAATACTGCTAATACTTTCATGTTTTCTCCTTTGACTCTTATTAAAGAATTCCTTTCATCATTCGAACACGACGTGCTATTTCTTTATCTAAATGGTATGAATTAATATAAAACGGAAGGAATAATTTAATCTTAATTAGTATATTATCCCTATAATTTATCAATGCTTCAAACATTTTTTTATCAGTAGGATTCAGAATACTCTTATAATTTTCCAAAAACTCATTTGCAAAATGTTCATAATCCCCTTGCATTTTATCCAATTCCTTTATCTTTTTTACATAATCCTGAATTTTATATTTTCCTTTTTTTACTTGCCCACTCCCATTATTTCCATGTTGTCTATATAAAATAAATGACCTTTCATCATATAAACATTTCCCTAGAAACATTCCCTGTAATGCAATCCATGCATCATGTGGTATATCTGATTCAAAGCTTGAATCTGCAAAAAACTTCAGTAATTTCTTATTAAATACACAAGTACATCCCAAAACATTAATTTCAGCCAGCATGCTTTTTTTAGTATTCCTCACATAATTTTTTTTAAATCTCTGAAATTTATAATTTAAATTTTCATCAACAACTGAAAGATTTGAATAATATAAAAGAGCTTGATTTTGTCTGCATTTTTTCAAGGTAACTATTGCAGTGTTCAGTTTCTGTTCAAGCCAAACATCGTCTTGATCAGCAAATGCATAATAATTTGCTGACAAATTCAATTCATTAACTATTTTTGCTATTTCTCTAAAACTTGATGTAATTCCAATGTTTGAACCTTTATATAAATGAATACTTTTATTGTCTCTCATCATATTTTCAATTAACCATATAGTACTATCAGTTGAACCATCATCACGAACAAACAATTCTATTCGAACATTTTTCTGAGCTAAAATACTATTTATTTGCTCTACAACATACTTTTCACCATTATATGTAGACATCAATACTACACACGTTTCCATATATTTCTCCTATCAACTTATATCAATCAATTATTAGCATATATATTTTTTGCTGGTATTCCAACTACAGTAGTATTTTCAAGTACATCGTTTAAAACCACTGAATTTGCCCCTATTACAGCATTATCTCCAACCTTAATTTTTCCAACAACAACTGCACCTGCATATATAGTAACATTATTGCCAATTATTGGATATTTATCGTCATATCTCTTACTTGTTCCAATTGTCACACCTTGATAGATACAACAATTACTTCCTATATGCACATTATCTCCAATTACAATATTATGCGGATGTGGCATCATAATGCCCTCTCCTACAGTGCAATGTTTTCCAATGCACACCCCCATTTTTTTCTCTAATTGAATACTCTTTACTATACGTATCAAATTTTTTAATAATCGTTTACTATCATAATTACAAATTTTATACACTGTCTCTGATACACAATATGATGGTACAATTTTTTTCTTTAAATAATCATATATACTCATTAAGTACTTCTCCACTTTTTTCTATACAATCCATATAATTTAATTTTTACACCAATTTCAAATAACAGGTTATGACATTCCTCCTTAAATCCCATGATTGGTCTCAAATTTTTATTTCCAAACTTACTAATCTTATCTACTTTTCTTTTTGTCTTTCTGACCCATTTTCCATTTTGGATTCCATGAATAACATTTAAAATATTCTCATTAGAACGTACACAATCGCTATAATATGTTCCTTTTTTATTAGTTAAAGCAATATCATTATAATAATTTTCAAAGTCTAAATCGGTTTTATACTTATTTAGCTCATTTTCAATAAAAAACTTTGATGCTATAAATTCAACAAAAGCAAATCCATATTGTTCATTTTTTTTAATAAAAGAAAATGGAGTTGAATTTGATTTATACTTATTTCTATATAAATTACAATAATTTATATTATTGACTTTCATTTTCTCTACAAATTCAGCAACTTGATAAGTAGACACCTTTTCGGAAATAAATGCATCTCCTAGCAAACAAATGTAATAATCTGAATTAATATTTTTTATAGCATTTACTATCCTTAATAATGGATTATTATTCAACTCATCAACTATTATTTTTCCTTTTAAATTAATATCAGGTTCTGCATCACATAAATAATAAACTTGATAAGGACAGTCTTCCCAAAATTTTAATAAAAGCTCATCAAATATCTCAGCTATATCAATATATGATGTTGATATATTGACTAATATAGATACTTCCTCTTTCATTTCTTTTCATCCTTACATCTAACAATTTTATATAATAAACTTATAACCGATGATGGTAAAACAGAAAGAATGGTCTGTGAGGTAATAACAAACATTACATCTTTCCAAGACGAAAATCCTTGCCTTTTAAATTCTTTTACTGTTTCAATATAACATCGAATGCTTTCCTTATTTTTTCTTTTTTCAAACGTTTTCTCATCTCTTCTAAAATACAAAAGACACTGGTCTATATTCTCTAACCTATAGCCTTTTATCAACATTCGGCCAAATAGTTCATAGTCCTGTCCATATCTCAATGCAGAATAACCACCGACTTCTAAAACCGCTGATTTTCTAAACATTACTGTTGGATGATTAAATGGATTTCTTTTTTTTGCAAATTTATAAATATCTTCATACGAAGTCGGTACAACTCTTTTATCCAGAATGTTATTAATATTATCCGAAAATTCATATACATTTGAGCCTACCAATACAGTATTTGAATTTTGTTCTAAATATTTAAGCTCAATATCACACCTGTTAATTACAGAAATATCATCCGTATCCATTCTAGCTACTATCTCATTTCTACACTCTTTCAATCCGCAATTAAGAGCAAAACCTAGCCCATGATTTTCTGAATTTCTAACTATTTTAAATATCTTTTCATATTTATTTTCGTAATACTTAACCTTATTCTCTAGTTCATTAGTCAATAATCCATCTTCTACAATTACTATTTCATCAGGTTTCACTGTTTGTTTCAAAATACTCTCTACAGCCTCGCAAAACCATTCTGGATTTTCCTTTTTATACAATGACATCAATACACTATATTGCATCATTTATCCTCATTTCTTATTAGTAAATTGGTTCAACCCAATCCCTATACTCTTCAACCTTACCTCTGACAACATCCAAATAAGTCATATGCAAATCCTTAGTCATCACTCCAGTATCGCCATCACCAATCACATACTTATCAATACTGAGCACCGGAGTCATCTCCATTGCAGAACCACACAGGAATGCTTCATCGCATGTATACAGCTCTGTTCTATCAATGGTTCTCTCTACAACAGGAATTCCCTTACCTTTTGCAATCTTAATAACAGTGTCCCTTGTAATACTCTCAAGCACACTGTCTGTCAGCTGCGGAGTAATAATAGTTCCATTCTTTACAATAAAAAAGCAAGACCCCGGTCCTTCTGCTACCTTTCCAGCTTCATTTAAGAAGATACAAGTATCATAGCCATTTCTGAGAGCTTCTCTCTGTCCTACACGGCTATTTATATAGTTTGCACCACACTTTATTCTAGGCGAGAGTGTTTCATCACTTATTCGTCTCCACGAAGTTACACATACATTGAGACCTTTTTTATTGTACTCTGCACTTGTCTTTCCTCTGGGAATAGGTGCCACAAACATGTCAACCGGACCATCAGATCCCCATGAACCAAATCCATCTACAAACAAAGTTTGACGAACAGAAAGATTCTCATCATACTCATTAGCCTTAATCACATCTACAAATGCTTTTTTGAAATCCTCTTTAGTATATGGACAGTCAAGCTGTATCAGCTTTGCTGATCTAAGCAGTCTATCATAATGATCATCCAGTCTGAAAGCATAGAGCTGCTTTTCCTCTTCATTCCAGTAGCAAGGGATTCCCTCAAATACATTGAGTCCGAACTGTGATGTTGGTGCAAGTATATTAATCTTTGCATCATTTACATCAAGTATCTCACCTTTGAACCATATTCTTCTGTGTGCCACATCGTATTTCATTTCACATTCCTCCAGTCTATTACTCCACGTCAGGTAAATGTGCCAGCCTGATAATCTCTGCTTCCTCTGCCTGTGCAGCCTCTGCATCGTTCATGGATTCATCCATTTTGTTTTCATATATTTTATCATGCTTGAATGCTTTAAATACGGATTCCAAACCTATCTTTATATCTGCAAGGAATCCATACTTTTCAAACTGATCTACATATTCATTGTCATATGTAACCTTTTCATCCCATGAGATGTCATTTCTGCCCTTTATCTGAGCTAGTCCAGTCAGGCCTGCTTTCACTCTGAAACGTTTCTTATATTTCTTATTTAATGTTTCAAAATCTCCTAGCTCATAGGTTACACATGGTCTTGGGCCAACCACTGACATATCTCCCATAAAAATATTAAACAACTGTGGCAGTTCATCTATACTGCTGTCACGTAGTTTTCTGCCCACCTTTGTCACTCTTGGATCATTCTCATAATTGAATAATCCGGCTCCCATGGTCTCAGCATTTACAACCATGGATCTGAATTTCAGCATTTGAAATACCCGTCCATCTTTGGTTCTTCTGCCCTGCTTGAAGAAAACCGGTCCTTTTGAATCTTTTTTTATCATTATAGATACAACAATCCATACCGGGGTAAGCAGCACAATGCATATACCCGAGGAAACTATATCAAATACTCTTTTAACAAATAAACTAATAAACTTCATTATTTCTGCCCTTAAAAATTGAATGTATGAAATATATCATCAAATGTCTCAGCTCTTTTTATAACCTCAACGTTCTTACCACATATATCAAGTACCGGAAAGTTTGGCAATATAAATGGTGGCTTCATAACAAGTGAATAAGAACCACAATTACTAATCACAACCGCATCACCAATAGCAAGCTCCCCTGTATAATCCTTATAAAGTACATCTCCTTCAATACATGTAAATCCAACCATGTTCAGTTTCCCATATTCTGTAGTTTCATTTCCCATATGAATCACTTCTATCGGCGGATTAACACCAGACATACTGATATTCTTCTGACTACCTAGCACGGAAGCTATATATTGTCCTCTTACATTCTTAATGGTCTTTACTGTTCCAACGAACCTCATACAGTCTCCAACCACTGCTGAGCCAGGCTCTATAACTAGCTCCGGCTTAACGTCCTTGTCTTTGAAATATTCTGCAAAAACTGTTGCTGCCACCTTTGCATAGTCCTTATATTGAGGAATATCTGAAGTAAACTGTTTTTTCAGTTCATCAGGCATCTTTCCAAACAGTCCGCCTCCAATATCAATTCTCTCCGGTATTATTCCTAATCTGTCTATTAATTCAACCATTCCCTTTGCTCTGGTCGGCCAATACTCCACCTGTCTTTTAGCAAAATGGCACTGGAAATTTACAAAATGAAGTTTCTCATTATTAATTACAATATCTAATACCTTCTTAAAGTCTTCACCATCTGTATCAAATCCAAATCTTGATACAACACCATCCTTCACATCATAATTGCATCGTATTCCAACATTGAATACCACATCACTTTTGTCTGCAAGTAATTCAATATATTCAGCCTCATCTATGGAATCTATATTCACTGTCACTCCAAGACTTAAATATTCCTCGAGCTTTTCGTGATTCTTTATTGGTCCATTCCAGATGATATTCTTTGGATTGACTCCACATTTTAGCGCAAGCTCTACTTCCATCTCAGATACTGTCTCTGCATATCCACCCAGCTCATTTACTATCTTGCAAAGTTTTGGAGTGTAATTTGTCTTATATGAATATGCAATGTTAAAACTGGAGTAGATACTCGAAAATGCTTCTTTTAACTCCAAAAAATTATTTCTGAACTGTTCAGAATCCAGTAAATAAAAAGCATCTCCAAATTCTTTTCTTAACTCTGTAATTACTTCCTGATTTATTATCATTAGCTTGCTTTCCTCTTTTTTAAAACTATTCTTTCAACAATCTCTTTTACTTCGGTTCTATTTTTATCTAAGACTGCCCTAGGCATTTGACTCACTTCTTCTTCATATGCCTGTAGCTTTTCCATGTTTATTTTAAAAATCTTTTCTATTTCAGAAATATCTGTGATTATTTCGGTATTACAAAAGCTTCTTGATAAAATCGCACGCGTAGAACCGATTCTATAATGTTCCATTATAATTTTCTCAGCCGGCAAATCACCGCATCCAAGTGATGCAATACCTCCAAAACCACACGGAATTCCAGCTTGTTTGATTTTATTAATTAGCATCTCAACTGTTCCATTAGAAAGCAATTCAAACATGAAGTCTAATCCATATGATAAATGTAAATCATTTAATCCTATATGTATCTCATCCATTCCACCGTTATGTAATACTTCATCTAACGATTCAGCGGCCTCTTTTGTTTCAAGCAATAATGTGGTCTTACATCTACCATCTACTGCATTGAGAAAAGCATTTACCTCTTCGGCTGTCTTCCACATGGGAAGCATTATCATATCTGCTCCTGCTGATATGACATCATCTATTTCCTTTTGTGAGTTTTCATTCCAGTGATTAATGCGTACAAGCATTTCCGACTTCGTTAGCAGTGGCTTTATTCGCCTAATGTCATCTATCGTATGCTTAGATTTTACAGAATTCATTCCCTTCTGGCGCTCTTCTTTTCCAAGGCTTTCTAAATCAACCCAGATCCTGTCCACTCCATATTTTTCTGCTATTAATGCGACATCTGCATTGTTTGTAATATACATTAATTTAAGCGCCATTGTTTTTCCTTTCAAGCTATCCTAATATCTCTCCACTCTTCACCCAGGTGCCATCCTTCACCCTGACTTCCTTCTTCACTATCGCCCCGCAGTCCACATGACAGTACTTCCCGAGCACTGCGCTCGAATTAACCACTCCGTTGGATGCCACTATAGTGAAGTCACCTAGCTCTGCATCACCTACTCTGGCTAGAGGGAGTATTGCTACTCCATCACCTATCTGTGCCATAGCTGACACATTGGCTGCCGGTGATACTATACTCGGTATGAGGAAGTTGTATTCCCTGAGCAGCTCTGCGTACCTTCGTCTGAGCTTGTTGTCACCGATTGCGACAAATGCGCATGGATACTGGCTGCGGTATTTTAACAAATCGCTGCACCTGCCTATGATGTTCTCTCCCTGCACGCTGTCGTCCAAAAAGCTTATTTTTCTGAATACGTGAAGCGACCTGGCTATCTCATATACATCCCTGCCGTGTGTACCGGCTCCGATGATGAGCAGGTTAAACTCTGTTGGTCTTTTTCTTGTCTTTGCCGCGAGTATCTCAGCTTCTGCTGCCTGTCTTTTGGCTATTACCTCTTCTCTGGTCTGGGCATAAACAGAACGGTATCTTGCCCGTCCGTCTGCGTTTACCCCTACACGGAATCTTGCCTCCCACCGTCCTTCATTTCGCTTGTATATTCCTTTTGTCTTCTCTTCCAAGTTCTTGTCCCCTATACTATTCTATGCTCTAAACCTCTCTAAAATTAGCATACTATAGGATACGAGTCAATAAATTTCTTGTATTATATGTGCTTATCGTTCATATTTTTCTTGTCTTTTCTTGTCTTTTTAGACATAGATATGGTTTTGGACAAAAAAATCCCGGCCCACATCAGGATACTTAACTTTATCCTATGACGTGAGCCGGGATTGATTGTCTCTTTATTCTTTTTGTGTTTTAGTCTTAATGCTCCAGATTTGCAAACTTCGTGTACTCAGGCAGCCATGCAAGGTTTACGGTACCGATTGGACCGTTACGCTGTTTAGCGATGATGATCTCTGAGATACCCTTGAGCTCGGTGTCCTTGTTGTAGTAGTCATCACGATAGATAAACATGACGACGTCGGCATCCTGCTCGATAGCTCCTGACTCTCGAAGGTCTGAAAGCATAGGCCTGTGGTCCGGTCGCTGCTCTACGGCTCGTGATAGCTGGGAGAGTGCCACCACAGGGACTGAAAGCTCTCTGGCGAGTGCCTTAAGTGAACGTGATATGTCTGAGATTTCCTGCTGACGCGATTCTGAGCCTCGTCCTGAGCCTGTCATGAGCTGCAGGTAATCGATGATAATGAGCTTTAAGTCATGTTCGAGCTTGTATTTACGGCACTTGCTTCGAAGTTCTGATATGCTGATACCCGGAGTGTCGTCTATGATGAGCTCGGAGTCTCCGATGATTCCGGCTCCCTCGACCAGCTTTTCCCAGTCGGCATCAGACAGATTTCCTGTACGCAGTGCCTGCGCATCTACCTTTGATTCGAGTGAGAACAGACGGTTTACGAGCTGTTCCTTCGACATCTCGAGTGAGAATATGGCTGTACACAGATGTGCATGAAATGCCACATGCTGTGCTATGTTGAGCACGAAGGCTGTCTTTCCCATTGACGGACGGGCTGCCACGAGCACGAGGTCTGACGGCTGAAGTCCCGCTGTCCTGTAGTCAAGGTCTATGAAGCCTGTCGGGATTCCTGTTACTGTGCCCTCCTGCTGTGCTGCTTTTTCGATTTTCTCGAGGGCATTCATGACTACAGTACGGATTGGCACGTAGTCACCTGTCTGCCTTGTGGAAAGCAGCTCAAATACATCGTGTTCTGTCTTGTCGAGTACGCTCTCTAGCGATTCCTTGCCGGCGTAGCACTCGTTCTCTATGTCCTCTGTCACATGGATCAGCTTTCGCTTTATGGCATTTTCTTTTACGATATTGGCATAGTACTTGATGTTGGCAGAGGTCGGCACACTGGTGACGAGAGTTCTCACAAAGTCAAGGCTTTGTATTTCCTGCGGCACATCCTTTTCCTTTAAACGGTTCTGGAGTGTAACGAGATCTACAGGCTGACCCTCTGTAAAGAGCTCAACCATGGTCTCAAATATGATGCCGTACTGCTGATGATAAAAATCCTCCTTAAGGAGCATCTCGCTGGCGGTCACTATGGCATCCTTGCTCATAATCATGGAGCCGACCACGGACTGCTCTGCCTCAAGGCTGTTTGGCATTATTCGTTTGATTAATGCTTCTTCCAAGGGGATTCCTCCTATCCTTCAACTACTGATACTGTGAGGTTTGCTGTTACCTTTGGATGAAGCTTGACAGGCACCTCATAGTTTCCGAGTGCCTTGATTGACTCGTTAAGCTGCATCTTTTTCTTATCGAGCTCTAAGCCATGCTGCTCCTTTGCTGCAGCCGAGATCTCCTTGGTGGATATGGAGCCGAAGGTCCTGCCGCCCTCTCCTGAGCGCAGCTTTACTACTACCTTTGTGTTCTCTACTACCTTTGCGAGTGCAAGTGCACTCTCGTAGTTTTCCTGTGCTACCTTGTCAGCGTGCTGGTTCTGAAGCTTTAAGTCATTTAAGTTCTTTGGAGTAGCCTCTACTCCGAGCTTTTTAGGTATGATATTGTTTCTGGCGTAGCCGTCACTTACGTTTACTATCTCGCCTTTTTTGCCTAATGGTTTTACGTCCTGTAATAAGATTACTTTCATTCTTCTATGTCTCCTTCTTTTAGCATTTCGTCCAGTGTATCCTGTATCATGCGCTTTGCCTGCACGATAGTAACGCCTGTCAGCTGCGCGCCTGCCACATTTAAGTGTCCGCCACCGCCCAGCTTCTCCATGATTATCTGGACATTTATCTCGTCGATTGAACGAGAGCTGATATAAATCTTGTCATTGTACTCCGTGAGCACAAATGATGCCTTGATTCCTATTATGTTGAGCAGCTCATTTGCTGCCTGTGCACCGACGATTGTCGGGCTCTCCACATTCTCGCTAGGGCATACCGATATGGCAAACGAGCTCCTGTATACCTCTGCATGGCGTACTGCCTCGGCTCTTGCTTTGTAGCATGCCATGTCATTTCTAAGCATCTTTCTGACGCGTGTTACCTCTGCGCCTGAGCGCTTCAAAAAGGCTGCCGCCTCAAATGTACGCACGCCTGTCTTCGTCATAAAGTTGTTGGTGTCGATGAGGATTCCTGCGTAGATGCAGTCGGCCTCTGTCGCATTGATCTTGACTCCGTCGTTGAAGTACTGCAATACCTCTGCAACCATCTCACACGCACTTGATGCATACGGCTCGATATATGAGAGTATAGGATTCTCTATTATCTCGCTGCTTTGTCTGTGGTGGTCAAATACGACTATCTTTCCTGTCTTTCTGAGGAGTTCAGGACACTCTGTGTAGCTTGGCCTGTTGGTGTCCACCACCATGACAAGCGTATCCTTGCTCACCATCTCAAGAGCCTCTTCGCTGTTTATAAACATATCCGCCGGGTAGCCCTTTGCCTCTGAAAATGTCTCCATAAGAGGTCTGACTGAGCTTGTCGGATCATTTATTACTATCTGTGCCTTTTTGTCGAGATTCTTGGCTGCACAGTATATACCTATGCCTGCTCCAAGCGAGTCTACATCTGTGATGCTATGGCCCATGATAAGCACGTTCTCACATGTCTCAATAATCTCCTGAAGCGCCTGTGCCTTGACTCTCGCCTTTACCCTTGTCTTGCTCTCCACCTGCTTTGACTTGCCGCCAAAATACAGGATATCGTCATGATCCTTTATAACTACCTGATCACCGCCTCGTCCGAGGGCCAGGTCTATGGCATTTCGCGCATATACGTAGTTTTCATTATACTTATCGCTCTTTATACCGATTCCGATACTGAGTGTGACCGCCATCTCGTTGCCAACCTTTATAGCCTTGACCTCATCGAGCACCTTGAACTTGTCCTCCTTCATGCTGTCAAGATACTTGTACTTGAACACCACGAAGTATTTGTCGTTTTCTATCTTTCTGACAAGTCCGTCATACTTGGCAAAATACTGGTTTACACGCCTGTCGATAAGTGCAACGAGCAGTGACCTCTTTACGTCCTCTATGCTGTCAAGTGCCTCATCATAGTTATCGATATACACAAGCGCTGAGACCTGCTTCTGCTCTGTGATTTCCTTCTTGCAGTGATAAAGCTCCGACTCATCAAATACGTACAGCGCCGTCAAAAACTGGTCTGCTTCATTTGTGTCGATTATCTCATTTTCCTCTGCGATAGAGTTGAAATATATTCGCTTGACGGACAGACGGACTATGCTGTCCTCCTCCTCATTTACTATCTTGAAGTCTGTCGGCGCATCACTCTTGGTGAGAAGCTCTCTGGTCACTGTCGGAAAAAGTGTCGTGATGGATTTGTGATATTTTTTATCCACACCCATTAGCTCTGCGAATTTGTCATTTACCCAGAGTATCTTGCCGGAGTACTCTAGCAGGGCATACGGCACCTCAAACTCATTAAGCAGCCTCTTCTGCACCGATGAATACTGTGTTGCAAAGCTTATCAGCTCATTTGCAACGACTGACTTGCTTCTGACATACAAAAACAGCACGAGCGCAAAGTAAAACACTGTAAAGCCTACCATGCCATAGCCAAGCCTTCTGTCATAGCGCAGTGCTATTCCGTCAGCACATATCCACACAAACGTCAGATATAGCGGCCAGCACATGTAGCTTTTCAGCCTGCCCTTGAATTTTATTTTTTTCTTCATTTTACTCTCCTTATCCCCGGTGCGCTGCGCTGATGCTGCCGGTGCAACGGTTACGGTTTCGAGAATGTACTACAAATTTATAAGTTACCGGTCACACCTTTGTGCAGCCCGCATCGATTGATATACCTACTAGAGAGTATACCACTTTGTGGGGATTATTCCTAGTACTATATTTATCAGTTTGGAATTACAGGAGTTCAGGGCAATCCTGTGTAATCTAAGCACAATTCTATGCAATCTAAAAAGCACCGCATATATCTGATATTGATATGATACATGCGATGCTTTTTGTGTGCTCTCATCTTCCGGTATTCATTTTAATTAACTATAATTACTTCTCAGTCTTATCCGCAGCTATCTCTGCAATTGACTTTGTAAGACCTGCAATCCCCTGAATCTCTGATGGGATGATTATCTTTGTAGCCTTGCCGTCTGCTGCCTTGGCAAATGCCTCCAGGCTCTTTATCTGGAGCACTGCGTTATCCGGATTTGCCTCCTTCAACATGCGAAGTCCGTCTGCATTGGCCTGCTGTATCTTGAGGATAGCCTCTGCCTGACCTGCTGCCTCCTGGATTGTTGCCTCCTTCTTTGCCTCTGCGCGAAGGATGGCTGCCTGCTTTTCAGCCTCGGCATCGAGGATGACTGACTCTTTATTTCCCTCTGCAACAAGGATTGTTGATTTTTTCTCACCCTCTGCACGAAGAATGGCCTCTCGTCTCTCACGCTCTGCCTTCATCTGCTTCTCCATGGCATCCTGGATGGCCTTTGGAGGTATGATGTTCTTGAGCTCGACACGGTTTACCTTGATGCCCCATGGATCTGTTGCCACATCGAGTGTTGCGCGCATCTTGGTGTTGATTGTCTCACGGCTGGTGAGTGTCTCATCAAGCTCTAAATCTCCGATGATGTTACGAAGTGTTGTGGCTGTGAGGTTCTCAATTGCCATGATTGGATTCTCTACTCCGTATGCGTAGAGCTTTGGATCTGTAATCTGGAAATATACTACAGTGTCTATCTGCATTGTTACATTATCCTTTGTGATTACAGGCTGTGGCGGGAAATCTACCACCTGCTCCTTTAAGATGACTTTCTTTGCTATTCTGTCGATAAATGGCACCTTGAGGTGAAGTCCTACGCTCCATGTGGTGAGATATCCTCCCAAACGCTCAATTACCATTGCATGTGCCTGTGGCACGATTTTGATGCAGTTTACCAGTACTATAAGTACGATTACGAGTAACACTGCAAGTGCTATTAATCCTTCCATATCCGATTAAGCCTCCTTTACCCTTTTTACAATTAGTTTTACTCCGCTTATCTTTACTACCTCGATAAGCTCGCCTTTTCTTATGACCTGGGTCTCGTCCTGCGGTCTGACTGTCCACTCCTGACCGTTTACAACGGCTTTTCCCGTCTGCTTCATGCTGTCAGCATCCTCGGTGAGCACAGCTCTTTCTCCGACCAGACTGTCCACGTTTGTCTTCACTGTCCTGGAATTGATGTACTTCCCGGCCCATGGCTTTGTGAGAGCTAAAAGCACGACTGAAACGAGTATAAATGCAATTCCCTGAACCACGACATTGCCGCCAAGCAGTGCGATTATAAACGCTACAAATGAGCCTGCCGCAAACCATATGGATGTGAGCCCGACTGTCATAAGCTCAACTAAAACAAAAACTACGGTGGCTGCCAACCAGAAAACAATGTATGTATCCATTTGAACCCTCCCTTTTTATTAGTATTTGTTTTATATTCATTTTATACTATGTAATTTGATTATGCAACAAATATTAATTTTTTAAACATAAAACATTTTTAACCTAAAAAATCCCGACCACCATCCGGTAGTCGGGATTTATCATACATTTATCTTATTCGCAAACGTATGGCATAAGAGCAAGATGACGTGCTCTCTTGATTGCTACTGTAAGAGCTCTCTGGTGCTTTGCACAGTTTCCTGTGATACGGCGTGGAAGGATTTTTCCTCTCTCAGAAATGTATCTCTTTAATTTGTTTGTATCTTTGTAATCAATGACATTGTCTTTTCCACAGAATACGCAGACTTTTTTTCTTCTACGCATTGGTCTTCTCTTCATTGATGAACCATCAGCTGATTTATTGTAAGCCATTTTTGTTACCTCCTTGAATATTTGTCCTCGTGGACACTACTAATTGAATGGAAGCTCCTCGTCGATTCCGTCCGGAATGTTCATGAAGCCATCCCCAGCAGCCTGGCTAGGTGCAGGTCTGTCTGCCGGTGCAAATCCGCCTGCATTTCCTGATGCGGCTGATTTAGACTCTGCAAACTCTGCATTCTCAACCACGACGTCAGTGGTGTATACCTTCTGTCCGTCCTTGTTTGTATAGCTGCCGGTCTGGATTCGGCCTTCAACAACAAATTTTGTTCCTTTACGGCCAAATCTCTCAAAAAATTCTGCTATCTTTCCAAAAGCTACGCAGTTGATGAAATCCGTTGACTGCTCCTCTGCATTCTTGCTGTAGCGTCTGTCTACTGCAAGTGAAAATCTTGCTATTGCAAGTGAGTTGTCCCCCTGGGCATAGCGGATTTCTGCGTCTCTGGTTAATCTACCCATAAGTATTACTTTGTTCATAATACAATCTCCTATTTTCTTATACTATGCCTCGTCTTTTCTAACGCATAAGAAACGAAGAACATTGTCCATGATACGAACGTCCTGCTCGATTTCTGCTGGGACTGTTCCCTCAGCATCGAACTGGATGAAGTAATAAAAGGCCTCAGTCATGTGCTGAATCTCGTAAGCTAATCTCTTCTTACCAGCCTCCTCAACTTCTGTAACAGTACCGCCGGCACGTGTGATGTACTCTTTTGCCTTCTCGACTACTGCTGTTCTCGCATCATCCTCGATCTTTGCACTAACGACGAGTGCTAATTCATATTTGTTCATGCGAATGTTACCTCCTTTTGGTCTCTGGCTCATAAATCTGATTATGAGCAAGGAATTTTATATCACGAGTCTAGATAATAACATGAATCGTGGTACTTTTCAAGGGGTTTTTGCAATTTTTCTTTAATTTTTATCAGGTCGGGACATGCGCTGTTTCTATCTAACTAAGCCTGCTTCTTGGTGAGACCGCGGTCATTTTTCTCGACCAGCTTCCTTGGCACCATAACCTGGTGTCCGCAGCCCATGCATTTCAGACGGAAGTCTGCTCCGACACGCATGATTTCCCACTCGCTACAGCCGCACGGATGCGGTTTTTTCAGTTTTACGATATCTCCTACTGCGTATTTATCCATTCTATATTCCT
>OCHV01000573.1_pt1 | contig 29250 bp, 20 predicted proteins | sample 1538461 | NCBI WGS metagenome assembly OCHV01 (sample SAMN04571692, study PRJEB22368) | human gut metagenome | biome: human gut; material: stool | host: Homo sapiens | place: Luxembourg | collected 2012-08-03 | reverse complement strand
GTAAACGGCGGCCGTAACTATAACGGTCCTAAGGTAGCGAAATTCCTTGTCGGGTAAGTTCCGACCTGCACGAATGGCGTAACGATTTGGGCGCTGTCTCGACCATGGACCCGGTGAAATTGTATTATTCGTGAAGATGCGAATTACCTGCGGAAGGACGGAAAGACCCCGTGAACCTTTACTGCAGCTTGGCATTGGCTGTTGGCACGTCGTGTAGAGGATAGGTGGGAGACTGTGAAGCAGAAACGCCAGTTTCTGTGGAGTCACCCTTGGAATACCACCCTCGGCTTGCTGGCAGCCTAACGTGTGAGCGTTATCCGCCACACGGACCGTGCCAGGTGGGTAGTTTGACTGGGGCGGTCGCCTCCTAAATGGTAACGGAGGCGTGCGTAAGGTTCGCTCAGGATGGTTGGCAATCATCCGTAGAGCACAAGAGTATAAGCGAGCTTGACTGCGAGACCTACAAGTCGAGCAGAGACGAAAGTCGGTTCTAGTGATCCGGCGGCCCAGCGTGGAATGGCCGTCGCTCAACGGATAAAAGGTACTCCGGGGATAACAGGCTGATCTTGCCCAAGAGTCCACATCGACGGCAAGGTTTGGCACCTCGATGTCGGCTCATCGCATCCTGGGGCTGTAGCAGGTCCCAAGGGTTGGGCTGTTCGCCCATTAAAGCGGTACGCGAGCTGGGTTCAGAACGTCGTGAGACAGTTCGGTCCCTATCCTCCGTGGGCGTAAGAGAATTGAGAGGATCTGTCCCTAGTACGAGAGGACCGGGATGGACGGACCTCCGGTGTCGCAGTTGTTGACCAACAGCATGGCTGCCTAGCCGCGTCCGGATGTGATAACCGCTGAAAGCATCTAAGTGGGAAGCCGACCTCAAGATGAGTTCTCTTTTTGGTAAGGCCACTTCTAGACTAGGAGTTTGATAGGCCGCAGCTGTAAGGCGAGCAATCGTTTCAGGCGAGCGGTACTAATCGGCCGAGCTCTTCATCTATTAATTGATATCTATTTGATCTCAAGTCACTTATAATTACGCTATGTAACCCTCAAGGGTGCTTAAAAACCTTTGACAAGCATATAACGTAGTAAGTTCTATGCAAGTTGCTCGATCAGCGCCTTGCATGAGCGGAACCATAGAGGGAAGGATCACCCGATCCCATTCCGAACTCGGTAGTTAAGCTTCCCATCGCCGAAAGTACTGCGGTGTAGTCCGTGGGAGGATAGGTCGTTCTGCTCATGCAGGGCGCTATCTGTTTTTCATAGCTTTTACACTAATAACTCATTTCTTTTCAATGGTTTTCTGGTAATATCAGAATTAAATTAATTCATTAACGCAACATTAATGCCTTTTTTATTATGTTTCGTTATGGTTTGTATACTGCACTGTTGCTTGGAAGGTAGGGCTACTGTATGAACCTTGCTCAGCTGTATTACTTTCGTACCCTTGCTAAGTATGAGCATTATGGTAAAGCTGCCGAAAGTCTGTATATTACTCAACCTTCTCTTTCTAACTCGATTAAAAATCTTGAAAAGGAAATTGGCGTTCCTTTCTTTGAGCGTGTAGGCCGCAACGTTCGACTTACCGAATATGGCGAAGAATTTAATAAGCATATCTGCTTGGCGCTTGATGAAATTGATAAAGCGGTTGAAATTATGCGCGCCTATAATTCGGGGCTCAGTGGGCGCATCCGTATCGGATCAGTTATTAGTATTCAGCGTAATTATTTGCCTCGTCTTTTAAGTACCTTTAAGGGTGCTTTTGGTGATGATGTGGTATTTGATATCTACCAGGGAACCACTTACGAATGTCTTAAGGGTTTGGAAGATGGCAAGTACGACGTTGTTTTCTGTGGCAAATTAGACGGCGTTAGCGAAGACATTGAATTTGTGCCCCAATTTTCCCAGAATGTAGTGCTTGCGGTTAATTCTTCAAGTCCTTTTGCGCAGCGCGATGTTGTTTCTTTGCGCGAATTGAAGGATACGAAGCTCACCTCATATCGCTCCCAATCTTATATGCATATTATTTTTGAGGGATTGTTCAAAGCCTACGATCTTCATGTTGAACAGGGCTTTGATGACGAAATTAGCGCCGCTTCTTTAGTTGCTTCAGACCGAAGCATCACTGCCATTATTTTAGAAACACTTGACGATCTATCGTTAGAAAATTTTGTTACGGTTCCTATTGCTGAACTTCGTGAGCCATTCCATATTATCTATCTGGGCTATAACAAAAAATCCTTCCATTCTCACTTGGTGGAAGAATTTATTAAGTTTACGCAGCGTCATATTAAATTCCCTACAGGGGTAATTCCTCTAGAGGAAAGCTATCTGAAGGGTGGCACTTCTGATCAGGCAGCTAAACTCTACGATCAGCAATACTAAAAGGAAAGTTTGCCTTAAGAGGCGAGCGTGCGATCTAAAAAGGGGAATGCAATTCTCTGATTGTGGCTAGTTCTATAATCAATACTATTAATCAAACAGGGGTAGTTCAATGTGAACTGCCCCTGTTGTATTTCTTTGGCTAAAGCTGAAAATTTCCTATAACCCGTATTTTGTCCTATATGCCAATGGTGGACCTAAAACCGATAAAGAGCACTGGATTCCTTGGATGCAGAAAGATAGATAAACATGCTTTATGTTTGCGTTGATTTTTCATCATGGAACAATGTTTTAACAATCGGTCAATGGCTAAACTTTTACGAGAAAGGCTTGATAAACCTATATATTCATTTGAGATTTATAAAACGATAGTTTTCAGCTATGAAAAAACGTCAAAAATGGCTATTTTTCCGTTAATTGATAACTAATGCCTTAATAATAGGTTCAAACTGATAGAAACAAATACATATCATTTGTGTTTGCTATAGGTATTCATCAGTAGACAATTAGACCCAAACCCAGTTCTGGCCGACCATAGTACCTGTTTGAAATAGTGTGAATCAAGGAAACATAGAGAAAGGGTTTCCTTGGAATAAAGAAAAGAGGAGGGTTTTTATGGCTAACTGGTTTGCTGGAGAACCAAAGGAGCAGCTCGCAGGTAAGACTGCCGTAGTAATGGGTGGCGGCTCTGGTATTGGTAAGGCAACCGCACAGGCTCTCTGCGCAGCAGGCGCAAACGTTATGATTTGCGGCGTTCCTGAGCAGATTTGCCTTGACACTGCTGAAGAACTTAAGGCAGAAGGCGGCAAGGCAATCGGTATGTTCTGCGACGGCACCAAGCAGAGCGACATTGACGCAATGCTCGCTAAGACCGTTGAGGAATTCGGCGGCATCGACATGGTTGTTTCCACCGCAGGCATCTCTCTTCCTCGCACCAACGCTCTCGACGTTACCGAGGAAATGTGGGAGAAGATCTTCGCAGTAAACGTAAAGGCAAATTGGTTCATTGCAACTTCTGCTGCTAAGTACATGAAGGACAAGGGCGGCAAGATCGTTCTCGTATCTTCTGGCCGTGGCGACCGTGCAATGGAGAACATTGCTCCTTACTGCACCACCAAGTCTGCTGTAATGGGTATGGTTCGCGCTTTGGCTGTTGACCTGGCTCAGTACAACATCAAGGTAAACGGTATCGCACCTGGTTACGTAATGACTCCAATGGTTAAGAAGGTATTCGAAGATAATCCTCAGCAGGAGGCTTATGTAAAGAGCCGTACTCCATTGGCTGACTACACCTACATGGGCTCTCTTGATGAAATGGCAGAAGCAATTATGTTCTTCCTGCATCCAATCAACGAGTACACCACTGGTCAGACCATTACGCTCGACGGTGGTTGGTCTATCCAGTAACTTATCGTCTTCGCGCAGCCGCTTAATTGCGGCTGCGTAGTATTGACTTTTGTTAATTACCTAGAAAGGGGTAAATACATGGAAGGTGTAATGAACGCAATCCATTGTGTAGGCCGTACCGAACCTTGGCAGTATGTAGAGGATGCTCCTATTCCTCAGATTAAGGACGACGAAGTACTGCTCGAGATCAAGGCATGCGGCATCTGCGGTACTGACCACTCTTTGCATCGCGGCCAGGAAGCACTGTTCAATTCCTATGACATTACGTTCCCTGCAATCTTTGGTCATGAGTTTGCTGGCGTTATTGCAGAGCTTGGCGCAAACGCTCCTAAGAACCTCGAAGTAGGTATGCGCGTTACCGCTAACCCTGTATTGTTCGACAACACCTGCCCCTACTGCGACAAGGGCATGGTAAACATTTGCGACAACCGTCCATTCTATGGCACCGACCTTCCTGGTGGTTTCGCAAAGTACATGGCAATCCGTGCTACCAACGTTATTCCTATTCCTGACGAAGTATCTTTCGTACAGGGTGCTCTTCTTGAGCCACTGGGTGTAGCTTTGAACGCTGTAGAGCGTGTACATCCTGAAGCAGGCGACACCGCTTTGGTAATGGGCCCTGGCCCAATCGGTCTGCTTATGGTTGCTGTTTTGAAGCAGGCTTATGGTATCCAGAAGGTAATCTGCTCTGGTCTTGCTGCTGACACCAAACGTTTGAAGGTAGCTGAAGATCTTGGCGCTATCACCATCAACGGTTCTGAAGTTGATGTTATTGAAAAGGTTAAGGAACTCACCAACGGTACTGGTCCTGAAATCATTTTGGACGCTGCTGGTCACTTCACCGTTGTACAGCAGGCTGTAGAAATGGTTGCTAAGAATGGCCGCATCGGTATCACCGGTCTTCCTGCACAGCCTTCCAGCATCCATATGAACCCAATCGCTATGCGTCAGATTAGCATTATTGGTTCTCGTGCTTACGAGCGTAAGCATTGGCGCCAGGGCTTGAACCTGCTCGCAAATGGCCTCGACATCGACGCAATTGCAAGCCACGTTCTTCCTTTGAAGGAATTCGAAAAGGGCATGCAGCTTATCGACGACGGCGAGGGCTTGCGCGTAATTCTCGAGCCGTAAGATCAACTCTTTTTCTAAGTTCATTACTTTATTCGATAAGACGAGTTCAAGTAGTGAAGTAGGATTTAGCATGAGGGGTGCTGACACCATCGGTGCCGGTGCCCCTTTTTACTTCTGTCAGTGGTGCAATAGGTGATTGCGCCAATATCACTTAAGTTAGGAGATAAGTATGGCAGGACTTGAAGGAGTAAAGGTTGTTGAGCTTACTCAGTATGCAGCAGGACCAGCAGCTGGTCGTGCTCTTGCTGAAATGGGCGCAACCGTAATTAAGGTAGAGCCATTCACTGGTGACGAACAGCGTACCCAGGGCATGGCTTGGGGTATGGCTTTCCGTACCGAATTTGACGACGTAGCATATGACTGCGGTTCTTTTAACAAGGAATGGACTGCTATTAATGCTAAGAATCCAGAAGGCCTGGAAGTAATGTATAAGCTGCTCGAAACCGCAGACATCTTCCTGACCTCTTTGCGTTCTGGTGCTTTGCAGCGTTTGGGCCTCGACTATGAAACCCTTCACGAGAAGTTCCCTCGTTTGGTATGGGCTCAGAACCGTGGTTATGGTGAGCACGGCCCAATGAAGGACGCTAAGGGCTTTGACGCTACTGCATTTGCTGCTCGTTCTGGTTTTGTAAGCGCAATTCCTCAGGCAAACGCTCACTATGAGCCAGGTAACTCTCCTATCGCATTTGGCGACTGGAACACTGGTTGCGCTTTGGCTGCAGGTATCCTTGGTGCTTATGCTGGCGCTCTCCGCACTGGCCAGGGCGACAAGGTAACGGGCTCTCTGTATCACGTAGGCACTTGGGGTATGACCTCTGCTCTTATCGCTCAGCAGCAGGGTTGCGACTATCCTAAAGACCGCATGGATGCTAAGTGCCCAACCAACAACTCTTATGTATCTTCCGATGGTACTTGGTTCCTCATGTGCTTCGGCAACTACAACAAGTACTGCAAGTTGGTATTCGATACCCTGGAAATGGATCCTCACTGGGCAGAAGATCCTGAGACCAGCACTCTTGAGGCTTTGGCAGACAACGGTAAGTATGTTGACGTTGTTGCTGAAATGCACAAGGCTTGCAAGAAGTTCACGTTTGCTGAATTGGAAAAGCGTTTCCGCGAAAACGACATTCCATTCGAGAAGATCCAGACCGTTACCGACGTTCTTCAGGATCAGGAAGCATTCGACAACGACCAGCTTCGTTATGTTACCTACAAGAAGCAAGGTCCTTCTAGCCCTTATGGCAAGGAAGATCAGTACATCATTACCACCATGCCATTCCGTTTGGACAGCATTGGCGACCCTGTACTGTACCGCAGCCGTCCTACTGGTTATGACACCCGTAAGATCCTGAAAGAGTATGGCTACACCGACGCTGACGTAGATAAGCTGGTTGCAGATGGCGCCGTAATGGAATACACCGGCGATCCTGTACCTGAAGAGGTATTTGAGCCAAGCTTCGGTCCTAACTCTAAGAAGACTAAGTAGTTTAAAACTAAGGAGATTCTTTACATGGCACGTGCTACTACACCTTTTTCAGGAATTACCGTTCTTGACTTTTCTCGTTACCTTCCCGGCGGCTATGCAACTCAGGTATTAGCTGACCTTGGTGCAACGGTAATCAAGTGCGAAGACACTGGCGCTGGCGACTTCATGCGTCACGACTACCCAACCATGGGCAACGGTATTTCTTACTACATCACCGCTCTTGGTCGTAACAAGAAATCCGTTTCTTTGAACTTGAAGGACCAGGAAGTTGTAGATTGGTTCTTGAAGATGGCTAAGGAAGCTGACGTTATCGTAGAAAGCTTCCGTCCTGGCGTAACCAAGAAGCTTGGTATCGACTACGAAACCATCAACAAGATTAATCCTCGTATCATCTACTGCTCCATCTCTGGTTATGGCGCTGAAGATCCTCGCTCCAAGAAGGCTCAGCATGACCTTAACATGCAGGCAACCAGTGGTTATCTGTCCGTAAATCACGGCGGTACTTCTCCACTTCACCTGTGCGACCTTTCTTCTGGCATGGTTGCTGGTCAGGCACTTCTTGCTGCTCTCTATGCTCGTGAGCAGACTGGCAAGGGTACCTACATTGATACCTCCATGTTCGACTGCTTCGTATGGTGGAATTCTTTGCTCGATTCTCGCTGGTGCTTCAACGGCGGTCAGTGCGATCGTAACGACCTTGAGTATCCTTCTGCTGCTTACAACGTATACGAAACCAAGGATGGCGGTAAGCTGGCACTCGGTATGGTAGAGCCTAAGTTCTGGCAGCCCTTCTGCGATGCAATTGGTCATCCAGAAATCAAGGGCGACGGCTTGAAGCGTCGTTGGGAAGCTCCTGAGGCATTCAAGATCGTAGAAGAAACCATCAAGTCCAAGACCACCGACGAATGGATGGAATGGCTTGAGGATAAGGACTTCTGCATCGCTAAGGTTAACTCCAAGACCGAAGCTGTTGAGCAGATTACTCGCGAGAACCCAGAGGCTCTTGCTTGGGTTGACTTCCCACGCGTTGGTCGTGTTCTCCAGACTGGCTTGCCTCATCACCTGTCCACCATTCCTGTTAACATTGCAGACTTCGAAGAAGTATCTCCTCTGGGCGCAGACACCGAGGAATACCTCAAGAAGGTTGGTGCAGACGACGAGACTATCGCTCGTTTGAAGGAAAAGGGCTCCATCCGCTTGGGCGACGATATTGAGCCTGAAGAGGATCGTGTACCTCTGTACGGTGGTCAGTTAGACTAACGTCGAAATTCATACGTTCTAGTGTTTTCCGCAGATATTTGTGATGCGGGAGGGGCTAATTTGAGGGACATCTATTTCAGATGTCCCTCTTTTTTGGTTGAGATTGTTGTACCGTCGTCGCCTTCCCGGAGGTTGTATCTTCTATTGCGACAGGACTCTCTTGCTAGAGCGGTAGGAAATTGATATAGGATGCCTACCATGATCTTTAGATTGCACTGATGTATTTATCGAGTTGGAGCTTTTTAATCAGAACCATCTGAGCGCAGCGCAGCAAGAAAACCTTTAAAAGGCGTAGACCCAAGTGTTCAAGTATCAATTTTTGGGATTAGGAAATCATGCGTTGAATCATTCCACTACGCCCTTTGGTTTTCTTGTCAGCTGAATCAAGCGAAGCTGTTCTGAGTGAAAAGCTGTAACTCGATAGCGATCAATCAAAAATAGCGGGAGAAGCGAAGATAAAGCAAAGATAAAAATTCGTAACACTATGAACATGTTTTAAACGTTTGTAAATTTAATTGGTTATCATTCGTAAAATTGCGGAAAAGCAGGTACGAAATATATAACCTATTCAAAAAATATATAGATTCCCTAGAAACTAAATTTGCTTAATGATTTGATTTAGAACCCGTTCACCGTCAGAATAGTCCTGTAAGCAAAAGCGATAAGCTTGAGCAAAAGAAAAGAAGGGGGACTAATGAATCCTAACGCAAAGATCACGGATGAGCAGTTTGAGGCTTATCTCAAGCAGATCCGCGAATTGGCTGAAGGCCCATTCGAGGAAATGCAGAAGGAGATCGAGGTAACCAATACGTTCCCAGAAGAGTTCTATGAGCTCTCCAAGAAGAACGACCTCTATCGCTACTATCTGCCATCAGAATACGGTGGATGGGACCTCAACGAGCTTGAAATCCTGAAGGTTCAGGAAGAGTTCTCTCGTGGACCTGGCGGAATGCGTATGCATCTCCATCATGCAGCTGACATGAACTGGCGTATCCTCGAGGACTATGGCAAGCCTGAGCTCAAGGCACAGCTCATGGACAAGTTCCAGGACAAGACCATTTACTGCAACTTTGCTATCACCGAGAAGACTGGTGGTACCGGTGCTGACCTTCACACCACTGCAGAAAAGCAGCCTGATGGCTCTTACGTTCTGAACGGTGAAAAGTGGCTTATCTCCCACACTGACTGCTCTGACTACACCTATGTAATTGCAGTTACCGACCAGGAAAGCGACAAGGACTCTCGTCTTTCTGCATTCCTCGTACCTAACGATGCACCAGGCTTTGAAATCATTCCTATGCCTCATATGATGGGTTGCCGCGGCGCAGGTCATGCTGGTCTTAAGTTCACCAACTTGAAGCTTGACCCAATTTATCTGCTTGGCGAAGAAGGCCAGGGCATGGAAGTAGCTATTCACTCCCTGTCTGTTTCTCGTGTACACATCGCTTGCTCTAACCTCGGTATGGCACAGCGTATGCTCGAGATCTCCTTGGCACGTGCAGCTGACCGTGTAACCTTCGGTAAGCCAATCATCAAGCGTCAGGCAATCAAGATGAAGATTGCTAACATGCAGATGATGATTCATGCACTTCGCTGCTTGGTATACGACTTCGCTCAGGACTTCGATATCGATCAGCACAATGACTACATCGATGAAAAGGCTGCTATTGCTAAGCTCTTCTCCATTGACACGGTACGTCTTGTTTCTGACGAAATGCTCGAGATCTTCGGTGGCGACGGCTACTTCGAGGATTCTCCTTATGGTCCTACCGAGCGCCTCTATCGTGACTGCCGCGCTATGTGGCTTGAAGAGGGTGCACCTACCGTACAGCGCATCACCATCGCTCGTGAGTGCGAGAAGCACGGCGGTAAGATTGAGTACCTGTCTGCAAAGTAGTTATAACTAACAATTATTTATAACTCTGCATTTTATTTGCGGTTCTTATGGGTCTTCGTCCTATAATTGGATGAAGACCCATTTTTTTATGTCAGATTGAGGGGCCCTTATGAATTTGTCTCAGTTGCGTTACTTCAGAAAGTTGGCAGAAGTTCAGCATTTTACGCGTGCTGCGGAAGCGCTTTTTATAACCCAACCAGCACTTTCTAACTCCATTAAGCAATTGGAAAACGAACTGGGAATTCCACTGTTTGAACAACATGGCCGCAATGTGCGCTTGACAAAGTACGGCAAGGAATTCAATGAATATGTTTCCGAGGGGCTTGATGTAATAGATAAGGGAATTCAGATTGCGCAGGAACACGCAAATAGTTTGTCGGGAACCATTGATATAGGAACGATTTTTACGGTTCAGTCAGATTATTTGCCAGCACTTTTGCGAACCTATCGCGGTATTTACGGTACACAGGTAGACGTACGCTTATATCAGGGTCTTACACAGGGTTTGTTGGAGCGACTCGAAGATGGAACCTACGATATTGCAATTTGTGCTTATGCGGAAGGATTGCCTGATATTGAATTCGTTCCGGTTCTTGCGCAGGACTTTGTAGCGGTGGTACACAAGGATAATCCTCTCGCGAATAGAGATTGCATTAAAGTGTCTGACATGCGCAAAACCGATATTGTTACCTACCGCCCTGAAACTTCTATCGGAAGTGAAGTAAAGGGCTTAATTGAGGAATTCAACCTCAGCATAAAGCAGTGGTGCGATGACGAGATTACTCTTGGTGGGGAAGTTTCGGTAAATCCTGATCTTATGGGAATTTCGCTTGATACGCTTGGCCTAGCACCATTTCCTGAACTAAAGCGTATTCCCTTCGCGGATAATGCAGGTCGTGGAGCGCATCAAATTTACCTTGCTTACCGAAAAAATGCCCATAAAACCAGAGCTGTAGAAAATATGATTGCTCTTGCTCAGCATATGGTTTGGGACGGAAAGCAAGGTAAGGTAGACGAAGAGTATCTTGCTAATACGAAATAAATACGATTTTGCGTTTAGGTTGCGATAGGGGGAGGTGCAATGGGGAAGAGGATTTTAGACGTTGTTCCTTACGTCATCTTTCTTGTTGCGCTCTTTTTTGTTGAATATAACCTTTTCGGCGTTGAAGATGCACTGTTGGGCATCGTGTTTCAATCGTTTGCAAGGACCATGGTAGAAACCGTAGGGCTTTCGTTTGTGAATTACCTTAAGCATGCATTCCTGTTTTTCCTTATGAGTCTTTGCGCCTCTATAGCGGGTCTTCATCCTGCTTTATTGGTGTTCGGCAGTGCTTTGTATATGTTTGGAATTACCCTTTTAAATTCTGATCCCTATTTGCCGCGTAATTTCTTTATGCTTGGTATGGGCTTTTTGCTTTTGGAAATTTATCCTATTGGCGTTCAAGAAATTCCTATTCGATTAGGTGCAACTATTTTTGCGATAGCTTGTACAACAGCCTTTATTTATGCCATGAAGGCGGTCAAGCAGGAAAGCGCTATTGCACGTGACAGAAAATTTGTCATGCGTGCCTTTGATGATATTGGTTTCCAGCTCATTGATTTATCTCACGGCAATACGATCGACATTGATTCTCATCGGGTATATAAGATTACGCAAGAGTATTGCAATACAGAATATGCTGCAACGTTTAGACAGGGAGGCCTTTTAAGCGGTCGTCAGCGTTATACGTTTTCGCTGCTTGTATGTGCGGAACAGGTTGCTGATATGATTCAGGCTGCCTCACGTAATGTGAAGACTATGGACGAAAAAGAGCAAATGTATTTGCTTGACTTATCCGAAGTGTTTCTTGCTTTTGGTAAGGGACGCATCTTACAAGTTCGTGCGATGATTGATGCACTGGAAGGGTTTTTGGAGACTCACAGACTTGAGGAATACGAACACGACACCACGTGGCGTGCAACGCTAGAAGCGCTCGTAAGAACACTGAGGGAAAATGTAGCTTCGCGTAATAACAATACGCCGCTTTGGAAGGGCTTAAAATATCGCGCAAAGTTTATTGGGGACAATTTTTCGCACAAAAACCCTCAGGTTCGTTTTGCTATTCAGCTTTCTGTGGTAGTGGGAATTGGTTTTGCAATTGCTGAAATTATGAGTGCGCATTTTGATACTCGTTTTGGAGTATGGATTCCTTTAACTTCATTTTTGATGCTTAACACCTATCGTGATGAAACTATCAAAATGATGGGCAAGCAAACATTAGGCATGTTTATAGGCATTGTGGTGTTTGTGGGGGTAATTCACTTTATTCCCTTGGAGATACGCCTGTTCTTTGTACTGGTAATGGGCTATACCGTTATTCTTTTGAACTTTGGTCCTGCGGTTTCTATGGCAGCTGGTACTCAATTGGCCTTAACGGCGCTGTATTCCACTATGTCGCTGGGGGATACGCTGTTCATCCGGTTGCTGTTTGTGCTTTGCGGAACTCTGGTGGTGCTAACCATTGTGTTTGTTTTGTTGCAGGCGCGACGCAATCTTACTATTTCTCACAAAGTACAAGAAATGGAACGGGTGGACGAACGTTTGCTCGCACAAATTCGGCGCGATATTGATCGGGGAACTGCGGTAAACGATCGCACTCTTCAGCTGCTCTATTACTTGCATATGAATGCTTTTATGTTGAATAGCTTGGCGAAGCGAACTGACAAAATTATTGCAGGTGAACTTCATCATCTTGCGGAAGCGAACTTTCATTTTGCTATGGATGCAGGACATGCAGTGGTATTTCTGTATTCCGACATTAAGAATGAACGGTTTGATCATTTGGATGGTACGACAGAAAAGCTTCGCATCAAAATTGATGATATGCCGGTAGACGAAGTGCAAACACATGCCGAAGAGCAGTAGTGCTAAAAGTTCGTTTTATTTGGAGTTAAAAGCACTGCCTCTAATGAGCAAGGGGACTGCAGCAACGCTGCAATAAGATAAGCGCGCAGCTTTTCTTTTGTATTTCAAAAGCATACGCGCTTTGAAGATTCCGTTACGGATGATGCGTAGATACTATCGAATAAAAAATATTATTCGTCGATAAACAGATCTGAAGCAGCCTCTTTGTAGGGCTGAATGGCTTCGATCATGCGCGTGAACTTCTTTTCAAACTTCTTAATGGCATCCTTGCCCAGAGGAAGCCAAAGCGGCATAGGGTCGGGCGAGGAAACTACCTGATACACCAATTCGGCTGCTTTTGCAGGATCGCCGTGTTGCTGATAGTTATGACCCAAGCAGTAGTCTTCGGCGCTGCGGGCGGGGCTGTCATCATAGACCGGCAAAGTATGTTCAGGGCGCTTAATAGAAGACCCGTCGAAGAAATTAGTTCGGAACATACCTGGCAAAATAACCATGCTTTCGATGCCGAAAGGTTTCATTTCAAGGGAAAGTACTTCGCTGATAGAAGCTAAAACTGCTTTGCCGCCATCATAGAGCGATCCGCCCGGATCGCAGGCAAAACTTGCAATAGAACCAAGCATAACAATACGGCCTGATTGCTGAGCACGCATGTAGGGTAATACGCCGCGAGTTACATTGAGTGTGCCAAATACATTGGTGTTAAAAATGGCACGGGTTTCTTTGTCGCTCAGTTCTTCAAGAGCACCAAAAATGCCATATCCTGCATTGTTGACGAGAACGTCAATGCGTCCAAAGGTATCGATTGCTGTTTTGATGGCGGCATCAATTTGCTCTTGGTTGGTAACGTCGAGCGCAACAGGAAGCAAGTTTTCTTGTTCTCCGAGTGCCGCAGTCACTGCTTCGGGTTTGCGTGCGGTTGCTACTACGCGGCATCCATGCGTTAGCGCAGCATGGGCGAATTCGTAACCGAATCCTCGGCTTGCGCCAGTGATAAGCCATACAGGGGTATCCATGCGTTATTCCTTTCAGGCGTTACAAAGTATTTTGCAAATATTTCGAAATTTATTGTACGCCATCGTTAAAGCTAAGGGATGGCGGAAACTGATCGTGAAAGCTTCAAGGCTATTTTGTCTATGATTGTTTATTGGTAAGGGACGAATAGTTTGTGCCGTTGTATGCAAAGGAAAGATAGCGGGAAGCTTTCGCTTATATAACGCTATTATGCAAGTTCGCAGATTTGGAATGGTAATTCTTATGCTTCTCTTAAGAATTGAGCAACTCAACCTGCGAAGGGGTATACACGCCTTTTTCGGTAATGAAAGCACTAATTAATTCTGCAGGTGTTATATCAAAGGCCGGATTATAAATGTCTACTCCTTTAATAGTACGGGGGAGCACTTCTTCGGGGTTTCGTTGTTCGATGTTTATTTCTGAACCGCACGTAAGATTAAAATCGAAGGTGGAACATGGCGCTGCGACGTAGAAGGGAATGTGATGGTAGTGCGCAAGAACTGCTAACCCGTAGGTTCCAATTTTGTTTGCAGTATCGCCGTTGGCACAAATGCGATCTGCCCCCACAATAACGGCATCAATTTCTCCCTGAGCCATAAGACTTGCTGCCATATTGTCGCAGATGAGTGTAGTGGGAACACCGACTTGTGCAAGCTCCCATGCAGTAAGACGAGCACCCTGTCCAACAGGGCGTGTTTCGTCGGCGTAGACGCGTACGATTTTTTCCTGTTCGAATGCGGCATAAATTATACCAAGGGCAGTACCGAAAAACGAGGTCGCAAGCGATCCGGCATTGCAATGAGTGAGGACTGTCGCCTGGCTTGGCAAGAGAGCAGCTCCATAGGTGCCAATTGATCGACAACATGCTTCATCTTCTTGCTGTATAGCGGCAACTTCGGAAGTTACCGCTTTGCATACACGGGAATAAAGTTCAGCATCGGGAAGTGTTTCATTAACAAGCTGTTGAAATGTTGTATGGGCAACCTTGGCAGCACGATTGGTTCCCCATGACAAATTAACAGCAGTAGGGCGAGCATTAGCCACATGGTTTCGAACTACTTCAAGGCGATCAAGGAAATCTACCGGATTGAGGCAAGGGGCCTCATAAGTAATAAAAATACCAATGGCGGCAGCTCCAGCGACTCCCAAGGCAGGGGCGCCACGAATCTCAAGACGCTGAATGGCTTCAACCATTCGTTCCCATTGGGTTATTTCTATAAAAGATAACTCATAGGGAAGCTTGGTCTGGTCGATAATGCGCACCGATCTTCCATCGGAAGCTATCTCTATAGTGCGAGGTAGCTTGTGCAGGGAGTGAAGGTTTTTAGAAGTCATGAATGCCTCATTTTTGGATTAAAGGTCTAAAAGGCGTAAGTCCTTTACTATGCCTGGCTTGATGAATTACCCGAGGAACTATCTTGTCCAGATGAATCATCTTGGCTTGCCGAATCATCTTGAGCAGATGATTCTCCCGAAACTTCAGCAGATACTACTTGAATGCTTTCGTTGCTTTCTTCGATTTTTGCCAAAATGCGGTCTGTTTCATTGCCTTTTGCGGGAGTAGGCTGGTAGTTGTTGCTACTAGAAGACGAAGAAATGGAGCAGGGAATTACGTTGATTGAATCATCCGTTGCAACATCGTTGCCCGTAACGGTAAAGGTTTGTTGGAAAATCATGCAGTCCTTGTCGCTGGGATTCTTATTTCCACCAAAACAGAAATTGCCAAGGCTATACACAATATAGCGACCATTATATTTTTCGTAACCCTGAATAACATGAGGGTGCGACCCTACCACAATGGTGGCGCCCGCATCGATGGCGGCGTGTCCTAACTCAACTTGATCTGCGCCCGGAACAGTTTCTTTTTCAATTCCCCAATGGGTGAAGACAATAATGATTTGCGCACCTTCGCTTTTGGCGGCGTTGATATTGGCTACCATTTCGTCTTTGATATCAAGTCCTTCGGCAAGCATGTAGGTGCCAATAAGGGCGACTTTGATCCCTTTAACATCAGCATAGGCAATGCGATCGTAACCAAAATTAGTAATGCCTGCTGCGTCAAGCGCTTCAATGGTATCGGTATAGCTTTGATCGCCATAGTCGTGGGAGTGATTGTTGGCAAGGGATGCTGCTTCGATATTGCCCGATTTCAAAATATCGGTGTATTCAGCGGGGCCCTTGAAGGCGAAGGTCTTATCTTGGCGCGAATCGGATTCTGTAAGGGTGCCTTCCATGTTTACCACGGTGTAATCGTCCGAGCCGAAGATACTTGCAACGTTTTTCATGAAATAGGCAGGATCGTCAACGTCGTTATATACCGCGTTAAAGCTTGTGGATGGATCAAAGCTTGAATCGGTGCCTAAGGTGCAGTCACCTGCAAAGGAAATAGTGAGGGATGTTGAAGTGGGAGCGCTTTCTGAAACAGGAAGCGCATCTTCTTGTGCGGGTTGTTGCGGCGCGGTGAGGGCATTAACCACATTCACGATAAGCACAATAAGAAGAACAAGCACCACGATGCCGCCACCGATAAGAAACGGCAGCTTTGAGGTTGTGCGTGATCCTGAAGAAAAACGAACACCATCGTTTAAAGGTCGATTGCCTCTGACATATCCGTTACTTCCGCCAAAAGAACGACGTTTGCCCACATAGACATCATGCTCGTTTCGAGAATGCCAGCGTGGATTTTCCAGACTGGCATCAAGAGTTGCGCGAGGATTGCGCGAGGTGCCAGCGTGATTAGGATCATACCAGGAAGGCTGGTTTTGGATCGGTTCTTGGTTTTGGCGTGCGAAGGATTCACTTGGCTGATCAGCAAGGGGATCGCTATAATACCTCGCCTGTTCTCGACGGCGGGAAGGTGAACGAGATACTTGTGATGAGCGGGGTGTTTGCGATGAACGAGCCGCTTGAGACGAGCGAGGTGATTGTTCTAATGGATCAGGCAAGGGCGTTCTTTGGGTACCGTTTCTTGAAACGCGCGCAGCGTCATCTGCGGAAATGCATGAACGGTCAAAATATCCATCCGATGCCGATGAAGTAGGGTCGGATGAACGTCGTCTAGGAATTGGTCTTCCGTCTATAACATTGCGCTGCCTCGCGCGTGGATCCGATGAAGTGTGGCGAGGGCGTGGGGTTCGGTTGTTCATGATTCTCCTTGTATAAAATGTATGGACACATCATAACCTAGAGCAGGCATTATGTGTTTTAGCTTTCGCATATTTGGCAGAGGGTGTATTCTAGCCTCGAAAGATTAGAAAGAGGTTTAACGTTATGAGTCTTGGAAGATCCCGCAATGGGGTAATTTTGAAAAGTCCGCAGGAAATTGAAGAAATGGCAGAAGCGGGTCGTTTATCAGCAAAAGTACTGCGTGAAGTGGGTGCTCGCGTGCAGCCAGGTATTTCCACGGAAGAGTTGGATCATTTGGCAGAAATGCTTATTCGCATGGAAGGCGGTATTCCTGCGTTTAAGGGTTACGGTGGATTTCCTGGATCAATTTGCGCTTCCATTAACGAGCAGATTGTACATGGCATTCCCTCAAAAAACGTTATCTTGCAGGAGGGAGATATCCTCTCCGTTGATACCGGCGCAATTGTTGGTGGATGGGTAGGCGATAATGCTTGGACCTTCCCCGTTGGTAAAATTTCGCCTGAAAAGCAGCGTTTACTTGAAGTCACCGAACAGTGTATGTGGGCAGGCATTGAAGCAGCTCGTCCCGGCAACCATTTAGGCGATATTGGCCATGCGATTCAGGAAATTGCCGAAAAGGCAGGCTATGGTGTTGTGCGTGAATATGTGGGTCATGGCGTGGGACGCAACATGCATGAAGAGCCTAATGTCCCCAACTATGGACGCAAGCATCACGGTATGAAGCTTGAGCCTGGTATGGTTATTGCTATTGAGCCCATGATTAACATTGGCACTTATCGCACCAAGGTAATGAGTGATGGCTGGCTGGTAGTAACACGTGATGGCAAGCCATCGGCTCACTTTGAAAAAACCATTGCTATTACCGAAGATGGTCCCCGTTTGTTGACGGTCGAACCCGATTACAGGCGCCCTGTGGAGCCAAAGAACAATTAATAAGTAATCAAAAAAGCTGTGCGTTTTCTGCCCCTTCAGAGAATATCCTGGAGGGGCAATTAATTGCATAAGAATATCTTTACATTCTTGCTAGCTTCGCTTGCTTCACGCCTCAAGAAGGCAAAATAACGTAGCGAAGCTAACGCACAAAAGGTGTTCACATCCCTCTATTTTCTGGCGCTAATCAAAGGCTACGTTTTTACCGGCCTTCTTTCGGCGTGCGCTCAGGATAGCAAGAATACAAAGATATTCTTATGCCTTTTATAGTGTTTGCTTCTTACCAGGAAATACTACCAGCGCGCATGCTTCCTACTAGAAAACACTATTCCAATTTGCCCTAATGATGCTGATTATTAATCGTCTCGTCCAGAAGAAAAGAACACGCGTGAAGTGCGTCCGTAAAAAGTTTCTGCTTTGTAGCGCAACAAAATGGTAGGTTCATCGCCTTTACGTACCACTACGCGGCGAATAGGACGTTCTGAGGGAATAATTTCGCCATCAATAAACATAGTTGCTTCGCGATTGGCGCTTGAAGGATCCATAAAAACTTCTGCTACGTCCGAGGGGCCCGTTACCAAGGCTCGAGAATGAAGCGAATGAGGCGCGATAGGTACAACCACCAAGCCACTATAACCAGGGGCAACCAGTGGGCCACCGGCAGATAAAGCGTAGGCGGTTGATCCGGTTGCAGTTGCAATAATAATGCCATCGCCCTTAACGTCGGCTACCATTTCACCTGATACGGCATAACGACAATCTATTACGCGGCCCTGAGCACCACGGGCAAGAACTAATTCATTGAGAGCAAAAAACTGAGCCGAAGATCCTTCGGTAGGAGAAGCTTCTGGGTCAAGATCAACGTTGTCGTCGCCTTCATAAAACACATCAATACGCAAGTTAGTACGTTGTTCAACAGTTAAATCGCCCGCTAGAGCAGCGGCTACCACAGGGATAATGCCGTCTTCGTTTGAGTTTGCCATAAATCCAAGATGGCCAAAGTTAACGCCGAGAATAGGAATACGGCGATACTTAATTTGGGCAGCAGTACGAAGGATGGTGCCATCGCCGCCTAAGACGATTGCTAAATCAAACGAATCTATATCATCAACTTTTTCTGGCTCATTCATTGAGAGAGAAGAGCGCAAATCGTCGGTATCGTAAGCGCGACACTCCACTCCTTGAGATGCCAGGTATACTTCTAACAGCAATGCTGATTCAAGAGCCTTAGGGTTGTAATTATTGCGAACTATCAGAACACGCATGATTTTTTCCTTAGTATGGTTCTATTGAATTCGATCAATTATAGACGCAACGCGAGGACATATGGCAAACGATTCACAAGATAGCATTATAAAAAACACGGGTTTGATTACCCTTTGTACGCTAGGTTCCCGCGTTACTGGCCTGCTTCGTACCTGGGCAATGGCCTTTGCTCTGGGCAATACTTTGCTTACGTCAGCCTATCAAATTGCCTATAACATGCCTGCAATGATTTATGAGTTGGCAGCATCGGGCGTATTGGCAACAGCGTTTTTGCCTCTGTACTTGCTTATGAAAGAAAAAGAGGGCAATAAAGGGGCCTATGATTTTGCTTCTAATATTTTGTCGATTACCATCATTGCACTTAGCCTTTTGACTTTAGCTTGTTCGTTCTTTTCTCCGGCGGTAATTGAAACACAAACCTTTACGGTTGATCAGGGAGAATCGAAAGAGCTTGCCATCTTTTTCTTCCGAATTTTTGCTATTCAGATTCTGCTCTACGGCGTGGGTGCGGTAATTACTGGTATCTTGAACGCTGAACGTACTTATTTAATGCCATCATTAGCACCTGTTATTAACAACATCGTGGTTACTATTGTGATGTTCGGTTTTGTGCCGTTGTCTGCCTGGGACCAAGAAGTTGCTCTTTGGTGGTTGGCAATTGGTACTTCAGTAGGTGTTTTATGTCAGTTCGGCGTACAAATTCCTGCGCTGATAAAGCAAGGATTTCGTTATAGGCCGCATATCAATTTGCGTGATCCTATGCTGGTAGAGGCTCTCAAAGTAGCAGCTCCTATGTTTTTGTACATTGCGGGCACCATGATTACCTTTAGCTGCAGAAATGCTTTTTCGCTTGAAGCGGCACCTAATGGTCCTTCGACGCTTAATTATGCGTGGACGTGGTACCAGTTGCCGTATGGGGTTATTGCAGTTTCGCTTTCCACTACGCTTTTGACCGAGCTTTCCGATTGTGCTGCTAGGGAAGATTGGGATGGTTTTAGGGGCTTTATCCGTTCTGGTTTGCGTTCAACTTTCTTTTTAATTATTCCGCTCGCATTTCTGGTGGGCGCTTTGGCGCAGCCGTTGATGCAGCTCTTTCAAGCGGGTGCCTTCACGGCAGAAGAAGTTGCCAATGTAGGGAGCATTCTTGCGCTTTGGGTAGTAAGCTTGCCGTTCTATGCGGGATATATGTACATGTATCGTGTGTTTGCGGCGCTACGCAGCTTTATGAAATTTGCGATTATCGACTTCATAGTTCGCTTGGGCCAGGTAGCGGGGTATTGGTATTTGTGCCAGCCTGGAGTGCTTGGACTAGCGGGTATTCCTATTTCCGATTTGGCGTTTTACGCCATCATGATGGTAATTTGTTCTCTTATTGTTCGTAGTAAAGTGGGCAGCTATGGTAATCGCGGCATCATTGCGGTATTCGTTAAGACGGCAATAGCTGGTCTGATAGGCGCAGTGCTTGCAGGCATTATCGCTAACGGATTGTCTTATTTGCTGGCAGGTATTGCAATCAATGCTGTTGTTGAAGCAGTTATCGTTCTTGCAATTTCCGGATGTGTTGGTCTGGTTGTTTCCTTTGGCCTGTGCCGCGTTTTACGTGTTGAAGAATTTTCTGTTTTGGAGCGCATAGGACGTAAGCTTTTTGGACGTTTCTTGCCAAAGAAACGCGGTAAGCATGCGCGCTAGTGTAATCATCAAAAATATGGAAGCACAGAAGAATATCTTTTGCAGGCTTTCTATTCTGAGCGCACGCCGAAAGAAGGCTAGTAAAAAACGTAGCCCCTGATTAGCGCCAGAAAATAGAGGGATGCGAATACCTTTTGTGCGTTAGCTTCGCTACGTTCTTTTGCCTTCTTGAGGCGTGAAGTAAGCGAAGCTAGAAAGAATGCAAAAGATATTCTTCTGTGAAAATATTTGAATGTTGCTTTCGTGTGAAAGTTTAATGCGCAACACCACTGAGGCGCAGACCAATTACGCCCACTAAAACCAATGCCATAAAGAACAACTTTAACGGGTCTTTACTTTCTTTGAACACTGCAATACCAAATAGCGTTATGAGGATGGTGCCAACTCCAGTCCAAACGGCGTAGCCGATGCTTAAAGGTAGTTCAGTTGTTGCAATGGAGAGCATTCCAATGGAGCAGATAGTGGATGCAATGCATAAAATGGTCCACTTTTTCTTCTTGAACCCTTCGGATAATTTGAGACATACCGTAAAGCCTAGCTCGAAGAAGGACGAGATAAACAAGATGAGCCACATCATTAGTTATCACCTTCTTTTGAATGACTCAGGTTATATTCCTCTACCATCTTGCTTGCCTGCTTGGCAGCCTCTTTAGCATCGCAGTATTTAAGACCAATTACCCCAATCATTAAAACGGCAATAGAGGCAATCTTTGGAAGGCTGATTGCCTCTCCCAATCCAACAATGCCTACAATACTTGTGCCAACAATGCCGAGTCCCGTGAAAACGCCATACGAAACACCAATTCCGAGTGTAGCAACAGGCTTTTCAAGTAAAAACAAATTAATCGCCAAAAACACGATAGTGATGATGGTGTATAAAGGATCGGTAAAACCATGGGAAAGTTTCATGGTATAAGCCCACACCACTTCAAAACATCCTGAAAGTAACAGGAAGAACCAGGCAGCTGTGTGGCTGCGGGTATTTAGATTTTGCGTATTCACCAGCAAACCTCCTTAATGCGTTCGCTTCTGCTTGTAACGTTTTTTTAAAGCAGAGATGTCTTGTATATTTTTTGGTGTGTTGGGCTTTATTGGACACAAAGAAAGCCCGGAAACAACACCTTAATGCTGCTCCCGGGCTTTTATCCCGCCGTGGTAGCTAAGTATTTCTTAGCCGTTTTCTCTCGGACCTGCTTGGTTATGCCAACGGAACCCTAGAAAACTTTAAACACATTGGCGCAAAGTATATCACAATGCATCACTACTTTAGGATGCTTTCTGCCAGGGGATTTCTCTGCTTTTTGCCTGGATATTTTTAACGATGGTAATAACGACGCTGTTCATATTTAGGTTCACAGCAAACGTTAATACCAAGCGTGCGATACAGCTTTTCGTCGGTATGCGAAATAATTACGCTAAAGAATGCATCGCACCCTTTTAAATCGCCTGCGTGTTCGATTAGCTTTTTCGCTGTAGAATCAGTGGCGCTGGTAACTGAAAGAGCGAGCAGGGTTTCATCGGAATGAAGGCGTGGATTGCGCGAATGAAGGGTGCCAGTTTTCAGTTCGCAAATTGGCTCAATTACTTTATTGCTAATAACATCAACGGCATCATCAACACCGGCAACACCTTTTAAAGCGTTCATCAAAAGGGACGAAGCAGCCCCCAGCAAATCGGATGTTTTGCCAGTTACTACGGTTCCATCGGGTAGCACCATAGCTCCTGCAGGGCGTCCTGTGGTTTCTTCTTTTAAGAGCGCTGCCGAACGTGCAGGAGAATAATTGATGTCTACGCCAGCTTGGTTCATGAGCAGTTCAAGTCGCTCTACGTATTCGTGACCTACGCCCGTGCGGCGGGTATCGACAGCGGCCTGGAAGTAACGACGAACAATTTCCATTTTTGCTGCATCGCGCACCGCGTCATCGTCAACGATGGCTTTGCCTGCCATGTTCACGCCCATATCGGTGGGAGATTGGTAAGGGCTGGTGCCCGAAATGCGTTCCATCATGGCCTTCAATACAGGGAAAATTTCTACGTCGCGGTTATAGTTAACGGTGGTTTCCCCATAAGCTTCCAGATGGAAAGGGTCAATCGTGTTGGCATCATTGAGGTCTACGGTTGCTGCTTCATAGGCAATGTTAACGGGATGCTTTAAGGGTAAATTCCAAATAGGGAACGTTTCGTATTTGGCATATCCTGCTTCAACGCCATGTTTGTGCTCGTGATAAAGCTGTGACAGGCAGGTAGCCATCTTTCCGGAGCCAGGACCAGGCGCAGTTACTACCACTAAAGGATGTGTGGTTTCAATATATTCGTTTCTGCCATAGCCTTCTTCGCTTACGATGCGAGCAGTATCGTATGGGTATCCCGCGATAGGGTAGTGAAGGTAGCTTCTGATGCCTAACGTATCAAGACGATGACGGAAGGCAAGAGCAGAAGGCTGGTTTTCAAACTGGGTAATTACTACACCAGCAGTAGCAAATCCCATCGACTGGAAAATATCCAACAGGCGTAATACATCTTCATCGTAGGTGATACCCAAATCACCTCGCATTTTAGATTTTTCAATATCGTTTGCATTAATAGCTACGATTATTTCCACGTCATCGATGAGCTGCTTAAGCATGCGAATTTTACTATCGGGTTCGAAGCCAGGCAGTACGCGGGAAGCGTGAAAGTCGTCAAACAGTTTTCCGCCGAACTCCAAATACAGCTTTCCACCAAACTGGCTAATGCGTTCGCGGATGTGCTCAGCTTGCAGGGCAATGTATTTGTCGTTATCAAAACCGATGCGCATGGAATAATCCTCTCATCTTGTAGATAGCTGTGATAGTCGTCGTAACCAAACTAGTATAAAGCAGGGTTGGGCGGGCTTGTAAAAAATCTGTCGTTCGAATTTAAATTGATTTGCATTGAGGAAATAGGGGCTTGCAGGCTATTAGGGCAAGGGAGTGATTGCATTTGCAACACTCTTACGGTTAGAGGTGTGGGTTATTTTCGTTCGAAAGTAGGTTTGCGCTCTGGTGGAGTTAAAGGCTTCTGTGGAATAGGAAAGAAGTGTTTCGAGCACGTAAAACCTTGCGAAGAAAAGCCGCGTTAAACGTTTCGAAACATAGCTTAGTAGAATAAAACTGAATGTAATACTGGTTTAGTGTGTCATAGGGCCTCTGACGAGGTTTTGTTCAGGTGGTTGACTATTCGACCGCCTGGCAGAGTTGCTGGTTTGGCAGAGTTGGCAGTTTGGCGAAGGAGCATCATGGCGAAGCACATTTTTGTAACAGGTGGCGTAGTTTCATCGTTAGGGAAAGGAATTACCGCAGCTTCGCTTGGGCATTTGCTCAAAGCGCGTGGATATAAGGTAACCATGCAAAAAATGGATCCTTACTTGAATGTGGATCCGGGCACCATGTCTCCTTTCCAGCATGGCGAAGTGTTCGTTACGGAAGATGGTCACGAAGGCGATTTGGACCTTGGTCATTACGAGCGTTTCATTGACGAAAACTTATCGCGCGAATCGAACTTCACTCAGGGATCTATCTATAAAAGTCTTATTGCGCGCGAACGTCGTGGAGATTTTCTGGGTGGTACGGTACAGGTAATTCCTCATGTAACGGAAGCTATTAAAGACAGGCTTCGCCGTATTGCTGATCAGTCCAACGCCGATATTGTTATTTCGGAAATTGGCGGCACGATTGGCGACATTGAATCGCTCCCTTTTATTGAAGCGGCGCGTCAGTTCAAAAAGGAACGCCCCGAAGGGGATGTGTGCTTTATTCACGTGACGCTGGTTCCCTATATTGCGGCAGCACACGAGGTAAAGACCAAGCCAACACAACACAGCGTTAAAGAATTGCGTTCGCTTGGTGTTCAGCCAGATTTTATTGTGTGTCGTTCCGACCACGAAATTACTGACCAGGTGCGTGAAAAAATTGCGTTGTTCTGTGACGTAGAAACGGAACACGTGCTTTCTTGTGTGGATTCGCCTTCTATTTACCAAGTGCCTTTAATGCTGTTTGATCAGGGATTCGATGAACAGGTGCTCAAGCGTATGAATTTACCTGCACCTGCTGCGGATTTATCGCCCTTGAATAACTTCCTTGCGGCAGCCGATGCTTGCTCGGGAGAGGTCAACATCGCCATTGTAGGTAAATACGTAAGCCTGCCTGATGCGTACTTGTCGGTTATTGAGGCGCTGGGTCATGCCGCAGTAGCTAATGGCGTGCATGCATCCATCCATTTGGTTGATGGAGAAGAATTAAGTTCTGAAACTGCACAAGCAATGTTGGGCGAGATGGATGGCATTTTGGTGCCAGGTGGCTTTGGACAGCGTGCTTTTGAAGGTAAAATTGCAGCAGCGCAATTTGCACGTGAAGGCGATGTTCCCTATTTGGGAATTTGTTTGGGACTGCAGGCGGCAGTGTGTGAATTTGCTCGTCACGTAGCAGGACTAGAGGGTGCAACTTCGGCTGAATTCGACGAAGAAGCACAGTATCCGGTAATTGACCTTATGCCTGAACAGGAAGATGTGGAAGATAAGGGTGGTACCATGCGTCTTGGCGCTTATCCCTGCAAGCTCGATAAGGATTCACTTGCTTATAAAGTGTATGGGGAAGAAATCATTTATGAGCGCCACCGCCATCGTTATGAAGTAAACAACACCTATCGTGGGGAACTTACTGAAGCAGGTTTGCGGATCTGTGGTCTTTCTCCTGATGGACGTCTGACAGAAATGATTGAGCTTCCTGACCATCCGTGGTTTATCGCAAGTCAGGGTCATCCTGAATTCAAGAGTCGTCCTACTAAACCTCATCCTTTGTTTGTGGGCTTTATTGGTGCTGCCTGCAAAAAGGCGGGAATTGATCGGCATACATTCGGTTAGGGCGATCGTGTTTTTTGTTCAGGATTTCATAGGGTACTTAGTGGCTGAACGTGGTGCTTCGCCCGCTACCGTGCGTGCTTATCAGGAAGACTTGAAGGATTACGTATCCTTTTTGGAGGCAGTCTATGGAGTGCGAGAGGCAGGAGTAATTACGCGCGAAGAAATTCTTGCCTTTCAGGCCGAGCTGTATAAAAGGGGCCTTGCAACTTCCACTATCGCACGGCGAACTTCTACTATTAAGGGATACCACAAGTTTTTAGTGCGGGAAAATCTATGCACGAATGATCCTGCTCAGCTGGTGGGTATTCCCCAAAAGCCTGAAAAACTTCCTGATGTATTGAGTATCGATCAGGTATGTTCGCTTCTTGACGGTATGTCTTTCAGTACTCCTATTGAAATTCGCGATGCTACTATGCTCGAGGTTTTATATGGTTGCGGGCTTCGGGTAAGCGAATTGGTGGGGCTTGATTTGGATCGCGTGCGTTTTGACGAAGGAACCTTGCGAGTATTGGGTAAGGGATCAAAAGAGCGTTTGGTGCCTTTTTCGGGTATGGCGCTTGAGCGTGTGCGCGTGTATTTACAAGATTCGCGGCCCTATTTAACGTGCAGCAAAGCGCATCCTGTTTCTGCGTTGTTCTTGAATGCGCGAGGGGGGCGTCTTTCGCGGCAGAGTGTGCATAAGATAGTAGAAAAAGCGGGGTTGCGCATCGGGATTAAAAACTTGCATCCTCATACGCTGCGCCATTCCTTTGCAACGCACTTGCTTGAAGGCGGAGCGGACTTGCGTGCTATCCAGGAAATGCTGGGGCATTCCGATATTTCCACGACGCAAATTTATACCCATGTCCAAACAGCGCATTTGCGTGAAGAATATTTAGCTGCGCATCCACGGAATAGAAAATAACCAAGTAACTTTTGGTGTTTATTCGCATAAAAACTGGACACTTGTTTGCTCGAAAGGCTTGCAGAATAACGCTTTTATTTTCCCCTATCTGCTAGTGGCTAAGAAGAGAAACTTCCAAATGATATAAACTTAAGCACTATAAAATTAAATGCTTGAAATGCTGAAATAACTTTCTTTCAAATAAAGATTAGGTTTAGGAGTAAAAAGTGAATAAGCAACAACTTGCTGCAAAAATTTGGGAGTCCGCTAATAAAATGCGTTCCAAAATTGAAGCTAACGAATATAAAGATTACATTCTTGGTTTTATTTTTTATAAATTTCTTTCCGAAACCGAACTGAAATTCTTAAAGGAAAACGATTTCGACGAGGATAACATTAAGGCATTGGATGAATCTGACGAAGAAACCGTTAGCTTTATTAGAACCAATATTGGGTATTTCATTTCATACGATTCGCTTTTTTCTACCTGGCTGGAAAAAGGTAAAGACTTTACTGTAGACGATGTATATACCAGCCTGTCTGCTTTCAATAGAAGCATTAATCCAGCACACAAAAAAGTTTTCGAGGGTATTTTCGAAACACTAGAAACAGGTCTCTCGAAGTTGGGGGATAGCGCAGCAAGCCAAACCAAAGCAATTCGAAATTTGCTTGATACCATTAAAGATATTCCTATGGATGGCAGGCAGGATTACGACACGCTTGGCTTCATTTATGAATACCTGTTAGAAAAGTTTGCATCAAACGCAGGAAAGAAGGCGGGAGAATTCTATACGCCTCATGAAGTAAGCTTGTTGATAAGTGAAATTGTGGCTAACTATTTAGGTAAAAAAGACCAGATTAGCGTATATGACCCAACAAGTGGATCAGGCTCTTTGTTGATTAATATTGGCAAAGCAGTAGCGCGTCATGTGGGGTCTTCAGATGGTATTAAGTATTACGCACAGGAGCTAAAGGAGAACACTTATAACTTAACCAGAATGAACCTGGTTATGCGTGGTATTAAGCCTTCGAATATTACAACCCGTAATGGCGATACGCTAGAAGAGGACTGGCCGTATTTTGACGAATCAGATCCTCAAGGAACATATAATCCTCTGTATGTGGACGCGGTAGTTTCTAATCCGCCATATTCGCAGCAGTGGGATCCAACCGATAAAGAGGTTGACCCACGCTATTCGTATGGCATTGCTCCAAAGAGCAAAGCTGACTATGCGTTCCTGCTTCACGATTTATTCCATTTAAAACCCGAAGGCATTATGTGCATCATTCTTCCTCACGGTGTTTTGTTCCGTGGTAGCGAGGAGGGGCAAATCCGAAAGAACTTGATTGAAAATCGGCATATTCAGGCAATTATTGGCTTACCTGCCAATATCTTCTTTGGAACCGGTATTCCCACCATCATTATGGTGCTCCGCCAAAAACGGACTGAATCAGATGTGTTGTTTATTGATGCCTCTAAGGGATTTGTAAAAGAGGGTAAAAGCAACAAGCTTCGTGCCTGCGATATTCAAAAGATATCTGATACTGTGGCGGGAAACGTAGAACGTGAAAAATATAGTCGCCTAGTAACTTTAGATGAAATTCGAAAAAATGATTACAACTTAAATATTCCTCGTTATGTGGATTCAAGTGAACCGGCAGAAAGCTGGGATATTTACGCAAGTATGTTTGGTGGCGTTCCTTCTGTTGAGTTAGATAATCTGAATGCTTACTGGAATGCCTTGCCGGGAGTGCGAGAGGCAATGTTTTCTGAAGATGGAAGCGGCTATGCTTCGCTTAAAGTGGAAGATATTAAGCAAAGTGTGATGAGTCACCCCGCTACGGAGCGATTCTTAACGGACTTCGATGTGGCTTTCGATGGGTTTGCTGAGTATCTTGATATTGAGCTTGTGGGTAATGCAGAAAGCGTTCAAGAACCTGTTATCCAAAAGGAAATTACGCAAGAAATATTCAAGCGTACAAAGGGCATTTCTTTAGTTGATCCGTATGCAGCCTATCAAAAACTCGCTGATAGATGGAATGTTGTTTCAGGTGACTTGGAATTAATTCAAACCGAAGGAGTAGCTTCTATTAAGGCCGTTGATCCTAATATGGTCTTAAAGAAAAAGGGCGGTAAAGACGTAGAAGTACAAGATGGCTGGCAGGGAAGAATCTTGCCTTTTGAATTGGTTCAGGAACACTTGCTTTCGGAAGATTTGAACGATATTCAAGTTATCGATCGCCGTCTTAATGCTTTGCCTTCATTGATGGAAGAGCTAGTAGAGAACCTATCGGAAGATGATAAAGAAACACTTGATGGTCAGCTAAATGATGATCAAACGGCGTTTGTTTCGTCTGCTTTAAAGCAAAAGATTAAAGAGCTTAAGAAAGAAAAAGATGAGCAATCCGAAAGACTACTTGAGGTATTAAAGCAGGCAGAAGAATATTTTACGGAAGAAAAGGCGCTGAAGAAGCAGCTAAAAACTGTCCAGGCGGAACTACAGGAAAAGACAAAGCGCACCATTGAATCGCTTTCTGATTCGGAGGCACTACGTATGCTTAGACTTAAATGGGTGAATCCGCTATGTGCCGACTTAAGAGCGCTTGCAATTGAAAAACCGAACGAACTAGTTTCTGAACTAGAAAAACTTACTAAGAAATATGAAACTACCTATTCGCAGATATGTTCGGAAATAACATCTGCTGAGCAAGAGCTGGCGGATATGATCGACAACTTGGTAGGCAGCGAATTTGATATGGCGGGTTTGAGAGAATTTCAGTCCCTTTTGAGGGGTGAATAATATGATTGAGAACGACGCAACCAATGCAATCATCGGCATTTCTGAAAACGAGTCAAATAATAAAGTGACAGAGGAAGTCGACAAGCCAAACGTTCCCGCAATTCGTTTCAAAGGTTTTACTGACCCTTGGGAACAGTGTAAGTTGGGGGGATTATTCTTCGAAAGCAATGAGCGCTCAT
>OCHV01000571.1_pt1 | contig 29316 bp, 36 predicted proteins | sample 1538461 | NCBI WGS metagenome assembly OCHV01 (sample SAMN04571692, study PRJEB22368) | human gut metagenome | biome: human gut; material: stool | host: Homo sapiens | place: Luxembourg | collected 2012-08-03 | reverse complement strand
TATAGAATCTATAAGATCTTTGGATAACTTAAACACGGAACTTTGCAGGTGAGCCGTTTTTTTCGTGATATACTTCTACTCATGCAACCATTATCCCTCAAACGTACAAACTGCTTTGCATTATGCTGGAGATAATCGCAGAGAATTAGAAAAAGTATTAGAATATTATCGCGAGAGTTCTTCAGATAATTCAAAATTTAGGGCAGCATGTTTCTTAATTTCCAATATGCCTTATCATTGGTCATATCCTGCAGGGCCTTACTACGAATATTGCGAACAGATGGATTCTCTATTTCGAAACAGTGAGAAAGGTGATACTTTAGTTCCATTACAAGCCACTAAAATATCTGGTAATTTTAGGCCCCTTTTAATTCCTGTATTCGATATTCAGACGATTACCGCAGACTATTTGATCTGGAATATTGATTATTCGTTTGATGTGTGGAAAAATTCCCGATATTTGCAACATCTTGATTTCGACGATTTTTGTGAGTACGTTCTTCCCTACAAATGTTTCGAAGGACAACCTATGACTCGCTGGAAAGAAACATGGAGCCATATTCTTCGGGGAGAACTAGATCAAATCTCTCAAATAGATGAATTGCGTTATAATGTTCGTCGTGCTGTTGAAGCTACTACTTATGTTTATAAAAATTCAGACAGTCTGCGGATGGAAGTTCGACAGATAGCAGGAATGGATCATATTGACCTTTTTGACATAAAAACATTGGCCATACAACCTTATGGGACTTGTCTTGAACGCTCCCGTTTAGGGGTAATGGATTGTCGGAGTAAAGGGCTTCCCGTTTCATTCGATTTTACACCCAATTGGGGCGATAGAAATGGTCCACATTATTGGAATCATGTATATGTAAGCCGTCGGAGAAGCCCTGATTTCGAACCGTTCAAAATCTATCCAGGGGCATATCATTATCCGGATACACCAATGGCAAAAGTTTATCGTCAAACATATGCTCCCCATCCTGTATTGATGGAAGTGGTTAAACAGGGCGAAGATATTCCACCGTCCTTATCCCAACTTTTCATGCACGATGTTACCTGCGAATATGGGCGGACTGCCGATATATCAATTCCATTGCTATCTGATGTTGACAGAAATAGCAAATATGCTTATCTGGCTGTTTTCGATAACTCGGATTGGATACCTGTGGATGTTTGTAAAATTAAACAAAAACGAGCTACATTTTACAATGTTGGAGTTGATATTCTATATCTTATTGTAACTTATCAATATGGGAAAATTATTCCTATTTCTGACCCATTTATCGTCGATGTTTGTAAACGAGTAAAATATGTCAGATCGAATACAACCAAAGTACAAGATATCCGTATGTATCGAAAATTTCCTGCTTTTTACCATATATACAATGTTCGACGGAATTTATGTGGTGGTGTAATTGAAGCAGCAGACGACTCGCTCTTTACCAATCCCGTAATCATGGCTGAATTTCCGATGGATAATTTTTTGGCAAATGAGGTAATAGTTACCGATACTGTGCCGTATCGATATTGGCGACTTAGGGCGACAACGAAAAAATCTTCGGATTTTGCAGAACTTTATTTTTATACTAGACATAATTTGACACGAATCTCTGGCGAGTTGTTATATTCCATAAGTCCGCTCCGGAATAAAAAATATGATACGCCTCAACACATTTGTGATAATGATCCATTGACGTATTTTGCTGTTGAAAATACCGATATGCCAAGATGGGTAGGATTTGATTTCCATGAACCTATAGCTATAAGTAAAATCGCATGTATCCGTAGAGGTGATGGTAATGATATATGTCCAGGTGACGATTACGAATTATATTATTGGAATAATAGACAGTGGGTTTTGCATGAGAGAAAAACTGCAGATCATATTTATATCGATTTTAAGAATCTACCGGCAGACCGGCTATATTTTATAAAAGGCATTTCGCGCGGTGCACAAAATCGTACTTTCATTTATGAAAACAATGAAGTGAGATGGTATTAAAATTGTCCTAATTGATTAATTGATTTTTTAGGATATTGTGCTTTGTTATTTTCAGACAAAATTTGCTTGGCCTTGTTAATAATATTATAAATAATAGTGGATGGTATTTTGATATCTTTGATAATAATCTCTTTTGCAATATCTCTCGCTTTATTATAATCTCCTTTTTTTATATATAAATCCATTAAATAGGATAAAGGCAAAAATCTATTTGGGATCATATTATGTGCTATTAGATAGTGGTATTCTGCAGTGTCCCATTGGTTTAAATGGAAGTTATTATTACCCATGATGATTTGTACATCATAGTCATTGAGATAATCTTTGCACCTATTCATTATCAAGTTGCTTTCCTCATAGTTTTCTAATTGATTAAGAACTGCTCCGAAATTATATAAAAACAGAGGATTTCCGTTCCATTCTTTATATAAATGATAATATTTCTGGAGCGTTTCTTTTTTATTCAAGAGAGGATGTAATGCCAATTTCCCCCAATTATATTCGTATCGAATATCTTTAATCAGTATAATCATAATAACCATTATTATGAGCAAAAAGAGGTTTTTAACAATAGGATGGATAATACAGTTGACCTTATATTGTGAAGAAAAACATGCAAGACTATATGAGGTTAATACTCCAATAAATGGATAGCGTAATGGGTATGAAAAGCAAGAAAATATAGCAATTGATAATAAGCATAATGAGGGTATTAACGGTTTATGAGTTGACATTAATAGATTTGCAAATACTATAATAATTAACAATAATCCGATAATTCCATATTCTATTGCAAGCATTAAATATTCATTGAATGGGTGATTGACGTTATCTGCTAGCCGAGCGTATTTACTGTCGGGAGCTGTTGAAAAATAGTTAGCTTGATGAAGCATATAATTAGAAGAGAAGCCACTAGGGTTATAGCCAAGAATCGGTTTTTTTACTAACATTTCAATGGAATTCCGCCAAATTGCTATTCGGCCTTGTGCTGAATCTTTCTTTAAAAAGACTAATCCTATCATTATAATTAGAACAAATAATAGTGCAGTAATTGAAACAGTTTTGATGTGCTTTTGTATTATATTTTTATACCGTCTTATTATATATACTATGAAAATGACGATGAATGCAAATATACCTGCTCGTGATTCTGATATGACAAGAGCAGTTCCCAATATGAATAAACAAGCAAAACCGATGTATTTCATAGTTCTTGACTTGTTTAGTAATGGAAAACAAAATGGAATGCTAGAAGCAATGCAGGCTGCAAAACCTGCCGGATTGTCAAAACTACCGGAGATTTTGAAACTAGTATTACAATAAAAAATATCTACCCATTGTCCGATTCCGTATATTGCTTGTATTAGGCAAATACAAACGATGAGGATATTAATATATTCTGTTTGGTCATTTTTGATAATATTAAATAAAAGATATAACAAAGTAAAAGACATTAAGGATAGGATGCTTATTTGAGGTATTTCGGAGAGGCTCATTCGCAATAAAAGATAGCTTAAGAATATAATTACAGCTAAATTATTACAATCCAAAGATATTTTCATTTTTTTGTATGTAGCCGAAGTGTAGCATATTAATACTAATATGATGGTCCCAAAGATAAAGCCATACCATTTTGGCAAAATGTAAGTTTCGACAAAATTAAAATGCGAAATGAACATGGTGAATAAAAGCAAAAGAGCAATAGCAGAATGAACTGCTATTGCTCGCTGTCGTGAATTTTTCGTATACCTTAACATCGCAAACTATAATGTTAATTTATCAATTCCGATAAATATTTATCTGCAGATTCTATATCACCTCGAAAAACTATTTTGCCAGTAGGATCAAAAATTATTATTGTTGGAAAACTATTTACTCCTATTTCTTTCAATATGGGATCTTTTATACTTATGGCGAGAATTGGCAAAGAAATGTTATGCTTTTCTAGAATATTTAAACCGCTTAATATCGTTTCTTGTTTGGAAGAGATTTTACAAAATACCGAATAAACCTTAATATGGGAATTTCCCTTGTACCGATCGTACACTTTTTGCACATTAGGAAATTCTTTGATACATACATTGCATGTTGAACTCCAAAAGTCTAGTACGACATATTGTTTTTTTAAATCAGTAACAGAAACATTATTCCCTTCTATATTTTCAAATATAAGAGGCTGCTTTATTATTTCCTCTGTTTTGCCAGAAAATGTGTCAAAATTTAATTTATGTATCCATTTATTGTAATATGAGGCGAAGAATATGCATGTAAAAATACTTATGATGAGAACAACGATTCTTCTTTTTTGACAATTTTTATACAATAAATATCCAGTTGCCATGCCTAAAATGTGCATGGTAATTTCTGGCAGACTTATAAGAGTTTCTTTCCAAAACAAGATGCGGATAGGTAGGTTTATTATTCCCCATCCTGAAAAGACTAAAATTAAAATGAGTTTGGACGAAACTTTCTGAATCCTCGTTAAACACCAAAATGTATACGTAACATATAAAAAAAATGCAATAATACCTGCAGATTGAAAAGAAATCCATCCTCGAATAGGGGATACTAATAATTCTATTAGTATCCCCCCAAAGAAAATACATGGAATGGATATAGAAACTTTTTTCATTTTAAAGAATATTATTATGGCAAATGTCTACCATTGCATTCCCAAAATGTTAAAAAGCCACACCCCGTTTGAAGAACACGACAGTTGGCTTCTTCACAGTCTGCATACCAAATAGATGTTAAATTGCAGTTGCAGTCTAAACGAGATTCACTTTTTGTTTTTAACCTCAAAATATTTTTCCCGCTATTATTTAAAATATCTCCATTTTTATTTTCAATTTGATATATTGTAAACGCAAAATTGAATATTAGTTTATCGGTCCAGTCAAGTTCTTCTCTGGCATAAGAGACCCATTTATACTGAAATACATCAACGAAATCGCATAACGATTCATCATTACTTGCGTTTTTTTCAAAAATCTCTTTATTCTGTTCTATAAAATCGAGCAATAATTTTATGTGTATTTTCTCTTTTTGACTCCAATCCATTGCTAAAACATCCCTAACTTTGCTAGCCCATATTTCTTGTTTTTGTTCGGGTGTAGAAGCTAGATAAGCTGCTCTGGCATAAGAAATATCAATATTTAACCATTCAGAACGCGTCATTGTTCTAATCTCGGTTAAATTCGTTTTTGCCCATTGATCAATCTTTGGGTCACAACTATAATAATCTTCATTTTTTTGGCAAGAAGAGGTTATGGTACAATACACAGTAATAGTAAATAGTAATAATCTTTTCATACAATTAAATTTAAAGTTAAACAATGTGTTATTTCCTTATTTCTCCACTAATTCGAATAAGTTCAACATCGTTTTGGGCATTGCTTTTAATGAATATTACTTTATTGAAACTATTTATTTGTAATTTCGTGTTAATATTTACAATCAGTTCGGCATTCTCTCCAGGTAGGATTGGGGCTTTAGGATAGTTGACAGACATACAACTGCAGGCCACATCAACTTTTAAAATTACTAAAGGAACGGTTCCTAAATTTTCTATTTTAAATTTTATTGGTATGATTGGTGTTTTACTCTTCTGGACTTTGCCAAAATTATGTCTGTTTCTATCTATTTTTAAGTAAGCACCATTATTATTCTCAATGGCTACAGTATGATTATTTTTTGTAGTACGTTGATTATTTTTTTTACTATCTCCGCATGCTTGGAGTAACAATATAATATATATAATACAAATATATTTCATCTTTCCCTGTTCTTAATAGCAAAGATAATTAATTTAATAGGATAATCTATTAAATATGATATATTTTTTATTATATTCTGCATTATTTTTGCATATTTCTTTCTGCTTGCTTTGTATTTAGTAAAGCGGCAGCGTATTTAAGCGGCAGATATTTTTGTATTGCTAATATCTCAATTGTTGATTTTGTTAATAAGTAGTTGTGTAACAGTAATTGCATCTATTTTAACGTTTATTTTTGGTTCTAAATCTGTCGAATGATTTGGCATAGTTGTGTAAAATCAAGAACTGATCAACATTACGAGAAGGCGTTTTGATCTGTTTCCGATAACGTCTGAATATAGGATGTTGCGGGCGATAATCGGATTGATTCCGCAGCATAGGTACTTCCAATATAATGTAGTTCCGCGAATTAATGGAACTAATCACAGCCAAACAGGACGCGGAGGATCAATAGAGCCGTTCGATCTATTGGATTTCGACGCTTACGACGAGTTTTTACAAACGTTTGCGAAAACGGGCGTGCCCCAACTTCTTATAATCAATAAATTAGACGATTTTACGATTCCCTGAGCCGGGATCTAATTGATTTTTCTTTATTTAGCTACGTGATGGAAGATATAGATAAAATAAAACACCCATTTTACATTTTCGGGTGTAAAATGGGGTGTTCATAGTATAAAAGATTGATTTTCAATCTTTATTGCGGTGCGTAGGGGACTCGAACCCCTGACCCCGTGCGTGACAGGCACGTATTCTAACCAGCTGAACTAACGCACCATTCCGGTTATTGCGAGTGCAAAGGTATTACATTTTTTTTAGTCTGCAACTTTTTTTTGATTTTTTGTGCGGCGCGCCGGCGGTATTCGCACCAATCTGCTTAATTCTTAAGGACAAAAGCATTGAAATTTTTTTTGTCGCCTTCACGCTGTCTCGCCCTTATAATCGGCATTTCGAAAATTCCACTTTGAAATAATCGGATTTCAACCTCCGATCTTGAAATATCGACAAAAAAAGCAAAATTTAAGGGACGTTTAAAACATGCTTAAACGTCCCTTAAATTTGGATTACCCCCTATCTCTATTTATAATTGTAGTAACTTGGGGTATATTTATCCAAAAATAATAGCAGCCAAGATTGCCAGCCACACCATACCTCCTCCTGCGAGCGTCCATAGAATGTCCTGCATGTCGGCTTTCGGGTCGATCTTGCGCTCCTTGACAACGGCGGCCGTCAGGACGGCGATCATCGACACTAGCAAAGGCAACCACCACCACCAGGCGCCCAACGGCACGGCCACAATCAATGCCGCGGAGGCGATGACCACCCCGACTGCGAAGTGCTGGTATTTGTCTTTAGCAATGGCGTTGAGCCATCCGACGAGTTTATTGATAAGTCTTTTCATATATTTACGGTATTTTGAGAGTTCGACCGACAGGTTACTTATCCGGGAATCGCTCCCTGATCTCGGCCTTTTTGGCCAGGTATATGGTCTTTTGCTCGTCGGCTTCGAGTATCTTGCCCTCGGCCAGATAGCCCTCGTAAGCCATCAGGTATTGGTCCGCCTCGGCACGATAAGCCATCTCCCGCAACTGTTCGGGATCGGGCTGCGGCTCCGGATCGGGCGTGTGTTCCTCCCAGCCGACCCGGATGCGGTCATCTTCCTCTGTGTAGACCTCCCGGTAATGCTTCGGAGGGTCGAACGGTTCCGGCTGCTCGTCGAAGATCACCTCTTTGTATCCCAGGGGGATCAGTTTGTCCGGCCGCGGGTTGCAAACAAGCCTGTCGGCGGTCCGAATTGAATTGGGCGCATACTTCAGACGCCCGTCGATCAGTTTTGCGTAGTTGTTCATGTTTTCGGTTTATTTGATGATTATCTGCGGCATACCGTTCGCGGCCAAATCATACCCACCGTCGCTTTGCAACAGCGGCGGCAGGTATTCGCCGTTCAGCGGGAGCTGCTTGGCGCTATCGAGCAAGGACAAGGCGACATCGGGAATCAGCTCGACACTATCTATGGTAATAGTCAATCGTCGGTCACTCAAATGAACACCGCCATAGTAATAGATACGGTTGATATTGTCCCGGTTGTTGATGACCTTGAGCGTAAAACTCCCATTTTGCGCAGGGATCATAGCCTGCCTATTCCCTACATATACAAAAGGTTCTCCGCTTTGATAATCGGACACAGAACCTTTAATCATCACGACCGCGCCTGTTTGAATAAATCTTCCCAATAAAAGCTCTTGATAGTAAACATGATCGGTTTCTCCGGTCCATGTATAGGTAGTTATACCCGACAGATCAAACGGTTTCTCATGCCATTGTCCCACAAGGTTCTGCGGCAGGTACTCGGCGACGCAGCCGAGCATCTTGACAGAGTGAACCGTTACTTTCAAGCGTCTTGAAGTATATGTGTCTGAAGGGTTTGATGCGTAAACAAACATATACGGAGTGCCTGTTTCTTTCGTGTCTACAACAACATATTGATTTTCACCTAATTTGGCGGCAGAAAGATTAGGCCAATATTGAGTGCCGACAGTCGACAACACGCCGCAGCTTATACCGCAAGAACCTATGACAGCGGGGGCAATATCCCATTCTTCCACGACATAATCGACCCGATATTTTCCCCCTGATTCCAATTCGCCCGATTCTAAAACGCGCTGATAATATGGGCTATCCATATCAAATTCGAACGTTTTAGAAGTGAACGCCATATCCTTGATATTCTTAAGGTTCCTCGGCAAAATGTATCCAGCGGGATCACCGTCGTTGTAGAGCGCCGCTACTTCTTCCGCGGAAAGGGCGTAGTTGTAGTGGCGGCAAAATACGAGCGAGCCTTGGGGGATATATGTATCGCTGCCGATCCTGAATAAATCCGCGATCTTGTATCCCGTAACCGGGAATCGAGCCGCCTCCGCCCCATTCAGATAGCATATCGCCGTAGTACCGTCGTAGGCAACATCAACAAGATAGCTATCCCCTGGAACAATGTCTACTGTCGCGTTTCCGCCCCCGCAATAGACGCGAATTACCGAAGATATAACAGAGACTTCCATCATGGACGAGCCGAATCCTGCTATAACCTGCATTCTGCCGCTGGGAACGTATGTGAAAAAACACTCAAGAGTTCGCGGACCTTCGAAAAGCAGTCCAGCGTTCCGTGATTGGAAATAGCCATTCGTGCAATCCACTCCCTCCTGCTGCTCGCGCTCGCTGCGCAGCGCGGCGATCTTCAACAAACTGCGTCTTCGATCCATGGCTACTCGATGATTGCGCGGAGTTCCTCGATATTGATCTCGTAGGCTCGATTCGGCGCCGGGGTCTTGTAGCCGATGATGTCCACGAGGTCATCCGACCAGGTGAGTTCCGTGGCAACGTTTCCCGATGTGAAGAAGATCGCCGAAGTCCGGGCCGATTTTTCCACGGTCCCGATCTTGAGCGAGGTCAGCTCCCCGCAGATGTATTTGTGGTTGCCTTCGACGTTGATCGTGACATCCGCACCTTCGACGTTGACAACGACGGGGGCGGCCGCTGCGGCGGCTTCGAGAGCTTTGGCGGCAGCGTCGAGGGCGGCTTTGACAGCCTCGGGGATCTTCGAACCGTCGATCGAGAGCATCCACCAGTCCGTGTCCGTCACGGGATGGCCCGTGTTGTTGTTTTGTCGGGAGACATACACCGAGGGGGCCGCGTAGACCATGTTGAGAAAATCGTATGTCTTTTCCGGGGAATAGTCGCCCGCGGGGACGACACCCGTGGAGCCTAAAAGTTCGGTTACTTCTGTCATTGGTTTACTGTTTTAATGGTGTACAACTTTCCGTTTTCAAGTTTGAATTTCGCTCCTTCGTAACCGTTCTGATAGGTCACGTAGAGTTTGAGTGTCGCAGGATCAATCCAGAAGACAGGCATGATAGCGCCGCCCTCGGCCCGGTATTCCGAGGTTACGTAGCCTTTGGTCGCCTCGTCCCAAAAAGCCCAGTATTTGAGACCCCCGACATCCACGATCTTCGGAGGGTGGTCCGCCAAAGACTTCGCACGCGCAGCCTGCTGGTCGGCGTTTGAGGCTGATTTTTTTGCACGTTCAGCAGCCTTATCCGCACTATCAGCAGCCTTATTAGCTTTGTCTTTTGCGATGACAGGTCCTTCTGCATATTCCTGTTCGGTTCCCTCATAACCATACTTCTGTGCGATCTCATAGGCCGACTTTCCGTCCAGTCCATAACGCAAAGCATGATCTGTCAGGATAATATGGGTTAGTTTATCATCCATAAAAATCCATTATTTTTGTATCTGTAAGTATAAGTAATCGGTTGGTCAACGTTTTTTTATAACCTGACGCCTTTACAGTATAGGTCGTTTCGAGCGTTGCGATACCCGCATCGAGTTTTCCGGTTTCCGAGGATGGGATATTGAACACAGCCCGATCTGTTCCTTTGACGATCGGCAGCCCGCTGCCTTGCGTCGATCCGTAAATTCTCGGCCCGTTCCCGGTCGTGTAAACCAACATGTCGATCTCCACCTCTTCGAGAGAAACTCCCGTCGGATATACAGCAATCCCAATGCTGTCGCCTTTGGCATATATCGGTAATTTCGGTATCATCTTACAGGTCGTTTAAACAGGTATTTAACCCATGCGAACCATTTGCGGCGTTTCAGATACATCTGATCGGCCTGGTTGTCGTAACACTCCCGCTCGAGGGCTATGTCTCGGTATGCCGTGTCGTATGGCGGCAGCAACCATTCGAGGGCCCAAAGGGTGCAGTACAGGACGACATGGTAACAGATCGGCACAGTACAGAGCCACCGCCAGGATAATCCGCAGGCAGGAATCAGCACCAGGAGCGCCGTCGCGTAGAGGATCAGCCACTCGATCTGCTGCCGGGTGTGTATGGCTTCGTGGTTCTCTGTTTTTGGTGTCAGGTTCTTGTTCTTGGTGAACAGGACCCCGAAAAAGTTGATTGTCCGGGCCTTGCCCAGCGGAATCAGGTTGTTGTGAATGACGATCATGCCGTAATGATCTTATTCCAGCCTCCATTCATTGTGTCGGCACATTTGTAGTTCTCATTATCGGTGGAGCTGAAATAACTGTATTCATACCTACTACTCTGGCACATGAATACATTGTAACTGAAATGTATACCGCCATCGCTGATACATTGAGTAAGGTTTCTGCAATGATAGATTCCAATCGAATCAATCGAATATTCATCTGATCTTACATTGCATTGCAGCATATTTTCGCACTCCATAAACCCCCAAGCCTGATGACTTTTCGAGTGGATAAATATGGAGCAACGGATCAGATTCTTGCATTTGAAGAAACAATAGGGATCATCTGGCGTATAAATATCAGCACCCTCGCACTTGCAGTCCTCCAAGTTAACCATATTTACAAATCCGTGACCTTGTCCCGTCGTTTTTACACATACTCCATGGGCGCTGTAACCACTCTCTAAACTTGGAATTGTGCTGTACTTTAAGCATGAATCACTACCTGCATATTGGACGAGGCTTCCGGGCTGTCCAACAATCCGTTTGGTATTGGGATGCAGCAGAATGCCACTTGATGGAGCCGTCCATGTCCCTTTCTTGATCAGAACACACGTCGCATTGGGATTGTTGTTCAGTCCAGCCAAAGTAGCGTTGCTATCCACAACGTAATCGAATGGTGTATATTTCGCTACGTCCTGAATGGCCTTGTTCCAGGCAGTGCGCTCGTTATCAGTGATAAGCCGATGTGTAGCATCCTGAATCGCGTCGATGAACCGCACGCCGCCGTCCCGGGTGATCTGCACATAGCTGCCCGCAGGTTTTACGGTTGTTGCCACAGCCTTGTAGATGTGGGCGATGGGCTTGACGTTGCCGTCGTTGTAGACATCCGTTTCGGTCTCGTAGCCCAGTGTGAGGTAGACGGGCAGGGCTGTCGCAGTAATCCCGGCAAAGGGCACGACGACCTTGACCGTCGCATTGTCGGCCCCGGACCCTTCGAGCACGACCAGACCGGGCGCTATGTCGTACTTGCTGCCGTTTGCCTTCACCTCGCATCCGGAAAGGACAAAAGCCCCGTACTGGGAGAAGAAGCCGTCGATCACCTTCAGCGGCTCCTCCTGGAGTGATACGAACGCATCGCCGTACCAGTTACGGACGCCGAGCACTTGTGTTTGTCTTTTCATCTTTGGTCTATTTTATACGTTGTTAAAGCAGCCCTGTATTTCTCGATGTCAGCCCGTATCTGTTCGGCATCGACACCTGCCGGAACATGGACGATGAAGTCCACATCCCCGAACTGCTCGCGGTTCTCTCCCCGGAGCGATACTACCGCCGGAGTACCTTCGCCCCTGTTCAGTCCCACGGGGACTGCCACGCCCACACCTTCGGAGCGTATCCCGACCGCAAACCCCGTTTCACGGTAGGATTCGATCGTGATGTCCGCCGCTCCGTATTTGTTGCGCAGGAACTGTTCGAGCACTCCTTCCTGATTGGTCACGTTGAGCAGTTTACGGGTTTCGTCGCGCCACAGGCTGAAGGCGGCGAACAGGTCCGCCAGCGGCTTTACAAAGGCCCGCAGAATCCGCAGACGGACGGGTTGACGCTTGTGTTCCGGCAGGAGCTGCCGCACCTGGTTCCGGAAGTCTATCTTATAGTTCCTCATAGCGATTTGGTAGATGTCAGGGTCAGCGTGTTCCCCTCGGCTGCGTACTCGAAATACCCTGCGGCCAGTTCGGCCAACACATCGACGGGGGCGAAGTCCGCCCCGGCGCTGGTCTTATGCTCGAGCCTTACGACCTTTACCGTCACGACACCTTCGGCGTGCATGACGGCGTCTACGAGCCGCTGGGCATAGAATACGGCATCGAATGACAGCGAGGTCTTGAACGTCTCGAGGGCCTGTCCGACCTGCTCACGCACGACACTCGAGGGGACCGCCGGATCATAGTACACCTCCAGGTTGTAACGTATCGTATCGGCAGTCGTGCTTACGATCGTCGTAGGAATACCCGTCGTGTGGATCGTGTCGATGTAGTCGGCCAGGTTGCGGCGTTCGCTGTCGTCCAGAGGGATGATCCGGCCCTCTCCGTCGGTTTTGGCCACGCGGATCGAAATCATCTTATAGACCTCGTTCACGGCCACGACCTTCACGATCCGGCTGTCGGGGTCGTCCTGCTCGTAGTAGAACTGCGCCGTGTTCTTGTCGAATACCAGTGTATGTCCGTTCTGAAAACGGTAGCACATTTCGGCATACCACAATTTGGTGCCCGGAGTGATCTTGGCCGTCAGCTCGTCAACCTCCTGACGGAACAGATCGAGAATTATTTCAAAGGCGTGGATCGCCGCTGCGACCACATAGGTCCACAGCCGCCATTCGGCGACCTTCGAGGTCGAGAGCTTCGGGAAATAGGTCTGCAGGTCGGTGATGATCGACTGCTGTATGTCGTTAATCGTTCTGGCCATATCGGTAGGTTGTTATGTCGTTTCCCAACTCTTTGAGCGTGTTCTTGCGCATCAGGCCGCTTTCGTCGTCGATGCGCAGCTGCGTCCCCGGTGCAACGGCCACGTCCAGGTAAAACCCCGTTTCGCCGATGCTGTCGATCCCCAGCTGCACGAGGGCTTCCGGATCGTTGGCGATCTGCGGATTCAGGGCAAGGATTTCGCCCACGGCCTCGCAGGTTCCATACTGCTCGAGGGCGATGTCGTAGACCGTCTGCCGGGCCTTAACTGTTGCTGTCGTCATATTCTGCGCTTATCGTCAATGTTCCATCCGTAGCGTAGTCCACGGCATCGACCCGCATTCCGTCGCGCTCGCACTGCTTGCGCACGGTTCGGAGGAAGTCCGCCGGATCGATGTCATGCAGGAACGATACACAGTCGACGCCGACGGTGGGCGCCTCCTTGAAATCGCCCTGGCTTGCCAGCAGCAGGTCCCGCTTGTGCTGCTCCGTCGCCTCGGTCCGGATCAGATCGTCGGACAGCTCCACGTCTCCCGTCGAAGTCTGTAAAATGTCGATCATCGTATCAGTGCGTTACGTTGGTGTCCTCATAATCCCCGCGCCGGACCTTGTCGTGCTTCGATGCCGGGGCGGGAACCTCTACGGGCTTGGGATTGTTCTGCGCCGATGCGCTTCCGGTCACGGCCACCGCTCCCGAGGGAATGGTGTGTGTATGCGTGTTGAAGGCCTCGATCAGGTCGTTGATCTTGCGGGTGAGCGGCTCGATGTTGATCAGTCCGCCCAGCTCGCCGCCGTTCAGGACGATCTTCGGGGCCGAGGCCTCGATCCGTTCCCCATCGCAGGTCATGGTCACCTGATCCCTGAGGGTGAAGACCACCTTGTCGATCTCGGAGAACAACGCCACATACAAGCGGTCGCTCGCGTCGATCCGGGCGACGATCACCGCGCTCTCCCTCTTGGGGATCAGCACCCTCCCGCGCAGGTTCTCCTTCTCGACGGAGTACAGCAGCACCCCTTCGTAAACAATGCCGCCGATCTGCACGTCGCACGTCCTGGCGTTCTCGTCGACACTTTTGACCGTGCCGTACATGGCCGCCTTTGCCGCATTGCGCAACCGCTCTGATAACATCATGCGGACCTCGCGTATCTCTTTCTCACTGCTCATATTTTTATCCCTATTTCCACGGTCCGGCGTGCTCCGCCCGTCCCGTAGGTTGTTTCTACTCCTTCGATGTAATACCGTCCGTCCCGCTCGTGGTAGACCTCGTCCTCGATCTCGGCCACCATGCACGGGGCGGCATAGGGCTGCAGGAAGGCGGTGATCCTGCCTGCATAACCGTCGTAGCTGTATCGCTTCAATTCTGCCGCCGCCAGGGCTGCCAGTTCCTGCTGATCCTTCACGTCATAGAAGTACAGCTTCTTCTCCGTCCCGTCCTTCGGACCGATCTCGGCCTCGACCTTCGTCCCGTCCTTGTAGATGCACACGGCCTTGATCTTCAGCTTCACGTCTTCGGCCCGCAGATATTTCAGATCGTCGTCCTTCACCACGTTGTAGCGCAGGCGGTATTTCACGGCATCGCCGACGACCTTGTAAGGCTCGCAGGCGTAGACACGCCCCTCGAGGTCGAACCATACCGCCAGGCCGTACTTGGTCTGCAACTGTCCCAGGACCCACGCCACGGGCTTATTGTCCGCAGGGAATGCCTCGAGGGTCAGCGTCGCGGCATATCCCACCTGCAGGCCGCAGGCTTTCAGGACCGCCGCGAGCGTGGTCTTTCCCTGAATCGTGACATTCCGGCGGCGGGTAGTGTAGAACTCGTCCTCGCAAACGATCTCGAGGGGCGTCTGCAAGTTCAGCTGCTTCACATAACCCCGAAATTCGGTGTACAGGCGTCCGTCATACCCGAGTTGGATTTCTACCGGATCGCCCGCCTTGATCACCTGTGCAGTCTCGACGTAGGCCGGAGGGGTCCCAGTCTGCCGGAGCACCGCCGTCACCGGAACCTTCACCGAAGCCGTGGCCCCGATCGTATGAATCGAGCGCTTGATCTTGATGTCATGCACTCCGCCGAAATACTTGCTTCCGATGGTTATTTTACTGCACGGTAGATACATGGCTATTGCAGGATCAGTTCAAAAGGTGAATCCGTTTCGCATTCGATCGTCACCGCCTGGCCATCCTCTACACCGGGCGTCGGCGGGTACTGGATGTCCGTGATCACGACCCGGTCGCCCTCGTCGAGCAGCAGGTCCGTCAACACGCAGATCAGTTCGACCGATTCGTTGATGTTGTAAAGTTCCTTCATGCGCGCAATCTGCGCCTCGGGATAACTGCCGTCTGCGGACCTGATGAAGGCCGCGACGGAGATTTTGTAGTCTCCGATGCTGATCAGCTCCTTGACCGACCCGCGGCGGCCCACCAGGGGCGTGCGCACGATGTTCTTGGTTCCGGTAATGCTGATCACGGCGTTCTCCAGCTCGAGGGTGTGATCCTCGCCCCGTATGTCATGATGCCTGATGAATACGGGCATGAAGTACCACCTGCCCAGGGCATCCTTCTTGTACAGGCGCGTACCTTTCACGAGCTCTTGCTGTGGAGCTGGAGAGGTCGGGATGTCGAAGTTGTCCCCGGTGTAGCTGCCGGCCGGACGATTCGGGGAAAAGGCTCCCGGATAAGGCAGGCCCTTATAGCCGATGATCGACTGCAGCAGGTGCTCGATGTTATACTTATGCTTCATATTCGTCCAAGACTTTTTTCAGTACGGCAGTGACTTCCTCCTCGATCTGATTGTAGCCCTTCCCGTCGGCGTTGGCGATGTGTATCTCGATCGTGTCGCAGAATTTGCTCATCGTGACACCTCCGCGGCGCTGACTGTCGTATGCCAGTTCCGTCGGTGTCGGCCGGGCCGTTCCCCCGGACTGCGGGAGCGTAGTAGCCGCCACCGTGAGCGGCATGGCCAACGATGCCGCCGCGGTCGCCAGGGACGGAACCCGCACCGCCGAAAGCCGCGAGGCGATGGCCGTGTAGGCCGCCGATCCTTTCATGTCGGGGATGATCTTGTTCAGATCGAGCACCGTCTTGCTCCCGGACCCGGTCCCGGTCCCCGTCTTGGAGAAGTCGATGTTTACCTTTTGTTTCGTGCGGGGCGTCTTCGTGCCGTCCGGGGTTTCAGAAGCCGCAATCAACGGACTGACGGCATTGGCTGCGCCATTCTTGCCGTTTTTCCAGGAGAGCTCCCAGGAGAGGGAATTCCCGGCATCCTGGGCGAGGTTCTTCAGGTTCTTGGCCCCGTCGACGATGGCCTTCTTGCGGCTGTCGATGTCGCCCGAAATCTGCGAGATCATCGCCTCGTTCTCGGCCTTGTCGCCCAGGCCTACGGCCTTCTTGAACTTGTACCACCCGAGTTTTATGTAATCCAGGCCGATCATAATGCCGTTGACCATCGTGCTGAACTCGTACTTGATCGTTTCGACGAACAACTTGCCCGTCAGCTTCATAAACTTGACGACGCTGTCCCACTGCTTGCCCCAGCCCTCGACCTTCGTAACGCAAACGGTGATGACGGCGATCAGGGCCGTGATCCCTGCCACGACCCAGGTGACCGGACAGCCCCACAGAGAAGCGTTCAAAAGCCACTGTACGCCCGTCCATGCCGCTGTCACCGCCTTTGCGGCTACGGCTTGTACGGTGTGCAGCTTTTCGGCGCTGGTGACAAAACCGATCGCCTTGCCGAACAGCCCGAACAGGGGTAAGAGCTGCGAAACAGTTACAGCCTGCTGCGCGATGATCGTGGCGTAACCGCCAGTTGATCCCGTAAGTTCGAAAAAACCGATCTTCAGGTCGTCGATCCGGGCCTGGCAGCGTGCCATCATCTGCTGCACGGTGTCGGTGCGGATCGCGGCCTGCTCCTGGGCGACATTGGTGGCCGTGACTTGGGCGGTCATTTCGGCCACGGCATCCGAGTTCTTGATCAGAAACTGCGCTGCGGCGATGTTCTCCATGCCGAACACTTTCGACAGATAGGCGGCATCCGTCAGGCGGGGCTTCAGGGCATCGAGGGCATCCGAGAAGCTGTTTTTGCGGAAGTCCACGCCGAGGACGGTCTGCATCTTCAGCATGATGTTGCGCAGGGCCGTACCCGCTTCGGCTCCCTTCAGGTTATTTTTCGATAGAACCTCGATCGCACCTGCCGTGTCCTCGACCGTGAGGCCTGCGGCATTGGCCGCCGCACCGACGACCTTGAACGACTGCGAAAGGTCGACGATCTCCGCGGCTCCGTACTTCGAACCTGCCGCCAGAATGTTGATCACCCGGTTGGCCTCCGTAGCCTGAAGACCGAACTGGTTGATCGTTCCGGCCAGGGCCGTGGCGGCATCGTTCATCGACATCCCTGCAGCATGGGACAGCGTGATGGTGTTCTGCTGCAGGGCCTTCAGCCCCTCCATGCCGATCTTGTCCACCTGAATCTGCGAGGCCAGCAGGGCAAAGGCATTCGCCGCCTGCTGCGCACCCAGCCCGCTCTCCTTACCCGTCTGCCGGGCGACTTTCCCCAGGTCGCGCAGCTCGTCGCCCGCGATACCCGTGATCGACGACAGGTCGGCCATCGACTGCTCGAAGCCGATGCTGGGACCTGTTAAATTCGCAACACCTTCGGCTAATTGTTTGACCTGCTCGATAATGGAGGTCAGACTGATTCGCTCGATCTGTTTTTGCAGACCGCCGAATGCATTGGCCGACTTGTCAACGTGTTCCGTAATCTGCCGGGTCGAGTTCTGCACGGATTCGTCGACTTTCTCGACGACCTGCACGATCTTTGTGAACTCCGCAAACATATTCTGTATCGCGATGAAGACATTCCCGCCGATATCTACTTGGTAATTTGCGCGATTATCCATATATTTGCAGAAATTGTATTGCTATGACTGTTGCAGGTTGGATATTCTTGATCTTTGTGGCTGCCGCTTTGCTTAACCTTTTGGGTGAGGGCTTCAAATGTGCCATGCACATCGACAAGTGGCGCGACCTGTGGCAAATCAGGCGGTAGGCGTATATCTGCGTACCCGCTCATTCTCCACCCATTCGGCCATTCTCACCTGAAAGCCCCACGCCTCGTCCGACAGCGTGTCGGGGTCCATGTGCAGCACCGAGCGGATCAGGGCGTTGCCCGCATGCAGCCACCCGTCACCCTTGACGACCTCGGTGCCGCTCAAAGTTTTTTTATTTCCCCGACCCTGATCTCTACGATTTCCGAAATCAGCTGCGACAGCCCCATGAAATAGCGGTCGTCGTCGCGCAGCTCCTCATCGCCTCCGAGCCAGCAGTTCGACAGGATGACTTCGGCGAACTTGAACGGGTCCTCTTTGCCGACCACCGATGCAGCAGCGATCACATCCCGTCCCGGGCGATGCAGGTAGCAGGTCTTACCGTCGACCTCATAGGCGAACACGTCGCCGTGTTTCTTCTTCCATGCCGCGATTTTCGCGGTCATATCCTTCTTTTCCATAATGATTTTATGCGGGTTTAAAGGGTGTTTAAACAGCCCACGGTCCGATACCGTGGGCTTGTTTTATTTCGACGCGATGTCGTAGTCGATGTCGAGAGCGACGAACGGCATGGCGTGCTCGCTTTTCATGTCCCCCGCCTTCATGCCCGAGGGGAGTTCCGAAAACGAGGCGCAGATGATCTGGTCGACCGTGATGGCCGTGCTGTCCTCGGGGATGTAGGAGATCAGAATATCCACATCCACGTCGAGGATGTCCTTGTAGCCTTTTTCACGGGCGGCGCGGTTCATGGCGATGATCTCGCTCTGCAGCAGCGTCAGAGTTCCCGACGCGGCCCGCTGACCGTGCTGGATGCCTTTGGCGTAACGCCCTGCAGCATACAGAGCCTCCTTTGCCTTGGTGAGCTTGTAGTCGACACTGGTCGCTCCGACCACCGGGCGGCCCCACATGATGATCTTGATGGTGCCCCAGTCGTACTCTTTTCCGTTGATTCGTATTTTCATGCTGCTACTGCTTGATTGCCGGATTCTCAAATCCGAGGTTTACGATGATGTACCGCAGCGTGCCCCGCGGTCTGATCCTGCACGAAACCGCCATGCGCCGGGTCGAGAGGACATTCTGCGCCGGATCGACATACGATTTGAAGTCGCTGATCTCGCCCTGCATCGCCACTGCGACGGCGTTGTCGATCAGGCGTTCGTAGTACGAGCACATCTCCTGCGGGATGTTGCCCTCGTCGTCGGTCTCGATGTCGTCCTGAATCTCCTCGATGTAGGCAGTATAGGCGTAGATCGTGGCCTTGTCCGCCACACGTCCGTAGTTCAGGTTGCTGTAATCGTCCGACAGCGGGGCCCCCATGTGGTCGTCGTTCGGGTAGTAGCCGTTCTTCTTCGAGAAAGAGCGGTAGATGATGTAACCCGCCTCGTCCAGCAGGTCGAGCATCGCGTCGCACTCCTCGGGGGTCTTGCCGTTGGTCAGCCATCCCTCGGCGGTGATCGCTCCCGACTTCACGCGGGCCAAAGACTGGTTTACGGAAATCCGTGCGGCGCGTCCGAGCATCTGCCCGATTGCGGCGGTCTTGTTCGCCTGGTCGTCGCAGGCCATGACGAAGCCTACACGGTTGGTGCTGCCCTCGCGGGGCTTGTAGAGCTTGTCGGTCTTGCCGTCCCAGCCAGCGGCGGGAATCAGGCACCGGAAAGGCATCACCTTCCGGGCGAAGCTCTCGCCGACGGACTGCGCCGCGGTGGCCGCCGTCACGGCATCCTTGTCGATGCCCGTATCGGTGGTGTCGGCGCTGTACTCGTCGGGCGGCAGACGGTTGATGCCGACCAGGCGGATGCGGCCTTTGGCGTAGGTGATCAGTTTCTTCAGCGGCGAGCCCTCCTCGATGCTGCACATCTGCGAGAGCAGCGTGGCCTCGGAAACGACGAGCAGGTACAGCTCGGCGCCGTCGCCCGTCTCCGTATAGAAGGCCGTCAGCTCCTTGTGTGCAAGGGGGTTGTTTTCAGCCGTGATGCCCAGCCGGGCGATGTCCCGCGAGGAGTTGATCAGGTAGACCTCGTTCAGCGCGAGCTTGTCGGAGACGGCGGCGCCCGTCAGGATCAGCCCGGCGACACCGTCGTCGCTCTGTGCGATACGGCCCAGGTTCCCGTTCTCAAGGTTGATGGTTACGTTAGGTAATGCCATGGTTATCGCACGTTAATGGTTCGTACTTCGCCTTCGCCGAGGCCCTTCTGATGGTACTGCGCGAGGTTCTTGTCTTTGTCGAGGAACACCTGTCTGTCGCTGGTGATGTGGAAGGCCTTGCAGTCGGGATAGGCTTTCGCATACTTCTCGGCCAGGGCCTGGAACGGGTCGGCCTTCCGGGCCTGCTCGGCGGCAGCCTCCTCGGCTTCCCTGCGGGCCTGATCCGCTTCGGCCTTCTCGGCATCCTCGATGGCTTTGGCCTCGGCGCGGAAATCAGCCTCCCGGGCTACGGCCTCGGCGACCTTCGCCGTGGCGGCCTGACAAGCCGCTTCCAGGGCCGCCAGGCTCTCCTTGAGGGCAGCTTTCTCCTCGGCGGTTTTAGCGCCTTTCACGGCGTCCTTACCCTCGGCGACCCGTGTCTTTGCGGTTTTGGTCTCGGCTTTTGCGGCTTTCACGGCATCAGCCAGGCGGGCCAGCTCCTCCTTGCGCTGCTCGGCGCTCATGTCTTTAATATCCATGTTTTCAGATTTTTAACAGTTTGCGGGTTTTATAGACCCCGAACAGGATCAGCGACACGGCTGAAACCTGTCCGATACGCATCCAGGTCCGCTGCCAGGTATTCAGGCGATTGACCTCGACGACTTGAAACTCTTTGCGGGTGGACGTATGGCGTTCGATGCGGTCTTTCAAAGTCAGGTAAATAGCCATACTGTCGGCCTGGGCCGTAGCCGTCAGGACATTATCGCGGACCTCGATGTCGGGAGGCTTCAAGCGGTTCCCCGCCTGGTACTCCATCAGTCGGCGCATCTGCACCTGACCCACGCTGTCGCATTCGAGAAGCGCCCGGAGCATCGACTGGTCGCGTTCGAGGACCACCACCGTATCCCGGACCTGTTCGGTCACGGTCACCGTATCGGTCGCCTCCGTCTGCGAAGATTGCAGTTTGAGGCTTGGACTGCACGCGGCCAAAAGGGCTGCGAGCAGAATAATCAGCATTTTTCTCATTGATCAAATCGTAAATTACGTTTTCGTCGTTCTTGCCACGGATCAGCTTGATCAGCGACACGAAGGCTTTGGCCTGCGTGATGATCGCCAGGTTCTCGAGGATCGAGATAAGCTCGCAGACGCACAGGTAGGCGTCCAACTTTTGATCCTCGACGGCGGCGATCAACTCCTCTTTCGAGGGCAGCAGGTCCCGGTAGCAGGTCGGTTTCCGGTTCGGGATATGGTCGTAGTCGTAGTAATACTGCCCGCCCTTGCGGCCCCAACGCCAGGCCTTGCCGGGTTTGTCGCCCAGGAAGAACTCCGTCTGATCGGCGACCTTCCGCCACGAGGGAGGAAGGGAGGATTTGTAGCGAGTTTGAGTGACCCACATATATTCATCTGTAAGCTCGCATGCCTCGCATACCATACGCTGCGACACCCAGACGGTTTGCCCGTCGGGGGTCGCGCGTATCAGTATGTCGTTTGGCAGTATCATTAAAACCGTGTTTAAAGCCGTTTAAAACCTTGTTTTTGCTCCCGTGTCGGTATCGCTCCGAAACAATGCCTTTGCATTCACGGGATTTTTAGTTAACTTGTGGGTGCAAAACCTATTTAACTAAAATTGATTGTCATGGAGAGCCATTTTCTATTTGTGATTGAAAACGTAGACAAGGAGGTCTATGATTTCTCGAAATTGCAGCAATTCTGCGACCTTATGGGGTTTAGTTTCTGCAAAGGGGAGCCGATATGCAAAGACAAATATTTGGAGGCCAGTCCGGACGAACGTATATTTTGTCAACCTGATGAATATATTTACGATCATGTGGCTCATATTTATGTCGAATCTCAAACGGCTAATGACCAATATAACGCTGCATCTCTTCTGGGGTCATTAGCCGCCTTTTGGGGCTACGAATTTCTTGTAGCGCATTTTTGATTGCCGCCTCTTTTTCGGCGGTCCGGATAGCAGCTAATTCTTGCTTTACAGCTTCTCGCACGATCGGTGCGAGAAGTTTTTTCATCCATTTACGTATCATAATCATTATGGTGGTATTAAATTGTTTCGTTTTAGATGGTATGTTGCATCTGATATTGGAGCATGGCAGCCATAGCTTCGCTGCGAGTTGGACGTGCAAGCTGTTTGAGCTGTTTCCCGCGGGCGTAGATATGTGCTCGATACACAATCTGCAATCTCGCTTTTTCCGGACAGGAGCGCTTGTAAATGTATCCACTAAACCACACACCTCTTGAAATGGTTGTTTTTGTTGACGTGGCAACTGGGATCACAAGGCTGTCATCCCGAAACATCGCTTCGGCTTCGCGCATTTCGTTGGAGATTTCGGCCTGAAGATCATCGTTATCCGGGGCTGATAAATGATATACATGCTTTTCTATATCACAAGAAACCACCCGTTTTTGTCGAATAAAGTCAACAGCCCGGAATCTGATCGCCTTTATAATGCACATAAGCAGTTTGCACTCTCCTCGTTGTTCGTAGGCCAACAAATCGGATAAAGATTCGTCCGATTTGCTGCAAAATTCAACAAGGACATCAGCCATAATGTCATACGCTTCGCGTCGGATGCCCAAACGTGTGCAGATATACTGCGAATAGTTAAGCCACTTGTCGTAATACCGGGCGATGTAGGGTTCCAGTTCCGGTAACATGGTTAAAGTCGGTTTAAACGTTGTATTTTCGAAACTTTTAACTAACTTGTAGAATCTAACCACTTAATCAAGTTCTCTATGATGCCCAAGAACCCGATCAGACTATGGTCCAGTTGCGTATTTTCTATCGTGGTAAAGACGAAAGAAGTATCAAAAATCCGCAAACTGCTGCGTTGCTTTGAGGTGTGCTTTCCGTGCTGCTCTTGTGAGATCTCCGACAACTTGCCTCTTGCTGACGATTGCAGAGAGGTTTTTTGTACGATCGATATTCAAGGGTGCGTTTCGAGGATTGCCGAGACTGAAGCCGCTTTCCGTGCGTTTTGCGTACAGAAACATCTTGCACATATCGAGGATCTCGATTTTTACCTGCACATTGAGCCTTTACAAGGTCCCGATAATGCTGGAGTTGATTGATACGTCGGTGCAGGGTCGCCAGATCTTCTGGTCTCCCGGTTTCTATCCAGCGTTGTCCTGCTATTAACATCATGTTGGCCAAGTGCCGTTCTGTTGTTGTCATGCTTGTAATTGTTTAAACATTAGTTTTGCTGGTTCCGTTCGGCGATCACTCCCTCGGCAATCGTCAGAACGCGCTCACTTACACCGCGACCCATGATCACGTAGGAGACCCACACCGGATGCACGCCTGCGAGGCGGGCGATATGCTTCTTATCCCCGCGCCGGAGACCGTTCCGAATGGCCTCAAGTCGTTTTTCTCGGTTTTCTGTGCTCATAATCGAATTTTTTAAATACATTTGTGCATTAAACTTTACGCAAATATAAGCGAGATATATTGTTTATGCAAGAAAATAAGCAAGAAAAATCGCCTATTAAGAAAAGAATTTTACAATATCTTGAATTAAAAGGCATTAGCAAATACTCCTTTTATAAGGATAGCCAGGTCACGCGGGGGGTGCTTGACCAAGGTACCGGTATTTCGGAGGATAACCTGGCAAAATTCTTATCTTATGCGCAAGATATATCGCCTATCTGGTTATTGACAGGGGAAGGAGAAATTTTGCTTACCAAAACTCCAAAATTCCTTATCAAATCAAATGATAAGAATTTTGATAAGGAATTTGATAAGAAACGAAAACTCCAAAATTCCTTATCAAATACCGAATACCCGAAAGGAGAGGAGAGTTACGAGAAGAATGTCGCCGATGTTACCGTAGATAAGGTTTTCAAACTGCGAACCGATCGTCTGATTGACCGCCAGCAGATACCTATATATGACATGGAGGCCGTCGCTGGTCTTGTTCCGTTGTTTGCAGACCAATACAGCCAGTCGATCGTCGAGGTCATGGAGACGACACTGATCCCCAAATGCGACGGAGGACTGCGTATCGTAGGGGATTCGATGTACCCGCTGCTGAAAAGCGGAGACATCGTGTTTTACAAGCAGGTACATGACATCATGCACAGCATTATATGGGGTGAAATGTATCTGATTTCGTTCGACATTGACGGAGACGAATACGTTTCGGTGAAATACCTGCAAAAATCCGATATACCTGATCACATCGTGCTGGTCAGCTACAACGAGCACCACAAACCGATGGAGATACACGTCAGCCGTATCCGGGCACTTGCTTTTATCAAAGCCTCGCTGCGCCTGAACTCGCTCAAATAGGGGACAGGTCGGTCATATACTTTAAAGCCCGCACAAACCACGTTTAAATGGTTGTGCGGGTTCGTTTTTCGGGCAGACACAACCCAAAATTAAAGCAACCCCTAAATTCGGTAGGCTATTCTTGAAATTTCTACATCAAAAATTCAACTAAATTCAAGCGCCGAAATTTGGCTGTTCTCTCCTAACTATCTACTTTACAATCGTTTCATCTCTTTTCTCCCTTTTGGAGTTTTCGTTCTGCCCCTTACACCGTTACGGGGGTAATGAGGTGGTAACTGAACTTCTGCGCTGTTTGGCTTCGAGGTGGTATTTCGTTGGCTCTGCCCCATAGAAAAACAAAGCGTAACGAACGCTCTATCAGCTAATTCGCTACGCTTTGCCCAAATTTACTTTTTCGCTATGTGTTTATTCTATAAAATACAAACAAAATGCAGAAATATCATAGTTTTAATTGCTTTTGCGGACACGGTGCGGACACGGGGAAAGCAAAACCCCGTTAGAGAAAACTCTAATAGGGTTTCTGGTGCCCAGGACAGAGAACAACCGCAACGACGTGCGACCAGTCCTTGCTTTTTAATCAGCTATTTAACTATTTAATCCATTTATCTGTTGAATACCCGCGTAGCGGGTCGAACCGACTTTCCGAAGCGGGCGCAGAGACCGCGTGCAGGCTTTGCCCCGCAAGGAGGAGGAAAACGAGCGCAGCGAAGTTAAAAAATTTGAAACTCCGGTCTTCGGGCCGGCAGGCTATCCCGGACAGGGCGTAAGGTCGCGCCATGGCGATTGACGTCGTTATCTCTCCGCTTCAGATTACCGCCGACGGCAGTATCAGTTGGGGCGAGGGCAGTAGCGGCGGCGGATCGGTCGAAATCTGATCCGCCAACCGTTTGAAAGAAATAGCGGCATCCGTCCATTGCGACTGACTGTTGAAAATTTTAACGGATAACAGCTGCGGAGGGGGAGGGCGTTCCCTACCGACATGAAAAATCATGTCTTGTGGAAATTTATACCCGGCCGCTTATCTCGCGTGGCCGGGTGTTTTTTGTGAGGATAAATCGCTGGTCAGGTCTCGGTTTTGGCGTCCCGGAAAATGACAGATACGGTGCAAATACGAAAAAGCAAAAATCCTGTCAGAATCAACGAAGTGGGGAAAATGCGGGGAAAATTAAAAATCACTTAACTTACTATTATCAGCAAATTAAGCGATTTTTCTTGTACCCGGAGCCGATCTAATTGATTTTTCGTCATTCGTTAGCTACATGATTTTAGATATAGATAGAATAAAACACCCACTTTTACATTTTTTGGGTGTAAAAGTGGGTGTTAATCATGTAAAAGATTGAAGTTCAATCTTTCTTGCGGTGCGTAGGGGACTCGAACCCCTGACCCCGTGCGTGACAGGCACGTATTCTAACCAGCTGAACTAACGCACCATTCCGGTTATTGCGAGTGCAAATATAGTGTATTTTTTTTAATCGGCAAATGGTTTTACGGCTTTTTGAAGAAAGAAAATTGCACGCTTCCGTAACTTCTTAATTGCCAGAACTCATCGAGATCCGAAAAATCCATTTTTTTCGAATGTTCGAAGATCAGGATGCCGCCCGGACGGAGCAGCCCGCGTTCCAGGACCAGCTTCACGACCTGTTCGCTGCCCTCCAGGTCGTAGGGGGCGTCGGAGAAGATCACGTCGAACTGCTTGGCGCAGCTTTTCAGGTAGAGGAAAACGTTGGCCTTGACAGGGTAGAAGTTTTCGATCCCCAGCAGTGCGGCCGTCCGGCGGATGAAATCGTGATGCACGGCGTTGATCTCGACCGCCGTGACGCTCCGTGCGCCGCGCGAGGCGAATTCGTAGCTGATCGACCCCGTGCCGGCAAAGAGGTCGAGCACGTCGCACTCCTCGAAATCGAGCAGGTTGCCCAGCACGTTGAAGAGGTTCTCCTTGGCGAAGTCGGTCGTGGGCCGCGCACGCAGGTTTTTGGGCGGGTTGATCGCCCGGCCCCGGTATTTTCCGCTGACTATTCGCATGTCGTCTGTCTGAATCGTTTGCCGAGCAGTTTGCGCGCCGCTTTCGGGTTGTCGCCCGCAATGCGGAGTTCGTATTCCTTTAACGGGAAACAGCCGTCGAGCCGTTCGAAAAAGTAGGCGGCATCGGTGTCCGTCGCCGCGGGAATCGCTTCGGCCAGCTGCAATTCGCCGCCGTCGTATACCTTAATATATAGAAGTCCCGCCCGGCGGCTCATCCACACGGTTTTGGCCGTATTCGCGGGGGTGTGCAGCAGCGGGGTGGTGAACCGCGCCCTGTCGCCCAGCTTCTCCTCCACCTGCCGCAGCGCCTCGCGGTTTATCGCAGTGACGGCGACGAATTCCGCTTCCGGGTCGCTGGCGACGACGCTCTCCTCCGCCGTCGGCGGCATGCCGTTGGCCGCGAGCATCTCGGCGCCCCGCTCCGCGTCGAAGAGTTCGCCCGGCACGAGCATCGTGCGGGGCAGCAGCAGCTCGACCGTCACCGGGGCCTCTCCGGCAGGCAGTTCCGAGAGTGCAGGGACCGAAAAAGAGTGTCCATCCAACGAGAGCTGAATGGACACCTTATTGCCTGACTGCGGCGTGTTACTCCCAGTTGCCTGCCTCATTGTTACCGGAATCCATTGATCCGAACTTGACGCCGGGATAGCGGTTGAAGTTGTTCTGCTCTTCGTCGATCAGGTTGATTACCTCCTGACGGTAAGCCACCGTGTCGAGGAACGCCTTGTAGGGTGCGCGGCACTCCACGACGGGAATCACGACCTTCGACTCGGTGGTGATGATGCCGGCCTCCATGATGAACTGGGCCTTGTTGCCGGTTCCGGGAATGAAACGGAAGTTCTCGACATCCTGACGCGTCACCTTCTTGGGGGCGAAAATGGTGTCGATCACAGCGATTTTGAACTTTTCAATATTCTTTTTGCCCGACTTCTTCAGCATGGCCATGGCCGCCGAGTCGTCTTCGTCGACGATCTTGCGCTCCAGTTCGAGCGTGTCGGTCAGCACGAAAGCCGACAGCGAGTCGAAGCTGGCCGTGAAATGCTGGTACTTGGATTTGAAGGCGCGCTGTGCCGTACGGATATCCTTGATGCGATCGATAACCTGGGCTTTCTTCGCCTTCGTTTCTTTGTCGAACCGGATCGGAGTTGAGATCTGGACGTAGATGACGTAGACCAAACCCACGATTGCTACGGCAAGAATGATTTGAAAGAGTTTTTTCATTTTAAATAAATATTTGTTATTAATTTTGCATCAATTAAAAACCGACGCATGTTCAGCACACGTATCGCGACCCAAATTTACGCTAAAATTTGTTTCGAAACAACTCCCGGACAAAAAAAAATTATAGAAAAGTTGTCCGAATACCTTGCAGACGACGATTTTTCGAGGATTTTCGTGCTGAACGGTTATGCCGGAACCGGAAAAACGACGCTTATCGCCGGGCTTGTCGGCGCGCTTAAAGACCTGGGAATCAAACCCGTGCTGCTGGCTCCCACGGGACGTGCCGCCAAAGTGCTGGCCCAATACGCTCAAGAGAAGGCACTTACCATCCACAAACGCATTTACCGCCAGCGCACGAATGCTGATTACGAATCGAAATTCTCGCTCAACATCAACCCCGAACGCGGGGCGGTGTTCATCGTCGATGAGGCTTCGATGCTTTCGGACAACACGCAGGGCGGAGCCGTTTTCGGCAGCGGATCGCTGCTTTCGGACCTCGTGGAGTATGTCCGCAGCGGCCGCGGATGCCGTCTGGTGCTGGTCGGCGACAGCGCGCAGCTGCCGCCCGTCGGGGCCGATTTCAGCCCGGCGCTCGACCCGGTGTCGATGGATGCCTACGGCGGCATCGTCTACGGCACGATGGACGAGGTGGTGCGGCAGGAGGCGCAGTCGGGCATCCTCTTCAACGCCACGCTGGTGCGCTGCATGCTCGAAAACGGCCTTTACGAGATTCCCCGCTTCGAGATGGATTTTCCCGACATCGAGGCGGTCGTGGGCGGCGAGTTCCTCGAAAAACTTCAGGATTGCTATGCCAGATACGGCCGCGACGAGACGATCGTCATCACGCGCTCGAACAAGCGGGCCAACCGCTACAACGAGGGCATCCGCCGCAACGTGCTCTATGCCGAGGAGGAGATCGAGAGCGGCGACATGCTGATGGTCGTCAAGAACAACTACTACTTCCCCGAGCATACCGAAGACTGCCCGATGAACTTCATCGCCAACGGCGACATCGCGCGGCTGAAACGCCTCAGGCGGTTCGAGGATTTCTATGGTTTCCGCTTCGCCGACGCCGTGCTCGAATTTCCCGACTACAACGATGCGGAGATCGAGTGCAAGATTCTGTTGGATACGATCGCCTCGGAGTCGCCGTCGCTCACCCGGGAGGAGTCGACGCGCCTTTTCTACGAGGTGGAGAAGGACTACACGGACATCAAAAGCAAGTTGAAACGCTTTAAGGAAATTCGTGAGAATCCGCATTTTAACGCCGTTCAGGTGAAGTTTTCCTACGCCGTCACGTGCCACAAGGCGCAGGGCGGCCAGTGGCGGGCGGTCTTCGTCGACCGCTGCCTGTTCGGCGACGAGCCGATGACGC
>OCHV01000557.1_pt1 | contig 29814 bp, 26 predicted proteins | sample 1538461 | NCBI WGS metagenome assembly OCHV01 (sample SAMN04571692, study PRJEB22368) | human gut metagenome | biome: human gut; material: stool | host: Homo sapiens | place: Luxembourg | collected 2012-08-03 | reverse complement strand
TATATCTAAAATTAATTATAAAAATATGATTTTACACAGTTAAAATTAAACACTCGAGTGGCTTTAGAAAAAACTTTCTACACCGACGATCCGTGTGCTGTCGTGGGAGGCGTTTTCAGCGATACAGGCTCACTCTCTCCTGCAGCTAGCCATGGCGACGTTAGCACTGACCTCAGCTACTACGACATCGGTTTCCGTGTTTCACTTTTCTAGGAAAAGCTGAACGCTAGAGACGAAAAATTTGAAACAAGAGGAAGAAATAAAAATGATAACAGAAAGCTATAAGAAGGCTCACGCCTCGCATAGCGAATGGAATACGCTAGGTGGAAAATTTTAAATGTCACCCATGAAGAATGAATGGGCAGACATATAAAATTTTCCACTGCTTTTTTATATAAAACTAAGGAGGTAGCTCGTATATGGAAGAAAATAAGTATATTAAAGAAGCAAAGGAAGAGTTGGAAAAAATAAGCCAAGATGGTAAGCACTCAATAAAACAGCGTAATGTTCTTCCCCATATTTTATAGTAGGATAAGATCTATAAAATATGAGGAGGAATTTTTTTATGGCGAGAGTTTATAGTGATGAAAAAAAGAAGAATATTTAGCGGAATATCATGAGAGTGGGAAGAGTAAAAGCGAGTTTACGAGAGAAAAAGATATTCCAACAACATTTCAAAGATGAATAGATAATGAAAATAGATCAACATATGGAATGATTGATTTAAACAAGTTAGATAAAGAAAAACAACAAGTAATGTCAAATGTATTAAAACCAACCGTTTTTGCAAGTAGCAAAATAAAAATAGAGCTTCAAGAAGGATATGATAAAAATTTGTTAAGAAGTGTAGTTGAGGTGTTGATAAATGATACAAAAGTTATTGAGTGAAATAACAACAATATATATGGCACCATCACTTGCAACAGAAGTAATATATCAAAATATTGCATGGGAACACGACTTTATAGACAAGAAAAGATGTGGGATGATTTAGGGTTAGTTCTTCCAAGAAATATGATGGCAAATTGGTGTATAAAAATAAGCCAATATTATTTAGAACCATTATATAGATTGATGCTTGATAAAATAAAAGAAAATAGTAGTTTAATTCATTGTGATGAAACGACAATCCAAGTAAACAAAGAAGCAAACAAGAAAGCATCAAGTAATTCATATATGTGGGTAATAACAACAGGCAGGTTAGAAAAAATGCAAGCCGTAATATTCAAGTATTCATCAAGTAGAAGTTCAGAAGTAGTAAAATATCTTTTAAAAGGTTACAAAAATATATTAATAACAGATGGATACGCTGGATATAACGTATTAGATGAAGAAGTTACCCATGCAGAGTGTTGGGCACATGCAAGAAGAAAATTTTATGATAGCATTCCATTAATAAATAGACAAATGGATAAAACATCTGCAGGATATGAAGCAGTTGAAATAATAGACGAAATATTTAAGCTGGAAGAAATAATTGAAGAGCAACTTGCACCAAATATAGTAACAGATGAATGGATAAAGTAAAAATGTGAACTGAGAAAAGAGAAAAAATATTTATTGGAAATACTACCACAATTAGAAGGAGAACAAAAAGACACAGACATAGAAAAATATTTGCCATGGTCAGAAGAATTGCCAGACAAAATAAGAAATTATGAAGAAGAATATACAGAACTAAATTTGGAATAAAATAATACCCCAGAAATTTAAGCAAAACTTAAAAAATCTGTGGTTATTTTACGCTGTTTTATTGAGCACTTACTGTAAAGTAAAAAAGAATGAAATACCTAAAATTTGGAAATTTATTCCTAGTTTTAGGTGTTTTTTTTATTTTTACTCTTAAAATAAGGTTCTTGAAATTATCATTCTCATCAAATTTGTAAATTTCACAAAATGCCCAATTTTACTTGACTTTTTGCCCGTTTGCGTATAATATATTAGTAGAAAATTATGGATTAAAAAATCTATAAAAAGTTTGTGAATTTAATAAGAGTTAGTAAGAAATGGAGGATTCTATGGGAGAGGTTATAGTAATAACATCAGGAAAAGGTGGAGTAGGAAAAACAACTACAACAGCAAATCTTGGTTCTGCTCTTGCCCTAAAAGGAAAAAAAGTTGTATTAGTAGATACTGATATTGGCCTTAGAAACCTTGATGTTGTAATGGGACTAGAAAACAGAATAGTATACGATATAGTAGATGTTGTTGAAGAAAAATGTAAACTAAGACAAGCCCTTATAAAAGATAAAAGGTTTGAACAGTTATTCCTATTACCAGCTGCTCAAACTAGAGATAAAAGTGCTATAAATGAAGAACAAATGAAAGAACTAACTAGCAAACTAAAAGAGGAATTTGACTACATTATAATTGACTGTCCTGCTGGAATAGAGCAAGGCTTCAAAAATGCAATCGCAGGAGCAGACAGAGCTATAGTAGTAACAAATGCAGAAATATCTTCAATCAGAGATGCAGACAGAATTATAGGATTATTAGAAGCGTCTGAGATTAGAAATCCAGAGCTAATTGTAAATAGATTAAGACCAAACATGGTTAAAAAAGGAGAGATGATGGATGTTGACGATATTGTTGACTTACTATCAATCAATCTTTTAGGCGTTGTGCCAGACGATGAGTTTATAATTACTCAAACAAATAAAGGAGAACCTGCAGTAATAAACAAAAAAGCTCCATCAGGAAAAGCATATTTAGAAATTGCAAGAAGAATTCTTGGTGAAAATATTGATGTTACAATTCCGGGCAGAGATGAAGGATTTTTTACCAAAATAAAAGGCATATTCAGAAAAAAATAGTGGAGGGTACATAATGTTTGAGAACGTAATTAATTTCTTTAAAAAGATTGGAAAGAAAGACCAGATAGAAGCAAAATCTAAGGATACAGCAAAAGAAAGGTTACATTTAGTTTTAATGCAAGATAGAGCAAATGTTTCAGCTGATTTCTTAGACATGATGAGACAAGAAATAATAGAAGTTATAAAAAAATATATAGATGTTGATGAGAAAGATATAGATGTGCGTCTAACAAACAAGACAAATGAGGATGGAACAACAGGTGCACCAGCATTATATGCAAATATTCCAATCGCCGGAATAAGAGAAGAAATGAAAAAAGAAAAAAATATAGAAAAAGAAACAGAAGAAAAAAAGCAGAAAGAAAATGCTAAAAAGGAAGATAAAACAGAAGAAGATAAGAATTCAAAAAAGGCTGTAGAAGAAAAAGCTTCTGATGAGAATAATGAAAAAGTTGTAAAAGATGATTCTAAAGACGAAGAGTTAGACGAGAGCGCAGTTGATACATCTGATGACGATGAAAGCGTTGATGATGAGAGTGAAAAATCTGATGTAGAAAACGAAGATAATAAATCAGAAAATGATGATTCAGAAGATGACAATGAAGAGGTAGATGAAACAGATGACTCAAAAGATTCTGAAGAAGTAAAAGAAAAAGTATCAGCTAACAAATCTAATGAAGAATAAATGAGGAGATTCAATGGGAAAGAAAATATTAAAAAATATGGACTGGGGAATTCTCGTTTGTATAGTTATTTTATTAGCCATTGGTTTAGTAGCATTATTTTCAGCAACGCAAGGCACAGAATATGAAGAATTTAAGAAGCAGATAATGTGGCTTGCTATAAGTATTCCAATAATGATAATTTTAACATTTGTTGATTATAATACAATATCGAAAATTTCTCCAATATTGTATGTACTAATGATAATTTCGCTAATTGCCGTTATGTTCACAAAAAGTGTAAATGGCGCGACAAGCTGGTTTACAATAGGCTCGGTATCAATACAGCCAGCCGAATTTGCAAAAATAATAGCAATAATTTCATTATCAACTTATGTAGCAAAAATACAGGAAAAAAGCAAAGATCAAATAAGTAGACCCACTAGATTGTTATTAGCACTTGTTATAGTTGCAGTTCCTGTACTTTTAATAGTAAAACAACCAGATTATGGAACAGCAATAACATTTATAATAGCAACAATTTTTATATTATTTGTTGCAGGAATAAAGAAAAGGTATATCATTACAGGAATTCTATTAGTTGTTATTTTGCTACCTGTATTGTATATTTTTGTATTACCAGAGCATGCAAAAACAAGAATTGATGTGTTCTTAAATCCAAATTTAGATCCAAGAGGTGCTGGATACAATGTTATTCAATCTAAGCTTGCAATAGGTGCGGGAGAGTTCCTCGGAATGGGAATTTTAAAAGGAAACCAAACTCAATTAGGCTTCTTATATCCAAAGACTACAGACTTTATATTTGCTGTAATAGGAGAAGAAATGGGCTTTATTATAGCTGCAACAGTAATAATAACTTATGTTGTGCTTATAACAAGGTCAATATTTATAGCAAAAACTGCAAAAAATAATTTAGGATCATATATAGCAATAGGAATTGCAGGAATATTTTTATTCCACATGGCAGAAAATATAGGAATGACAATGGGATTATTACCAATAACAGGTGTTCCACTACCATTTGTAAGCTATGGTGGAAGTTCATTACTTACAAACTTAATGATGATAGGTCTTTTGTTAAATATTAGTGGTAGAAGACAGAAGGCAATATTTATAGACTAACGATTGAAAAATAATAAAAATATATAAAATTTAAACGAGGTAAATTTTGAAAATAGGAAATGTAAGACTAGAAAATAATATATTTTTAGCACCAATGGCAGGCATTACAGACCTGCCATTTAGGTTAATTTGCAAAGAAAATGATGCAGGGCTTGTATACACAGAGATGGTAAGTGCAAAAGCACTTTTATACAATGATGAAAAAACAAAATTGTTGCTAAAGACTTGTGATAAAGAAAAGCCGTTAGCTGTGCAGATATTTGGAAGTGATGTTGAGGCAATTGCATATGCTAGTAAATATGTTAGTGAATTTGCAGATATTGTAGATATTAACATGGGATGCCCAGCACCGAAAGTTGTAAAAAATGGTGATGGAAGTAGATTATTATTAAATTTAGAACTAGTAAAACAAATAATAGAAACAGCAGTTGCAAATTCTAAAGTGCCAGTTACAGTCAAAATGAGAACAGGCTGGGATGCAGATAATATTGTTGTTGTAGAAGCAGCAAAAATAGCGGAAAAAGCTGGTGCATCAGCAATAACAGTACACGGAAGAACAAGAAGCCAGTACTATTCTGGGGAAGCAGATTGGAACATAATAAAACAAGTAAAAGAAAGTGTTAGCATTCCGGTAATAGGAAATGGAGATGTTACGAGCCGAGAAATAGCAAAGCAAAGGTTAGAACAAAGTGGAGTAGATGCTATAATGATAGGAAGAGGAGCATTCGGAAATCCATGGATATTTAGAGAAACAGTGCAATATCTACAAAACGGCATTTGCATTCAAAAACCAACAAACGAAGAAAAATATGAGACAATACTAAAACACTTAGGACTAGAAATAGAAGAAAAAGGAGAAAACATAGCCGTAAAAGAAATGAGAAAACATATCTCTGCATACACGAAAAGTATGCCAGACTCAAGCAGTTTTAGAAGTAAAATAAACACCTTGGAAACAGCAGAAGAAGTACGAAAATGCTTAAAAGAATATTTCGCCAAATAGGGACGCCCATTTTTGGGCGAAATTAAATTTACAATTTAACTATAAGATTAAAAATTGTGGTTTAATTGTAAATATTAAATAGAATAGTGAATATTTATAATTCCTCTCAATATATTATTATTAAATATATTGGGAGTTTTATTGTATGAATGTTAAATTTATAAAGTCAAAAAAATTTTTAATTATTGTAGTAGGCATTGCTATTTTGTTGGTTATAATTTCAATTATTTTTTCTAAAAAAAGTTATGAAACTATAAATATTGGAAATAATAATCTTAACAAAACTTTAGAGGAAGTTGAAGATTATATTTTAAATATTAAAGAGTATACAGCTACAATAGAGGTTACTGTAAATAGCAATAAAAATAGTAACAAATACTTAATTAAACAAAATCACAAAGAAAAAAATGATGAGCAAGAAGTACTAGAGCCAGATACTATTAAGGGAGTAAAATTAACATACAAAGATTCATCATTAATAGTAGAGAATAGCAATTTAAATTTAGAAAAAATATATAATAATTATCCATATATCGAAAGCAATATACTTTGGTTAAACTCTTTTATTGAAGAATATCGAAATTCTGAACAAAGAAATATAACAGAAAAAAATGAAGAGATAGTAATGCAAATAAAAAGAAAAAATGATAAAAAAATAGCTACAGAGGAGCTAATTTTAGACAAAAAAACACTTAAACCAACAAAATTATCAATAATGGACAATAGCAAAAATGTAATAGTTTACATATTATACAATGAGATAGAAATAAAATAATTTATCTCAAAACTAGTATTTAAAATATATCAAAAAACAAATCTTAGTTACAGAAATAGTAGGAGTGAATAATATGATAGTAAAAAGAGGAGATATGTTTTATGCTGATTTAAGTCCTGTAGTTGGTTCAGAGCAACGGAGGAATTAGACCCGTTGTAATAATTCAAAATGATATGGGAAATAAACACAGCCCTACAGTTATAGCAGCTGCAATAACTTCTCAAATGGGGAAGAACAAGCTTCCGACTCATATAGAAATTGGACCAGAAAATTCACAATTAAAAACAGAATCAATAGTGCTAACAGAGCAAATACGAACAATAGATAAAAGCAGATTAAAAGAAAAAATAGGTCATATAGATGATGAAAATGTTATGAATAAGATTAATAGTGCGTTGGGAGTAAGTTTCGGCCTATAATGTTGCGAAATAATTACAATTTTAGCTACGTCAAATTTTATTCAAAACGCGGTTACATACAACACGTATGCGCCATTACCTTTTGAACTCATTTTTTATGCTAAAATTTAATTCTTTCACAACAAGAATAACGAACAGCGTGAAGATGCTATAATTGTAAAAAGCTAAAAGTATTTAAACTTTTAGCTTTTTTATTATTTTGATTTCGTTATATAAATCATCAATTCTTTTTTCACGAATTACCAAAGCGGCTCTATATTCTTTTAAAATTTGATGATAATTTTGAAAGTTTTCTCCAGTCTGAAATAGCATAACCATTCCTTCTTTGTAGTAATCTCTTTTCTTTTGTTTAGTAGCATTTTGCATTTTCATATTGTAAGAATCAATCAATTCTAGACGTTTAATAGATTCTTTTAAGTAGTCAATGTAATCAATAACACAACTTATTTCATATTTAGTATCTTCAATAACAATTTTAAAAAGGCATTTTAGAATTTTAGGACTAATTTTTCCACTTTGTGCATTCTCAGAAAGTTGGTCTAAAGCAACAACTTTGTGCATGTCATCAGGTTTTGCATCTTTTAACATTAATTTCAATGTCTCTGAAATGTTTACGTGAGTTTTATAGTGACGTTTTGTAACCAATGCATCATATTCATCTGCAACACGAATTATTCTTGCAACAAAAGGAATATCTTCTTTCTTTAAACCTTGAGGATAGCCTGTTCCATTTAATGCTTCATGGTGATATAAAGCTCCTTCTGCATATGGACGCAAACGCAAATCCTTCATACATATATTATAACCTAAAGTAGTATGTGTTTTCATAACTTCAAATTCTTCGTTGGTTAAAGGTCCATCTTTTGATAATATCTCGTATGGAATTTGTGATTTACCAATATCATGTAAATAACCACAAATAATTGCATGAACTGTAAATTGCTTATTCAATCTTAAATATTGACAGATTCTACCCGTTAAATTTCCAACATTTTCGGAATGACGCTTTGTCATAGGGTCTAATCTATCTAAGATAGAAAGTTCATATCTTATTTTTTTATCTAGATTATATATTTTTATGGAAGTTGAGTCATAAAAATCAAAAGTTTCTTGATACATAAAATTTCTCCTTCGTAATACTATAAAAATAATAACACTATAATAAAAAAAAGGCAACAAAATTTTTGCTTATTTGTGGGATGTTTCTCAAAATGAAAAATGTTCATAAGTAATATTATAAAAATGAACGACCATTCGAAAACGTGTAATGCTTTAAAATACACGCTTTCAGCAGAAATTTACATGCAAATGTGAAAAGTTTATTTATTTTGCTTGACAATTAATAAAACTTGTATTATCTTATGTATAAGTTGATTAGGTATTCGAGAGGGGGTGAACTTACAAGATGAGTTCAGAAGAAATATTTGAAAAAGTAAAATCAATAATAGTTGAGCAATTAGGTGTAACTGAAACATCAGTTACAATGGAAGCTTCTTTTATAGATGATTTAGGAGCTGATTCATTAGATATAGTAGAATTAATAATGGCACTAGAGGAAGAATTTGATACAGAAATCCCAGATGCTGATGCTGAAAAGATAGTAACAGTAAGTGACGTTGTTGATTATATAAAGGATCACGTAGCTTAAGATAAAATAAATTTGAAAGGTTTAAATACCTTTCTTTATTTTTTTGTTTACAAATGCAAAAAAATGAGGTAATATAGTACTTGATGAGGAGGTGAGAATATGGAACAGAATAGAGATTTGTCAGCTTTAGAACAGAACATAGGATATAAATTTAAAAATATTAATCTACTAAAAAATGCTTTAACACACACATCATATGCATATGAACATAAAATTGCTAGTAACGAAAAACTAGAATTTTTAGGAGATAGTATATTAGAATTTTTATCAAGCAAGTATATTTATAATAATTATCCTAATTTAAAAGAGGGAGAAATGACTAAAGTTAGGGCTACGGTTGTATGTGAGGACAGCCTTTACAAAATTGCAGAAAAGCATAATTTTAGTGATTTCTTGTACGTTGGAAAAAGTGAACAGATGCATCAAGGAAATAAAAAAGTAGCAATAATGGCTGATAGTGTAGAGGCTGTTATAGCTGCAATGTATTTTGATTCTGGATTAGAACAAGCTGAAAAGTTTATAATAGAAAACTTGAAAGAAGAGATAAAAATTGCAAGCAAAAATGTTGGAATAAAAGACCACAAGACCGTATTACAAGAAAAACTTCAAGTACACGGAACTGTTGATATTAAATACGAGATTATTAAAGAAACAGGGCCAGACCATGACAAAACTTTTACTGCAGAAGTAAAATTGAATGGCAAAGTGTTGGCAACAGGAGAAGGAAAAACAAAGAAACAGGCTGAAATGAATGCTGCAGATAAGGCACTAAAGAATTTATAAAAATATGAATTATGTGGACGGAGGTAAATAATATTGAAAAAAGAGTATATCATTCCAATATTTGTACCACATTGGGGATGTAAAAAATGTTGTACTTTTTGTAACCAAAGAACCATTAGCGGAGAGAAAAAGCAAGTAACAGCAGATGATGTTAGAAAGACTATTGATTACTATTTAAGTAATTTTAAGACTGACAAGAACTATGTCGAAGTTGCCTTTTTTGGAGGAAGCTTTACTGCAATAGAAGTTGAAAAACAAGAAGAACTATTGCAAGCAGTTCAGCCATATATAAAAAGCAAAAAAGTAAACAGTATTCGTCTATCAACAAGACCTGATGCAATAGATAAGCCAATTCTAAAAATGCTAAAGAAATACCACGTAAAGACTATAGAACTTGGTGTTCAATCTTCAAATAACTATATTTTGGCTAGATGCAAGAGAGGGCATAGCTTCGAAGACGTTATTAAAGCATCAAAATTAATTCGTTGGTATGGATTTAATCTCGGACATCAGATGATGGTTGGGCTTCCAGAAAGTAGCGAAAAAGATGATATTCAAACTGCGAAGGATTGCATAAAATTGAAGCCTAAAATGGTTAGAATTTATCCCGTGCTTGTAATAAAAGGAACAGAGCTTGAACAAGAATTTAATAAAGGGGAGTTTACTCCATTAACCGTTGGACAGGCTGTAGAAAGAAGCAAAGAAATACTTAAAATGTTTAATAAAAAACACATTCAAGTAATAAGAGTTGGTTTGCAAAATACAGATACAATTACAGATTCTGCTAATAAAGATAGCGAAGTTATTTCTGGACCATACCACCCAGCATTTGGTCAGCTTGTGGAAGATGCAATTTGGTATGACAAGATTGTTGATGACATAAAACACATAAATGCAAAAGTGATTAGAGTTGAGATAGAAGCAAACTCTAAGGATTTAAACAATATTATTGGACATAAAAAAGAAAATATAAATAAATTAAAAGATACATATGCTGTAATTACAATAGTAAAGTGTAACAACAAAATAAAACTAGGAAAATTCAAAATAAATGTTTTAGAAACTGCATGAAAGTATAAAATTGCCTATATTTGCCAATAATGCTAATATAGGTGATTTTTATGGTAGAGAAAAAAACAAGAAAACAAAAGAAGATTAGAAAAAATATAGAAAATATTTGTGAATTAAATAAAAGATGTGCAAAAAAAATGATAAAAGAGTATATATACATTGCTTTTGGGTGTTTAGCAATGGCTGTTGGAGTGTCGCAATTTTTACTACCAAATGAGCTATCGACAGGTGGATTTTCTGGAATTGCAATAATAGTCTATTATTTAACAAATTATCCCATGGGAACGACTATGCTAATATTGAACATACCATTGCTGTTAATTGCATATTTTAAAGTAGGAAAACAATTATTTGCACGTTCTATTTATGGAACGGTGTTATTTTCAGTATTTGTAGACCTTTTAGATAGAATCGAGCCATTAACACATGATAAATTTTTAGCATGTATCTATGGTGGAATATTTATGGGAGTTGGCACAGCTGTAATTTTGAAATTCAATTCTTCAACAGGTGGATCGGATCTGTTATCATATGTAATTAGAGCATACAAACCACAATACAGGAGTAGTAACTTGATATTATTCACAGATGTAATAATCATAACTGCAAACGTGATATTCTTCAAAACAATCGAAATCGGATTGTATTCTGCAATTGCAATATTTTTAATGGGAAAGATGATAGACTTGATTTTCGAGGGTATAAACTTTACCAAAGCTTTGCTAATAATTTCTCCACATTATCAAGAAATTGCCGAAACCATAGGAAAGACAATAGACAGAGGAAGTACAGCTTTATACTCAAAAGGAATGTACACAAATGAAAAACGTATGACCTTACTATGTGTAGGATCTAGAACGGAAGCCTATGCGATGCAAAACATCGCAAAAAAGATTGATAATGACGCATTCATAATAATATTAAATGCAAGAGAAGTACTCGGAAAAGGTTTTAAATAAAATACATGAAGTAAATTTGTAAAAACAGGTGGTATGCCAAAACATAACCAAATGGAGGTAAAAATGCAATTAATAAAAGTTAAAGTAGTAGAAGAATCAAAAGGAATTTTAGAATATTTTGATGATGATAAAAAAATATTTGAAACAGAGGCTTTTTTAGGTAGAAATGGTGTTACTACTAATAAAAAAGAAGGAGATTTAAAAACTCCAATAGGTTCGTTTAATTTAGGAATAGCATTTGGCATACACGATATTCAAAAAGAACTTCAAATACCATATATACAAATAAATGAAAATTTATATTGGGTGGATGATGTAAATTCTAGATATTACAATCTGTTAGTTGATGTACAAAAGGTATCAAAAGACTGGGGAAGTGCAGAACATTTAAGTGATTATCCGAAACAATATGAATATGCAATAGAAATAAAAACAAATCAAGAGAATGTACCGGGCAATGGAAGTGCAATCTTCTTGCATTGTAGTGTGAAGAAGTCAACAGCTGGATGTGTTGCAATTGAAAGAGAAAAAATGCTAGAAATATTAAAAAATCTAAAAGAAAATACTTTAATTAGCATAGAGTAAATGGAAAAAAGGAGAGAAAATGGAACAAACATATGTAATAGAAAATTGTAAATCTTTTAATGCCAGAGATATTTTTGAGTGTGGACAATGTTTCAGGTGGAATGTGCAAGAAGAAGGAAGTTACACAGGAATATTTGGAAAGAATGTATTAAATGTAAAGCAAGAACCTACGGGAAAAGTAATGATAACCGGAATTTGTGATGGAGATATTAAGGAAGTTTGCAGAAAATATTTCGATTTAGATAGAGATTACGAAGCAATAAAAGAGAAACTTGCAAACATAGACGAATACATGAAAGAAAGTATTAAATATGGAGAAGGAATCCGTATATTAAACCAAGATTTATGGGAAATGATAATTTCTTTCATAGTATCTGCAAACAACAATATTCCAAGAATAAAAGGAATAATAGATAGAATGTCAAAAAAGTATGGAACCTGCATAGTGTTTAGAGGACAAGAGTATTACACATTTCCAACACCAGAAGCGTTAGCAACGGCAAGTATGGAAGACTTAAGAGCATTGGGCTTAGGCTTTAGAGACAAATATATATTCGAAACTACTAGAAAAATTGTGAATGGAGAGGTTGACTTAGAAAAGTTAAAACAAGAGAAAAGTACAAAGAATATTAGAAACGAACTTCTAACTCTATCAGGCGTTGGACCAAAAGTAGCAGACTGCATACTATTATTTTCGACACTAAAAAGATTTGATGTATTCCCAATAGATGTTTGGGTACGTAGAGTAATGAATGATTTGTACATACATAATCCAGTAGAGGCAAAAGTAAACAAAAAAGAAATAGAACAGCTCGCAAAAGAAAAATTTGGAGATTTAGAAGGCATTGCACAGCAGTATTTATTCTATTGGAAGAGAGAAAATTCATAAATATATGCATAGAAATAAACTGACTATCTGCATATAAAGTAAAAGAATATATGCAGATACTACCGATTATCTGCATATAAAATAATAAAATATATGCAGATACTATTGATTATCTGCATATAAAATGATAAAATATATGCAGATACCTTTTTGGAGGAGTTTATGAGAAGATTTGATTATTCTTTTTTAGATAATGGATTATTACCGGCTAACTTAACGAATTTAACTGCATTAATCTATTCATTTAAAACATCTGCAAATATTAGGAAAGAAGAATTTAATAAAATATATACAGAATTGGAAAAAGTCGCTAAGGTTCAATCTGTAAAGAGTTCTAATGCAATAGAGGGAATTATTACAAGTGATGAACGTATAAATGAAATTGTGAATAAAAGCAGTAAACCATTAAATCATAATGAAGCTGAGATAGCAGGATATAGAGATGCGTTAAATAAAATCCATTTAGAATACAAAGAAATGGACTTTACAGAAGAAACAATTTTAAACTTGCATGAAATACTTATGGCATATACAGCATACGAATATGCTGGAAAATATAAAAAAAATAATAATTACATTATAGAAGAAGATTCGGAAGGAAATAGAAAAATAAGATTTACTCCGACATCTGCAAAAGAAACACCGGATGCAATGCAGCAACTTGTTCTTGCCTATATGGAGGCAAGAAATAATTCGAACATAAATCAATTGTTATTAATACCTTGTGTAATTCTAGACTTTTTATGCATACATCCTTTTAGCGACGGAAATGGGCGTATGTCACGCCTACTATCATTATTGTTGTTATATAAAAATGGATTTGATGTTGGAAAATATATTTCTTTTGAAGAACAAATAAATAATATGAAGTCATATTATTATGATTCACTTGAAAAATCATCTAAAGGATGGAAAGAAAATCAAAATGAATATGTACCATTTATACAAAACTTTTTATCAACCTTATACATGTGTTATAAAGAATTGGATAAAAGATTTAATGTTGTAAATAGCAATAAAATAACAAAAACATCGAGAATAGAGGAAACTGTGTTAAATAGTGTTGTACCTATTTCAAAATCGGAAATATGCGGTATACTTCCAGACGTAAGCCCTACGACGGTAGAAGCTGTTTTAGGAAAAATGGTAAGGGAAAACAAAATTACAAGAATAGGAATTGCAAGAAATAGTAAATATATAAAAAAATCAGAAAGTCTTGAATAATATATATTATAAATATGTTAATGATAATACTTGATTATCATGAGGAGAATACCCTTGCTAAAGTAGGGACTTAAAAAAGCAGATATGGCAATCTATTAAAAAGGTTGTCATATTTTATTAGAAGAGCTATTTAAAAAATATGTTAAAACACAACAGTAATTTCAAGACACTACAAAAAGTAGTGTTTTTATTTTACAAAAATCTAGCTTAATTACAATAATTATGATAAAATACACCAAAAGGATGAGGTAGAATGAGTTTACAAATTATATATGGTAGAAGTGGTTGCGGAAAGACGCAATATATTTTTAATGAGATAAGTAAAAACATAGATAATGGCAGAAAAAAATATATTATAACGCCAGAGCAGTTTTCTTTTTCGGCTGAGAAAGAACTTTTAAGGTCTTTAGAGGATGAAGAACAAAATTCGGCAGTTATTAATGCTGAGGTTCTTACTTTTGCGAGAATGGCACACAGAGTTTCTAGTGAAGTTGGTGGTAGTAATAAAACTGTACTTTCAAATTGCGGAAAATCTATGTTAATTTATAGCATTCTTTCAAATAAAAAGAATAATCTTAAATTTTTAGGAAAATCAGATAGCAATATAGATATGGTTATGACCCAGATTACAGAGCTTAAGAAGCATGGTGTAACATTAGAAAATCTTAAGACTTTGATGGAACAGGTCGGAGAGAATGACTTGTATTTGGAAAACAAGTTGCAGGATATTTATACTGTTTATAGCAAGTTTCAAGAGAAGATTGTAAATAATTATGTTGATGAAAATGATGCTTTGACAATATTGGAAGGTCAGCTTGATGCTACTGATATGTTTAAGAATACAGAGATTTATATAGATGAATTTGTAGGATTTACGAAGCAAGAATATGCTATAATTGCTAAGCTTTTGAAGCAGGCAAGCAAGGTTACAATTACAGTTACGAGTAATTCTATGGAAAAAACTGATGAAGCAAGTAATGATATTTTTTTCAGCAATAAAGAGACCATTGAAAAAATATTAAGAATTGCGAAAGAAACAAAGACAGCTGTGGAAGAGCCGGTATTTTTAGAGAAGATTTATAGATTTAAATCTAAAGAGTTAAATCATATTGAAAGAAATTTATATAATTTTCCATATAAAAAATATGATGGAAGTGTAGAAAATTTAAGCTTGTTTTTGGCAAATAACCAGTATTCAGAAATTGAAGAAGTTGCAAGAAGAATTTTAGAGCTTGTAAGAAGTAAAAAGTTTAGATACAGAGACATTTCTGTAATCACAAAAAACATAGATGTTTATTCGAATTTGTGCAAGGCTATTTTTAAGGAATACGATATTCCAGTTTTCATAGACGAAAAGAGAGATTTGAGCCAGAATATTCTTGTAAAATATCTTATTTCAATATTAGATATATTTGCAAGAAATTGGTCATATGATAGTGTATTTAATTATATTAAATGTGGATTTCTAAATATTACACCTAGTGATATTTACCTTCTTGAAAATTATGCTTTAAAATGGGAGATAAAAGGCAGTAAGTGGTACAAGGCTGACTGGAATTTCCATGATGAGGACAGTACTGGTAAGGCAACAATCGACCATATAAATGAGCTTAGAAGAAAAATTGTAACACCATTAGTAGAGCTAAAGAATAATTTATCTGGAAACAAGACTGCAAAACAGATTTCAGAAAATTTATATAATTTTTTAATCAAGAATAATATAGATAAAGTTCTAGAGAGCAAAATAAAAGAATTAAATGATATGCAAAAGGTTGATATTGCAGCAGAATATGAGACTAGCTGGAAGATTGTAATGCAGGTATTAGACGAGATTGTACTTGTATTTGGAGATGAGAACATCACTTTTGAAAGCTATATGCAGATATTAAAAACTGGTCTTGGAGAAAGCAAACTTGGAACTATTCCAATGGCACAAGACGAAGTTACTGTTGGAGACGTAGACAGGTCTAGAAGCCATAAGATTAAGGCTGTGTTTATAATTGGACTAAATGATGGAATGTTTCCTTCAATCAATAAGGCCGAAGGATTTTTAAATGATGATGATAGAGAAAAGATTAAGCAAAACGGAGTAGAGCTTGCAAAAGGTACAATAGACAGAATTTACGAGGATAATTTCAACATTTACAAGGCTTTTACAACAGCAGAAGAAAGAATATTTTTGTCATATTCATCATCAGACATGGAAGGAAAATCTTTAAGACCATCAGTTTTAGTTTCTAGAATAAAAAAAATATTCGAAGGATTAAAAGAAACGAGTGATGTAATATACAGAAAATCTGAAATTTCTACAAAGGAAAATACTTTTAAGGAATTATTAATAAACTTACGTGAGTTTAGAGATGGTAATGAAATTGATACAAAATGGTTTGATGTTTACAATTTATATAATGAAAGTGAAGAATGGCACGAAAAGCTTGCATATGCTGTAAAAGCTTTGAATTACACGAATACAGCAGAGAAAATTAAAAAAGAAAATGTAGAAAAAATGTATGGAAGTACATTAAAAACTAGTGTATCAAAATTGGAGCAATACAGCGGTTGCCCATTTTCGTATTATTTAAAATATGGATTAAAACTGAATGATAAAGAAACATTTAATGTTGAAGCAGTTGATACAGGCTCATTCATGCATGATGTAATTGATAACTTTTTCGGAATAATAGAAGAAAGAAATATTAATTTAAAAGAAATTACAGACGAAGAACTAGAGAAAATTGTAGCAGAAATAGTAAGCGAAAAGCTAAAATTAGACAGAAATTACATATTTACAACAACATCAAAATATAAAGTGTTAAGCAATAGGTTACAAAAAGTTGTTACTATGTCTGTAAAATATATTGTGCAGAGTCTAAAACAAAGCGAGTTTGAAGTATTCGGGCATGAATTAGAATTCGGCGGGGACGGTCAGTATAAACCAATTACTGTTATAACCGAAGATGGAAAAAAGGTAGAGATTACAGGAAAAATAGACAGAGTAGATATAATGAAAAATCCAGATGGAACATATGTAAGAATAATAGACTACAAATCTTCTGTAAAAAATATCGATTTAAATCAAGTGTTTTATGGACTTCAGTTACAGCTTTTAACATATTTAAACGAGACTTGCAAGGTAGAAGATTTTATACCTGCTGGGGTATTATATTTTAATTTAATAAATCCTACAATCGGAACAGACAAAAACTTGACTGATGAAGAAGTAGAAGAGAAAATTAGGCAAGAGTTCAAGATGAAAGGCTTAATTTTAGCTGATGTGAATATAATTAAAAAAATGGACACAAATATAGAAAATGAGCCAAAAGGTATAAGCAAAATAATTCCGGCGACAATAAAAAAAGACGGAGAGATAAGTGATAGAGGCACGAGTGCTGTAACAAAAGAGCAATTTGTTTATTTGCAAAAATACATGGAAAAAATAATAAAACAAATATCAGAAGAAATTTTGCAAGGCAATATAGAAGTAAAACCATATTATAATGCAAGTACCAAAAAAACACCATGTGAGTATTGTAAATACAAGTCTATATGCAGGTTTGATGAAAATACGAAAAACAATGAATATAAATATATTTCAAAATTGAATAAAGATGCGGTTTTAGAAATGATTAAAAATAAGGCGGATGAAGGATAATGGAGGTAATATGGATTTATCTAATGAGAATATGGTTCATGTAAAAAAAGATGGAATTGAATATTTGCAATTTAAAAGATTGTTAGAATTCAAAAATTTAGTACATGCATATACGCTAAGTGTGGACGGAATTGATTTTAATGGTAAGGCCGAAAAGAGTATCACAGAGCACAGTTACGATATGCTTTGTGATGCACTAGAAATAAATAGAGAAAATGTAGTAAAACCGCACCAAACACACACAGATTGTATAAAAAATGTGGATAACAATTATCAAAAAACATCAAAAGAGTATTTAGAAAATGTGGACGGTTTGCTTACATGTAAGCCAGATACAGACTTAGTATTATCATTTGCAGATTGTACTCCAATTTTATTATATGACCCAGTAAAAAATGTAATTGGAAATATTCATTCTGGGTGGCGTGGAACAGCTCAGAAAATAGGTCAGAAAGCCGTGCAAAAAATGATAAGTGACTATGGCTCTAAACCAGAAGATATTATTGCATGTATCGGTCCGTGCATTGGAAAATGTCATTTTGAGGTAGATGAAGACGTAAAAAATATTTTTGAACAAGCATTCAGTTATCTAAATAGAAATTGTGATATAATAGAAAAACGAGAAAATAAATATCATATAGATACAACTTTAATAAATAGATTAATGTTAGAAGAATGTGGATTACAATCTACAAACATAATAGAAAGTAAAATTTGTACAGTATGTAATTCTAATGTAATACATTCATATAGAGCACAGAAAGATAGGGCTGGCAGGAATATTGCTGTTTTAGGAATGACATTTGAAAAATAATCATAATTTTGGCTACGTCAAATCTCATTTCAAACGCGGTTACATACACAAAGTATGCGCCCTTGCCTTTGAAATTCATTTTACTTGCCAAAATTTAATTCTTTTCCAAATAAATAAAAAGGAGAAAAATTTATGATACCTAGTAAATTAAAAAAAGGTGATACTATAGGAGTAATTGCTCCATCAAACTATATAGAAAAAGACGATTTAGAGTATATAAATGCTTCCATTGCATTAATGGAGGCTTCGGGATTTAAAGTAAAATTCGGCAAATACGTATTTGAAGATACTCTCGGCTATGGAACATCACCAGAAAAAAGAGCTGCAGACATTAACTGGGCTTTTAAAGACGATGAGGTAAAGGCCATAATGTGTGTAAAAGGTGGTGAAGATTCCAACACAACTCTAGATTATATAGATTATGAAATGATAAATAAACACCCAAAGATAATTTGTGGGTTTAGTGATAATACTAGCATTCTAAATGCGATACACGAAAAGACTGGGCTTGTAACATATCATGGGCCAACGTTTAAGTCGTTAACATCGTGGGAAACAGGCTATGCATATAAGCAATTCATAAAAACTTTTGCAGAGAATACAGAAAGTTTAATAATGGGAGAACCAGAAGACGAATATACAACTATACAAGCAGGACAGGCTACAGGAGAACTTGTTGGAGGAAATTTATCACTATTTACAAAATTAGTTTGTGGAAAATATGCCGTAAATTTACAGGGTAAAATTTTGTTCTTAGAGGAGCTTGGGTTTGAAGCTGCACCAGAAATGGTAAATAGCAATATATATTATTTAAAACAAAATGGTGTATTTGATAAAATAGCAGGACTATGGATTGGAAATTATGAGCATCCATCTAAAATAAGTCTTGAAAAAATAATAATGAATGCTATTGGAGATGAATATAAATTTCCAATAATAAAATCGGATAACTTTGGTCATATTGACAAAAAAATAATAATACCAATTGGAACAAAAGCAGAAATTAATACAAATGAGAAAATAAAAATTAAGTTAGTAGAAAAATGTGTTGATAAAGGAAAATAAAATTGGTGATAAATTATGTACGATAATTGGGAAGATTTGGAGCAATCGATTAAAGACTGTAAAAAGTGCAAATTATGCACAAACAGAACAAATATTGTCTTTGGTGTAGGCAACAAAAATGCTAATGTAATGTTTATAGGAGAAGGTCCTGGTGCAGACGAGGACAGGCTTGGAGAGCCATTTGTTGGTAAAGCGGGTAAGCTTATGGATAAGGCTTTTCAAGCATTAGAAATACATAGAGACAAGGTGTATATAGCAAACATTGTAAAATGTAGACCACCTCAAAATAGGACACCTGAGGCTGATGAGGCACAGGCCTGCCTTAATTATTTAAGAAATCAAGTAATATTGGTAAAACCTAAAATAATAGTATTACTAGGAAGTACAGCATTAAAAAACATACTCGGAGAAGAGTATGGAATAACAGCTTCAAGAGGAAAATGGGTAGAAAAGAAAGAAATACTTTACATGCCAACTTGGCATCCGGCTGCATTACTTCGTGATGAAAATAAAAAAATAGACTTCTGGAAAGACTTGAAGTTAGTAAAACAGAAGGCTGATGAGATGAAAATTGAAATTTAAAATGAAAGGTATAATCATGAAAAAAATTGAAGAGATAAGAAGTTATTGTTTGAATTGTAAAAATAGCCAGTGTAGAATAAAAGGTTGCCCACTAGGTAATTGCATTCCGGAATTTATACATGAGGTCGATAGTAAAAAAGCATATGAAATATTGTGTAATACTACTGTACTTCCAGCAATATGTGGAAGAATATGCCCTCACGAAAAGCAATGTGAGGGGAGCTGTATTCGTGGAATAAAGGGAGAGCCTGTTTCAATAGGCGCGATGGAAGCTTATATTGGAGATTTAAGTATTGAAAATAATTACGAATTATCAATAGAAATGGACGAAAGAGCAAAAGATAAAAGAGTTGCTGTAATAGGAAGTGGACCAGCAGGGCTTACATGTGCAGCTTTTTTAGCAAGAAAAGGCGTAAAAGTTACAATATACGAAAAGCATGATAAGCTTGGAGGCTTGCTAACACACGGGATACCAGAGTTTAGATTGCCTAGAGAAGTGGTAGAAAAAACAATAGAAAAAATATTGGATTTAGGAGTAGAAGCAAAGCTAAATCAAGAGTTGGAAAGAGATTTTGAAATTGAAGATTTAGCAAAAAAATATGATGCAGTATTTGTTGCTATTGGAGCTAACATTCCAGCCAAGATGAATGTAGAAGGTGAAGGTTTAGAGGGTGTTTATGGTGGAAATTATTTATTAGAATATAATAAACATCCAAACTATACTGGAAAAAAAGTTGCTATAATCGGTGGTGGTAATGTTGCAATGGATTCTGCTAGAACAATAAAAAAACTTGGGGCAAGTGAAGTTTATGTAATTTATAGAAGGGCTGAAGAGCAAATGCCTGCAGAGAAAAAAGAAATTGCGGATGCAAAAAAAGAAGGAATAGAGTTTTTATTTCAGACTAATATAGTTAAAATATTGGGAAAAGAAAAAGTAGAAAAGTTAGAATGTATAAAAACAGAATTGGTAAAAAAAGAAGGAGAAAATAGACTATCACCAGTAAATATAGAAGGAAGCAATTTTATTTTAGACATGGATTATGTTGTAATGGCAACAGGCTCTAAACCAGAGAATAATATCATAGAAAAATTTGAAAAAAATGAATATGGTTATATAAAAATAGATGAAAATATGCAAACTTCAATTAATAAAGTGTTTGCTGGTGGAGACATAGTAGGACAGAAAGCAACAGTTGCATGGGCTTCAAGAAGTGGAAGAGATGCTGCAGAAAAAATTTTAAAAATAGCTTGTAATATTATGTAAAATAGTGTAAAATATATTATTGTACGTGCACATTTTATGTGCTATTTGAAAAATTACCTTATATAACAAAGAAAGGGAAACAACAATGAACAATGAAAAGAAGTACAGAGAAATTGCTAAGTTCTGCATGAAGCAAAAAGCTGATGAGAACATTGCCAAGGAATACGAAGAGTATGGCATGAAAGATGCAATGAGAGCATCCAGAATTTGCAATCGGTTGCGGTGGATTTTAGATCCGTACTCGAAAAGCCTTGTCAGAATGACATTTGATGTGCGTGAAGACGAGGGTTCGAACAAGGAAGCAAAAGAGACTGTTCTGAAATACATCAACGAGGACTATAAAGCTCGTCTGGCTTTCATCGGCGACTACAACTATGCAATGGACTCTTACGGAGTGGTTCTTACATTCCAGAAGGATAATGAAGAAATCAATCCTGATAATAGCATGGTTTTTGTCGTTCCGTATGGAAAACTGCTGCAGTTCTGCGAGACTCTGAACCAGTGGTTCACTAAGTAACCCTTTTAAGGGTAATAAAAACCGAAGTAAATCAATGCTGTAAATATAGCGTAAATTTGCTTCGGTATTTTTTATATTAATTAAGAGGAATAAGCATAATTTTGTCCGAATATTAACGAACTGATTCTTTTTTCCAAATTAATTTTTTTATGTAATTTATAATTTTAGTAAATTTATTTTCCTTTTTAGGAATCAAATAAGTATTATCATCATCTAAATAATCAGACAATGAATCATATCTGCTATCTAATTTTTCCATCATTTGAATATAGTAGTTATTAAAGAAAAAATAGTTAGTTGTAGTTCCAATTATGTCTTGAAAACTGTACAATTTTTTTCTAAATCTATCTACATCATCAGAAGTAATAAGTGTTTTTAAAGAATTTGTAAAATACGAATTTATAATTAACTCTTGTGTAGAAAAATAGGCACTTTTCAATTGCTTCTTTAATTCATCAGATTTCTTATATAATGAATCTACTTTGGCAGTAGATAATTCGGTTTTTTGGATTTTATTAGATATTTTGATTATTTTTTCTTCTGTTTCTAGAATTTTATCAAAATAATTTGAAATCTGATTATACACATTTTCACCACATAATGCAGTAAATTTATTTTTAAAATGGTCATTACTATTAAAAGTACTTTCAAACAAGACTTCTTCACCAGTAACATAAGCCATTTGATAAATTAAGTTGCATAATAATGGGTAACAATTTGGACTGACTGTTGAAAATGTTATGTCATAATATGTTGCTGTCTCGAAGGTGTTTTCTAAAATATTAGAAGCAAGTAGCTGAACTGCAGCTTCATTTAAAGCCATTCCTGTTGGCTTAGACCCTTTAAAAGTACAAAGTCCAAGTCTTGTTAAATCGCCTTTTTCGTTTTTCTGCTCTTGAAAATTATGAATTAATTCATGAACAGCGAATTTTTCCAAATCAGCAAGTCCCATACCGTCTCTAAAATATATGGCAGAATTCTTGTAAAAATAGCTAGCCTCAGACATTCCTTCAGGCATATCTGCTATGTACATAGGCAGTTTAGAGAATCTTTCATAAAGAGTATCAAAATCAAAGCCAAGATTAGAAAATGCAGCAACAATTTTCTTGCTTACATTCTTGGCAATAACATTAACTGTAGTTATATCAAGAGGTTCAATAACCGTAATTCCGTCTTTCTTTAAATCTGATTCAATACTCATTAAAAGGCATTTCCTTTCTAGGTTTGCTAAAATGTACATATGAAAGGCTTAACATTTTTTTAGTTAAATTATCATTTGTACAGATATATATACATTATACTACATAAAAGTCTATAATGTGTAACAAATAAGTTAAAAAAATATTTCAAAAATATTACAAAACCAAAATGTACGCCCCAAAAGGGGCGTCCCTATTGGGCGAAACTTTTTGAGCGATTTCTAAAATTTATTTTACAACAACATTGTAAATTCTATTTTTTACATATATTTCTTTTACTATTGTTTTTCCGTCTAATTTGTCTTTTATTGCTTCATGTACAGCAGTTTTTATAGTTTCCTCGTCTGAATTTACTGCTATATCAATGTTTGCTCTTAATTTTCCGTTTACTTGAATTGGTAAGTTTATTACATCTTCTTTAGTCTTTTCTTCATCAAATGTAGGCCATGGTGTCTCGGCTAAAGTTTGTGTAAATCCAAGTTTTTCGTTTAATTCCTCTGTAATATGAGGAGCAAATGGATTTAATAATTGTAAAAATGTTCTAAACTCTGCTTTATTTATTTTCTTTGCTTTGTAGAATTCATTTACCATTGTCATAAATGTTGATACAGAAGTGTTAAATTTCATTTCTTCAATATCACTAGAAACTTTCTTTATTGCTTGATGCATCATTTTTTCAAATTGTTTTGAATATTCGTTTGTTCCGTCATCAACTAAAATTTCTTGCATGTTCCAAACTCTGTCTAAGAACTTGCTACATCCACGAATGCTATCAACAGACCATGGAGCAGTTTGGTCGAATGGACCCATGAACATTTCGTATACACGTAATGTATCTGCACCATATTCATTTACAACATCATCAGGGTTTACAACATTTCCCTTAGATTTGCTCATTTTTTCTCCGTTAGATCCTAAAATCATTCCATGAGAAGTACGTTTTGCATATGGCTCTTTTGTTGGAACAACTCCAATATCATATAAGAACTTGTGCCAGAATCTTGAATACAACAAGTGTAGGGTAGTGTGCTCCATTCCACCGTTATACCAATCAACTGGAGACCAGTACTCTAATGCTTCTTTAGAAGCCAAAGCCTTGTCATTGTGTGGGTCCATATATCTTAGGTAATACCAAGATGAACCAGCCCATTGTGGCATTGTATCTGTTTCTCTTGTTGCAGGACCACCACAGTGTGGACAAGTTGTATGTGTCCATTCTGTATGTTTAGCAAGTGGAGATTCTCCATTTTCACCAGGCTCATAATCTTTTACATCTGGTAAAACAAGTGGCAATTGGTCTTCTGGAACTGGAACCCAACCACATTTATCACAGTGAACCATTGGAATTGGTTCGCCCCAATAACGTTGACGAGAGAATACCCAATCACGTAATTTGTAGTTAACTTTCTTTGTTCCGATTCCTTTTTCTTCAATCCATGAAATCATCTTAGCAATTGCATCTTGCTTATTCATTCCATTTAAGAAATCAGAATTAATATGAACTCCGTCACCAGAATAAGCTTCTTTAGAAACATCTCCGCCTTCGATTACTGGAACAATGTCCAATCCAAATTTTGTAGCAAAAGCATAGTCTCTTTCATCATGTGCTGGAACAGCCATAATTGCACCAGTACCATAAGTAATTAAAACATAATCTGAAACCCAAATTGGAATTTCCTTTCCTGTTGCAGGGTTTATAGCTTTAATTCCTTTAATTTCAACACCTGTTTTATCTTTATTTAATTCAGAACGTTCAAAATCAGATTTTAAACTTGCAGCTGTTTGATAAGCCTTGATCTCATCTAAGTTTGTGATTTTATCTTTTAACTTTTCAATAATATGGTGTTCTGGAGCAACAACCATGTAAGTAGCACCAAATAAAGTATCTGGTCTAGTTGTGTAAACTCTTAATTTTTCATCAGAATCAGCTATGCTAAAATCAAGCTCTGCACCTTCGCTTCTTCCAATCCAGTTTCTTTGTTGAATTTTAATCTTCTCAAGAAAATCAACATCGTCTAAATCATCAATCAATCTTTGGGCATAATCTGTAATTTTTAGCATCCATTGGCTCTTTTCCTTTTGAACAACGGGGCTACCGCATCTCTCACAAACGCCATTTACAACTTCTTCGTTAGAAAGACCAACCTTACAGCCAGTACAGAAATTGATTGGCATAGTAGCCTTATATGCTAAACCATGTTTATATAATTGAATAAAAATCCATTGAGTCCATTTGTAATACTCTGGATCTGTTGTATTTATAACCCTTGACCAATCAAAAGAAAAACCAATTGATTTCAATTGTCTTGTGAAGTTTGCTATATTTTGTTCTGTAACAATCTTTGGGTGAATATGGTTCTTAATTGCAAAATTTTCGGCAGGCAATCCGAAAGCATCAAATCCTATTGGAAATAATACATTGTAGCCTTGCATTCTTCTTTTTCTTGCAACAATATCCATTGCAGTATAAGATCTTGGATGACCAACATGCAATCCTTGTCCAGATGGATATGGAAATTCGATTAAACCATACCATTTTTTCTTAGAAGAATTATTTTCTGCATAAAAAGTTCCTTCTTTTTCCCATTTATTTTGCCATTTTTTCTCTATTTCTTTATAATTATATGACATGAAAAATCTTCCTTTCTCTGTAAATATGCAAGTATTATATCATAGAATAGGGTAAAAAGAAACTGAAAAATACAATTATTTTAGAAGATTGTAGATTTTTTCCCTATTATTGTAATGGAATAAGAATTTTTTTACGATAATAAAATTTACTGTAAAATAAAAAATAATTCATCAAATTAATAAAACTGCAAAACTATACAATCATTTATTAAAATATGAATTATTTAGGCATTTTTTTGTTTAACTTTAGGATAAGGAATATATTCATCAGTTCTATATAATAGATAATCTACACTTGTTTCATAAAAATCTGCAAGTTTTGATAGTAACTCTAAAGGTATACTTCTTTTCTCGAGCTCGTAGTAAGAATAAGCAACTTGAGAAATATTAAGAAGGCTACTAAGTTGTTTTTGAGTTAAATCATGGTCTTCTCTTAAAATTTTTATACGTGTTTCCATATTATAAACTCCTTTTATAAAAAATTGGAAAAATTTACTATAAAAAAATTATATGATAAAACAAAACGTTATATTGATTTTTAAAACAAAATGTTATAAAATTAATATAAATGTTATGAAAAGAAGAAAAAGTGAAGGAGATACATATGAAGAAATTAAATAATAATAAAAAAGACGGAATAACATTAATATCACTGGTAGTAACTATAGTAGTTTTATTAATACTAGCAGGAGTGAGTATTAATGCTGTTGTTGGAGATGATGGAGTAATAAAGAGTGCACAGGAATCGGCGAAGTTAACAGAAGAAAGCGAAGCAAAAGAAATAATGAATAAAGTAGTTCTAGAATATTATTTGGCAAGAAACGGAGAAACATTAGAAGAATTTTTAAAAACAAAGGTACCAAATAGAATAGATAATGTAACTAGAAATGAAGATGGAACATTAACAATATCGAAAAATGGATATACAATAACGGTAGATAATAAACCTGGTACATCAGATGGTAATAATACTGGTGGAAATTCAGGAGAAAACACAAATGGAAGTGAAACACAAACTCCAGAAAGTGAAATAAATGGAATAAAAGTGGTTGAAAATAGTAATGGTAGTGGAACAGCTTTAGGAAAGGAAAGTACATATTTAGGAAATACACTTTATATAACATTTAATCATTCAATAAAAGGAGGAATTACAACGGTAGAACCAGGGGTACCATATGCAGTAACGAAAAATGGAACATATCATTTTTTTGTAATAGGAACTGTAAATGAGAAGGAATATATAAAAAGAGTAAGTGTAACGGTAGATCAGTTTAAAGATGGAGTTAATTTAAATGATGTACAAATAGGAGATTATGTAAATTATACATATGATACATCGGCAAGCTATTCATTATCCTCATCATATAGTGGCGCAAGCAATCAAACAATAGAACAAACCACTGGGTTAACTTGGCAAGTGTTAAATATAGATAAAGAAAACAATAAAATAGATATAATAAGCACAAATCCAACAAGTAAAAAAATAGCATTTTATGGAACATTAGGATATAATAATGGACCATATATAATGAATTCTATATGTGAGGCACAATATAGTAATAAAAAATTAAATGTAAAAGCAAGAAATATAAGTTTATTAGATATGGAGAAACATTTAACAACAATAGGAATAAGTGCAAGAAATAAGAGTTCAAGTGGAGCATTAAAGTATGGGGTAACAAGAACTTCAGATTATTACAACTGGTATCCAGCATTATATGAAGGACAAATAGGAGCAGGAATAAATGTAAGTACAATAACACAACCAGATATAACAAAAGGAAATGACCCATATAATGAGAGTATTGAGGATACAGAACCAATGACGGATAAAACAAATAAGAAAACAAGCGTATTGACAGTAACCCAAACAAGTTACTATATATCAATAAACAATGATAATTACGGAGCAGCAGCAAATGTATTAAATAATTCAACATCATATTGGATTTCGGCACGTTGTGTTGGTTCGGATAGTTATGTTTCTCATTTTGGCCTTCGATTTGCTGGTACTTCAAATGGTGACAATCATTTGTATGGCACGAACGGTAACTCTACAGCGGACAATAGTTATACTCTTCGACCACTAGTTTCATTATCATCTGCTCTATTTACAGGAGGAAAAGACTCAAATGGAGCATGGAATCTAGTTACTGTATCGCATTAAGTAAAAAATATGACCTTGTCAAGATTAGTGCTTTTGGAGAACTAACTGACGAAAAACCATAATATAATACTCCATCAAACAAGGCTGAAAATTGTGGAAAAGGCAGAAGGAGTTCTAAGCTTTGGTTAAACTACACATGCGGGCAAAAATGAAAAAATAGTTTGGTTACAGCATTAAATTATTTTAAATAATTATTTAAACACAAAAATATGCTTATTCCCGACCACTTTTAATACACTAGTATTAAAAGTGGTCGGGAAGCTTGCGTTTTTGAAAAGTATAATACAACATAATAATATTGTATGAAAAAATATATAAAAGAGAAAATTAGGAAAAATATATATGCAAAAGGTAAAACATATAAAAAAATCTCGTTAAGTCTTGTACTTAATGATAATACTCATAGTTTAACTATATATATACCTAGCCAATTATAGGTATTTTTATTTGTATGATTTCACATTAGAATTAAAAATTACTTTTATATAACAATTACTTTTTTATCTTGATTTTTATATTTTTTTTGCTATAATTATTTCAGTTAATTTATCATTAAGTAGAATAATTAATGATTATAGGATAACATAGGAGGAAAAAAAAGTATGAGAACAAAAGAAATGAGAGGAATTACTTTAATTGCTTTAGTAATAACAATTGTAATAATAATGATATTATCGGGTGTAACGATTAATCTGGTAGTTGGAAATAACAATTTGTTTGATAAGGCAAAGAGTACACAAAAAATACAAACAGTAGCAGGAATAAAAGAAGCATTAGAACTTGAAAAGGTAGATATACAGGTTGAGAGTAAAAAAGTTGACTTGGATACATATTTGGAACAAATAAGTACTGGGAAGAAGAATTATAATTTAAGTTCTAAAGAAAAAGTAGATGAAAAAAATGCAGAGATAATAGTAAATGATGAATATAAATTTTTAGTAAAAGATAAGGAAAACGGAGATGTAGAAATAATATATGATGGAATTGCAAAAGCAGACGATTTGACGATATCTTCAAAAAATGGAATATATACGTATCCAAATAGTGGAACATTTGAAGTAACAAATAACACATCAAGAGGGGAGCTGACAGTAAGCTCAGATGCTTCAAACATAGCAACAGCATCTATTGATGGAAATACAATAACAGTAAAACCAGAAACAGTAGCTGGAAAGGCCAATATAATAGTAAGAAGTGCAGCAAATGGAGAGTACGCAGAAAATAAAGTAATACATGTGGCAACAGTTAAAAATGGAACAATAGAATTAGAGGCAATTCCATACGATGGAGTATATGATGGACAAGCACATAATGCATTTACGAGTATAAGTACAAACCCAAGTGATGCCAAATTAGAATATTCATTAGATGGAAACGAATACAATGAAGAAATGCCAACAATAACGAATACATCAGAGTTTACAGTAACAGTAAAGGCAAGTAAAGAAGGCTATAAGACACAAATAACAACAGAAACAGTAAAAGTAAGCAGAGCAGAAGGAAAATTAAAGTTATCTGCGACGAGTGGAACAATAACATATCCAAGTAACACAACTTTTACAGTAAGTGGAAATACAGGAACATTAAGTGTTTCTTCAAATAATAACAATATAGCAACAGCAAGTGTAAGTGGAAATACTGTAACAGTAAAATCGGGAACAACCGCGGGAAAGGCAACAATAACAGTAACAAGTGCAGAAGCAAGCAATTACAATGAAAAATCAGCAACATATACTGCAACAGTAAATAATGGGACAATAAGCTTAAGTGCAACACCATATAATGGAACATATGATGGAAAAGCACATAATGCATTAACAAATGTAAGTGCAAATCCAAGTGATGCAAAAATAGAATATTCAACAAATGGAACAACCTATAGTACAACAATGCCAACAGTAACCAATAGTTCATCATTTACAGTAACAGTAAAGGCAAGTAAAGAAGGC
>OCHV01000546.1_pt1 | contig 30194 bp, 29 predicted proteins | sample 1538461 | NCBI WGS metagenome assembly OCHV01 (sample SAMN04571692, study PRJEB22368) | human gut metagenome | biome: human gut; material: stool | host: Homo sapiens | place: Luxembourg | collected 2012-08-03 | reverse complement strand
GTGATTAAAATAAAAAAGCAAGAAGAAAGCAAACCAGTTTATTACTGCATACCTAACAGAACACTCAAACTTGATGACTGCGATAGTGTATCTTTCTTTGAGTTCCCTACTCACATTGAATCAACTGGACGTACATATACTAGACATTTTAGGACAAAAGCAGAGATACAAAGAGAATTGAACTACTGGAAAAGACAGCCTTACACTCTGTTATCAAGTGGAAAAGAAATTGCTAAAAAGATTATAGCACTTGAAAAAGAACTACAAGAAAGAAAGCAAATTCACAAACCAAGAAAGAAAACAGCAACAACAAGAAGTACAAATGTAACAAGTTTAGAACGCTCAAAAAAGAGATTAGTACATTTACTATATAACAACTTTGCTGTCCCTTTCGCACTGCATATTACACTGACATACGCAAAGAAAGAATATTCATATTCTACTGTGTGCAAAGACTTTAGTAAGTTTAGAAAAAGACTATGCTATCGCTTTTCAAAGGTATCATTTGTATCTATTTATGAACCTCACAAAGACGGTTCGTGGCATATACACTTGATATTGAAAGACTGCAAAGGAATTAAAAGAGAATTACTAGAAAACCTATGGTCAAAAGGTAGAGTGAATTTAAAAAGATTCAATGTTAAAGCTAGTCCTTATTTCTGTAAAAGTAAAAGACTTTCACACTATCCAGCAGGAGCAAGACTATACACGAAAAGCAGAAATGTTATACCTCCGGTTGAGCAAAAGACAGATATACCAAGCTTTAAACGAAAAGTAGCTGAAATGGACTGTATATCTCAAGAGGGAAAGAGTCTTGTTGTTGAAGAAAACGAAAAAAAGAGAGTGGTTAATAATTTCTTATACCAAAAATATACAGCAAAGGAAATGACAAAAAGAATCAAAATTAAATAAAAAGAAAATTTATAAAAAAGGAGCGATAAAATATGTGGGTTTTAAGTGATGAAGAGAAAAAAGAAAGAGAAGAGTCATTATTAAAAAAGCTTAATGATATGACAAAAAAATCAAAGGTATCTGTTGATATGTCTTCACAAGAAAAATATATCATAAACAAAAAAATACTTTTAGTTGATTTACGTAATACTCTTGCAAAAATAGATAATCTTGTACGAACAGGTGCATATAAAGAAATGATTATTAGCGACGACATTGTTAAAATTTCAAGGTTAATAGACAAAGTCGATACTAAATTATGGGAAATAGAGGATTCATTAGAAGATGAATATGAGGGGTTATTATTATCAAGTCAATGGATGGAAGATAATATAACACATTAGGACAAATCAAATCAACTAAACTTAACTTAATACATACAAACAACAGAACATTAACAAAATTATTTTATGAATTGGAGGTTATGTTTATGGAAAATAAACAACAAGAAAATATACAAGAACTTCACTCTTGTTATGCAAGTGAAGATGAAATGATTATGACAGAAGAAATCAAACAAGTACTTGATGAGCAGTCAAAAAAGATATGGAAAGAAATTGAGAAAAAGCTATTTGATGAGTTTATGAACGAATTAGAAAATTGTTTTCAAAAAGTGTTTCCAGGACTAGCAAAGTAATCTAAAAAGAAAATGCTTGAGTAGTGTATTTCACTTAATAGATATACTATTCAAGCAAAATTGCTAAAAAAGAAGGGAATTTTATGTTATGAACGAAGTTAATTTATTAGAAGGTGTATTGCTTAGTGATGAACAAATTAAAATGTTAGCCTTTATGATTAAACCAGAAGATATTAAGAACTATATCAAAGAACACGAAAAAGAATATCGACTTTGGTTAATACAAAAAACTACAAAAGAATTTTATGAAAAACACAAAGATTTAATCTATCAAAAGCTAAAAGATAAAATTCTTGTATTAGTGAAAAATATTAAAATACAAAACTCATCACTAGCATTAGAAATTAAATGTTAAAAGTAAATATGAAAAGGAGATTATGAAAAATGGAAAATGCAGTATTTTATGGTAGATTTTCTAGTAAAAAGCAAAACGAAACATCAACCGAGGCACAACTAATAGAGTGTAAAGCATTTGCAGAAAGAAATGGTTATAATATTATTGGAGAGTATGTAGATAAGGAAATTAGTGGTAGGTCTGATGCCAGACCACAATTCCAACAGATGATAGCTGATAGTGCTAATAAGACATTTAAGTATGTGCTGTGCTATGCCCTAGATAGATTTAGTAGGAGTAAGACAGATAGCGTTAAATATAAGGCTATATTGAGAAAGAACGGAGTTAGAGTAATTTCAGCAAAAGAAAATATCACAGATGATCCAGCAGGGGTGCTCCTAGAAAGTGTAATTGAACGGAATCCGGGGAATATTACTCAAAAGAACTCCGGAGTTAAAATCTCAAGAAATGGTCGACTTAATGCAGAGAAAGGGAATTTTAACGGCGGAAAACCCGCATTTGGCTATAAATTAGAAATAGAAGACTTTGGCACATACAAGAAAAAGAAACTTGTCATTGATGAAGAAACTGCCCCTATTGTTAAAAAAGTATTTGAAATGAGAGCAAACGACATTCCAGTTAAAGATATTATAAAATTCCTTAATGATAATAAGTACAAAAATAGTAGGAATAAACCATTTAACAAAAATTCGCTGCAACACTTATTCAACAACAAAAAATACATAGGAACTAACACCTACGGAAAAGAAGAATTTCCTAATGCAGTTCCAAGAATTATAGATGATGAGTTATTTGAAAAGGTGCAAAACATTAAAGAGAAGTACAAACACTCTCCGGGAATTAAAAAAGCAACAGAAAGATACCTACTAACTGGAAAACTATTCTGTGGAAAATGTGGTAGCAAATATATAGGAACGTCTGGAAACTCTAAAACTGCAACAATGTATAGATACTATCGTTGCAACAAGTCAAAAGACAAAAGTTGCAAGAATAGAACTATACCAAAAGACTATATCGAAGACAAAGTAGTTAGAAAGTTAAAAACTCTACTTACAGAAAAGAACATTGAAAAAATCTCAAAGAAGATATACGAAACTTGTCAAAAGGAAAATAACTCAAATGTAGTGATTAAAAGCCTAGAAAAGAAAAAGAAACAACTTAACAAAAACATAGAAAACTTAATGGTTGCTTTGGAGCAAGGACAACATATAGATATGATTAGCAACAGAATTACACAAAATGAAAAAGAACTTGAAGAAACACAAAGTCAATTTATGATAGAAATGGCAAAAATATTCAAACTTTCTGAAAAAGAAATCAAATTTTTCTTGACAAGACTACAAGATGGTAATATACTAGATGATAGTTACAGAAAAGTGCTAGTTGATATGCTAGTCAACTCAATACTGGTTTATGACAATGAATTAGTTATAATCTGTAATGTTGGAAACAAGCCAATTACTTTAACGATTGACTTGATTGAAGATATAAAGAGTGAATTAGTAACTGAACCTTTTACGTTTGTTAAACGGTTCGGTTCACCAGAATAAAGCTATTATTTTAATAGTTTTTATTTTTTGTTTAAGAAAAAATATTTTAGCGGGAATCGAAAAGGAAGGGAAAAAGCGTCCAGTGGACGCTTTGACCGACGCGGGTAGATTCATACGTAGGGGTCACCAGAATAAAGCTATTATTTTAATAGCTTTTATTTTTTGTACATTTTGCATGTTATGTAATTCTAAATAAAAAAACTGTCGATGAATTACAAACAAAATTTTGTAAAAAGTGTTGACAAATGAAAAAATAAAATGTAGTATATATACGAACAAAAATTTGGAGGCTAATAAAATGATTACAACATTACACATAAAAAATATTGGAATAATTGATGATATTGTAATTGATCTAAATAAAGGATTGAATGTATTAACAGGAGAAACAGGTGCTGGAAAAACATTAATAGTAGACTCTTTAGGGATAATTGCAGGTGGCAGATTTTCAAAAGATATGATAAGAAGAGGTCAAAATATGTCTTTTGTTGAACTTGCATTATATTTACCGAATAATCCTAATTCAATTGATGGAAATATTGTAGTGTCCAGAGAAATAAATACATCTGGAAAAAATTTATGTAAAATAAATGGAAGATTAGTAACTGTAAACGAGTTAAAAAATTTTATGAAGAATATAATAGATATTCATGGACAATATGATAATCAAACTCTAATGGATACAGAATTTCATACTAAATATTTAGATAAATTTATTGGCACCAGAATTGCTGAAATACACAAAAAATACGTTGAACTATATACTGAATATATAGAACTAAATAAAATGCTAAAAAATAACTATGGCGACGAGATAGAAAAACAAAGAAAGCTTGATTTATTACAGTATCAATATAAAGAAATAAAAGCGGCTAATCTCAAAAATGGAGAAGATGAGCAACTAGAAGAAAAAAGAAAAATAATAATGAGTTCAGAAAAAGTTGCGGAAGCCTTAAATATTGTTAGTAATAATTTAGAAGGAAATATAATAGATGTAGTAAATGATTCTATTAGAGCATTAGAAAAAATCGAAGATGTAAACAGTAAGTATAGTGAAAAATTAGTAGAAATGAAAAATATATATTATGAAGTACAAGAAGTAGCACGAGATATTTCATCAATGAAAGAAGACATTTATTTTGATGAAAGAGAAAGAAATGAAATCGAAGAAAGACTGGATGAAATATATTCACTGAAGAAAAAGTACGGGAATACTATAGAAAAAATATTAGATTATAAGGAAGAACTTGAAAAAGAAATTGATAGAATTGAGAATTTAGATGAAGAGAATAGAAAAACAAAAGAAAAAATAGAAAAAATAGTATCCACAATGGAAGAACTATGTAAACAGATAGAAGAATTAAGAGCAAAGAACTCAAAAATACTGAATGAAAAAATCAATGAAGAACTTGTACAATTAGAGATGAAAAATGCTAGATTCAATGCAAAAGTAATAGAAGATGGAGAATTTTCGATTAATGGGAAGAGTCATGTTGAATTTGTAATTACAACTAATCTTGGAGAAGAAGAGAAAAAATTAAATAAAATCGCATCTGGTGGAGAGATGTCTAGAATCATGCTTGCAATAAAAACTGTATTATCAGATATAGATGAAGTTCCGGTTTTAATATTTGATGAAATCGATACAGGAATAAGTGGAAAAGCAGCAAATTCAGTAGGAAGCAAATTGAAAAAAATAGCAAAAAAACATCAAGTAATAATAGTTACACATTTGGCTACGATTGCGGCTCAAGGGGATTATAATTATTACATATATAAAGAAGTTGCTGCAAATAAGACAAATACAAATGTAAAATTACTGAACGAAAGTGAAACAATTAGAGAAATAGCAAGGATAGCATCAGGAGAAATAACAGAAATATCTTTATCTCATGCTAGAGAACTAAGAAATAAGAATGTATAATAAAAAATAATTAAAAAAAGAATTGAAATAAACTATAAAATAAGTATACATAAACGTGTAAAAATATTTACATATTTATTATTCTAGTATATAATATAAACATCAAAAATGAAAGGTAAAAAATATGTTTAATGTAGATAAAAGAATATTATATATCATAATTGCAATTTTTGCTGTAAGCACAATTGTACAATACATACAAAATCCAATGGAATTATTAGCACTTCTTCTTACTCTACCGGGAGTAATTGTAGCTATAACATTTCATGAATTTGCACATGCATTTGTGGCAGATAAATTGGGAGATGATACTCCGCGAAGACAAGGTAGATTAAACTTAAATCCTTTATCGCATATTGATCCAGTTGGTTTTTTTATGTTGATATTTGCTCACTTTGGGTGGGGAAAACCAGTAGAAATTAATCCAACAAATTTTAATAGAAAGAGGTCAATGTCAGCACAAGAAGCTATTGTCGCTCTTGCAGGACCTGTAATGAATTTAATAATAGCAATAGTATTAACAATAATATTATTTGCAATAAATGCATTTGCATCTACTTTTGCATTTACAACAGTAGGAATGTTAATTTGTTTAACATTACAAATGGCTATTAGTGTAAATATAGGATTAGGAGTATTCAATTTAATACCATTGCCACCATTAGATGGGTCAAAAATTCTAATGCATTTCCTACCATATAATGCAAAAATATGGTTTGAAAATAACACACAGCTGTTTTATATTATATTTATTGTGTTATGGATAACAAATTTAATAAGTTATATAATAAGTCCAGTAATAGGTGTAGTATCAAATGGAATTTATGCTATGGTATCGGCTCTATTTGGAATTTTTTAGTGATAAGATAGAAAGAATAAAGTATATATGCCTTTCAGAAGGGATGAAAAAGATGAAAGATATATTAATAATGCGGAATTGAATCGAGCTGTGATGAAACATCCGTGTCAATAGTAAAGAATGGAAGAAAAATATTATCAAATGTAATAGATACACAAATAAGTATACATGAAAAATTTGGGGGTGTTGTACCGGAAATAGCCTCAAGAAATCACGTAGAAGCAATTTCTACTGTAATGAAAAAAGCTGTTGCTGATGCAAATATTAATATAAATGATATTGATGCAATAGCATGTACATATGGGCCAGGACTTGTTGGTGCGTTATTAGTTGGAGTGTCATATGCTAAGGCATTAAGTTATGCGTTAAATAAACCTTTGATTGCGGTAAATCATATTAAAGGTCATATTGCTGCTAATTATATAACACACGAAAAATTAGAACCACCATTTTTATGTATGATGATGTCAGGGGGCAATACGCAAATAATTTTAGTAAAAGACTATAATACGTTTGAGGTTCTTGGAAAAACCAAGGATGACGCTATAGGAGAAGCTTTTGATAAAGTGGCTAGAGTAATTGGTCTTGGATACCCAGGAGGTCCTAAAATTGATAAATTAGCACAACAGGGAAAACCTAATATAAATTTGCCTAAGACACATTTTGATAATTTGAATTTTAGTTTTAGTGGAATAAAAACTGCTGTAATAAATCTAAATCACAATAAACCGGGTATAAATAAAGCAGATTTAGCTGTTAGTTTTGAAAAAACAGTTGCAGAAATATTAGTTAATCATATAGAAGAGGCAGTAAAAATAACAAATATAAATAAAATTGTATTGGCTGGTGGAGTTTCTGCTAATACATATATAAGAAAAAGTTTCGATGATTTTGCAATTGAGAAAAATCTGAATATTTATTATCCTGAACTTAAATTATGCACAGATAATGGTGCTATGATAGCATCTGCAGGGTATTATGAGTTTATAGGTGGTAATACATCAAATCTTGAGTTAAATGCAATACCAAATTTAACTCTTAGTTAAGGAGAATTAATAATGTCAATATATGCAATATCAGATTTGCATTTATCATTTAATACAAATAAACCAATGGATATATTTGGTTGGGAAAATTATGAGGAAAGAATAAAGAAAAATTGGTTAGAAAAGGTAAATGAAAAAGATTTAGTATTGTTACCAGGAGACTTTTCTTGGGAAATGAAATTAGAAAATACATATAAAGATTTTGAATTTATAAATAATTTACCAGGAAAGAAGCTTTTGTTAAAAGGAAACCATGATTTATGGTGGTCTACATTAAAAAAGATGAGGACATTTTTAGAAGAGGAAAATCTAAAAAATATAGACTTTATATATAACAATAGTTATGAGTTTGAAAATTACATAATAGCTGGAACTAGAGGCTGGAACTTAATAGCGGAAGGTGAAGAAGATAAAAAAATAAAAGAAAGAGAGCTATTAAGATTAGAAAATTCTATAAAAAATGGAATAGAAAAGTATGGAAAAGACAAACCAATAATAGTATGTATGCATTATCCTCCTTTATTAAAGGACTTTAAAAATAGTGAATTTACAAAAATATTGGAAAAATATAATACTAAATATTGTATATATGGTCATTTACATGGAAAAAGTCATGTTAATGTACTCGAAGGCAATATAAATGGTGTTAATTATAAAATGGCTAGCTGTGATTATACTAAATTTGACCTAATAAAAATAGTATAAAAACAAAATCTAAAAAAAGCTTGCAATATGCACAATTTGTGGTATAATAAACTAGCAATTTATTGAAAATTAGAAAGGACTTGAATTAAATGAGTATAAAAATAGAAAAAACAGAAAACAATAATGAGTTAAAATTAGAATTTACAATCGAAGCAAAGAAATTTGATGAAGCAATAATAAAGGTGTTCAATAAAAGTGCAAAGTACTTTAATATACCAGGCTTTAGAAAAGGTAAAGCACCATTTAATATTGTTGAGAGAATGTATGGAGACGAAATATTCTATGAGGATGCTTTTAACGAATTAGTTCCTTCAATTTACGAAAAAGAAATAGAAGACAATAAATTAGATGTTGTAAGCAAACCAGAAATAAATATTGTAAAAATGAAGAAGGGTGAAGACCTTGTATTTACAGCAATAGTTCAAACAAAACCAGAAGTAAAATTAGGCAAATATAAAGGTGTTGAATTAAAAAAAGTTGAATATCCAGTAACAGACGAAGATGTAGAACATGAAATTGCACATATGCAAGAGCATAATGCGAGAACAATAACAGTAGATGATAGACCTGTAAAGGAAAAAGATATAGCAGTTATTGATTTTGATGGATATGTAGATGGAAAAGCTTTTGAAGGTGGAAAGGCTGAAAATCACGAACTTGAAATAGGAAGTGGTGCTTTTATTCCTGGGTTTGAAGAACAAATAATTGGGATGAAAACTGGAGAAGAAAAAGAAATAAAGGTTAAATTCCCAGAAAAATATTTTTCAGAAGATTTAGCTGGAAAAGAGGCAACATTCAAAGTAAAGGTAAACGAAATCAAAGAAAAGAAATTACCTAAATTGGATGATGAATTTGCTAAAGATGTTTCAGAGTTTGATACATTAAACGATTTAAAAACAAGTATAAGAGAAAAAAGACAAGCTGCAAACGACGACAGAGCTAAACATGAGACAGAAAATGCTGCTGTTGAAGAAGTTGCAAAAAATACTGAGGTTGATATCCCTTCAGGAATGATAGATAATGAAATTGAAGCAATGATAAGAGATATGGAACAACAATTAGCTTATCAAGGAATTAATTTAGAGCAATATCTAAAGATAATGAATAAAACAAGAAAAGAAATTGAAGATAACTACAGAGAACAAGCAGAAAAAAATGTAAAATCAAGATTAGTGCTTGAAGCTATTATTAAAGAAGAAAAAATCGAAGCTTCTCAAGAAGAAGTTGATGAAAAAATTAAAGAAATGGCAACAAGTTATGGAAGAAAAGAAGAAGAACTAAGAAAGAATGAAGCATTAGTTGAATATTTAAGAAATAGTGTAAAAACAGAAAAAGCAATAGAATTAATAGTAAAAAACGCTAAAATAAAGAAATAATAAACGGAATAGTTAGGGGGGATTTATTTATATAAACTATAAATATTGTTATGCTCACTAACTATTTTGAATTTTATAATAAAAACATTGTAGAGGAGGAATTATAATTATGTTTGAAAAAGATAGCTTAGTACCATATGTTATAGAACAATCGGCAAGAGGCGAAAGATCATATGATATTTTTTCTAGATTATTAAAAGATAGAATTATATTTTTAGGAGAGGACGTAAATGCAACATCTGCAGGACTCGTAGTTGCACAGTTGTTGTTTTTGGAATCAGAAGATCCAGATAAAGAAATAGATTTATATATAAATAGCCCCGGAGGTTCTATTACCGATGGTATGGCAATAGTCGATACTATGAATTACATAAAATGCCCAGTATCTACTATATGCGTTGGAATGGCAGCAAGTATGGGGTCAGTATTACTTGCATCTGGTGAAAAAGGGAAAAGATTTGCTACACCAAATTCAGAAATATTAATACATCAACCTTTAATAGGTGGAGGGGGTCTTTCGGGCCAAGCAACAGAAATAAAAATACATGCAGACCATATGGTAAAAACAAGAGAAAAATTAAACAAAATATTAAGTGATAGAACTGGCCAACCAATAGACGTAATAAATAGAGATACAGAGAGAGACCACTATATGACTGCACAAGAAGCCCTAGAATATGGTTTAATTGATGGAATAATGGAAAAAAGAAAATAAAAAATATTAACTCATGAAAATTTAAAGTAAAAAGGAGATTATGGATGCCAAAAGGAGATAAAGACAAGTCTATTAGATGTTCTTTTTGTGGTAAAGGACAAGAAGAGGTCGAAAGAATTATTGCTGGACCGGGTGTATATATATGTGATGAATGTATAAAAGTCTGCACTAATATTATAGAAAATGATTTATATGAAGATAGTGAAATAACATATGAGAATGAAGCACCTACAGACTTACCAAAGCCAGAAGAAATAAAAGAAATATTGGATCAGTATGTTATTGGGCAAGATGTAGCTAAAAAAACATTAGCGGTTGCTGTTTATAATCATTATAAAAGGATTAATGCTGAGAAAAATACAGATAAAGATGATGTAGAAATACAAAAAAGTAATATTTTATTATTAGGACCTACTGGCTGTGGTAAAACACTACTTGCTCAAACTCTTGCAAGGATATTAAAGGTACCATTTGCAATTGCTGATGCAACAACATTAACTGAAGCTGGATATGTTGGAGAAGATGTAGAGAATATTTTATTAAAATTAATACAAGCAGCAGATTATGATGTTGAAAAAGCTGAAAAAGGAATAATATATATAGATGAAATAGACAAAATTTCGAGAAAATCAGAGAATCCATCTATAACAAGAGATGTAAGTGGAGAAGGTGTGCAACAAGCATTATTGAAAATTATTGAGGGAACTGTTGCTTCTGTACCACCACAAGGGGGAAGGAAACATCCTCATCAAGAATTTATACAAATTAATACACAAAATATCTTATTTATATGTGGCGGAGCGTTTGATGGACTGGAAAAAATAATAAAAGATCGTGTTGACAAAAAAACAATGGGATTTGGTGCAGATATAAAGAGCAGTAAAGAAATGAACAAATATGATGTATTCGAATCTTTACTACCACAAGATTTATTAAAATTTGGACTAATACCAGAATTTGTTGGTAGATTGCCTATAGTAACAACTCTTAAAGAGCTAGATAGAGAAGCTCTAATCAAAATAATGGTTGAGCCAAAGAATTCTTTAGTGAAACAATATAAAAAATTATTTAAATATGACAATGTCGAATTAGAATTCGACATTGAGGCACTAAATGCGGTTGTTGATAAGGCAATTGAAAGAAAGACGGGTGCAAGAGGTTTAAGGGCAATTATTGAAGATATTATGAGAGACATTATGTTTGAAATTCCTTCGAACCCAAAGATTGAAAAGTGTATAATAACTAAAGCAACTGTTGAAAATGGAGAGGCACCAAAAATAATAATAAATAATAACCGAGAAATTCCTAAAAAGGTAAAAGCTAAAAGAGCAACAACAAACAAGAAAATTGGAACTGCATAGAATAATAAATAAATTATTTACAAGAGAAAAAGGAATATATGTGCTATACTCCTTTTTCTCTGCATATAGGAATTTACAAAAGAGGTAAAAAATGAACAAAAAAAGATTGAAAAATATATTACCTAATTTATTAATGATTGTTATTATAATTGTTGCATTTTATATATATCGAAAATATGATTATAATTATTTTTCAAAGGGAATTTTAGAAAAAGGCAGAACAGAATTTTCAAGAGATTCTAATGTTAAATATTCAAAAGATAGAAGTTATAAAATAGAAAATAAAGTGTCAAATGATGCAATGTTTTATAGAGAAGTAACGGTGAGAAAAAATACACCGTATAGGGTAACCTGTATGGTAAGGACTGAGAATGTTGTCGGAAATGAAAATGATACAATGGCGGGAGCTCAAATTTGCTTGAATGAAACAGATGAGCATTCAAATGTAGTACAAGGAAATACTAATTGGACTAAAATTGAATTTTTATTCAATTCAAAAAACAATGAAAAAGTAGAAATAGGGTTTAGATTGGGTGGAATATCTAATACTGCAGAGGGTACTGCGTGGTTTTCAGATTTTACAATAGAAGAAGGTTCAACAGACGAAAGTAATATATGGAATTTTGGTGTATTTTTAATAGATAATGTAAATGCTACAATCGAAGGAAAAAAACAAAATTATTCGATGACAACAATGGAAAAAAACATTGTTGAAAATAATATGCAAAGGTTACAAAATTCAATAGCAGATATGTCTAACAATCAAATGAGCATTACATATGAGATTATAGAGATTAAAGAACCACTTACATCTTTATCATATGATGAGAATAATGGATATTATATAGGTGAAAAAGATGTATATAAATTAATTAACAAATATGTTCAACAAAAAGAGTTTGACCATATATTTGTATGTACAAACCTTCCGCTAAAAAGTATTTTAACTAATAACGAAAAAATTTGTGAATGGGTAGGACTCGGAAATATGGTTTATATTGGAAAGGGATTTTCTAATATAAGGGTGGTAAAAAATCAGTATTCATATTCTGCATCTAATACATTTCCAGAAGAAGTATTTCTACATGAATTCTTACATACACTCGAAAGAAATTCAAACGAATATGGATATGAAGTTCCAGTACTACATGATTATCAAAAATATAGTTACACAGATGATAAAAGAGATGGTTTAAGAAAATGGTATATTGATTATATGAATAGAAAAGTAAAATATAAAAATGGAAATTACATAGGATTACCAGAAAAAATATATAGTTTAAAACCAGCAAAAACAAGTGATTTCACATATTCAAACAAATTAAATAAATTAGATGAACCTAAGAATATTGTAGAAATAATTGAATGCATAGTGCAAAAAACTAAAAAAATATTTGAAAAGTCAAATAAAGATTATAATATTGTACAAACAAAAGGAGTATCTGAATAAAAATGGAATTATCTGAATTTAATTATGAACTACCAGAAGAATTGATAGCGCAAACACCAATAGAAAAAAGAGATGAATCTAGACTAATGATACTAGATAAGAATACAGGAAAAATAGAACATAAAATTTTTAAAGATATAATTGACTATCTAGAACCAGGAGATTGTTTAGTAAGAAATAATACCAGAGTTATACCAGCACGTTTATATGGAAAAAAAGAAACTGGTGCAAATGTTGAATTTATATTGCTAAAAAATTTAGAAGGTGATATATGGGAAGCTATGGTTAGACCTGGAAATAAACTCCATATAGGCACAAAGGTTATATTTGGAGATGGACTCTTAAAGGCCGAAATATTAGACATATTGCAAGATGGGACAAGAAAAGTAAAATTTATATATAATGGTATATTTAATGAAATACTTGATAAAATAGGACTAATGCCACTTCCACCATATATTCATGAGAGTTTGCAAGACAATGATAGATATCAAACAGTGTATGCTAAATACAACGGCTCTGCAGCCGCACCAACTGCTGGATTGCATTTTACGGATGAACTTCTAAAGAAAATAGAGGAAAAAGGTGTGAAAATTGCAAATGTTACACTGCATGTTGGAATTGGAACTTTTAGACCGGTAAAAGAAAAGAATATAGAAGACCACCATATGCATACAGAACACTATTATATTAAATCAGAAGATGCAGAAAAAATAAACTCAACAAAATTAGCTGGTAACAGAGTAATTGCAGTTGGAACGACATCTTGTAGAACAATTGAAACTGTTGCTGACAAAAATGGATTAGTAAGAGAATGCGAAGGAGATACTGGAATTTATATTTATCCTGGATATAAATTCAAATGCTTGGATGGATTAATAACTAATTTTCATTTGCCAGAATCAACATTATTAATGTTGGTATCTGCTTTAGCAGGCAGAGAGAATGTTTTGAATGCATATAATGAAGCTGTAAAAGAAAAATACAAATTTTTTAGTTTCGGAGATGCAATGTTTATAAAATAAAGGAGAATTAATAGATAAAATGAAACAAGCAATAACATATGAACTATTACATGAAGATAAAAATTCAGGAGCAAGAAGAGGGGTTGTTCATACACCACATGGAGATATTCAAACACCTGTATTCATGCCTGTTGGAACACAAGCTACTGTTAAATCAATGACGCCAGAAGAAGTAAAAGGTTTAGGAGCTCAAATAATATTGTCAAATACATATCATTTATACTTAAGACCAGGAGAAAAAATAGTTAAAGAAGCAGGTGGCCTACATAAATTTATGAATTGGGACAAGCCAATATTAACAGATTGTGGAGGCTTTCAGGTTTTTAGTTTAAGTGAATTAAGAACTATATCAGAAGAAGGTGTGGAATTTAGATCTCATTTAGATGGAAGTAAGCACATGTTTACTCCTGAAAAAGTAATGCAAATTGAAGAAGATTTAGGAGCAGATATAATAATGTCTTTTGACGAATGTTGCCCATATCCATCTACATATGAATATACAAAGAATTCAATGGAAAGGACTACTAGATGGGCTGTAAGATGTAAGGAAGCACATAAAAATGTTGAACAACAAGGTTTATTTGGCATAATACAAGGCGGATTTTTTAAGGATCTAAGAAAACAAAGTGCAGAGGACTTAATAAAATTGGATTTTCCAGGATATGCTATTGGAGGAATTAGCGTCGGAGAGCCTAAGGGTGAATTCTTAGATATATTAAGATATACTACTCCATTAATGCCGCAAAATAAACCTAGATATCTTATGGGAGTTGGAACACCAGATTATTTGATAGAAGCAGCTCTAGCAGGAATTGACATGTGTGACTGTGTGTTGCCAACTAGAATTGCAAGAAATGGTACAGCGATGACTTGGAATGGTAAGGTTGTTATAAGAAATGCAACGTACGAAAAAGATTTTACTCCACTAGACCCAGAATGTGATTGCTATACTTGTAAAAATTATACAAGAGCATATATAAGACACTTAGTAAAAACCAAAGAAATATTGGGAACAAGATTATTATCAACTCATAATTTATATTTCTTGACTAAATTAATGGAAAGAGTTAGAATTGAAATAGAAAATGATAATTTATTAAATTTTAGAGAAGAATTCTATAAAAAATATGGTTATACTGACGAAAAAGAATAATGTCTATATGCATTATAGTAATTAAGGGGGAATTTTTAGATGAACATATATGAATCACAACCGGAATTAGAAAATAATAAAACTAAAACAAAAAAATTAATGATAATAATTGGTGTTGCAATAGTTATATTATTTGTACTATCAATAGGTTTAATATTTTATATATCTTATATAGAAAAAAATAAATTTAAATGCTATATTGATGGCACAAAAATTTCAACAAAATCAGATATGATAGTTGTTGATGAGAACAAAAATAATATTTATGTTTCTCTTGAGGATATTGCGAGTCAAATTGGTTATGCTAAAAATAATGGAGAATATAAAAATCAATATACAGAAGATTTTGATAAGTGCTACTTACAAAATAAATATGAAGCTGTATCATACATAACAGATTCAAATCAAATATATAAAACAATATTATCAGCGAGTCAAGGTGAAGATAATGACTATAAATATTTTGAAATTGATGAACCTGTAATTATATCTAATAACAAAATGTATACAACCATTAAAGGAATAAGTAAAGGATGTAATTTAGATTATTCATATGATCCAGAGAATAATACTCTAAAAATATATACAATGGATTATTTAGCAAAATTATATGCTAAATCAATACCTGAGAGTGAAGAAATAGCAGAACAAGATAATATAGAGGCTTATAAAAATAGAAAAGCCATCTTATATAATATGGTTGTTGTTAAAAATGACTCAGGAATGTATGGCGTAAAAAAAATCACAGATAATGGAATTGGTACACTTATCGGTGAAAAATATAAATCTATTTCATTTGACGAAGCAGAGGAAGAATTTATTGTTGAAACAGATGAAGGAAAATTTGGAATAGTTGATAATAAAGGAAATAAAAAAATCTCACCAGATTATACTAGTATAAAGCTAATAAGCAAAGATAGAGGATTATATCTAGTATCAAAAAAAACTAGTACTTCAAGAACTCAGTATGGAATAATTAATAAAAATGATAAAGTGATTGTTTATATAGAATATGAACAAATAGGAATCAATAAAAATGATTTTCCTACAAATGATATAGAAAATCCATATATACTATTTGGAAAATGTATTCCTGTAAAGAGATCAAACAAATGGGGATTGCTTGATTTAAATGGTAGTACAATTGCTACATTAGAATTTGATGGTTTGGGTTGCTTATCAAATTCTTCTAAAAATAATCAAGCTAGCAGTTTAATTGTAATTCCAGAATATGAGGCTATAGTCGTACGAAAAGATGGCTTATATGGATTATACAATTCATCTGGTAAAGAACTAATATTACCTCTTGTTACAGATATGTATGTAATAAATAATTCTGGAGAAAATCAATATTATTTAACATATCAAGGTAACACTATGAATGTTATTGAATACTTAAAAAATGTATTAGGGCTTGAGCCTGTTACAAATAATTCTAGTAACGAAAAAATAAATAATAGTAATAATAGTAGTACTAATAGTTCAAATGAAATTGCTAATAATAATGAACTGTAATTTCTAGTAAAAAGAGAAAAAATAAACATAAAAAGCCTTCAATTATAATATATTATAGTAATTTATAATTGGAGGTTTTTATGTATGAAGTTTATAAAAAAGATATCTAAAGAAACATCTAATGCTGAAAGCAGTAACGTAACAAGAATTTTAAGAGGAAGCATTTTATCAATTGTACTTACAATTGCTGGTTTATTAATATATTCTATAATACTTGTAAATACTGAGATTAGTGAGAACACTATTAATTATGTTGTAATAGGCATAGCATCAATTAGTATTTTGATTGGAAGCATATTGAGTGTTTCAAAAATTGCAAAAAAGGGAATTTTTAATGGAGCTATTGTTGGAGGAATATATGTTATTGTAATATATTTATTATCTAGTACAATAAATTTAAACTTTAATATAAATTTAAGTGCAATTATTCTAATGGCTGCTTCAATTATTGCAGGAATGATTGGTGGAATTATTGGAGTTAATATGAAGAGATAGAAATGTAAGATAATATAAACTAAATAAATATAGTAAAAAATAAAAAAATTGAATATAAAAGGTTGATATTTTCTTACAGATAGAGTAGAATTTAACAGTATGGAGGACATATATGGTAACATTTTCAGATGTTAAAAATAACAAGGAGATAAATTATCTAATTGAGAGTTCTCAAAAACAGCTGGATGCCTTAGGTTATACAGAGCATTCTATGAGGCATATTAACATAGTTTCAAATAGAGCAGCGGAAGTACTTCAAAAGCTTGATTACAATGAACATAGAGTGGAACTTGCTAGAATTGCAGGGTATATGCATGATATTGGAAATACAATAAACAGAGTAGACCATGCACATTCTGGGGCAATACTTGCTTATGAAATTTTAAAAAACATGGGAATGAGTTTGGAAGATAGAACAGAAATTATGATGGCTATTGGAAACCATGATGAAGCAACTGGAACTGCTGTAAGTGATATATCAGCAGCACTGATTTTAGCTGATAAATCAGATGTACACAGAAATCGTGTTAGAAACAGAGATATTGTTACATTTGACAAACATGATAAAGTGAATTATGCTGTAACCAATACGGAATTTATTATGGACAGAGAAAAACGTAAGGTAACATTAAATATAACAATAGATAATACAATATGCCCAGTACTTGACTATTTTGATATCTTCATGGAAAGAACAAAGATGAGTAAATATGCTGCCAAATATTTAAATATATGGTTTGAACTAATTATTAATGGAACTAAATTATTATAAAATATGGAGGAAAATAAATTGAAAAAAGCAAAACAAAACAACAAGACATTAAAATTATTAGGAAAAATTTCTGTTGTAGTAATAATTTTACTACTATCACTAATTTCATTTGCAGGCATTTATGTAAAAGACAAAAATGCTATGAAAAATGTAATACCAGAGTATAAATTAGGAACAGATTTATATGGAGCTAGAAATATTTTAGTAAAGGTAGATGATAGCACTACAACTAAAAAATATGATTCTAATGGAAATTTGGTAGAAAACAGTTCAGACAAAGATGAAAATAACGAAAATATTACAGAAGTAGAAGAAAAAGTAAATCCAGATGAATTAAGAACAGCTGAAAATTATGAAACTGTAAAAAATATTATAGAAGCTAGATTAAAATATATGAATGTAGAAGATTATCTTTTAAGATTTGATGAATCTACAGGCAATATTAGCTTAGAAGTTCCAGAAAATAGTAGTACAGATTATATTGCTCAATATACAATTACAAAAGGTGAATTCAAAATAGTAGATAACGATACATCAGAAGTACTATTATCAAATGCAGACTTAAAAGAAGCAAAAGTACAATATTCAACAAGTACTTCAGGTACAACTGTATATTTAACAATAGAGTTTAATAAAGATGCTGTAGAAAAATTGAAAAACATATCAAACACATATATAAGTTCAACAGATGCAGAAGGAAAAACGACAACTAAGAAAATAAAAATGACATTAGATGATAGTACAATTATATCAACATATTTCCAAGAAGAAATTTCGACAGGTATAATTCAATTGTCAATGGGGACAAGCACAAACACATCTGAAATACAGTCAAATATTCAATCGGCATCTAATATGGCTGTATTATTAAATACAGATCCAATGCCATTAACATATACAATGGAAACAAACAGATTTGTATATTCAGACATAACAGCAGAAACATTGAAAATAGTGATAGTAGGGCTATGTATAATAGCATTAATAATGGCTATTTGCATGGTTATAAAGTTTAAGAAAAATGGACTAATGGGCGTAATTGCAGATATAGGTTTTACAGCAGTATTATTACTTGCAATAAGATATGGAAATGTTGAAATAAGTTTAGCAGGAATATTTGCAATTGCAATTGCAGTAATTGTTGAATACATTGTTACAGGATTAATTTTAAATGAATATAGTAAAAAATGTGAAAAAGAGATTTTAATAAAAAACATAAAACATTTGATGGGAAGAATTGCAATTTGTTTAGTTCCATTTGTAGTAATGGCTGTTACATTTGCATTAATTAGTTGGGAAGAAATTGCAAGTATTGGAATGATACTATTCTGGGCTATAATAATAATGATAATTTATAATACATTGATGTTGGTATTAAAAATTTTTGAAAGTAATAATGAAAATGAAAAAAACAAAAAAGAAAGCAATCATGATAGCAAGAAAGCAGACAACAAATAAAATAATGTTTTATAGAAAGGAAACAACAATGAAAAAAGTAATTCAAATATTATTAATATGCTTAATAATAGCAGGAACAATAGTAACAGCAACAGTAGGTTTTAATGTTGGGTTAAAATATTCAGAACATGACGAAATTAGTATAAATGTTGGTTCTAAATTTAATGTTGCAGATATAAAAGCAACTGCAAAAGAGGTATTTGGAAATTCCAATGTGTTAGTACGACAAGTAGAATTATATAAAGATATGGTTCAAATAACTGTAAAAGAAGCAACAGAAGAACAAATTACAACACTTAATGATAAAATAAATGAAAAATATAAAATAGAAAATCAACTAACAGATATAAAAGTAGTTCATATACCAAATGTTAGACTAAGAAATATAATAAAACCTTATATTTTACCTCTATCAATTGTAAGTATAATTACTATAGTATTTGCAATGATTGCATTCAGAAAACTAGGAGTTTTAAGAGCTGCGTATGAAATGGCAATATCAATAGTCGCACCACAAGCAATACTAGCAAGCTTTTATGCCGTTACAAGAATTCCAGTAAATAGACTAACAACTATAATTGCTATAATGATATTTATCATATCAATAACATTGCCTATGGTAAAATTAGATAAAGAGAAAGAGGATAAATTAAACAAAGATAAAAAATATAACAAAATATAAATCTAAATAAGTATAGTAAAAGGAATAAATAATATAAAAAAATATATAATTAACCAAAAGATGTTATTAATAATAAAATGTATTAATAGCATCTTTTTTGGGGAGGTATATATGAAATTTAAAAAAATATATAATAGACTGCTTTGCAGACTAGATAAAACAGATTTTACTAATGAGGAAGCTATGGAAATATGTAAAAGAACAAATGCATTGTTAATAGATGTAAGAACTCCTGAAGAATACAGAGAAAAGCATATTGAAGGTGCAGTGAACATTCCAGTTTATGAAATTGATAATATAAAAAATGAGATAATTGACTCAAATAAAGTAATATTAGTATATTGTAAAACAGGAAAGAGAAGCAAGATTGTAAAACAAATCTTGACTCAAAATGGGTATAAAAATGTATATACGTTTAGTGCAATCCTGTAAAAAAAATTAAAAAAATTCAAGTTGCTGTAATTTTCTACTTTTGATATTGATAAGGTTAAAAATTTTAGTAAAATGGAATGTATGTGAAAATTCGTTAAAAATTTTTTTGCTAACTATTGATATACTAGAAAAGATACATGGGTTATCCATAATAAAAGGAATCAAATCGTTAATAAGACCCTTTGGTCTTATTTAATGATTTGTAAATTTTGCAAATTTCACAATCTGTGCAAATTGATGCCGAATTTCCAAATATTACTTGTAAAGTATTAATAAAATCATCTGCAGGACTTATTAAATGAATAATAAGTTTACTAGGTAATAATGTTAATAGCGAATTTAATGCATAATCATTTGTGGAGAAGGAAATATCAGACAAGTAACATTTATCTAAATTGTTTTTGGCAAGAGTGATTACATTTTTTTGTTTATCTAGCAAAATGGCTTCTTCATTAAGATATATTAAATGAATTATTTCTGTACATGGAGTTCTAGAAGAAATATATAATCTTAACATATCAATAAACTCAGCGTATTCTCTATTTACAACAAACTGACTAACCGCAAAATCTAATATTTCATCTAAACAGTTAATATATTCACTAATTCTAAAAGTTATAAAACCATCTAAGAAAATAGCCTTATTGTATGAAATATAACGAAGAACAGAGGCCCAGAGATATTTTTTTCTATTGTTTATATGGTTTTCTATAGAAGCAGTGTCAGAATGATTATTTTCCATTAACAATTTACAATTATCTTTTATGATATTCATATCAATCTCATCAAAATAAAAATAGTTTAATAATAAAAGTTTATAGATGATAGAATCTTCATATTTATCTATAATACAATTTGTTATTATAGAAGCAAGTTCATTATAAAACTCCGGAATATTATTTCCAATATAGTGAACAATAATGTTAGTGTATTTAGAAAAATTTTTTTTTACAAAAACAATGTTTCCCAAATTTATTTTACCAATATGAAGCATTAAATAATCAATTGTAGAATTATTGTTTGTTTTTATGCATAACGAAACCATTATATAAATCCTCCGTAGTATGAACAAAATCTAATAATAGTATTTACTAAAAAGCTTCTGATATACATATAATATTCTAAAAAATAAGGAGTGCAAATTGTCCATATAATATAATGGTTTGAAATATTTTGTTTTTAAAAATTTCGGTATGACGCTCTAGGCCGGGAAACTCCTTCAAACTCCTCAAAAGGTGAGCTTGACCTTATTTTATAAAATAAGGTATTTCAAGTGAAGATTATTTTGCATAAAAATAAGGACGAGCCTTTAGCTAATCCTTATAAAACTATTTATATATTGTATAATCAATTTCAGGGAAAATACAATCTATTTTTGAGATGCTATCTAAGAATTTTTTATCAATTTTATCATCTTTTATTTGTTGATATAATTTTGAAAATCTACCGATATGGTCTTTTATTCTTTTCTTAGCATAGTCTACCATTGTACCATTTGTGATAATAAATAACCAGTCACTACTTTGGGCAAGTAGTAATTCGCGGGCACATTGATTTAATGCTTTTCTCTTCAAACTGTCTTTAGGCTCATCTGGAAATAGATTTGCAAGTTCTACCATCTTATCACCAGCAACATGTAAATGCCTATGAACATAATCGTTTGATTGATTTAACCATACTTCACTGTAACCGTTAGCACCCCAACTAGATCTGCAAGGAGTACATAATTGCATTTGAGGATATTTATCAATATATTCGCTAGGTGTAATCAAATCAAAATCACATTTATCATAATAAATCTTTTTAAATAATGTGTATAACCAGTCTGGACCTTCATACCACCAGTGACCATATAATTCAGCATCATAAGGGCATAATACAATAGGTGGATTTTGAGTAAAGTTAGCAGCTTCTGTAATTTGTTTCTCACGGGAATCAAAGAAGTGACCTGCTTGTTTATTTATAGAATCTTGAGCCCATTGTAAATTGTAATAATCCTTTTCACAGTTTTTGCCGGTTATTCTGTAATATTTTATTCCAGTTGGAACACGAGCTCCATTACATGCGATATAAGGTTTTATATAATCATAAGGAGCATCGTAGCCGATATCTCTATACCATTCTCTATAATTGAAATCGCCAGGGTAACCATTTATAGAACTCCATACTTGCCTTGAAGATTCTAAATCACGACCAAATGCAACAATTCCATCTGGAGAAACTATTGGAGCAAGTGTGCCATAAATAGGAGTAGGGTTGGCATACAAAATTCCATGAGTTTCTGTTATTACATACTGTATTCCAAATTCTCTTAGGTATTTATCTGCTTCAGGAACATAGCCACATTCAGGTAGCCAAATTCCACGAGGTTTTCTACCAAAATATTTTTCATAGCATTTAACACCGACAGCAATTTGTGCTCTTACAGTTTTCTCGTTAACATATAAAATAGGGAAGTAACCGTGTGTTGCTCCACATGTTATAATCTCTAAAACACCAATATCTTGAAAATGTTTAAAGCCAGAAATAATATTGCATTTATATACGTCTTTAAATACATGCAAATCATTTGAATATCTATCAACATAGTACTGCGCCAAATTTTTTAATGACTCATTATTTTGGTTTCTAATAACTTCTTTTTTTGCAAGTTCGATATGAGATTGTAAATATTTTATATATCTTTCTTGTAACAAAGTATTATCAAGCATGTTCAACAATGGAGGAGTCATAGACATGGTTATTCTAAAATCTACATGTTCATTTTCTAGTTTTCCAAAGTTTAAAAGAAGCGGAATATATGTTTCAGAAATGGCTTCAAATAGCCACTGTTCTTCTAAATAATCTTCACTTTCTGGGTGATGTACAAAAGGTAAATGCGCATGAAGCACAAAACTTACATATCCTTTTGGGTTGTTTTTCATAATTAATTTGTCCTTTCTTAAATTTAATAAAAGTGCCAGCGCTAAAAAGTGAGGCACTCATAAAAATCTATTTAAATGTCGAGCTAGAAGATGAAGGATTATTTAAATCCAATTGCCAATGGTTGCTATCAATCCAACTATTTTTATTAAAGTCACTTTGTAAATCATATAAATTATAAATTCTTCCAATATTACGAAGAAATGAAATAGATGTAATATCTTTTGCAGTGACAATATTTGTTTTTACATCTTTAAAGTAAACATTTTTAATATTTCTGTCAAATAAAACATGATCATTTGGAGCTTCTATTACATTTGAAGAGGTTACATATAAATAATCATTTTGAATATTTACATGTTTTTCACTGTTATAATATTTAGGCCTACGACCAAGTTCAACAGTATATTCACAATTTGCATCATTTACATGCAAATACCAACTATTTGCAAAATCATCAATTTCTATCTCGAAAGAATAGTGCATAGTGTTATTATGAATTACTAAAACGGGTTTTGTATTGTTGAAGAAATCTTCGCCATATTGCTTTACAAAATTTGCTCTATCTACATCTGAAATATCCCAATATATAAATAAGGTAGTAGGAGTTTGAGCAAGCACTCTAACAACAGTTTGATTATATCTATATGGCAAGTCGTAATATTCAATTACTTCAATTTTTTGTGTTAAATTTGTTGTAGATGTAATTTCATCGGCCGAAAGTTTTTTCTTTCTAGTAGTACTTCTTGATGTAGTTGTTTTTTTAGTAGCTTTTGTGCTAGAAGTTTTTGTTGTAGGTTTTGAACTAGAAGCCTTTTTGGATGCAGCTGTAGTTTTTCTAGTTGCCTTACTCGAAACAGAAGCTTCAGTTAATATATCTTTGCTAGAATAAGATTCATTGCTTTCTAGTTGCTTTGAAGCTGTAACTTTCGAAGTTTCTTTTTTACTAGATGATTTTACTGCTTTTGTACTAGATTTTGCTTTTTTTTCTTTTTCCATAGAGGCCTTCGAAGTCTTACTAGTTGGTTTTGTAGTTGAAGACTTTTTAGCTGTTGTTTTTTTCTCTACAACAGGCTTTTCTATCTCATTTAATTCTGTATTTTCTAATTTGCTTGCTGTTTTTCTTGGCATGTTTTTCCTCCTTTGTTTTTCGCTCAATAAAAATCTTATTATATACTATATCAAAATAAAAATAAATTCAATAGTAAAATCAAAAATAAAATTAAAAAAATTATCAAAAAATGTTTACATTTGTAATTTTTTTGTATACAATAGAGCAAGTTAGAAATTATGTGAATAATATACTAAAGAAAATTATGTGAAGGGAGATTTTTCTAAATGAAAATATTAATGCTAACATGGGAATATCCACCAAGAATAGTTGGAGGAATAGCAAGAGTTGTTCACGATTTATCTAAGAGATTAATAAAAGATGGTCATGAAGTAACAGTTGTAACTTACAGAGATAGTGCAGATGTACCAGAATATGAAAACGATAAAGGAGTAAATGTATATAGAGTTGACAATTACATGATACATCCAAACAACTTCATCGACTGGATAATGCAATTAAACTTCAATATGCTATCAAAAGCAACAGAAATTATAAACAAAGAAGGTGGATTTGACGTAATTCACGCCCATGATTGGCTTGTAACTTATGCTGCAAAAAGCTTAAAGAATGCTTATGATATTCCAATTGTTGCAACAATACACGCAACAGAAGCTGGAAGAAACAGCGGAATTCATGACGAAACACAAAGATATATAAATGATACAGAATGGCTATTAACATATGAAGCTACAGAAGTAATTGTAAATAGCAATTACATGAAAAATGAAATTCAAAGATTGTTTGGATTGCCATTCGACAAGATAAATGTAATACCAAATGGAATAAATTTATCTAACTTCACAGGAATTGAAAGAGATTACGATTTCAGAAGACAGTATGCAATGGATAATGAAAAAATTATTCTTTATGTTGGAAGACTAGTATATGAAAAAGGAGTTCAACATTTAATTGCTGCAATGCCAAAAATTTTATCAAACTATAATGATGCAAAATTGATAATTGCAGGCCGTGGTGGAATGATGGATGAATTAAGAGCAGAAGCAAGTAATTTAGGACTAAATGATAAAATATATTTTACTGGTTACTTAAACTCAAAACAGGTTCAAAAAATGTACAAATGTGCTGATGTTGCAGTATTTCCAAGTACATATGAGCCATTTGGAATAGTTGCACTAGAGGCAATGCTTGCAGGAGTTCCAACAGTTGTATCAGATGTCGGAGGACTTGATGAAATAGTAACACATGGTGTTGATGGAATGAAATCATATGCGGGAAATGCAAATTCAATAGCAGATTCTGTAACGGCATTATTATATGACCATCAATTAGCAACAAACGTATCTAAAAAAGCAAAACAAAAAGTTAAAGATCAATTCAACTGGGAGAAAATTGCTCAAGATACACACTTTACATATGAGAAAGCTATTTGCCAAACAATGGCTGAAAGACAAGCAAAACAGATGTTACAAGAAAAAGCAAAGAAAACGGAAAAAGCAGAAAATTCTCAAAAAGAAATTACAAATTTATTAAGTTTCAAGAAAAGACACGCATATGCATAAATTAGGAGGTTTGAGACTATATGAAAATATATGATGATGCTCACAAATTAGCAAAACAGATAAGAGAATCAAAGGAATACAAAGAGTATAAAGAATTAAAAGAAAATATAGAATCAAATCCAGTAAAAAAAGCACAAGTAGAAGAATTTGAACATTTGAGATATAAAATTCAAGTAGAAACTATGCAAGGAAGCGGAAATGCTACTGAAGCAAAACAAATGTTACAAGAAAAATATGCAGAATTATTAAAAGATGAAGAAATAAAAAAATACTTTGATGCAGAAATACAATTTAATGTTATGATTGCAGATGTAAATAAGATTATTGCTGAAGCAATTAAAGATGTATTATAGAGTTGAAAAATAATTACAATTTAATATAAAATGTAAAAATATATAGTAAAAAACGGAGCACTTAAATACACTAAAATATTTAGGTGCTCTTTTTGTAAAAAATTAACTATGCAATTGAATCTATATAAATTGAATAAAAAATATGCTGATTTAAAATAAGAAATTGCAAACGGTAAAAAACACTGAGGCGAACATAATTAATAGAAAAGGAGAGACTTTTAATGATAATAATATTAAGTATTTTAATAACAATGCTACTATTAACAATAGGTTTGAATGTTGGCATAAAAGACTTCAAAAAATTAAGAGGAATAGTAGAAGATGAGAAATTAACAGAAACCATAAAAAAATTTCCAAACAATACAGAAATCTGCAAGCAAACATTAAAAAAATTAAATAAAGAAGACGTAAAAGTCGAAGAAGATAATAGTTCAAAGACAAGCGTGTATCTTGTGTTTAAAAACAAAATAGTAATTGGAAAAGCAAATGTAATTACAAGAATACAAACTGTTATACATGAATGTATTCATTCAACTCAAGACAAGAGACTACTAAAATTTAATGTAATATTTGCCAATATTAATAATTTATATTTTTTAATAATATCAATATTGAGCTTATTCAATCGAATAAGTTATAATACTGCTACAATTTGTTTGTGGATTTTAGCACTTATGCAGTTAACATCGTATGCGGTGAGAAGTTTCTTAGAAACAGATGCCATGACAAGAGCAGAATTCATGGCACAAGATTACATAGAAAAAACAGACTATGTTACAAAAGAAGAAAAAGATAAGATAATACAAACATATAAAGATGTAAATAAAGTTGGAATAAAATCATATAATTATGTGCTATTAATGAAAGCTCTGATAAGATTATTGATATATGCTATAATTATGAATTTTATGGTAAACCTACTATAATTAGGCGTGAAAAAATCCTTAAATTTTATATACTTAAGGAAAACATATGCTTAAAAAAGTTGTTACTAATAATGCTATTGGTGGATTATTGAAAAAAGATTGCAAATATGTTTCAAAACATTATCAATTTATATTTTATTCCTTAAACGCTTGATATAATAACTTATTAGTGTTATTCTTAAGAAGTAAATTTTATCCTTAAGTATATAAAACTTAAGAATAAGAAAGGTGGAAATATATGAAAACAAAAGAAATGCAAGGTATTACACTTGTGGCATTAGTCGTAACAATAGTAGTGTTGTTAATCCTTGCGGGAGTAAGTATCAATACCGTATTAGGTGATGATGGAATAATAAAAAAGGCAAAAGAGGAGACAGAAAAAACAGCTGCAGTACAAGAAAAAGAAATGATAGAAAGGAATTTACTTGAACAAGAACTAGAAAATTCGTTAGCAACTCCAACTCCAAAGCCTCAGCCAACTGATGGAGTAAAAATACCAGCCGGTTTTTATTATGTTGGAGGCACAAAAACTAGTGGAATAGTAATTTCAGACAATGTAAATGATAAAGACAAATACAAGAATAAGGCGGTTGTAGGAACAGATTTATTGGGAAACCAATATGTATGGATACCATGTACTACGGACAACACAAGCTCAGATCTTCAATATACAAGAACCGAATGGGGAGTTGAAGTAGATGGTAATTCAAGAGCTATAAAAGATGAACTTACTTTAACAGATGCAAGTGTTACATATTCTGATGCAGATACTGCAAATGGTATAAATGCAGATGTTTCAAAAGAGATAGTTGCACAGATAAAGGCAGAAAAGACAAGCGTAGCCCAATATGGTGGATATTACATTGGAAGATATGAAGTTGGAAGAAATAGTGATACAGCAGTTGTAAAATATAATCAAACTCCATATGCCAGCATAACTTGGAGCACAGCTTATGGATTAGCTAAAAAAATAATTACAAATTCAGAGGCAACATCATATTTATGCTCGAGTTATGCATGGGATACGGCAGTTAACTTCATACAAAACAATAGTACAGCTAAAAATTATGCTACAAGTATAGAAGGATTTAACGGAAACTGGAATCCACAGGAAGTAAAAGATCCGAGTGGAAATGTAATTAAACCAGCTGGTACTAGTCAACAATTAAATACGGGGCTTACAACACAGTTCTGTAATATATTTGATATGGGAGGTAACGAAGCAGAATTTACTACTGAGTCAAACCCAGGCACTTTCCGAGACGGTTGTGCTTCGTGGTGGTGGTTACAACGGCGACCACTTTCCAGCAGGCTACCGTTGGGACTGTAATTCAGGCCGTGCCTACATTTTCTACGGGTTCCGTGCCACTTTATTCTTAAAGTAGCTCCTGACGTAGGGACATCAAATTGGAAAAAGTTATAAATGAAAAATAGTAGAGAAATATAATAAAAATATAATAAAAAAACACCTTTTATGGTAAAATTTAAATGTCCAAAACAAATTTTACGAAAGAAGGTGTTTTTATGTATTATAATACACAGGAAGAGATTATAACAAAAATAACAAAAAGTCTAGAGGAAAGTTTAATTTTAAGAAAAAAAGTAATAAAAAATTTAGCAAGTATAATTTTAGGAATGATATTGGGAAAGTCAACAGTAGTATCAAAAATAGCCGAAAATTTAAAGGAGGACTTTAGTGAAGGGAAAGAAGAAAGCAAAATAAAGAAAATAAAAAGGTTTTTTAATAAGAAAATATCGGAAGATATGTATATATTCTTTATAGAGAGTGTGTTGAAAAAATTTAAGGCAGAAGATAATAAAGTGGTAGTAATATTTGACCATACAACATGCGAAGATAGGTTGGTCATATTGAGCTTTATGCTAAGTGTAGGGAAAAGAGGAATTCCATTATATTATAAAGTGTATGATTATAAAGATCCAAATAATAAAAGCATGAAAGATGTAAAGGAATGATTGGAAAGAGTAAAGAAAATTTTACAGCCATACGGATATGAAGTAACAGTATTAGCAGATAGAGGATTTGGAAGTACGGAGTTATTTGAATATATAGATAAAATGGGATGGACATATTTTATAAGAGTAAAAGGAAATTACAATATACGAATAGAAACAGATGAAGTAATAGGAAAAATAGAAGAAATAGAACATCCAAGAGGATTTACGAGATATTTTTATAATGTAGAATTAACACAAAGTAAATATGAATGTAATATAGCGACAAGACCATCAGGAAAAGAGAAAGAGGATAATTGGTACATAGCAACGAATGGGAATCCCAAAAAAGCGATAAATAATTATAAGAGACGATTTACAATAGAAGAAATGTTTAAAGATATGAAAAGTAATGGCTTAGGAATGGAAGATACATGGACAAAGAAGTTAGAATATTTTAGAAATATAATGCTATGTATAAATATAGCATATGTATATCTGATAACGGTAGGAAGTGAATGTGCAAAAAATGGAAGAAATAAAGAGTTTGGAGCATTTGTAAAAACAAAAAGAGCAAATAAAACGAGAGTATATAGTATATTTCAGATAGGAAGAAGATGGCTGCAAAAGTGCTATTTTAGTAAGGTAGAAAGAAAATTAGTATGTGAATTTATATTGTATGATTTATAGCGAGGAGGAAATAGAAAAGAAACAGGCATGCAGAAACAGGCTGGATGCCTTAAAGTTATGTAAATATACTTAAAATAAAACTAAAGGTAGAAATAAGAGAAGAAAAAAATGAGCAATATAGATGTATAAGAAAATATGACCATTTTTTACCAATTTTATGTACTTACGTCAGATGATTAAACAGGAAAAATCCTTAAGTTTTATACTTAAGGATTTAAATTTTACTAAATAATATCATTAAAGGTGTATTATATC
>OCHV01000526.1_pt1 | contig 30929 bp, 24 predicted proteins | sample 1538461 | NCBI WGS metagenome assembly OCHV01 (sample SAMN04571692, study PRJEB22368) | human gut metagenome | biome: human gut; material: stool | host: Homo sapiens | place: Luxembourg | collected 2012-08-03 | reverse complement strand
GGACAAACGGTTTTCAAGACCGCCTCGTTATGACCACTTCGATATCTCTCCATATAATGTTTTTCAACATTTTTTGTGCTGTTTTGTCAGCGCATGTTGTATTCTATCATCAAATATCTCCCCTGTCAATAACAAATTTGATATTTTTTTCAAAAAATTGGACATATAGCTTCAATTTCTGCTATATGTCCATATTTACCGGGATTTTCACCCTGTTCTACTCTCTATTCTACTCTCTGTTTTCCTTCAAAAATGCCTCCGCAACCACCAGATCTTCCGGTGTTGTGATCTTGATATTGCGATAAGAACCTTCTGAAAAGCGGATCTTCACCCCGGTCTCATGTTCTGCAACCATGGCATCATCTGTAATTCCGGTCATTTCCTTCTGCCGAATGCTGGTATATGCGCCATAGATCAGCGGGTATTGAAAGATCTGCGGAGTCTGGACGATCCATACACTGCTGCGATCCGGAGTTTCACTGACATTCCCATCCTCATCTGCGATCTTAACTGTATCCTTGGAAGGCATGCCTGTAACACTGGCACCTGTCTGTGCTGCTGCCATAAGTCCTCTTTCAATGATCCCATGATCAATAAATGGTCTGGCACCGTCATGGATCAGCACATACTCTGTATCTTTACACGCACGAAGTCCTTCATAAACAGAATCGTACCGTTCTTTTCCGCCGGATACTACAGCAGAAACCTTTGTAAAACCATATTTTTCCACGATTTCTTCTTTGCACCAGAAAACATACTCCTCCCCTGTTACCAGGATCACATCCCTGATCAGCGGACTTTCCTGAAAACAGCGCAGAGAATAACAGAGCACCGGCATCCCGTCAAGCTCCATAAACTGCTTCTGTATTTTGCTGTGCATTCTCTTTCCCTGGCCTGCTGCCAGGACAATAGCTGTATTTCTGCACTCTCCCATGATCAATTACCCCGGATTCTTTTATCTTTCGCCAAGCTTCAGGTTCGGAACCGCATTCAGATCCCATCTGTGGCGTGTTCCCCTGATATATTCATAGTAAGCTGCCACACCGATCATCGCTGCGTTATCCGTACAGAAGATCGGTGACGGACGGTAAAATTTGTATCCACGTTCTGTACATGCTTTTTCCATAGCAGTGCGAAGTGCTCCGTTGGAAGCAACACCTCCTGCAATGGCAACCTTTTTCATGCCAAAATCAGCTGCTGCCTGCATGGTATGCTCTACCAGTACGTCAACAACCGCCTTCTGGAAGGATGCCGCGATATCTGCACGGTTTACTTCCTCACCTTTCATTTTTGCCCCGTTTAAATAATTAAGAACTGCGGACTTCACGCCGCTGAAGCTGAAATCATACGGATTTTCGCCGATTTTTGCACGTGGAAACTCGATAGCGTCCGGATTTCCTTCCTTTGCCAGCTTATCGATCTTCGGTCCTCCCGGATATCCCAGCCCAATGGCACGTGCAACCTTATCAAATGCCTCACCTGCCGCATCGTCTCTGGTTCGGCCCAGGATCTCAAACTGGCCGTAGTCCTTCACAATAACAAGATGGGTGTGTCCACCGGATACAATGGCACAGAGAAACGGCGGTTCCAAATCCGGATGCTCAATATAATTGGCAGAAACATGGCCTTCTATATGATGCACGCCTACCAGTGGCAGGTTTCTTGCATAGGCAATAGCCTTGGCTTCTGCCACACCTACAAGAAGTGCACCGACAAGCCCCGGTCCATAGGTTACACCGATAGCATCAATATCATCCAGAGTGACATTTGCCTCGCCCAGCGCTTCCAGGATGACCTGGTTGATCCTTTCTATATGATTTCTGGAGGCGATCTCCGGTACAACACCTCCGTACAGTTTATGGATCTCGATCTGTGAGGAAATCACGTTTGATAAGACAGTCCTTCCATTTTTTACAACGGAAGCTGCCGTTTCATCACAGGAGCTCTCAATACCAAGAATTAATGTATCTTTCATTTTTTCAGTCCTCTTCAAAATTCAGTTCCACACTCTTCCCGTCTTTTCCCGGCCATGCCTTCGGAAAGATCTCACGTACTGTATCCATGTAATCATCCGGACGTACCAGAGAAGGGCTGTAATGGGTCAGCCACATTTCCCCCACTTCCGCATCACGGGCAAGAGTGGCCGCTTCACGAAACGTCATGTGTTTGTAGCCTTTTGCCTTTTCGATCTTGTCATCTTCACCGTACATTCCCTCACAGATAAAAAGATCGGAATCTTTTGCATTACGTAAAATAGACTCTGTCGGTCTGGTATCTGTGGTATAGGTAAGCTTGATCCCTTTTCTTGGCGGACCAAGCACCATATCCGGTGTGTAGATCCTTCCTTCATCCTCCACAGTCTGTCCCTTCTGCAGCGGATTCCAGAATTTCAGCGGGATCTCATGTGCACTGGCACTGTCAGGAGAAAATTTTCCCTGGCGCAGGATCTCAAGGGTATATCCATAGCAGGTAACATTATGGTTCACCCGAAATGCAGTGATCCGGTAACCGTTCAGTTCCAGAACCTCCTCCGGTTTCGTGATCTCGATAAATTTAATTTCAAAGGGCAGCTCCGGTGCGATCACACGAAGTGCGCTTACCACACGTTCCAGTCCTCTTGGGCCTACCAGAGTCAGCGGTTCTGTGCGGTCTGCATTTCCCATAGTCAAAAGGAGTCCCGGAAGTCCGCTGATATGATCCCCATGATAATGGGTAAAACAGATCACATCAATAGGCTTGAAACTCCAGCCCTTTTCTTTAATGGCCACCTGAGTGCCTTCCCCGCAATCGATCATCAGACTGCTGCCGTTATAACGGGTCATCAGTGCGGTAAGCCATCTGCGTGGCAGCGGCATCATTCCTCCGCAGCCAAGTAAACAAACATCTAACATATTTTTCCTCTTTTCCTGTTCTGTGGCAAAGTTTAGCATACTTATCCCGTACAGACAAGTACCTCTCCCGGGTAAGCCTATTCAGAAACTGCGGTGCGTGTCATAAGAACAGCATCCTCTGTGGGATCTGTATAGTACCCCTTTCGCAGGCCATCCCGCACAAATCCCTGACGTTCATAAAGCCGGATCGCAGTCTCATTTCCTGCCCGGACCTCCAGATGGATCATGGTGATCCCACGCTCTTCTGCCAGACGGATCATACTCTCCATAAGGAAATTTCCGATTCCCTCTCTCTGACGTTCTCTGCGGACAGCCACATTGGTCACATCCCCCTCATCCAGCACCGTAAGAAGACCACAATATCCCAGGATCCGGCCCTTTTCTTCCACAACAAGAAACATCCCGTTCTCTTTCATAAGAAATGTCAGAAATCCCTCTTTTGTCCAGGGGACTGAAAAAAGTTCCTCTTCGATCTCCATAACCTGATCCAGATCATCCACAAGCATTTCTCTTAAGATCATGCGTTTTCCCCTTCTGATCCTTTTTTCAGTTTCTGGGCACGCTCCCGCTCAGCCTGTGAAACACGGAGATAATCCGGTTTGTGCTCAGCCGCTGTCTCGGTTCTGCCTTCTTTATAATAAAGGACACCAAGTGCACCTACAGCACCTGCTCTCTGTCTGGAAAGATGGGCCGGTGCAAAAGAAAACGGTACAGTAAGCTTATCTGCGATGATATCTTTAAATACCGGGACTCCGTCTCCGAGGAATGTTACGGCTTCTCCCATCTCATTCAGCATGGAAAGAAGCTCCTCAATTCCCACTGCCATCTGATCCTTTACCGTCATGAGCCTGTGATCCTCGTAACGATAGATTCCCGTATAAACCTGCTTTCTTCTGGCATCCATGATCGGACAGATCAGTCCGTTTACATCATAGAGATTATAGGCCAGTGCCTCCACAGTCGGAATCCCGACCAGTGGTTTGTCAAGGGCAAGTCCAAGTCCCTTGGCTGTGGCAGAGCCAATACGGAGTCCGGTAAAAGAGCCCGGTCCCTTGGCTACCGCAATAGCGTCAATCGTCTTCAGATCCAGCTCTGTCATCTTCACGATCTCATCCAGCATGGGAAGAAGAGTCTGGGAATGTGTTTTCTTATAATTAACTGTATATTCCGCTACCAGTGTATCGTCCTCCACAACGGCTACGGATGCCACGATTCCGGAACTGTCCAGTGCCAAAACTCTCATTCTGTCTTTTCTCCTCTCTCCTCAATGGTGATCTTTCTGTATTCAAAGCCCTTCTCAAGATCTTTTTCAATGGTAACTTCGATCCTTTTTTCCGGCAGGATCTCCTCAATGAGTTCTGCCCATTCGATCAGACAGATTCCCTGCCCGAAAAAATAATCATCGTATCCGATCTCTTCCATTTCTTCCAGATCCCCGATACGATATACATCAAAATGATAAAATGGCAGACGTCCGTCTTCATATTCCTGGATAATGGTAAACGTAGGGCTGTTTACAGGTTCTGTAATTCCAAGACCTGCTGCCACTCCCTGTGTGAACACGGTTTTTCCAACTCCCAGATCGCCTGTCAGTGTGTAGATCTGTCCCGGCTTCGCATTCATTCCGATCGTCCTTCCGACCTCGAATGTTTCCTCAGGATCATGCGTTTCTATGACCATATTTTCCACCTTTTTCTTGCACAATTATTCTTTGCATATTATAATAGAGCGAACAGCGAAATACAATACTTTTTGAAAAGGAGTGCGAAAACTATGGCAAATCCTATCGTTACCATCACAATGGATAATGGCGATGTAATGAAAGCGGAATTATATCCGGAAGTTGCCCCGAACACAGTAAATAACTTCATCAGCCTTGTAAAAAAAGGCTTTTATGACGGCCTGATCTTCCACCGTGTCATCAACGGCTTTATGATCCAGGGCGGATGCCCGGACGGAACCGGTATGGGTGGCCCGGGATACAGCATCAAGGGTGAGTTCTCCCAGAACCGTTTCAAAAACGACCTGAAGCATACACCAGGTGTTCTCTCCATGGCAAGAGCCATGAATCCGAACTCTGCCGGAAGCCAGTTCTTTATCATGCACAAGGCTGCTCCGCATCTTGACGGAAGCTATGCTGCATTCGGTCAGATCATTGAGGGCATGGATGTTGTAAATGCTATCGCAGAGACAGACACGGACTACAGTGACCGTCCTCTTGACGAGCAGAAGATCAGCTCCATGACTGTTGATACCTTTGGTGTGGATTATCCGGAACCGGAGAAATGCTAACAGGAATAATTTTCTGAAATAAAAAAGCCCCGCGAAGAGCAGATTGTAACACAGATCATCTGCCCTCTTCCCGGGGTATTTTTATACTGACATTCTCTTTTCTTTTACTTTTCGAAGGTCCTCACTTCTCCGTTTACTTTCGCAAAATACAGTTCTGCATCCTTCTCAAGTCCGGCTCTTCCGTTTGTTCCTTCTGTGATCGCCTTCTTCACCTCTTCGACCTGATCATCCGGCACAAGAAGCTTCAAGACAACCTTGTCGGTATATTCGGAATCCAGGATCGGCAAACTTCTTTCTCCTGCGATATACTGGATCTTTCCGATCCCTGTATAATCCGTCGTCACCTGAAGAGAGATCCCATGATGCTTCTCAATGACGGTACTTGCCGCCAGTCCTGCCTGGACTGCACCGGAATATGCCCGCACAAGCCCTCCTGTCCCAAGAAGGACACCTCCAAAATATCTGGTCACCACAATGGCCGCATTATAGATCCCGGCTCCCAGAAGCACATCCAGCATAGGCCTTCCGGCTGTTCCGGATGGTTCTCCGTCATCACTGCAGCGGGTGGCTTCCCGGTTCATCCCTACGGAATATACATAGCAGTTATGACGTGCATCCCAGTATTTTTTTTTCATTTCTTCGATAAAGGCAAGGGCCTCTTCTTCTGTTTCCACAGGACGGACGGTTGCGATGAAACGGGATTTTTTTTCCACAAGTTCGCCTTCGCCGCCTTCGTATATGGTTTTATAATGTTCCAGCATGGTTTACGCCTCCGTTATCTATATCCAACCCTCTGTTTCAGGCAGAGTTTTCTTTATTGTATAATAATTATCTTCATTGCACAATGTATAAGATATCATGAATTGTGAAATTTTTTTTAAGGCTTTATTTGGCATCTCATATTTGTTATAATGAAACGGATTATAAAGGAGGAATATTATGAACTACGGAAAAAGATCCACTTCCAAGAAGCGGAATGCTCTGATCTCCCGTACTTCCATGCTGGAAAAAAGAGCACACGTTTCGTTTATCCGGGTTTTATTTACAGCTCTGATCGCAGTCTGCGTCATGGTTGTCTGCCTTGGTATCGGCTCCTTCCGGGGCGTGATCGCCGGAGCACCTGACGTCAACGATGTGGATATTTCACCTCTCGGATATGCAACCTTCCTGTATGATGACCAGGGAACACAGATGCGACAGCTTTCAGCCCCTACATCCAACCGTCTTCCGGTCTCCCTGGACCAGATCCCGGTCAGTCTGCAGCATGCAGTGGTAGCCATTGAGGATGAGCGTTTTTATGAACATAACGGTATTGATGTCCGCGGTATCGCACGTGCCGGAATGAAGGCGATCACCACCGGTAACTTTTCCGAGGGTGCCAGTACCATCACACAGCAGCTTCTGAAGAATAATGTTTTCACTGACTGGACCAACGAATCCACACAGCTGGAACGTTTCACACGTAAGTTCCAGGAGCAGTACCTTGCTGTACAGATTGAAAAAAAATATGACAAAAATGTGATTCTTGAGAATTACCTGAATACCATTAACCTGGGTGCAGGTTCCTACGGTGTACAGGCCGCTTCCAAAAAATACTTTAACAAAGACGTATGGGATCTGAACCTTTCTGAATGTGCCACCCTTGCCGGCATCACACAGAACCCTACCAAATTCAATCCGATCACCAATCCAAAAGCAAACTCCAAGAGACGGAAGGAAGTCCTGGATCACATGCTGGATCAGAATTACATCTCACAGGATGAATATAATGCAGCACTGAATGATGACGTTTATTCCCGTATCCAGGCCGCACAGCTTGAGAACACCGAAGAAGAAAGTACCGTTTACACGTATTTCGAAGATGAGGTTACCAATCAGGTCATCAGCGACCTGATGAACATTAAAGGATATACCAAGACACAGGCTACCAATCTTCTTTACAGCGGTGGTCTGAAGATTATGACAACCTTGGATTCCAACATGCAGCAGATCCTTGATGAGGAATATGCAAACCCTGATAACTATCCGGCCAATGTTCAGTATGAACTGGATTATGCACTGACTGTACAAAGCCCGGATGGAAAACAGACAAACTACAGCAAAGAAATGCTGCAGCTGTATTTCCGTGATCAGGATCCGGAATTTGATCTTCTCTTTGATTCTCCTGAAGAAGGTCAGCAGTATGTGGATCAATACAAGGCTAACATCCTGGCAGACGGAAGCACCGTAGTATCTGAGCGTGTAAACTTTGCGCCACAGCCACAGTCTTCCATGACTGTCATTGACCAGCATACCGGTTACGTAAAAGCCCTGATCGGAGGCCGTGGTGAAAAAACAGCCAGCCTGACTCTGAACCGTGCCACTGATACGACCAGACAGCCTGGTTCTACCTTTAAGATCGTTTCCACCTATGCACCTGCGTTGAACGAAAAAGGCGATACACTTGCTACAACCTTTATGGATGAGCCTTACGAATACCCGGACGGATCTCCTGTCAACAACGCCTCAAGAAGCTACGGCGGCGAGACCACCATCCGCAAAGCGATCCAGAATTCCATCAACGTTGTAGCTGTTAAATGCCTGGAGCAGGTTACCCCGGCTCTCGGACTTAAATATCTGGATGATTTCGGTTTCACCACACTAGCTCACGGAACTGAGGCAGATAAAGATGCCAACGGAAATATCTGGAGTGACGCCAACCTGGCTACTGCTCTTGGCGGTATCACCAAAGGTGTCAAGAACGTGGAACTTTGTGCTGCATATGCAGCCATTGCTAATGGCGGGAACTATATCAAACCGATCTATTATACACAGATCCTTGATCATGACGGAAATGTTCTGATCGAGAACTCCTCCGTTTCCAGATCTGTGATCAAAGACAGTACCGCTTATCTTCTTACAAGCGCCATGGAAGACGTTGTAAAAAAAGGTACCGGTACCGCCTGCCAGCTGGACAATATGACTGTAGCCGGAAAAACAGGTACTACAGAGGACTACAATGACCTGTGGTTCGTAGGCTACACACCGTACTACACCTGTGCAGTATGGTCCGGCTATGACAACAACGAAAAAATTCCGGAAGATGCCCGTAACTTCCACAAAAACCTCTGGAAAAAGGTTATGACCCGTATCCACGAGGGCCTGGAGGACAGAGATTTCGATATGCCTTCCAGTGTGGAAAAAGCCAGTGTCTGCGCAGAAACCGGTCTTCTTCCCAGATCCGGATGCCCGACTATCACAGAGTATTTTGATATCTCCAGTCTTCCCACCGAATACTGTGATCAGCATTTCTACGGCAGCAACGATTACGATGAAGAGGACTATTATTATAACGAAGATACGGACGCCGATACCGATGCAGCAGCTGAAGCGATTCCAAGCGCAGCTCCGGACAGTACTGACAGCACCGACACTGACAATTCCGATGACGGTTCCGATAATACCGGTGATGATACTGACAATTCCGGAACCGACGACAACACCGGTGGTGATGACGGCAGCTATGATAACAGCAATGATACCGGTGGCGATGACACCGGCGAAGATCCGGTAGAATATTATGAATGATCTCCATTATAGGTATCTTTCATAAACAACATATAAAAAAAGTGGTTTCCTGAAATATGGAAACCACTTTTTTTACTTTTAATAACTTCTTACTGTCTCGCAGTTTATCAGTTCAGGCAAGTCCCACCCACCGCTTATTACTTTTCGCAATTGAAGCAGGGAACTTCCCTGGTTCGGTTAAAGTACCATCTTGGCTGCACCGTAGATTCCTGCATCATTGCCAAGTGTCGCGATCACGATAGGAGTATCCTTGCAGGATTCAAAAGCATACTCTCTGTAATATTTCCGGATACAGTCAATAAGCGGCTGTCCGGCCTTGGAAACTCCTCCGCCGATAACAATGGTCTCCGGATCTGTCACACAGCAAATAATGGCAAGAGCACCACCCAGCTGCTCTCCGACCTTTTCCATGGTTGCTACAGCTACCGGATCATTCTCCTTAAATGCGTCCAGAACTGCTTTTGCTGAAATCTCTCCGGCATCTCTGAGAACACTGTTCTCACTGGAAGCTGCAAGCTCTTTTTTTGCCATGCGGACAATTCCGGTCGCAGAAGCATACTGTTCCAGACAGCCCCTGTTTCCGCAGTTGCAGGATTCTGTTTCATGATGATCCACATTGGCATGTCCGATCTCACCGCCAGCTCCGTGATGTCCGGTCACGATCTTTCCATCAACAATGATACCACCGCCTACACCTGTTCCAAGTGTGACCATAATCACATCGGAGGAGCCTGCTGCTGCACCCTTCCATGCCTCTCCCAATGCCGCTACATTGGCGTCATTTCCGGCTTCCGCATGAAGACCTGTAAGTTCTTCCATCTCTCCCACAACGTTCTTATATCCCCAGAAGAGATTTACTGCACGTGATACTTCGCCTTTGGAGTTTACCGGTCCCGGAACACCGATCCCGACGCCTTCCACCTCCTCTTTGGAGATACCCTTTTCTTCCATCTTGGCATTTACTGCTGCTGCCACATCAGGAAGGATCTGATCTCCATTGTTTTCTTTACGGGTTGGAATCTCCCATTTCTCAACAAGAGTACCATCCGTGCGGAAAAGTCCGCATTTTACAGTTGTTCCACCTACATCGATTCCAAAACAATATGTTCCCATTTCTTACCCTCTCTTATTCTTCGTCATCCGGATTTTCTCTTTTTTTCGCAAGATTTGCCTGTACACGCTTGTACAGAGCCTCTGCCGCATTGTATCCCATCTTCTTCTGTCTGTGATTGACAGCCGCTGCCTCAACGATGATCGCCAGGTTACGGCCCGGACGGATCGGAAGAGAATGGCATACTACCTTATTTCCAAGGTACTCTGTATACTCCTCATGCAGTCCAAGACGATCGTATTCCTTGTCTCTGTCCCACTCCTCAAGCTTGATCACGAGATCGATAGACTGGGTATCCTTAACGCTCTCAACACCGAACAGTGTTTTTACATCGATGATACCGATACCACGAAGTTCGATAAAGTGACGTGTGATATCCGGCGCAGATCCCACCAGTGTTACGTCACTGACCTTACGGATCTCAACAACATCATCACTGACAAGACGATGACCTCTCTTGATCAGCTCCAGGGCTGCCTCACTCTTACCGATACCGCTCTCACCTGTGATCAGGATTCCCTCGCCGTAAACATCAACCAGCACACCATGAATAGAAATACATGGTGCAAGCTGCACGCCCAGCCAACGGATGATCTCTGCCATAAAACTGGAAGTTGTTCTTTCTGTCACGAATGTCGGAACATTATATTTAACAGCCAGATCGATCATGTCCTGAGACGGACGAGTCATGGTACTGAAAATAACACATGGGATCTTGCTGGAAATGAAACGTTCATATTTAAAACGTCTCTCCTCCTCATTAAGCTGCATCAGATACGTATACTCTACATATCCGATGATCTGAACTCGTTCATTGGCAAAATGCTCCAGATATCCGGTAAGCTGAAGCGCAGGTCTGTTGATCTCCGCAGTCTTGATCACGATGCCTGACAGGTCGATCTCCGGAGTCAGATTATTAAGCTCCAGTTCCTGTACCATCTTTGTCAACTGTACACCCTTCATACTTTTGTCTCCTTTTCGCTGAAAGTTTGCATTCTCACTGCCGTTTTACCGAGGCGTGAGACACCTTATCTTTAATTATACACAATCACTGCTGAAACTGCAATGCAGCATCAGGATTTATGAAAAAATTCATAGACCTGACGGGCGCTTCTGGCATTCATGCTCTCTGTCTGTGCCAGTTCTTTCTCCGATGCATCCCGGATATTTTCCACAGATTTAAATTTACGCAGAAGGGCTTTCCTCCTGGTATCACCGATCCCCGGGATATCATCCAGGATAGAATGGACCTGTTCCCTGCTCCTGAGGGAACGATGGTATTCAATGGCAAACCGATGGGCTTCATCCTGGATCCTGGTGATCAGACGGAAGCCTTCGCCGGATGTGTCAATAGGAATCTCCACATTGTTGAAATACAGGCCTCTCGTCCGATGATGATCATCCTTGACCATACCGCAGACCGGGATGCTTATCCCAAGCTCATTCAACACCTTCAGAGCGATATTTACCTGCCCTCTTCCACCATCCATCAGGATCAGATCCGGAAGCCTTGCAAAGCTGTCAAATTCTCCGTTACTCTCATGAGTGAACCTTCGGGTCAGAACCTCTTCCATGCTGGCATAATCGTTGGGTCCCTGTACCCATTTGATCTTGAACTTACGGTAATCACTGCGTTTGGGACGTCCTTTTTCATAGACTACCATGGATCCCACGGACTCAAAGCCACTGATATTTGAAATATCATAGGCTTCCATGCGCACCACATTTTTCAAGCCCAGCCATTCTTCCACCTCGTGAACAGCTCCGATGGTTCGTCCTTCCTCCCGCCTGATCCGTTCTCTGTCCTTGGCAAGTACCATACGGGCATTTTCCAGGGCAAGTTCTACCAGTTTTTCCTTGGTTCCCTTCTTCGGGACCCGGATGTGTACCTTCTGCTTTCTCCTTCCTGACAGCCACTCCTCTATAATATCTGCATCTTCAATCTCACTTTGCAGCATGATCTCAGATGGGATAAATGGCGTTCCCGCATAAAACTGTTTCAGAAAGCTGGAAAGGACCTGCGCCTTTGTATCACCTTTTGCCACACGGAGATAAAAATGATCTCTGCCGATCAGCCTGCCATCCCGGATAAAAAACACCTGGACAACCGCATCCTGATCCCTGAGGTCTTCACTGTCATCCATGGCTACTGCAATGATGTCTCTGTCTTCCTGCCCGTAGCCGGTGATCTTCTGCCGTTCCCCGATCTTCCGGATACTGCTGATCAGGTCCCGGTATTCCATAGCATCTTCGTAGCGCATTTCCTCCGAAGCTTTCTGCATTTTTTCCATCAGCTCACTAATGGCGTCCTGAAAATCTCCATTCAGAAATTTGATCACCTTATTGATATTCTTCCGGTATTCTTCCTGGCTGACATATCCCTGGCAGGGTGCCTTGCACTGCTTCATATGATAGTACAGACAGGGCCGGTCCTTTCCGGTATCTCTCGGAAGACTGCGGTTGCAGGAGCGTACCTGATACAGTTTCCGCACCAGTTCGATCACGTCCTTTACTGCTCCGCCGCTTGTATAGGGGCCAAAATATCTTGCCTTGTCCTTTTTCATTCTCCTGGCAAAAAGCACTCTCGGGTATGGCTCATGAACTGTCACCTTAATAAACGGATAGCTCTTGTCATCTTTGAGCATGGTATTATATTTCGGACGATGTTCCTTGATAAGATTACACTCCAGCACAAGGGCTTCCAGCTCCGAATCCGTAATAATGTACTCAAATCTGGTAATATGTGTAACCATCCGTTCAATCTTGGCACCTTTATTACGACTGCTCTGGAAATACTGGCGCACACGATTCTTAAGGCTTATGGCTTTTCCCACATAGATGATCTCGTCTTTCTCGCCATGCATGATATAAACTCCCGGTTTTGCCGGAAGCTTCTTTAATTCTTCCTCGATTATGAACATACTTTATTCTCCTGTTTTACTATTACAGTAATAAGAAAACCGGGATTTCTCCCGGTTTTCTTATGATCTGTTTTATGCCTGTGATCCCGGCTTTTCTTCTGTTTCTGCATGATCGCTATCTGTTGTCTGAGCAGATTCTTCTGTTTTCTCCGGTGCCTGCATATCCTCTGTCAGTTCCTGTCCGGATATCTCCGGTCTGAACTGAACCGATTCTGTACTTTTTGCAGCCTCGTTATTTTCTGCAATTGTTTCAATGTCCTGTTTATTGGACACTTCTTTTTCATCCTCGGAAAGTACCAGATCATCCAGATCCTCCGGGATATCCAGGCCCTGCTGAACTGCACGGAGGATCTTCATGAACTCTTTACCTGTAATGGTTTCCTTGCGGATCAGATATTCCGCGATCTTATCCATCTCTGTTCTGTGACTTCCAAGGATCCTCTTGGCTTCCTCATAGGAATGGTGGAGAAGCTTCATCACCTCATGATCGATCTCTGTTGCGGTATCATCACCACAGTTTAAAACTGCTCTTCCGCTGAGATACTGATTCTCCTGTGTGGCAAGTCCCATCAGTCCGAACTTCTCAGACATACCATACTGTGTGATCATGGCTCTGGCCACCTTGGTAGCCTGCTCAATATCATTGGCAGCACCTGTAGTGACTGTGTCAAAAACGATCTCCTCTGCAGCACGTCCGCCAAGATAGCCTACCAGCATAGCTTCCAGTTCTTTCTTGGTGTTGAGATATTTTTCTTCCTCAGGTACCTGCATAACGTAACCCAGGGCTCCCATGGTACGGGGTACGATGGTGATCTTCTGTACAGGCTCCGCATCCTTCTGGAGTGCATTTACCAGTGCGTGTCCGACTTCATGGTAGGATACGATCCGGCGTTCCTGTTTGCTTAAGATACGGTCCTTCTTCTCTTTTCCCACCAGAACTACCTCTACGGATTCCTCCAGGTCCTTCTGTGATACAGCTTTACGTCCCTTCTTGACTGCAAGGATCGCAGCCTCATTGATCATATTGGCAAGATCAGAGCCTACCGCACCGGAAGTTGCAAGTGCAATAGCTTCAAAATCAACGGTGTCATCCAGAAGCACGTTCTTGGCATGTACCTTCAGGATATCCACCCTTCCTTTAAGATCCGGTCTGTCAACGATCACACGTCTGTCAAAACGTCCCGGACGGAGAAGAGCCGGATCAAGAACCTCCGGTCTGTTGGTCGCAGCAAGGATCAGAAGTCCCTTGGATGTATCAAAACCATCCATCTCCGCAAGCAGCTGGTTCAATGTCTGCTCACGCTCATCATTTCCGCCGCCATAGCGGGAATCACGGCTTTTACCAATGGCATCGATCTCATCGATAAATACGATACACGGAGCATTCTTCTTGGCTTCCTCGAAAAGGTCACGGACACGTGAAGCACCCACGCCCACAAACATCTCCACAAATTCCGAGCCGGAAAGAGAGAAGAACGGTACCTGCGCTTCACCTGCAACTGCCTTGGCAAGTAATGTCTTACCGGTTCCCGGAGGGCCTACAAGAAGTGCGCCCTTAGGCAGCTTGGCTCCGATGGCTGTGTATTTTCCGGGGTTGTGAAGAAAATCCACAACTTCCTGGAGAGATTCCTTGGCTTCATCCTGACCTGCCACATCCTTAAAGGAAACGCCCGTTTCCTGCTGCACATATGCCTTGGCTTTGCTCTTGCCTACGCCCATGCCCATGATCCCGCCGCTTTTGTTCATGCGGCGCATGGAGAACATCAGAAGTCCGAACAAAAGCAGTGTCGGCAGAACCACGCTCAGGATCATTGCAACAAATTCACCAAAAACATCCGGCGGATCGGTCTCAAACTTGATTCCCTTTCCTTCCAGTCTCTTGGTAAGTGCTGTACTGTCTTCGGTCTTCGTGGTGTAATAGCTCATATCCTCGTACTTGGAATTCTTTTTCTTGGGTACGATCGTCAATGTACTGGACTGGATCGTTACTTCCTTAACCTGGTCCTTATCCACCATATCGATAAATTTATCATAGGAGATCTCACTGCTGTTATCCTTCAGCATATTGGTAAACAACGCGAAGCACACCAGTGTGACCAGGAGGCATATCAGAAAAGCCAGAATCGACTGATGATTTTTACCTGATCCCTGCCTGGGATCTTTGTTGTCAGGTCGCTTCCCGTCCTGATCATTATTCAGTTGATTATTCATTTTTTTCCTCCTCTTGTCATTTCTTTATTATAAAGAGAAAAACCATATAAATCAACTGCGAGATTACAAAAATACCATCGAAAAAACACCGCATTGGATATTGCCAGTGAACGTAAAGTTGTAGTATACTGTTCCCAGTGAATTGGAAAATTAAAGAGGAGAGGAAATCAGACAAATGAAAATAGGTTTTGATAATGACAAATATCTGAAAATGCAGTCAGAACACATCCGTGAAAGAATCGGTCAGTTCGGCAACAAGCTTTATCTTGAATTCGGTGGCAAACTGTTTGACGACTACCATGCATCCCGTGTTCTTCCGGGTTTTGAACCGGACAGCAAGCTCCGCATGCTGATGCAGCTTTCTGATCAGGCGGAGATCGTTATTGTTATCAGTGCCAATGACATTGACAAGAATAAAATACGTGGCGATCTTGGGATCACCTATGACGAAGATGTGCTCCGTCTTATGGATGAGTTTTCAAGCCGTGGCCTGTATGTGGGAAGCGTATGCATCACACAGTACTCCGGCCAGGAAAGCGCCGATCTCTTCAAAAAACGTCTGGAGAAACTGGGAATCCGTGTCTACAAGCTTTACCTGATCCCCGGCTATCCAAGCAACACTTCCTTTATTGTAAGTGACGAGGGTTATGGAAAGAATGATTATATCGAGACTACCAGACCTCTGGTCGTGATCACAGCACCGGGACCAGGAAGTGGAAAGATGGCAACCTGCCTTTCCCAGCTTTACCACGAATACAAACGAGGAGTAAAAGCCGGCTATGCAAAATTTGAGACCTTCCCGATCTGGAACCTTCCTCTGAAACATCCGGTAAACCTTGCCTACGAAGCTGCCACTGCAGATCTGAACGATATCAACATGATCGACCCGTTCCATCTGGAGGCTTACGGCAAAACTACCGTCAACTACAACCGTGACGTAGAAGTTTTCCCTGTTGTACAGGCCATGTTTGAGAAGATCATGGGCAGCTGCCCTTATAAATCTCCGACAGATATGGGTGTCAACATGGCAGGTAACTGCATCGTTGACGATGAAGTATGCCAGGAGGCTTCCCGCCAGGAGATCATCCGCCGTTATTATAAGAGCATGAACGCTCTGGTTTCCGGCTCCGGCACAGAGAATGAGGTACGTAAGATCGAGCTTCTTCTCCAGCAGGCTCATGCAGAGATCACTGACCGTAAGGTTGTTCCGGCTGCCCTCGAAAAAGAAAAAGCAACCAATGGCCCTGCCGCCGCTATGGAACTTCCTGACGGAAAGATCGTATGCGGAAAAACCTCCGATCTTCTCGGCGCATCCGCTGCTCTTCTTCTCAATGCCCTGAAAGAGCTGGCAGGAATCGATCACGAGCTTCATGTGATCTCTCCGGATGCCATCCATCCGATCCAGCAGCTGAAGACCAAATATCTTGGAAGCAAAAATCCACGTCTTCACATTGATGAGATCCTGATCGCCCTTTCCATGAGTGCCGCAACCAGCGATGCCGCACGCCTTGCCCTGGAACAGATCCCGAATCTCCGTGGATGCCAGGCTCATACTTCCGTAATGCTTTCCGATGTGGATGTGATCAGCTTCCGTAAGCTTGGTGTTGAGCTTACCTGCGAAGCCAAGAAGGAACAGAAGAAAAACTATCAGAAAGACTGATTCTCTGATAACATACCTGCTGTATAAATAAAAAGCTATATAAGAAGCTCCGACCAGGACGATACATATATATGTCATCCCGGCCGGAGCTTTTTTATCTTATTTCTGCGTTACTGTATCCGGATACTGCTTCCCAAACCTTCTCCGCCACATTGCTTGGTAACGATAATCTTATTGTCAATTCGTTCCTTCAGCTCGGAAACATGGGAAATAATCCCTACCAGGCGTCTGCCATCTGCAAGGCTGTTCAGCGCTTTTAATGCCTGCTCCAGAGACTCCTCATCCAGAGAACCGAATCCTTCATCCACAAACATGGAATCCAGCCGGATTCCCCCGGCTGAAGCCTGGATCTCATCGGAAAGTCCCAGCGCCAGGGATAACGATGCCTGGAAGGATTCCCCACCGGACAATGTCTTTACGCTTCGTTCCGTTCCGTTATAGTGATCAATGACATTCAGATCAAGACCTGCTTTTTCTTTCTGATTTTTGCTTTGTTCCTGGCGTTTCAGCTCGTACTGGCCGCTGCTCATGGTCATAAGACGGAGATTGGCTCTTCGCAGGATCCGGTCAAAATATGCCATCTGGATATAGGTTTCCAACTCGATCTTGGATTTTCCGTTCAGTTTTCCGTTTGCTGTATCCGAAAGATTTTTCATCCAGACATATTCTTTTTCCGCCGCAGTCATTTCCGTCTGACGTACCTGCACTTTCTGATATATTTCCTCATTTCCCTTCTGAACAGAAAAAAGTGCTTTTCGTTTTTCCGAAAGCTGTGTTTTCTCTTCCCTAAAACGGCTGTACTGCTCTCTGAGCGCATCCTCATCTACTTCTCCGATTTCTTTTTTCTGCTCCTCAAAGTTTTTTACAACCGCTGTTATTCTTTCCTTTTCCGCCCGGATCTCCTGTAATTTCTGTTGAGCTCTTCTGCTGCTTTCTTTCAGCTCTTCATACAGCTTCCTCTGTGTTTTTATTTCCTGTTCCAGAGATTCTTTTCCACCTTCTCCGATCTCTTCGTTCAGCTCATCCACTTTCTGTGCTTTGTTCTTCCTCTCTGTTTCCAGACGTACGATGTCCTGTGCAGCTTCATTGATAACTCTTCCCAGTTCTTTCAGAGTCTTTTCTCTTTCTATGATCAGCTTCTCAAGATCCTGTTTCTGTTTTGCTTCTTTTTCCTTTCCCTGAACTTTTTCTGACAGGCAGCTGAGCATATCCTGTATCTGTCTTTCAAATCCTGCAGCTGTGTTGTCCGTCACTTCTCCATTTCCTGCCACCAGACTTTTCTGAATCAGTTTTCGGATCTCTTCTGCTGTTATCTGCTGCTGCTTTTTGTTTTCCACGTCTCTTGTCTGAAGACCGGCCTGTTTTCTGTCACATTGATTTTTCTCTTCCTGTAACTGAACGATCTCTGTTTCCAGCTTTTCGATCCACGTTTCTGTTTCGTTCTTCTTTTTTTTACGTTCTATTGCTATGCGAATCTCTTCCTCGCTATCTGCCAGCTGCTTTTCACATTGGTCCTGTTTTTCTTTCAGCAAAGGGATCAGCTTTTTCCATTCCGTCTCATGTAAAAGCTCTTGTGCCTCCCTCTGGATCTGATGCCATAATGTTTTCTGGCGTTCTTTTCGTTTTCCTGCTTCCACACTCTGCGTATTTGCGTCATTCTCCAGTCTGTCCAGTTTTTGTTTCTCTCTGTCCAGGATTTCCTGATCCACAACCTGTCCTTTGGGAAGTATTCCCGGACGCGGATGCTCGAAAGAACCACATACCGGGCATGGGCAGCCCTCTTTCAGTTCCTGCGCCAGGAGCCCTGCCTGCGCGTCCAGAAAACTCTGAAACAGTTTCTGGTAAACTTCTCTCTGCTTTTGTACTTTTTCAATGGAAATCTTATATTTTTCCTGCTGCTCTTTCGTGGCATTATAAGCCCCTTGAAACTCCTTAACCAGAGCAATCAGTCCTTCTAATTCTTTCTTTTTCCGAAGCCCTTCTGTCTTTTTCGTCTCTGCCTTCTGAAGTTCCAGCTCCGCGCTGTCCAACAGCGCCTTGTCTTTCTTTTGCTGCTCCAGCTCTTCCTTCTGCTGCGTTTCTTTCCGGATGATTTCTTCCTGCCATCCATCTATCTGTTTCTGTTCTTTTTTGATCTCTTCTTCCGTCAGCAGACAGCTGTCATAGCTTCGTTTTTCACTGTCCAGTTTATCGTACTCAAACTTGTATTTTTGTAGTTCTTCTCCTGCATCTGCCAGTATTGAAAGGCGTTTTTTTTCTTCCTCATCTTTTTTCTGCAAAAGCTGCTCTTCGGAAATATCATTCTCTTTTTTTTCACTGACTGTTTCAAGCTTTCCTTCGATTGTTTCCAGCTCTTTTTTCAGCTTTTCCAGCTCCTGATATTTTTTCAGCTTTTCTTCTTTTTCACGGATCCTGATTCCAAGCTCTTCACATCTGTGATCTGCATCTTTATATTTTTCCGCCTCTTCTACTGCAAGCTGTAGAAGTGGTGTTAATTCTTCCAGATCTTTTTCCGCTTTTTTCTTTTTCAGCTCCAGATTTCGTTTCTGAGCCACAAGATTTTGTGCCTCTTCTGCTTTTCGTATATCCTGATTAAGCGAGTCTTCTTTTTCCCGGAGCTCTTTTTCCTGTGCTTCACCATATTCCAGAAACTGCTTCAGAAGTTCCAGACTCCGCTCCAGTTTTCCCTCGAATTTTATCTTTTTCAGTTCGTCAAATTCCTCTGCCTCCTGCCATGAAGCAGTCTCCGTTTTCACTCCATCCAAATACTGGGCAATACTGCGGCGCATTTCATCATATTCCTTATATCTGGCTATTGACGCATCCTTAAGTTTCATCTGAATCTGCTGATAAAGTCCTGTGTGAAAGAGCTGTCGGAAGATCTCTCCTCTCTGTGTAGTTCCTGCCAGAAGTAATTTCTGGAAATCCCCTTGGGCGATCATTGCGATCTGTGTGAACTGATCATAACTCAGTCCCAGAAGCTGTTCCACTGCCGCAGTAACATCTTTTGCCTTTGTCACCGGCTGACGTTCATCCGGATAGATCAGCTGTGCTTCAGCTTTTCTAAGAGTCTGTCCGGTGCCTCTTTTTTTCGGAGCCATATATTCCGGACTCCGGCGCACGTGATAATTTTTTCCCTGATAGGAAAAAACAAGCTCCACAAAGGTCTCTGTGGAAGGCTCTGCATATTTGCTCCGAAACATGGCCGGATCTCTTACCTCTCCACTGGCTCTTCCATATAACGCAAAGGTGATCGCATCAAAGATCGTGGTTTTTCCCGCTCCGGTGTCACCGGTGATCAGGTAGAGACCTCCCTCTCCAAGCTTTGAAAAATCAATCTCTGTTTTGTCCGCATAGGGCCCGAAGGCACTGATGGTCAGTTTTTTCGGTCTCATTGTTTCACCTCCTGGATCTTACGGATCAGGTCTTCGGAATATTTCCGCTGTTCTTCATTCATGGGCTGGTTATTCTGCAGTTCAAAAAATTCCTCGAAATATTCCAGCTCGGATTTCCTTTTCACCGTTTCTGTACCTGCGATTTCCTGGTTTTCTCTTGTACGTCGGTTATCATATTCCAGCCTCATCAGATTCGGATAAACAGTACGGAGCTTCTGCATTCCATCTACGATATCTTCTTCATCTGTCAGCGTGATCTGCACATAATCCTCTGTGTTTGTGTCCTGATAACTAGACAGTGATGTGATCTCCATGTATGTGCCTTTCAGTTTTCGCATATCCCGAAGAGGCTTCAGCGGAATCTCCCTGATCCTGAGATTTCCTTTTTCCAGAAGCTCCACAACTGTCACGGATTTCTGCTGTCCTGCCTCGGAAAAAGAATATTTCAAAGGAGTTCCGCAGTAGCGGACGTGCTCGCTTCCCACATTCTGAGGACTGTGGATATGGCCAAGTGCCACATAGTCAAAATCCCGGAACACATCTGCCTCCACCTGATCGACACCTCCAACGGAGATCTCTTCAGAATCGCAGCGCATGGCACCGACCACAAACTGATGGGCGATCAATACATTGCGATAACGTTTATCAATCTCCATATGTGCAACTGCCGCCTGCACTGCCTCCTGGTAGGTACGGATCTCATCCACCTCTTCTTCTCCTTCCAGTCCGTGCCTCACAGTTGCCGGACGCACAAATGGAAGCAGATGGATCCAAACTTCTCCATAGCTGTCCGTTAAACAGTACTTTTCTGTTTTTCCATCGTATACCGGGGACATACAGATCCCGCTGCTGCTCATGATCTGTGAACCGAAAGCGATCCTTTCCGCACTGTCATGATTTCCGCTGATGGCATACATCGGGATCTTCCGTTTTGCAAGCCTGGTAAGAAACCGGTCAAAAAGCTGCACTGCCTCCGCCGAAGGAACCGGTCTGTCATAAAGATCACCGGCGAGAAGGATCCCATCCGGTGCTTCTTCATCAATGATCCTCAGGATTTCGTTCAAAATATATTTCTGATCTTCGATCATGGAAAACTCATTGACTCGTTTTCCTAGGTGAAGGTCTGATAAATGGATCAGTTTCATCGATCACCTCCTGCGCTCACCCAGCCTCCGAACAGTTCCGGTGCAAGATCGATCTCACAGGCATCCAGTACATCTTTTAGCTGTGAAGGATTGCTGACGCCGGTTACAGGCACAGTCTGGAATGGCTGATGGAAAAAGTATGCCAAAGACAGGGCCTGCAGGCTGTGGCCAGTTTCTTTCTGCAGCTTTAACAGCTTCTGATAGGTGCGAAGGTTTGTCTCGTTCCAGTAGGATCTTTTCATACTTTCTGAAAGACCTGTGATCTGTGTTTCCTTCTCCCGCATCCAGGATGCATCCACCTCTGCATCTGTACAGGAAAGCCCCATTTTCTGAAGTTTTGAAAAAAATCCCATTGCAGTGGAAGAAAACGGAACGGCAGCAGCACCTGTCTCACAGTGCCACTGATATTCTTCTCTGGAAAACTCCACAAGTGTAGGATCCGGATTTGTATTTCCTCCGGGATTGATTCCTGCAAGACTCCACTGATTGGATACTGCTGTGATCCCTGAAAGATTTCGTTCTCTCAGACACTGAGCAATTTCTTTCAGCCTCTCTGTGCGGTAATTGGAAAATCCATAATAACGGATCCGGCCTTCTTTTTTCAATTCTTCCAGAATATCCACGATTTCCTCCGCCGGTTTCTCCGGATCATCTCTGTGAAGCCAGTAAAAATCCATCTCATCTTTTCCCAGTGTACGGCAGCTCTCATCCAGGTCCATGCGGATATCTTCTTTGTTCACTCTGCTGCGGCCCGGATCCTCAAAGGAATAGTGCGCGCCCTTCGTTGCCACAATAACTTTTCCCTGCATGCCACTCTCTTTCAGCCATTTTCCTATGATCTGCTCACTGCAGTTTCCATGTCCTTTTAGCCATTTGCAATAGACATTTGCCGTATCAATAAAATTTCCACCTGCGCGTACAAATGCGTTCAGAATCTCAAAGCTTTTTTCCAGGTCTGATTTATCTCCAAATCCTGCTGTTCCGAGGCAGATAGGACTGATGTTCAGATCTGTATTGTTCAGCTGTATATATTTCATCTACGTAACCTCCCGTATTCATATATATCTTTTTCTATTATAACTTTTTTCCGTAGATCCGAACAGTATATTTCCCAACTATCCATATACCACGGCACAAAAAAATCCTCCGGCACATGCATGCCGGAGGATTTGATATTCCGTTATCTTAACAATATGATTTATTTGTAAAGTGGTCCATAGTTCTTGCAAGCGCGGAAGTCTGCACCCTCTTTTTCCATACCGAATGCGTTCCAAGCTGCCGGACGATAGATATCCTTCTCAGGAACGTTGTGCATGGATACCGGGATTCTCAGCATAGAACACATTGTGATCAGGTCTGCACCGATGTGTCCGTAGGAGATCGCACCGTGGTTAGCACCCCAGTTGTTCATTACATCGTAAGCTGTTTTGAACGGTCCCTCTTTGCCATCGCATCTTGGAGCGAACCATGTACATGGCCATGTGTAATCTGTACGTTTCCAAAGCTTGTCAGATACCTCTTCCGGAAGGGCTACTGTCCATCCCTCTGCGATCTGAAGAACCGGTCCAAGTCCTTTTACAAGGTTCAGACGGATCATAGTTGCAGGCATCTGAGCACGTGTTTCATAACGGCTGGAGTATCCGCCTCCACGGAAGTATCCGTTGTCGGCCATACACCACTCTGTATTGTCCATGATTGCTTTCTGGTCTGCCTCTGTAACATCCCACCACTGTTTCATAACTGGTGTTCCGTCAGCCTCTTTAGCCTGTCCGTTAGCATCCAGGCAAGCAGCACCGGAGTTGATCAGATGAAGGAATCCGCCAGCTTCTTTGGCAACACCCTCAAGGTCATATCCTGTAGCTTTCTTAACTGCCTCCGGGCTCCAGTATGTACGAACATCAGCGAAGATCTGAGCACGTCCTGTAAGAAGTTTCATGAACAGCATTCCAAGTCCGTTGAGAACGTCGTTCTCTGTAGCAAGGATGTACGGCTCACGAGCGCCATTCCAGTCGAAGGATGTGTTCAGCATAGCCTCTGCGAAGTCACCGTTCGGATAGAAGTCTGTCCACTGTCTCTGGCCCTGGAATCCAGCTGCAAGAGCATTGTGTCCGATTGCTTCCTCGGAGAATTCCGGAGCAAGATTATCACAGCCGTTCATCAGCTCTTTGATGATAACTGCCATCTTAACAACAAACTCGAACTGCTCCTCTTTCTTCTCTGGTGAGAACTGAAGCTCTTCCGGGTTCTTGTCCCAGCCGATCTTGCAGGTCTCTTTTGCCCATTTGAGAGCTTTCTCAAACTCTTCATGATCGTAGATACCCTCTGTCATACGACGGATGATCTCTACCTCATCAACAGACTCAACTCTCATTCCGAGATAGGACTCGATGAAATCAGAATCGATGATAGATCCGCCGATACCCATTGTTACAGAACCGATCTGCAGGTAGGATTTACCTCTCATGGATGCAGCTGCAACTGCTGCACGGCCGAATCTTAACAGTTTCTCTTTAACGTCTTCCGGAATGGATGTGTCGTCAGCTTCCTGAACGTCATGTCCGTAGATACCGAATGCCGGAAGGCCCTTCTGTGCATGTGTAGCAAGAACGGATGCCAGATATACAGCACCAGGTCTCTCTGTTCCGTTGAATCCCCATACAGCTTTGATTGTCTGTGGATCCATATCCATTGTCTCAGCTCCGTAGCACCAGCATGGTGTAACTGTAAGAGTGATATCTACACCCTCTTTACGGAATTTATCCGCACATGCAGCGCTCTCACCAACACGTCCGATGGTGGTATCAGCAATAACAACTTTTACAGGCTCACCATTTGAATATTTCAGGTTCTCCTCGAAAAGCTTTGCTGCGGATTTGGCCATGTTCATAGTCTGATCTTCCAGAGATCCTCTTACATCGAGGGCTCCTCTACGTCCGTCGATGGTTGGTCTGATACCGATAACCGGATAGCTGCCTACTAATCTGCTCTTTGCCATAGTAACAATTACCTCCTAAATTTATATTCACTATTATAACTTACTGTTTTTTTACGTTCCAACAACTCCTGTCCGAACTATGCTTTTATTATACGATTGCATCTTTTAAATTACTTGTGTTATAATAGCAAAAAACAGTACAATATTCACTTTTTCATATGAGTTCCTAAAAAATCTATAAAATTTAAGAAAGAAGGGTTGTATTTTGCACGATCTTGGAAGAAATGAGGACAGACTTCGAGGTACCTATGAATTTCCTTTTGAATTCCACCACATTGACAGCAGCCATCCACGCTATGTCATGTCCTACCACTGGCATGTAGAATGTGAAATCATGCGTGTATTACAGGGCACTCTCACCGTCACTTTAGACGAAAAAAGTTTTACAGCAAAAGCCGGAGATGTGATTTTTGTCAATAGTGGAGTTCTGCATTCCGGAATTCCTCAGGATTGTATCTATCAGTGCATTGTTTTTGATATGAACATGTTTCTGAAATTTAATTCCGTCTGCACAGAATATATGCAGAAGATCAGCCACCAGGAGCTGCTGATCTATCACCATTTCACCGAAAAGCAGCCTGATATCCAGAGAGCGGTGAACTCTCTTTTTGATTCTTTCTGGCAGAGGAAGCCAGGATATGAGCTGGTTGTGTTTGGACAATTTTACCACTTTTTCGGATTGGTTTTTGGTAATCATTACTACCTGGAAAGTCTGCGGAAAACCAGACGAGATTACAAGCGCATTGTCCAGCTGAAGCAGGTCGTGGAATTTATTGAAAAGAACTATGCCAGCCCCATTACCCTGCAGGAGCTTTCCGCTTCGGTTTCCATGTCTCCCAAATATTTCTGCCGGTTCTTTTCCGAGATGACGCATCAAACACCAATGGATTACCTCAACCGCCAGAGGATCGAGCAGGCCTGCTGCCAGCTGGCTACCACCGATGATTCCATCACGGAGATTGCCTATCGGAATGGCTTTAATGATCTGAGCTACTTTATCCGTACCTTCAAAAAGTACAAGGGGATCACCCCCGGCAAATATAAAAGACGCTGAAATATTTTTCCACGTCTTAATGGCACATACCAGAGTATTACATGACAAAAAGCAGGATCTCGCACATATTGCGGATATCCTGCTTTTTGAGGAATTGGGCTGTTTTATGTAAATACAGCTTTTTCGGCCTGGCGGAGAACAGTCATGCCGGAACGGATTCCCGTTTTGCAGACGGGCTATGTTCATGTCTTTATGAATACATGCTACTCTTCTGTATGAGAAAAAAAGCCGGCAGGGCAGATTTTCTGCATGAAAAAGCCGACGCAGATCGTGAAGGAGCCTGATCTCTGTTCACGCAGTGACCAGCACCAGATTATGTCTTAATTGAAAGCGGATACGATCATCCACCTCACTGCTTGCTTCTGACCAACGGATATCTCACACAGTCGGTCCATCTACTCGAAGGGATTCCACTGCTGCATAGAACTCTGCTTGCGAAATGCCTGTACGCTGCACCGGAACGTGCAGCAGAATATGATACAGTTAAAAACGATCCGGCCGCACTATAGCCGCCGGATGTTTCCTGCTTGTCTTATTCTAACAAATGCCTCTTTAAAATGCAAGAAATTTCAGAACATTTCGCTCTTCATTTTCCGACAGCAAAAGTCTCTTTCCTACAGATTTTTCACCGCGTCTATAAACCTTTTTCCGTATTTTTCGTACTTGTGCCTGCCGACTCCTGTCACATTCAGCATTTCCTCCTCGTTTCCGGGCTTCAGAATGCACATATGGATAAGGGTTTTGTCGGAAAAGACCATATAAGGGGGGATTTTTTCCTCTCTGGCGATTTCCAGGCGAAGAGCACGGAGCTTCTGAAAAAGGGGCTCATCCTGTTCTCCCAGCTCCCCGACTGCAGATTTCGGAAGTCTGCTCCGTTTCTCTTTTTTCTTCGTCTCCAGCTCTTTTGACATTTTCATTGTGAGGATATGCGCCTCCTCCAGAAGTGACCTGGAAGCGGCGGTCAGCTTCACAATCGTATATCCGTCATCCGTCAGATAAAGATATTCCTTCAGTACCAGATAATTAAAGATCTGCCGCAGCCGGTGTGCCGGAATCTTTGCACAGACTCCATATTCCGGATTTCCATCCATCTCATACTGCCGGATCTTCGCCGTAGATGCGCCGCGCAGAGTATCCAGGATCACGTTCACCCCGTATCTCTGACCACTGCTTTCCACGCACCGGATCATTGCCCTGGCCTCCTGGCTCACATCCTGCTCTTCAAACTCGGTCTGACAGTTCAGGCAGTTTCCGCAGTAGCTTTTTCCGTATTCCCCAAAATATTTCAGGATGTACTCACGCAGACAATCATGGGTAAAGCAGTAAAAGGTCATCTGCTTCAGCCTCTCCTGATCACGCTCCCGGACAAGGCGCCAGACTGCCGCTTCCATTTCCTGGTTATCCTGTCCTCTCTCGATAAGATACTGATTGGTAACCACATCCTTCCCGCTGTAAAGCAGGATACATTCCGCAGGATCGCCGTCACGGCCCGCACGGCCTGCTTCCTGATAATAGCCTTCCATGTTCTTCGGCATATTATAATGAATGACATAACGCACATCGGACTTGTCGATTCCCATTCCAAATGCATTAGTGGCTACCATCACACGACAGCGGTCATAAATAAAATCATCCTGATTGTTCCGGCGTTCCTCATCGGAAAGTCCTGCATGATATCTGGTGGCCGTGATGCCGTCACGGATCAGCTTTCCGCAAACCTCCTCCACCAGCTTTCTGGTGAGACAGTAGATGATTCCACTGTCGTCCGGATGCTCCAGTATGTAATCGTGTACTTCCTTATATTTATCTTTCGGTGTTTTCACTGCAAAATAAAGGTTTTCCCGATCAAATCCTGTGGTTGTGCAAAAGGGATCCCGAAGCCCCAGAAGTCTTGCAATATCCTCCCTGACCTCCTTCGTGGCTGTAGCTGTAAATGCACCGATCACCGGTCTTTTTGGAAGCTGTGCCACAAACTCTGCGATCTTCAGATAGCTTGGCCGAAAATCCTGTCCCCACTGTGATACACAGTGTGACTCATCCACTGCGATCATGGAAATATCCGCGCTCAGCGCAAAATCCAGAAACGCCTCTGTGGTAAGCCTCTCCGGTGCTACATAGATGATCGGATATCGTCCTGCCTTTGCATAGCGCAAGGCTGTGAAATACTGCCCCTGCGTCAGAGAGCTGTTGAGGTATGCTGCTGAGATGCCGACCTGGTTCAGGCTTCTCACCTGATCCTTCATAAGGGAGATCAACGGTGATATTACCAGTGTGATCCCCTTCATCATCAGTGCCGGTACCTGATAGCAGATCGATTTTCCTGCGCCGGTTGGCATCACTGCCAGAACATCTTTTCCTGCAAGAAGCGCATCAATCACCGCTTCCTGCCCTTCTCTGAATGTATCATACCCGAAATGGTTCTTTAAAAGTTCCTGTTTCGTCATAAATCGACATGATCCTTTCTGTTACGTTCCCATCGGAACTGTAACGCTTCTCTTTTTCATTGTCGAATCGCTGCTGTTTTCCGAATATTTTATTTTAACATATTTACAGATAAATTTCCAATTGATACAAAAAAATCACAAAGCACTTCCTCCCTGGTTTCCTGTTATAATGATATAAGAGAAAGAGTCTGTTTATACTGTTACGCAGCAGAGGACCATGAATTCATGGAGTACCCGGGCCTCTGTTCAGTAACAGCCGGTATGCTCATAAAAAAAGGAGGGTTCGTTATGTGTAAAAGAAAAATAAAAACCATCGAAGCAATTTTTTTCCTGTTTCTTTTTTCCGTTATTGTGCTCCTGCTTCCCCAGGATGCCCACGCCAGAGTCCGGGTCGTGACCAAAGGAACCACTTCCACTATCCGTGATACCGACGGTGTGATCGAAGATGAGTCTTCAGACATTAATTTCCCGATCAACATCAAAAATGCAAACTGCCAAAAACGGAGCTATGCCGTGACAGTCCGTGTAAGCTTTTATTCACCCAAGGGAGTCATCCCAAAAAGCACCACATTTTCTATCGATGGGATCAATGTGGTTAAGCTGAGCACTTCAAATTATACACCGCTGGCATACAAGGAAACCTTTTTCACCTACGATGACAACATAGAGGATGGCTACTTGGAGTTCGATTTCGGCAATAAAAAATGTCCGGTACCGGTAGACTGTGACTATGAGGTTACCATCAAACAGGCTGTTCCGGAAATTTTTATCACCAACAACAATTATCTGAACCAGAGCATCCGAACCGGAAAAACCACTTCCATCGGAATCGAGATTTCTGATCCCTACGTAAAAAACATCAGCAAATCAAAATTCAAGGTTACTTCTTCCAACAGCTCTGTTCTCAAGGTACAAAGCATCACTCAGGATTCCAAAAAACGCAGCCGTTTCACAGTTACCCTGAAGGGCATGAAAGCCGGATCCGCAAAGATCACTTTATCCTATCCAAAGGCCGCAGCCTGTAAGCTGACCGGAAAAGTAACCTCGTCTTCAAAAACCGTAGCAACCTTCCGCGCTTCCAAAACTACACTCAAGGTTGGTTCCAAGGTCAGCATGCGTTCCCTTATCAATCTGAAGGGCGGTACCAGTCTGACCATCAAAAATGCAAACTCCAGCAAGCCTTCCGTACTTGCCATTTCCGGAAACTATCTTGTTCCAAAGAAAAAAGGGTCAGCCACGGTTACCGCAAATTTAAACGGTGTCAATCGTAAGATCACTATTACCGTATCCGCACCGGCCGCCAAACCTACCGTCAAAAATCTGAAGATCAGTGTTGCCGGTATCAAGTATGGTCCCAATGACATGAAGACCTATTATACCTTAAAATTCACCAATACTTCTGCGAAAACCGTCACCACCGCAAAAGTAAAGATCACCACCGGTTCCGGTATCTATGACCAGATGTACTGGACCAAGAACCTGACACTGAACCTGAAGCCCGGAAAAACCATGACAAAAACCTATTTCATCCAGAACATGGTCCAGGCACCGGAAAAAAATGATATTTCCGTTAAATGCCTGAAGATTAGCTGGAAGTAAATACTTCAAAAGGGACGTGCCGCAGTATTGATTTAAAAATCATCACTGCAACACGTCCCTTGTATTTATTCTCTCTGAGCTGTCTATACGTTTTGTTTTTATCCTGTATCCTACAGTACCTCATTCAGTACCTGCAGTCCATACTCTGCAAGGCTGTTATCCTCTTCGCCGGTACCACCGCTGATACCGAGACCGCCGATGATGGTGTCTCCAACCTTCAGGGGTACACCGCCTCCGAATATCACAATATTGTCACTCATTTTTCCAAGACCATAAAATGTCTGACCCGGCTGTGTCAGTCTGGAAAGCTCCATGGTGGACATCTTCACTGCCACAGATGTATATGCCTTTTTTACGGCCATATCAAAGCTTACAAGAAAAGATCCATCCATCACATGAACCGCAACCGGATTTCCATCCGGGCTGCATACCGCAATTACAGAAGGCTTGTTTCTTCTCAAAGCTTCCTGCTCGATCTTCTCGATAAGCCTCTTGGCAGAATCCAATGTGATACGACCCTGGATACCCATACGCTTCAGCACTTCCTGGATCATCGCCGTGTTTGCTGCCATACTGTCATTCTGTGCCATTGCCGTATTTCCTCCCACTGCTGTCGTCACAGTCCCATTCTGCACATCAAAAGCCTGTACATCCCTTTTCTGCACCATCTGCGAATCCTGTGCTCTTACATCCACCGCCGATGTACCCGCTGCAACATCCGCACTACTTCCAACAGTTCCTACAGCCTCTACCCCAACATTAGCTACAATCCCAGCAGTTTCTGCTTTCACAGATTCCTGAACACTTTCAGAAATATCTGTCTTCTTCTCTTCAATCTTCGCTGCATACACATACCTTGCCAACACATAAAAATAATCTGACAGACGGTTCATATATTTCTTGGCTCCGGTATCCGATCCAAACTTCACACTGACCAGCGCAAGCTCTCTCTCAGCCCTCCGCGCCACAGCTCTTGTCACATCGATCTCAGCCGCAACTCGGGAATCCCCCGGAAGAATCGGAAGCCTCTCTCCGGAAAAAATCTCTTTCATCCGGCCAATCTCCTCCTCCAGAAGCTCCGTCCGGTCTTCACTGACCTTAAACTCCCGATTATAAGGATCAGAAACCCCATCTATGATCTTCTTCAAAGTCTCCGAGATCTTCTCCAGCATCCGGACAACATCCACATCATCAATCAGAACCCGCACAAGCCCAATATGACTCATCAGCTCCTCAACTGACCCCATCAGACAAATCCGATCATCCGACTTTGAAACATTCTTCGTATGGGAAAGATCCGTCATCCCCTTATCACCATACCCGGTATAAACCTCCATCCCAGCTCAACCTCCCAGCAACTCCTGATAAATAATCCCACCCATATCAGACCAATTTTACAATCCTCGAAATGCTACGCATACCACACATACGTAAACACACACCACAATCATCCCGGCAAATCAGGCGCGGCGTTCACAAACGCGCCAGCCTCCGTCAAAACGTCACACATTCAAGGCGCCCACGGCGCCCCATCGGCACAACGTTCAACCCGGAACAACCGCAGCATACAGGCACAAGTCAATAACCTTCCGCCCGCCACAGTCAAGCACTCTAAAAAAAGCCCGAGGGGTGTGCAGAGGGGCC
>OCHV01000518.1_pt1 | contig 31177 bp, 20 predicted proteins | sample 1538461 | NCBI WGS metagenome assembly OCHV01 (sample SAMN04571692, study PRJEB22368) | human gut metagenome | biome: human gut; material: stool | host: Homo sapiens | place: Luxembourg | collected 2012-08-03 | reverse complement strand
TTCGCCTCGGTACCAGCATCCGGGTAAGCAAGCAGAGCTTTGACGATTGGTTTGCTGCGGTCTGAGGGAGGGAACATCTATGGCATCTATTATGAAACGTGGCAACACGTATTCCGTCCGATACAACTACAAAGATCATGCTGGCAAGCCCTGCAAGGGCTGGGAAACCTTCAAGACCAAGGCCGAAGCGCAGGAGCGCAAGATCACGGTGGAGAAGGAACTGCTGGACGGCACCTTCCTCGTGCCCGACACCATGACGGTCGAGGAGATGCTGTACAAGTGGATTCCCATTCAGTCCAGCAAACACAAGTGGTCTCCCAAGACCTACACCCAATCTGTGGCGATGGTGCAGAACCTCATCGTGCCGTATATCGGAAAGCGGAAGGTGCAAGACCTCCGCACCTACGACATTGAGCAGTTCTACGCCACCCTGAGCCAGACCCCTTGCGGCCAGTACGTTCACGGCAAAAAGCAGGAGCTGACGGAAAATCAGAAGAAACGGCTGTTATCCAGCACGTCCATTCACGAAGTCCACACGCTCCTGAAGACCGCCTTTTCGTATGCCGTTGACTGGGATCTGATTCACAAATCGCCTACTCCCCGTGAAGCCCCCAAGATCAACACCGAAGAACGCACCATCTGGGATGAGCGCACCATGTTGGCGGCGCTGCAGACCATCGAGAACCCTGCCCTGCATCTGGCTGTGCACATGAGCATGATCCTTTCCTTGCGAGAGGGTGAGATCCTTGGCTTGCAGCCGGGAGACCTCGACTTTGATGCAGCAGACGGACGGGGAACCATCTCGGTGAATAAAGCCCTGCAGCGTGCCGACAAGGTCGCCTTGTCCAAGATTGATCCTACCCAGATCTACCACACCTTCCCGGACAGACGGGAGGGGAGCAAGTCCTCGCTGATCCTCAAGCGGACTAAGACCAAAAAGTCCAACCGCATCCTGTACATGACCAAGCCCTTGAAAGAGGAGCTTCTGGCATGGCTGGAAAAGATGAAGCAGGACGAGCAGAGCGCCCCGGAAAAGTACAGCAACTGCGGTCAGCTGTTCCGCTTACCAGACGGCTTACCCATTGCCCCGGACGTTCTGACAAAGTGGTACCGTATGTGGCGGGCAGAACACCCGGAGTTTGAGAAGATCGTGTTCCACGGTCTGCGCCATTCCAGTGCCACCTACCAGTTGCTGCAATCTGGCGGTGACTTCAAATCGGTGCAGGGCAACACCGGCCATGCAACCGCTACCGTCCTGATGGACACCTACGCTCACACGCAGGACAAGCCCCGGTTGGAGTTGACCGAGAAGATCGAAGCCGACTTCTACACGCAGGATGTGGCCGGTGCAAAGCCGCAGGAACCCCCGGAAAACAAAACGCCGGTGGCAACAAAAATCACGGGTAAAATGATCCTTGAAGCCATCCGGCAGATGGACGCAGAGGAACGCCGCGAGCTGACGCGGGTGCTCTTCGCGTAAAAGATTCTTTTTTGTGCAGCGAAATACACGCTGTGCAAGCGATGCAAAGATAACATGGCTTTTTTGTAAAGTGTGCAGGAGATGTGCAAAAGTGTGCAGACTCTGCCAGAAAAACAAAAAAGCCATGAAATCTTTCGATTTCACGGCATTTTCTGGTGCGATGGAAGGGACTCGAACCCCCGGCCTACTGATTCGTAGTCAGTCACTCTATCCAGCTGAGCTACCAACGCATACGTTCCGGTCGGAACATGATGTATTTTATCACTCAGGCGGGGTTTTGTCAACTGTTTTTTGAAAAAATCTTCTGTGATTTCTCGTTTTTCTTCGAGCGCTTCAAAAAAGTACGTCTTTTCGTTTATCCGTTCATCAGCCGTCGTTCTCAGCCAGACGCTCCGCAATGCGGACGCCGGTGGGGGTGGCGGCAAGGCCGCCTTGGCCGGTCTCGCGGAGGTCGGGGGAGAGCAGACTGCCCACGCGGCCCATGGCGTCGATGACCTCATCGCAGGGGATGGCGTAGTCCACGCCCGCCAGCGCCATATTGGCGCAGGCGACGGCGTTCACCGCGCCGACAACATTCCGCTTGACGCAGGGGACTTCCACCAGACCGGCCACGGGGTCGCAGACGAGGCCCAGCAGGTTGCCCAGAGCCATAGCGGCAGCCGCGGCACACTGCTCCGGCGTGCCGCCCTTCAGGTGGCAGAGGGCCGCAGCGGCCATGGCGCTGGCGGCACCCACCTCGGCCTGACAGCCGCCCTCCGCGCCCGCAAGGGTGGCGCGGGCTGCAATGACCTGACCAAACCCGGCGGCCACGTAGAGGGCCTCACAGATGGCATCCTCATCAGCCTCGCCCACGCGGGCGAGGGGGAGCAGCACCGCCGGGAGGACGCCGCAGCTGCCCGCCGTGGGGGCGGCGACGATCCGCTTCATACAGGCATTGCACTCGGCGGTCTTCAGGGCCTCCGCCGTCACCTCGGCAAGGTAATCGCCGCCGTAGCTCCTGCCCGCTTTGTGGGCCTGTTCCACCTTGGCGGCGTCGCCGCCGGACAGGCCGCTCCGGCTGCGCTGAGCGGGGTCATACTCGCGGCTGGTGGCTTCCATGACGTGCCACAGATGCCGCATCGTGTGGCGGCTCTGCTCCTCGGTCAGGCGGCTCTCGGCTAAGTCGCTGCGCAGCACTGCTTCGGCCAGCGAGATTTTTTTGGTGCGGGCTGCCGCCAGCATTTCTTCACAGGATAAAAAGGACATGGCTCATTCCTCCGCACTTTCTTCGGGTTCGTCAACGTTCAGGCAGGTCACCTTCAGGATGCCGGGCATCCCAGCCAGCTGCTGCACCAGCGGGTGCGGGATGTGGGAATCACATTCCAGCACCATGACGGCATAGCTTCCGGTGCCCGCGCGGAACACCTGCATGGAGGCGATGTTGATCCGCCGCATCGCCAGCGAAGCGGTCACCTCGGCGATGCAGCCGGGGGTGTCCTCATTGTGAATGATCAGGGTGTTGCTGTCGCCGCCAAAGTCAGCGGGCACGCCGTCGATCTCGGTGACGCGGATGCGTCCGCCGCCCACCGACGCCGCCTTCATGGAAAGGACCCGGCCTGTCCGGCTTTTTAGGGTCAGGACGGCGGTATTCGGGTGGCCTGAGCGGAGCTCGACCGGGTGGATACGGAACTTCATACCCTGCTGTTGGGCCAGCGCAAAGCTATCCGGCAGACGGGGGTCGTCCGGGCGGAGGCCCAGCAGACCGGCCACCAAGGCGCGGTCGGTGCCGTGGCCTTTGCCGGTGGTGGCAAAGCTGCCGTACAAGCCGATGTCGGCCTCCACCGGGAGGTCGCCCAGAAGCTTCTGGGCCGTATATCCGATCTTGGCTGCACCCGCCGTGTGGCTGGAGGAGGGGCCGATCATCACCGGTCCCAGAACGTCAAACAAGCGCATACGATGCACATCCTTTCGTATTTCCCGCAAAAATTCCGCATACCGGCCCGCCCGGACCGGCAAAATCCATCCTCTTCGCACTTTTTCTGCATTTTTATTATACCGCTTTTGCGCCACTTGTGCTATAATAACTTTATTAATGTTTGAATTCGCTCCTTTTGGGGCAACACGGAGGTTCGATTTCTATGAAACTGGTAAGCGTGGAAACTCCCGAAAAGAGTGTCTGCAAAATGACCTTCAGCGCAACGGCTGAAGAGTTGGAGACCGCATCCAACGCGGTGTACGAGCGCACCCGCGCTTCCTACACCATCAAAGGCTTTGCCAAGGGCGAGGCTGACCGCGCTCAGATCGAAGCCGACCGCGGCGAGCACACCTTCTGGTATGACGCCATCAACGACCTGATGGACAAGGACGTGCCCGCTCTGTACGACGCCGCCATGAAAGAACACGGCTTCAAGCCTGTGGACGAGCCCAGCTATGATCTGGTCAGCGTGAAGAAGGACGAGGGCTTTGTGGCCACTGCCACCACCGCCCTGCAGCCGGAGCTGACCTTGACCCAGACTACCGGCTTCAAGGTCGAGTGCGTCACCCCGGCCGTCACCGACAAGGAGATCGACGCCGTGCTGGAGCGCCGCCGCGCCGCTGCGGCCGAGCTGGTACCCCACAAGGGGCCCGCCGTCAAAGGCAACATCGTCCACATGGACTACGAAGGTCTGCTGGACGGCAAAGCCTTCGCGGGCGGCTCCGCCAAGAACCAGACCCTGCAGCTGGGCAGCGGCCGGATGATCCCCGGTTTCGAGGACGGCATCCTCGGCCACAAGGGCGGCGAAGAGTTCGAGATCGCTGTCAACTTCCCGGTGCATTATCACGTGAAGGATCTGGCCGGCAAGCCCGCGGTCTTCAAGATCAAGCTGCTGGATGTCTGCGTCCGCCAGCTGCCCGCCCTGAACAGCGACTTCGCCAAGAAGGTCGGCAAGGTGGACACCATGGAGGAGTTCCGGGAGCAGGTCCGCAAGCAGCTGTATGACGGCAAGCACTCCAACGCCCTGAACCGCGCCAAGGATCAGATCCTGACCCAGCTGGCGGCCGCCGCCGAGGGCGAGCTGCCCAGCGTTCTGGTGGAGAGCACCTACCAGCATGAAATGGAGAACATCCAGCAGCAGCTTCAGATGCAGCGGCTGAGCCTCGACCGCTACCTGAGCCAGATCCACCAGACCCGCGAGAACTTCACGGCCAACGTCCACACCGCCGCCGAGAAGAACACCCGCGCCCGGATGGCTCTGCTGCAGATCGCGCAGAACGAAAACCTCGTTCCCACCGAAGAGGAGATCGACAAGAACCTGCAGGAGCGCGCTGACCGCACCAAGAAGACCCTCGAAGAGGTCAAGGCCAATGTGAACGTCCCCCTGATGCAGCGCAACGAAGCCATCCGCCGCGCCGCCGATTGGGTCATCGAGCATTCGACCATCGAGGAGAAGTAACTCATTTTTGAATTTTTTGCGAACCTCTTGACTTTTTCCAGAATTGCATATGCTAAAGGTGCAATAAGTTTGCAAAATTGCATACGACACACGCAAAAAAGACGACGCTTCCGAAGAGGCGTCGTCTTTTTCCGTTTCGGGTTATTTTGTCAGGAAGTTGAAGCCCATGACCACGATGCCGAGCACAACGAGAACGATGCCGGTAGCACGGTTCAGGGTCTTGGGGTCGGCCTTATTGGCAAACACCGCTGCGATACGGGCCCAGAGAAGGGTGAACAGCACACAGAGGGCCAGCACGAACAGGTCCGGCATCCCGCCGATGGCGAAGTGAGAGACTGCACCGGTCAGGGCCGTGAAGGCCATGATGAAAACGCTGGTGCCGACGGCGGTCTTCAGCTCGTAGCCCAGCACACTGGTCAGGATGAGGAGCATCATCATGCCGCCGCCCGCGCCGACAAAGCCACAGATCAGGCCGATGATCACGCCGCAGACAATGGACTGGACGGCACGCTTTTTCGCGGAGACGCCCTGCATGGTCTCCTTGGTGGTCATGACCGGGCGGACGATGAACTTGATGCCCAGCAGGAAGGTCATGAAGACCGAGAAGCTGCCCATGGTGGCCGAGGGGAGCAGACTGGCGATGTAGCTGCCCACCACCGTGAACAGCAGCACGCTTGCCATCATGATGAGGCCGTTCTTGACGTCCAGATTCTTGTTTTTATGGTAGGTGTAGGCAGATACTGCGCTGGCCAGCACGTCCGACGAAAGGGCGATGCCGACAGCCATATACGGGTCCATACCGAGGAAGGTGATGAGCATCGGGCTGATGACGGCGGCGGCGCTCATCCCCGCAAAGCCGGTACCAAGGCCCGCGCCCATCCCGGCAAAAAAGGTCACAACGATCGTAAACAACACATTCATTTTATAGATCTCCCTCCAGAATCGCATCCAGATTTTCGCCCATCCGCGCGATGGTATCGTAGAATGCCCGAAGCTGGGCCGGGTCGATGCCCTGCATCAGCCGTGCAAAAAACGCTTCCTGCAGCGCTTGGCCGCGCTGGATGATGGGCTGCGCCATTTCGGTGCAGTGCAGCTCGGTCTTGCGGCGGTCGCCGGGGACCGGGCGGCGCTCCAGCAGCCCCTCCTGCACCAGCTTGTCCACGTTCACCGAGACAAGGTTCGCCTTGATGCGGCGGACGTCCACGATGTCGCTGGCCGTTTTGTAGGCCGGGTTGTTGGCCAGAAACAGCAGGATGTCGAAGGCAGTCTGGGGCAGCCCCAGTTCCTGACACAGCGGCTTGCAGACGGTGCTGTAGGCGAGGGCGGTCTTATTCGCAAACTCCATGCTGGGGTTCATCTCTCGCATCCTTATCACTCCATCTTTGAATTGTTCATTTTTGAAGTATTTTAGCATAGACCGCTCCATTTGTCAAGCGCTCACCCGCAAAAAACGCTCCTCTCCGCGCCGATTTCTGCGCAGAGAGGAGCGTTTGCTTTTCAAATCAGAGTTTTGTTCAGAGGACCGCCAGTGCGATGAGCCGCACGATCAGGGCCGCGACCCACGCCACAACACACTGATTCAGCACCATGACGGCCGCCCAGCGTCTGCCCAGTTCCCGTTTGACGGAAGCCACCGCCGCAATGCAGGGGGTGTACAGCAAGCAGAACACCAGCAGGGGAGCCGCTGCCGCCGGGGAAAGCGCTGCCCCCAGCGCAGCCGAGGAACCATACAGAATGGTCAGGGTCGAAACCACGCTCTCCTTGGCCATGAAGCCGGTGATCAGCGCCGTGGACACCCGCCAGTCCGCGAAGCCCAGCGGCGCGAAGAGGGGCGCGATGCAGCTTGCCACCAGCGCCAAAATGCTCTCCTGCGGGTCCGCCGTCAAGCTGAGCTGCGGATCGAAGTTCTGCAAGAACCAGATGACGATGGTCGCAATAAAGATCACCGTGAAGGCACGCTCCAAGAAATCCCGCGCCTTTTCCCAGAGCAGCTGGCAGACATTCTTCAGGCCGGGGAGGCGGTAGTTGGGCAGCTCCATCACAAAGGGCACAGCCTCGCCCCGGAAGAGGGTCCCCTTGAGCGCAAACGCCGCGAGGATGCCTACGATGATGCCGAGGAAGTACAGCCCCACCATGACCAGCGCCGCGTGGTCCGGGAAGAAGGTAACGGCAAACAAGCTATAGATGGGGAGCTTGGCCGAGCAGCTCATGAACGGGGTGAGCAGGATGGTCATCTTGCGGTCGCGCTCCGAGGGCAGGGTGCGGCTGGCCATGACGCCCGGAACCGTGCAGCCAAAGCCAATGAGCATTGGCACGATGCTGCGGCCCGAAAGGCCGATGCGCCGGAGCAGTTTGTCCATTACGAAGGCCACGCGGGCCATGTAGCCGGTATCTTCCAGCAGAGAAAGGAAGAAGAAGAGGGTCACGATGATGGGTAAAAAGCTCAGCACGCTGCCCACACCGGTAAAGATGCCGTCGATGACCAAGGAGTGCACGACCTCGTTGACGTTCCAATACGTCAGGGCGTCGTCCACAAGGACGGTCAGTCGATCGATGCCGACCTCCAGCAAGCCCTGCAGCCCCGCACCGATGACCCCGAAGGTAAGGTAAAACACCAGCGCCATGATCCCCACGAATGCCGGGATGGCCGTATATTTTCCGGTCAGGAACTGGTCGATCCTGCTGCTGCGGAGCTGCTCCTTGCTCTGGTGAGGCTTCACGACGGTCTGATCAACCAACTGGTGAATGAAGTGGAACCGCATATCCGCGATGGCGGCGGCACGATCCAGCCCGCGCTCCTGCTCCATCTGCACGATGATGTGTTCGATCATTTCTTTTTCGTTCTGGTCGAGCTTCAGCGCCTGCTCAATACGGGCATCGCCCTCCACCAGCTTGGTGGCTGCGAACCGCACCGGGATCCCCGCCGCTTTGGCGTGATCCTCGATCAGGTGGATGATGCCATGGATGCAGCGATGCACCGCGCCGCCGTGATCTTCTTCGCCGCAGAAATCCATCCGGCCCGGCCGCTCCTGATATTTTGCCACATGGATGGCATGATCCACCAGCTCATCGACGCCCTCATTTTTGGCGGCGGAAATGGGAACCACCGGGATGCCCAGCATGGCTTCCATCTGGTTGATGCGGATGGTGCCGCCGTTGCCGCGCACCTCATCCATCATGTTCAGAGCCAGCACCATGGGGGTCTCCAGTTCCATCAGCTGCATGGTCAGGTACAGGTTGCGCTCGATGTTCGTGGCGTCCACGATATTGATGATGCCAGTCGGCTTTTCCCCGATGATGAACTGGCGGGTCACGATCTCCTCATTGGAGTAAGGGGACATGGAGTAAATGCCGGGCAGATCGGTGACTTCGGTCTCCGGGTGCTCCTTGATGGCGCCGCTCTTCCGGTCCACCGTCACGCCGGGGAAATTGCCCACATGCTGATTGGAGCCGGTGAGCTGGTTGAACAGGGTGGTCTTGCCGCAGTTCTGGTTGCCCGCCAGTGCAAAGGTCAGGGTCGTGCCCTCCGGCACCGGGTGTTCCCCTTTCTTGGTGTGGTAGCGCCCGCCCTCGCCGAGACCCGGATGCTCCACCATTTTGCTTTCCCGCCGGGCATGGGCGGCGGCCGGGGCACTCGCCGCCGGGGTGACTGCGATCCGGGCTGCATCGTCCAGACGCAGCGTCAGCTCGTACCCATGGATCTGCAATTCCATCGGGTCGCCCATGGGCGCAAATTTCACCAGCGTGACCCGCTCGCCGGGGATCAGCCCCATATCCAGAAAATGCTGCCGCAGGGCACCCTCCCCGCCAACAGTATCGATCACGGCACTTTCGCCGATCTTCAGTTCTTTTAATGTCATGGCAGTCTGCCTTTCCATTTCGACAAATTGTTAGCCTATAGAAACAGTTTTAATATATGCTAACTGCCCGGCGTTGTCAAGGCTGGAAGCGAAAAAAAGCCCGCCTCATCCGCGCGGAGCGGACGAAGCGAGCCTTGCGTTTTGTTTGGTTTTTTACTTCACAGTGTGGTAGCCGTCGGGGTTCTTCTGCTGCCAATTCCAGCTATCGGCGCACATCTCCTCGATGCCGTACTCAGCCACCCAGCCCAGCTCCTTCTTGGCCTTGGTGGGGTCGGCGTAGCACTCGGCGATATCGCCGGGGCGACGCGGGTCGATGACATAGGGGAGCTTCTTGCCACAGGCCTTTTCGAAGGCGTGGATGACATCCAACACGCTGTAGCCGTGGCCAGTGCCGAGGTTGCAGATGAAGAGGCCGCACTTGGTCTCCAGCTTCTTGATGGCGCAGACATGGCCGCGGGCCAGATCGACGACGTGGATATAGTCACGCACACCGGTGCCGTCCGGGGTGGGGTAGTCGTTGCCGAAGACATGGATCTTTTCCAGCTTGCCGATGGCGACCTTGGCGATGTAGGGCATCAGGTTGTTGGGGATGCCGTTGGGGTCCTCGCCGATGAGGCCGGACTTGTGGGCACCGATGGGGTTGAAGTAGCGCAGCAGGGCGACGTTCAGCTCCGGGTCCGCCTTGCAGACATCCTCCAGAATGCGCTCGGTGAAGGCCTTGGTGGTGCCGTAGGGGTTGGTGGTCTTGCCCACGGGGAAGTCCTCGGTGATGGGCACGGAGGCCGGGTCGCCGTAGACGGTGGCCGAGGAGCTAAACACGAAGTTGTGGCAGTTGTGGCGGCGCATCACATCCAGAATGACGAGGGTGCAGTTCAGGTTATTGTAATAGTACTCGATGGGCTTGGAGACGCTCTCGCCCACAGCCTTATAGGCAGCGAACTGGATGACGGCGTCGATGTCCGGGCACTCGGTGAAGATCTTCTCCACGTCCTCATGCTTGGTCATGTCCGCGTTGTAGAAGCGGAAGTCCTTGCCGGTGATCTGCTTGACACGGTCAAGCACCACCGGAGAAGCATTGTAATAGTTATCTGCCACCACGACATCGTAGCCCGCATTCAGCAGCTCGATGCAGGTGTGGCTGCCAATATAACCGGCACCGCCGGAAACCAGAATTGCCATAGCAAAGTACCTCGCTTATCACCAAAATACCGATGCGGGCGTGCCCCGCGCTCTGCCTAAAGAATACCGCGTTTTGGATGCAGAATCAAGTATCTGGAATTTTATTAAGATGGATTTTTGTTGCTTTTCGAAATCTAACTTTTTGATTTAAGAAGATTTTTCTCCGATTTTACATGGAGAGAAGCAGCCCTTTGTGCAAATGGGAGAAAAGGAAAAGGGAGCCGCAGCGGCAGCTCCCTCAACGCTCATAATTTCCCGCACTGCTTGCCCGTGAAGAAGCGCAGGGTGGTGTTGGCGCGGAAGACCTTGCCGGCCCGCAGCACCGTGGAGGGGAACTCCGGGTGGGAAGGGCTGCAGGGGAAGTGCTGGGTCTCCAACGCAAAGCCGCCATATTTCTGCATCGGGACGCCGCCCTTGCCGGGAGAGGGGCAGTCCTGCAAAAAGTTGGCGGTGTAGAGCTGGACGCCGGGCTGGGTGGTGTAGACCTTCATGCTGATGCCGGTCTTATCGCTGGACGCCCACGCGCAGAGGCTCTGGCTGGCACCGCGGCCCCGGTCGATGACGAAGCAGTGGTCATAGCCGCCGCCCACCATGGTGGTCTGGGCAAAGCCGGTGTCGATGTCCCGCCCGATGACCTTGCCCGCCCGGAAATCCATCGGCGTGTTGTCCACGGGCAGGATGCTGCCGGTGGGGCAGATCTCATTGTTGCCCTCCAGATAGCGGGAAGCGTAGATGCGCAGCTTCTGGTTCAGCACATCGCCGCCGCCGTCGAGGTTGAAGTAGGTGTGATTCGTCAGGTTCAGGATGGTGTCGGCGTCGGAGGAGACACGGTAATCCATCCGCAGGGCGTTGTCCTCGGTGAGGATGTAGCGCACCGAGATCTTCAGATTTCCGGGGAAACCATCCTCGCCCGCCGGGCTCTCGGTCTCCAGCAGCAGGGTATCGCCGAAGGCCTTAACGTCGTAAATTTTGCGAGGGAAGGTGCCGTGCAAGTGGTTTTTGCCGTTGTTCGGTTCCAGTTGGTACTTTTTGCCGCCCACGCTGAACTCGGCGTTCTCGATGCGGTTGGCGTACCGCCCCACAAATGCGCCGCAGCAGGTACTGCTGGAGGAATTGAAGTCATTTTCATAGTCGGCAAAGGTGTCGTGGCCCACCACGACATCCACCGGCCCATGTTTTGTGGGAACAAAGATGTTTTTGATCACGCAGCCGTAATTCAGCACACTGACCGCCAGCCCGCCGGGGTTCGACATGATGTACTCGTTGACCTTTTCGCCATTCTTGGTCACGCCAAAGGGCTTGGAGCGAAACTGTGCCATAGGGCTTCGCCTCCTTTTTCGAAATGATTGGATACCACACTCTCGGTTATATCCTTTATAATTATGATTATATCACAGTTTACGTTTCCTGTGTGGACATCTTTTTAGATTTATCAGCCAATATTTCGAGATATTTTTTGGGCATTTTGCAAACAAAAAGGGCCGTTGCAACTCCCTCAGTCACGGCTTCGCCGTGCCAGCTCCCTCTCGGAGGGAGCCTTGGCGTAACGGTAAGCTGTGAAAGCCTCCCTCATTGAGGGAGGTGTCATCGCGTCAGCGATGACGGAGGGAGTTGCAACAGCCCTTTATAAAATCAGGTTTATGCTTCCGGCTGTGCGTGGGACTGGGCGATATACTCGGCGGCATCGTCGGGGATATCGTCGAGGTCATCGCTGCCCACGTCGATGTTCAGCGGCGGCTTCTTGAACAGCAGATCATACAGCAGCGGCACGACATACAGCGTCATGATGGTCGCATAGGTCAGGCCGCAGATGATGACGATGGCCATGCCGCTCATGAGCTGGCTGGCCATATCGTTGCTGAAGACGAGCTGCAGCATGGCCAGAACGGTGGTCAGGGTGGTCATCAGGATGGGGCGCATACGGGTCTTGCCGGTGGCGATAAGGGCCGCGCGGCGCTCCATGCCGCCCATTCGGAGCTGGTTGGTGTAGTCCACGAAGACGATGCCGTTGTTGACGACGGTGCCCATCAGGACGATGAAGCCCATCAGGGAGATCATGGTCAGCTGCTGGCCAGTGAGGAGCAGACCCAGCAGACCGCCAGTGAAGGCCAGCGGCACGGTGAACAGGACGATGAAGGGGGAGAGCAGACTCTGGAACTGGGCCACCATGACGAGGTAGACGAAGGGCAGAGCCAGCCCCATCCACTGCACCATCTCATTGACCATGTAGTTGACGCTGTCGGACTCGCCGCCCATGGAGAAGGAGCAGCCCTCCGGCATCTCGTCGGAGAGGGCGAAGGCATCCAGCTTCTTTTCCAGCTCACGGGCCTGAACCGTGGTGTTGTAGCCGTCCAGCGTGTCGGCCGTAACGGTGACGTACCGGGTCTGGTTCTGGCTGGTGATGGAGTTGGGTGCGCTGCCGGTGACCCACGTTGCGATGTCGCTCAGCTTACAGGTGCCGGTGGTGGTGGTGCCGTCGGCGGACATGACAGAGGTCTCAAAGGTGATATCCATCATGTTTTCCTTGGTCACGGGGTCAAGGTTGTCGCTGATCTCCACGCTCATGGTTCTGCCGTCCACGGAGACCGGGGTCTGCGCCGTGGTGGTGGTGGCCAGCTTGGCGGCGATCTGCTGGTAGACCTGCGCAACGGTCAGGCCGTAGGAGCGAACCTTGTCGCGGTCGATCTGCAGATTGATGGTGGCATCGCCGCTGCCCAGACCGTTGGTGGCGTTGGCAAAGCCCTCGGTGTCGTTGACGATCTCCACGACCTTCTCGGAGAGCTGGGTCATGGTATCGGGATCCGCACCGTAGATCTTGACGCTCAGGCCGCTGGCCAGCTGGCTGGTCAGCTCCTGCATCCCGCTGATCTCGACGGTGGCGGTGCAGTCCTCAATGCCGGAGAGGGCATCTTCCAGCGCCTGACGGGCCGTTTCGATCTGGGTGGAGGAGAGGGACTCGTCCAGCATGACGTTGACCTGATAGGTGCCGTAGCTGTTGGCGGCGTTCAGCAGGTCGGTGATGGCGCTGGGCAGACCCAGCTGGCCCACATCCATGCCGGCCACACGGGTGTCGGTGGTGATGCCCACTTCCTCCACGTTGTCCACGCTCAGCATGGCGTCGATGGCCTTTTCGGCAATGGCGTAGGAGTCCTCCTTGCTGAGGTCCTTGGTGGTTTTCAGGGTGACGATGGCCTCATTGCTGGTGATGGTGGGCAGCAGTTCCACACCCATGGAGACGACCCGCCAGCCGCAGAAGACCAGCAAAGCCACTGCTGCCACCAGCGGCAGAGCGCGGTGCTGAAAACACCACTCCAAGCTCTTGGCGTACTTGTTCTGGATCTTGTCGAACCACTTGAGCTGCTTCGGCTCCGCCTTTTTCAGAACGGTGGAGGCAGCCGCCGGGACAACGGTGACGGCCACGAGGAGAGAGGCCATCAGGCAGTAGCCGATGCACAGGGACATGGGCTGCATCAGGCTCTTGACGAGGCTGGACGAGAAGACGACCGGCAGGAAGACGCAGACCGAAGTGAGGGTGGATGCCACGATGGACATGCCCACCTGCTTTGTGCCCTGCACGGCCGCGCGGGCGGCGGGCACGCCGCGGCTGCGCAGACGGTAGATGTTTTCAATGACGACGATGGAGTTATCCACCAGCATACCGATGCCCAGCGACAGGCCGGCCAGCGTCATGACGTTCAGGTCCATGCCGGTGAAGTACATCAACACCACAGCGAACAGGACCGACAGCGGGATGCTGAAGCCGACCACGAGGGTGGGCTTGATGTCCCGCAGGAAGAGAGCCAGCACGATGATGGCCAAGGCTGCGCCGATGATCATGCTGCTGAGGATGCTCTTGACGATGATGGTGATATAGTTGCCTTGGTTGGACAGGACGACTACATGGAGGCCGTCGTACTGAGCTTCCAGCTCCTTGAACGCGGACAGGCAGTTGTCCGAGACGGTGCTGGCGCTGGAGCTGGAGCCTTTGTAGATTTTCAGCACGGCCGCGCGCTCGCCGTTCAGGCGGGTGAAGCTGGCCTCGGCGTTATCGATGACCTCCACATCGGCCACGTCCGACAGGCGGACATCGCCGAAGCCGTCCACATGGAGCAGCAGGGCACCGGAGATATCGTCGATGCTGTCGTACTCCTCGCCGACCTTCAGCAGCCACGATTTGCCGCTGGAATCCTTGACGTAACCGGCGGGCATCGAGAAGTTCTGGGCGTAGATGAGCTGCGCCAGCGTGTCGATATCCAGCATCTTGGAGACGTCGGAGCTGGCCATGGCCTTCTCCTTTGCGTCCTCATAGGTCTGCTTTGCGGTTTCGAGCTGCTTTTCGTACTCGTTCAGCATCTCGCGGGCCTCGGTGAACTGCATATAGGCTTCCAGCTGCTGCTGGGAATAGGTGCCCAAGGCGTCCGAGAAGGTGCTCATCAGGCCGGGGACATCGTCCATAGCCTTGATGACGTCGTTCAGGGTGTTGTAAACGGTGCTCAGGCTCTGCTGCACCTGCAGATCATCGACCAGATCGGTGGCGGTGCTGCCCTCGGTGCCGGTCTCGGTGTTCAGGCGCTCCTGCAATTGCTGCAAGGCGGTGGTCAGCTTATCGGTGATCTCGCGCAGCTCGGCCACGATCTCGATCAGGGAGTCGATGTCCTTCATGCCCGTCTCGTTGAACTTGTCCATGACGCGCTGCAAGCCGTCCCGGACGTCGATCAGAGCCTGTTGGATCTCCGGCTCCTGCACCACGGCGATGAGCTGGTTGACGCTGTCCAGCAGGGCCTGTGCCTGTTTGCGGACGGTCTCCACCGCATTGCCGACCTCGCCGCTGTACTGCTGCATCACGGTGTTGGAAACGGTCTTATTGAAGTTCTTGAACTGGCGGTTGTACTCCGCACGGCCGGCTTCGATCTGAGCCTCAGCGGCGTCGAGCTGAGCCCGCGCATCGGCCAGTTGGGCGTCGATGACTTCCAGCAGCCGTTCGTTGATGGCGTCCACCTTCTCCTGACTGAGCTGGACCTGTACCATCTTCTCGATCAGGCCGTTGGCGGACACGCTGGACACGCCGCCCTTGCGCTCCACATAGGGCACGAGGGTATCGCTGACGAAATCCGACAGGTCGTACACATCGCTGCCCTCGCGGCTGACGGCCACGGTCATAAAGGCGTTCATGTTCAGGCTGTATTCAATGATCGAAGGCGACAGACAGCTGCTGGGCAGACTGGAGGTGGTCTGGTCCACCTTGTTGGACACCTTGACCAAGGCGCTGTTCATATCCGTACCCTCGGCGAAGTGCATCAGCAGAAGGCTGTAGTTCTCCGCAGAGGTGGCCGTGATGGATTCCACACCCGCCACGGTGCCCAGCGCGTTTTCCATAACGTCAGAGACTTCGCTCTCCACGCGCTCCGGACTCGCACCGGGATACACCGTGACCACCATCAGGTACGGCGTGTTCACGTCCGGTAAGAGGTTGGTCTGCATGTTGCTGATGGACACGAAGCCCAGCATCAGCACCATGATGACAGCCACCAGAACCGTGAACGGTTTTTTGACACTGAATTTTCCCATTTTATCCTACCATTTCCTTACTTTTTGCCGTGCGCTCCACGGCAAGCACCCTCAAAAGGGTGAGTCTTCCATGATTCCTATTATACACGAGGTCCGAGGGGTTGCAAGAGCGCCGGGTGAATCTTTTGCAAAATTTAGTCAGTTTTCACCGGAGATACGGTTCAGGGCCGAAGATTGTTGCAATTCCGTGGAAATATTTTCGGGATTATGTTATACTATTTGATAGAATGGATTTATAGGCTCAAATTTTTGAGTGTTTATCGGAATAGTACGAGGAAAACTATGAAAAAAGTGATCTCTGTCCGTTTCAAGGAAAACGGAAAAAGCTATTACTTCGACCCCGCCGGGGCCGAGATCAAAACCGGCGATCACGTCATCGTCGAGACTGCCCGCGGCATCGAGTGCGGCGAGGTGGTGCAGGGCGTCAAGGAAGTGACGGATGCCGCCGTGCCCAAGGCCCTCAAGCCCATCACCCGGATAGCCGACAGCGTGGATGTGCGCCGGATGCGCCAGAACCGCGAGGATGAAAAGCGGGCTTACCACACCTGTCAGGAGTGCATCGCCCGGCACGGGCTGGAAATGAAGCTGGTGGAGGCCGAATATACCCTTGACCGCTCCAAGATCATGTTCTACTTCACCGCCGACGGCCGCGTGGACTTCCGCGAGCTGGTCAAGGATCTGGCCGGCATCTTCCACACCCGCATCGAGCTGCGCCAGATCGGCGTGCGCGACGAGAGCAAGATGATCGGCGGCCTCGGCATCTGCGGCCAGCCCTTCTGCTGCTCCCGCTTTTTGAAGGACTTCCAGCCCGTTTCCATCAAGATGGCCAAGGAGCAGGGCCTCTCCCTGAACCCCACCAAGATCAGCGGCGCGTGCGGCCGCCTGATGTGCTGCCTCGCCTATGAGGAGAGCGCCTACGAGTACCTCAACAGCATCATGCCCATGGTGGGCAGCACCGTCCGTACCCCGGACGGTCTCGGCACCGTGCTGGAAGTGAACCCCGTTTCCGGCTACCTGCGGGTGCGCTGCGGCTCCGAAGCCCTGACCCCCCGGTACTACAAGGTCGGCGTGTGCGAGTATGTCAGCGGCGGCAAGCGCGCCCCCCGCCGCCCCGACCCGGACGACGACTATTCCGGCGTGCGCAACCCCGCCCCTGTGGTGGCTGCAGCGGACGCCGACGGCAACCCCGCCGGCTGTGGAAACTGCCCCAAAAAGGCGAAATAATTCCCAGAAAAATGGTGGGAAATCACAGTGGTTAGTATTATAAAACTAACCGTGTTTCGTGATTTTCGCTAAAAATCTCCCTCAATTTTCCCGTAAAGTTAGCCGTTGCTTTTGTGCAACCCAACAAAAAATAAAAAAAGCCCTTTACGGCGGTACGGTTAGTCTTGCCTTTTCATTTTTGGTTTGTTAGAATGCAGACAAGGATGAATTCCGGAGCAGCTTGCTGGCACCGTGCGAGGGCAGGCTTCTCCTAAACATTGGCACGGGAAATAAAGGAGAGTTTTATTATGGCACACAAGGTTTCTGACGCATGTGTTGGCTGCGGCGCTTGCGAGGGCGCTTGCCCCGTTGGTGCTGTCACCGTTGAGAACGGTGTTGCAGTTGTGAATGCAGACGCTTGCATCGATTGCGGCGCTTGCGAGGGCGCTTGCCCCACCGGTGCTATCACCGCTGAATAATTTCACGGCGATATCCGTAAAAACGCATCAAAAGCAGCAGACCTGTCCAAAGCGGGTCTGCTGCTTTTTGTTTGCGGGCGGTTTTCCGCCCTGCACAATTTTCCCGGAGATTCCGGCCCGATATTTTGGTAAAGGATTCACGGCACAGATATGGAACATTCCACCGAGATTTTGTATAATAAAACAGAAGTCTTTTGTTCGGCGGCCCACCGCTTCGGGTCGGACGCGCTGCTGCTGGCCCGGTTCACGGAGCCCAAGCGCAGCCAGAAGGCCGTGGACCTGTGTTCCGGCTGCGGCATCGTCAGCTTGGAGTGGCACGACCGGGGCCACCGGGGCGAATGCGTCGCCGTGGAGCTCCAGCCGGAGGCAAGCAGCCTCCTGCGTGAGGCACTGGCCGCACAGGGCATCGACCACATCACCCCCGTCTGCGCCGACCTGCGCACCTACCGGGCGGGGGAGGGCAGCTTCGATGTCTGCGCCTGCAACCCGCCCTACTTTACTGCCGGGTTCCAGAGCAGCGACCCCGCCCGCGCCACAGCGCGGCACGAGACCGACTGCACGCTGGAGGATGTCTGCCGCTGCGGCTTCCGGCTGCTCAAGGACGGCGGGCGGCTCGCGCTCTGCCACCGGCCTGAACGGCTGGCCGAGGTGCTGGCCGTGCTGCGGGCCAACCGCTTGGAGCCCAAGCGCCTCGCCTTTGTGAAGAACAAGCCCGACGCGGCCCCGTGGCTCTTTTTGGTGGAGGCGCAGAAAAACCGCAAGACCGGGCTGCGCATCCAACCGGATGTGCTCATCTCGGCGGGGGCGGCCCTGTACGGGAACAACTAAAATTGGGAGGTCTGTATGGCTGGTACGTTATATATCGTCGCAACGCCCATCGGCAACTTGGACGACATGCCGCCGCGGGTGGCGGCGACCTTTGGTGCGGCGGACTTCATCGCCGCCGAGGACACCCGCGTGACCATGAAGCTGCTGAACTTCCTCGGCCTGAAAAAGCCGATGGTCAGCTACTACGAGCACGCTTTGCAAAAAGGCGAAGGCATCCTGCGCCGCATCGAGGCGGGGGAGAGCTGCGCCCTTTGCTCAGACGCCGGAATGCCCTGCGTCTCCGACCCCGGCGAGGTCATCGTCCGGGATGCGCTGGCCCGCGGCATCAAGGTCGTGCCGGTGCCCGCCGCCTCGGCCTGTGTCACGGCGCTGGCGGTTTCGGGGCAGGACACCTCCCGCTGGGTGTTCGAGGGCTTCCTGCCCGTGAACAAAAAGCAGAAGCGGGAGCGCTTGGCCGAATTGCAGGGCGAGAAGCGGACGGTCATTTTCTACGAAGCGCCGCACAAACTGCGCACCACGCTGGACGATCTGGTGACGGCCTTCGGCACTGAGCGGAGCATCACCCTCTGCCGCGAGCTGACCAAACTCCACGAGGAGATCTGGAAGACCACCCTCGGCGAGGCACAGACCCACTACGCCGAAAATGAGCCCCGCGGCGAGTATGTGCTGGTCATGGCCGGGGCACCCGCCGCCGAGACCGAAGAGAGCCTGACGCTGGAACAGGCCGCCCAGCGCGCCTTAGACCTGACAAGCGAGGGTTACGGCCCCACCGCCGCCGCCAAAGCCGCCGCGCAGGGGACCCCGTATTCCAAGAGCGAGGTCTACAAGCAGATGCTGGCCATGCAGAATAACTAAATTTTAGGAGGACGTTGTCCCGTGACGAAACTTTTGATCCTGAGTGACAGCCACAACAGCACCGGAGCTGTCGAGCGCATTCTTCATGCGGAAAGCGACGCGACCGCCGTGATCTTTCTCGGCGACGGTCTGCGCGATCTGGAAGAGGCCCTGACGCTCTACCCGAAAATGAAGGTCTATGCGGTGGCCGGAAACTGCGATTTTGGCGCGCTGGAGCCGCTGGACGGTCTGGCCGCCTTCGATCAGGTCGTCGTCTTCTATACCCACGGCCATATGTATGGCGTAAAATACGATCTGGATACGCTCACCGATGCCGCCGCCGCCCGCGGGGCCGAGGTGGCCCTGTTCGGACACACCCATATCCCGGTGGCCGAGCAGCGCGGCAAGGTGTTTTTGTTCAACCCCGGCTCCTGCGGCCGGTGTTATACCGGCCCCAACACTTACGGTGTGCTGACGCTGGACCAAGGGAAGATCATCTCCCACGAACACAAAGAGGTACCACATCTATGAGCATCAATGAGGTGCGTTATCTGCCCGAATGCGGCAGCACCAACGCCTATGTGAAAGAGCATTTCGAGGAGTTCGGCCCGGTGGGCGCGGTCTACACCACCAACCAGACCGCCGGCCGGGGGCGGCTGGGCCGCAGCTGGGTCAATGCGGAGGGCAAGGCGCTGTACTACACCGTCGCCATTCGGGAGCCGCTGGCGCAGCCCGCCACCCTGCCGCTGCTGGCAAGCCTTGCCGTGCGCAGCCAGCTCAAGCTGCGCTACGGCGTGGACTGCCAGATCAAGTGGCCCAACGACCTTTTGCTGAACGGTAAGAAGATCGTCGGCATCCTGTGCGAATCCGTCTCCTACGGCTACGAGCAGCAGGGCCGGGGCATTCTGTGCGGCATCGGCATCAATCTGGCCCAGCCCCAGAGCTATTTTGACGCAGCGGACCTGCCCCACGGCACCTCGCTGGCACTGCAGGGAGCAGCCGTTGATCTCGCCGCCGACCCGCAGTGGCTGGCCGAGGGCCTGACCGATTTCGGCTTCGACCGCCCGATGTACGTCTTCGCGCGGGAGGGGTTTGCCCCCTTCCGGGAGGAATACAAGGCCGCCTGTGTCAACATCGGCCGCCGCGTGACCTTTGACCTGCCGGGCGGCGGGCAGGGCGCGGGCGAAGCCATCGACGTGGACGAAGAGGGCCGCCTCGTCGTCCACACGGACAGCGGCGAAGAGCACGTCTTCACCGGCGAAGTCTCCGTCCACGGCATTTATGGGGCGGTGTAAGCCCTCTCCGTCATCGCTGCGCGATGCCACCTCTCCCGAAGGGCGAGGTTTATTCGGAATCCTTTATCAAGAAAAACAAGAACCCCCTCCGGCGCTTGCGGTACACCGGAGGGGGTTCCTGCTTTTTGGGGTATTGCTTTGGTGTGAGGAGGAATCATGTGCAAGGGAGACGGTTGCGGCCCCGCTCCCTTGTGCTCTATAGTATACCCGATTTCGGAACAAAAGTCATTACATTCTTGTAAATTCTTGTGAAACTTTTATGACAGCATCGTGATTTTTCGCGTCCGTGACATAGTGCTGCGCATTTTCGACGTTGTGTGCAGCCTGTTCGGCGGAGATGGTCTTGATGACCCGCGCCGGGACGCCGACGGCCACGGAACCGTCCGGGATGACCATTCCTTCCGGCACCAGCGCCCCGGCCCCGATGATACAGTTTTTCCCGATGACGCAGTGGTTCAGCAGGGTGGCGTGCATCCCGATGAGGCTGCCGTCCCCCACGGTGCAGCCGTGGACAAGGGCGCTGTGGCCCACCGTGACATTTTTGCCCAGCGACACGGTCCCGCCGGGGTCGCAGTGGAGCACCGCGTTATCCTGCACGTTGGTATTCTCGCCAAGGGTCAGGGTGCCGTCGTCCCCGCGCAGCACCGCCCCGTACCAAACGCTCGAACCGGCTTCCAGAATCACATCGCCCAGCACCGTGGCATTGGGGGCCACAAAGGCCGCGCCGTGGTCTTGGGGCGTTTTTCCACCAAAGGAAACGATCATTGTTGAAAAACCACCTTTCTCTTTTGCTTCTTTTATGGTATTCTTTTAATAGTTCTTTTTCAACCCCCATCGTGGAAGCCGGGAACTTCCGAAGGAGCTTTTGACCATGTACATCCATTCCTTTGCGCGCCGGGTGCTGGCGCTGGTGCTGACCGCCGCCATCGCGGCGGCGGCTGCGCTGCCCGGCTTTGCCGTTTACGCCATGCCCATCCAGACCGCTTACCCGCAGGAGTCGATCTATCTCTTCGACGCCGACACCGGGGAAGTCCTAGTGGAGCAGAACCCCGACCTGCCCCGCTGCGTTGCCAGCCTGACCAAGATGATGACAGCCCTGCTGGTGATCGAGCGCGGAAATGACCTGAACGCGGAGATCACCATCCCGGACAGCCTGACGCCGGAGTTTGCAGCCATCAAGGCAGACCGGGGCCACACCATCGGCCTACAGGCGGGGGAGACCGTCCGCCGCATCGACATGCTCTACGCCATGCTGCTGCCCAGCGCCAACGATGCGGCCAGCGTCCTCGCCAGCGACGATGCCGGGGGCGACCTTGCGGCCTTTGCGGCCCGAATGAATGCCCGCGCGGCTCAGCTGGGCTGCACCTCCACCCAGTTCACCTGCGCCCACGGCCTCTACGACACCGGCAACTACTCCACGGCCCGCGATATGGCCAAGATCGCGCTGGCATGCTACGCGAACCCTGCTTATCGGCGGATCGCCGACGCCACGGCTTACGAGCTGCCCGCCACCAATGTGCATCCCGCCCGGACCGTGACCACCACCAACAAGCTCCTGCAGCCCGCCAGCGCCTATTACCGCAGCTACGCCCACGGGATGAAGACCGGTTTCACCACCCAAGCGGGGCGGTGCTTCGTCACCTTTGCCCAGCAGAACGGCCACACCTACGGCCTTGTGATCTTGGGTTCCAACAGCCAGAACATCTTCCGCGAGGCCGCCGAGCTGTTCGACTGGGCTTTCACCAGCCCGGAACTCCATCCGGCACCGGCGGAAACTGCCCCGGCACCCGAAAAGTACACGTTGTTCTCGTTCTGGCAGAAACTGCTGGGATGATCTGAATCTTTTGGGAGGATATGCTCATGCAAAAAAACACCTTCTTCCGCCGGGCTGCTGCCCTGCTGCTGACGGCTGTGCTGGCCGTCTCGGCTGCACTGCCGGGTCTGGCCGTGTACGAGATGCCAATCCAGACCGCCAATGAGGGCGAATCGGTCTACCTGTTCAACGCGGACATCGACAAGCCCATCTTGGAACAAAACATCGACCAGCAGCGCTACATCGCCAGCCTGACCAAGATGATGACGGCCCTGCTCTTTCTCGAAAGCGGCAAGGATCTGAACGCGGAGATCACCATCCCCACCAGCCTGACGCAGGAGTTCAAGGACATCCAGAACGCCAATGGCAGCACCATGAACCTCCGCATCGGCGAGACAGTGCGCCGCATCGACCTGCTGTACGGGCTTCTGGTCGCCAGCGCCAACGACGCTGCCAGCGTCATCGCCAGCGACGTGGCGGATGGCAGTCTGCCCAACTTTGTGGCCATGATGAACCAGAAGGCGCAGGAGCTGGGCTGCACCTCCACCAGCTTTACCTGCGTGCACGGCCTGTATGACTACGGCAACGTCTCCTCGGCCCATGACCTTGCCCTCATCGCGTCGGCCTGTGCCGCCAACGAGACCTACATGAAGGCCGCCAACACCCTGAGCTACACCCTCCCGGCCACCAACCTGCACCAGAACGAGCGGACCATCACCTCCACCAACCTGATGCTGAACCCGGAGTACCCCTACTACCGCGACTACATCCGCGGCATGAAGACCGGCTTCACCACGCTGGCGGGCCGCTGCTACGTCACCTTTGCCCAGAAAGGCGGCCACACCTACGGGCTGGTCATCCTCGGCTCCGACCTCGACAACATCTACAAGGAAGCTTCCGAGCTGCTGGACTGGGCTTTCGCCAGCTTTGCAGACCGTCAGCTTGTAGACACTGAAACGCCGCTGACCACGGTTCCGCTGACCAAGTGCCGCAGCGAGGAAGCCGTGGAGCTCTATGCCGCCGAACCCCTCAGCGGCTACGGCCACGCCGACGACAAGGTGACCTGCAGCTTCGAGCTGCCGGAGAGCGTCTCTGCCACCGTCAAGAACGGCGCCGTCCTCGGCGAGGCCACCGTCTATCTGGACGGCTACGAGGTGGGCAAGGTCAGCCTTGTGACCCATCAGGAATACGTCTCCGACTTTCGCACCGACCTCAAAAGCACCCTGCTCCTCATGGCGGCTCTGGTGCTCATTCTTGCGGTCCTCAGCTTCGTCACCATGGTCGCCAGCGGTGGTTCGCTGAACCTGAACCGTAAGCACCGCACCCGGAGAAGATAAGATGTTTTCAGCATAACAACGAGAAAAGCAGCCGCATTTGCGGCTGCTTTTCTCGTTCAGAAGCTTCTGAATTTTGCGGCCAGCACAGACAGAACGATCTTCGGGTTGACCTGTGCGTTGATTCGCTGCATGGCGGCATCGGCGGCTCCCAGCGCCTTGCGGGCGGCATCGCCCTGCACCGGGGAGCGGGGGCTGCCGCGCAGCCCGGCAGCGGCGACGGCCCGGAAATCGGCCAGCAGAGCGGCCGCACCGGCTTTCTCCTTTTCGTAACCGGCCAGCAGGACGGCGGCGGCGTAGCTGTCCTTCGCGGCGGCAGCCTTGGCCAGCGTCAGGGCCTGTTCCACCTGCTCGCGGCGGGCGTCGTCCCGCGCGGCGGCCAGCACTGTGCCGATGTGGCCGTCGAAAAGCTCACTGTACAGGGCCGCCGCCTTGGCGTCCACCCCCTGCTTCGTGCAGTAGCGGGCGCAATCGGCAGGGAAGACGGGGGCCATGGCAAAGCTGATGCAGCGGCTCCGGATGGTGGGCAGCACGCCCGCCAGCGAATCCGCCGTCAGCAGAAAGAGCACGCCCTCCGGCGGCTCCTCCATGACCTTCAGCAGGGCGTTGGCCGATTCCTCGTTCATCCGCTCCACATGGTAGAGCAGGACGGCGCGGCCCTCCGCCGAAAGGCTGGTGTTGAAGATCTCCGACCGCATGGCCGTGACCTGACCGACAAGATATTTTCCGCCGGAACCCATGCCGGTGACCGAGATGGCCTCCCGCACGACACCCGTTTCGATCTGGCCGCTGTCGCGCTTGCCGGCCTTTGCCACGGCACGGCAGCATTCGCCCCGTACAAGCGCCTCAGCGGGCGCTCCGCCTTGGGGGTAAAGATAATCGGCCGCAACGCAGCGGGCCGCGAAACCGGCTCCCAGCCCCTCCTCGCCCACCAAAAGGATGCTGTGGGTCAAGCGGCGGCTGTCCAGCATGAGGCGAACGCTGGATTTCAGCTCCGCGTTGCCTTCCAATCGATCCAGCATCATCGGCGGTTCTTCCTCTTCCACTGTTCACGGCGGACCCACGCGCGGACACTGCGCCACGCCTGCGGGCCAAAGAAGACGAGGAAGTTCACCATGCAGAGCAGATAGTTCAGCTTGCCCGCTGCCCCGGCACCGAGGAAGCTGAGCAGCCACAGCGCCCCCGCGAACAGGCCGAAGTACTTCACCCGGATGGGGATGACGAAGAAGAGCAGCACCTGAACCTCCGGGTAAAGCATAGCAAAGGCCAGCAGCAGCGACAGGGACAGGCAGTAGGTATCGGCGTAGCCCGTCAGCATACAGGCCGCCACCGCGCCCACCATGCCCAGCAGGATATAAAGGTTGAAGCGAAAATCGCCCCACTCGTTTTCCAGCGCGCTGCCGATGAACCACGTGAAGTAGATGCCCAGCACCACGCTCAGCGGTCCACCGCCCGAAAACGGAACGAACACAAAGGTGATGACCCGCCAGAGCTGACCCACCAGCAGGGCGGTGCGGTTCAGGCTCAGGTAGAGTGAGATATACTGATTGACGAACAGCTCCACGGCGTAGACCAAGATCTGCGCGCCGACCAAGATCGAGATGAGGTTCGGGATGCAGATGCGGCCATACTTCCGCTCCAGTTTGGTAAGCCAGTTCATAGGCAGACGCCTCCATGATCGTAGAATTTGCCCCGGTCAGACGGGGCTGTGTGTATTTTTTATTGTACCATGTTTGGCCGGGCCATTCAAGGAACTCCCTGTGAACAAAGGGCTTAGCTGTCGCCGTTGGGGAGTGCCAAAACGGCCAGTTGTATCCATTTTTGGTGCTGCCGGATGGACTTATCCACCTTTTCCACGGTGTTTTCCACCGAATTTGTGAAAAAGAGGGGTAGTTTCCCACGGTGTTTTCCACTTTTTCCACCGAGTTTTCCACAGGCGCGGAGACTGATTTTTATACGTGATGTATTTCCCTGCATTTTCCATGGAGGGTTTTGGGGAGAAATGCAGGAGAATTTTCTTTTTTCCAAAAGAAAGTCGAGGCCTTTTCTTTTCTTTTTTCACCGACTTTCCGCTGGGCTATTCCGCATTCTCCCCGTTGGAATCTGAGCCCCTGAGTTTTCCACATCCCGCAATGTATAAAACCGCGGTGTTGAAAACCGTAAAAAAGAGAACGGGTGTAACCGCGGCAAAACCGCAGAGACATCCGTTCTCCGAACGTTTTACATCATATTCCGGAACACGAGCTGCGCGATCTGGAAGTAGAGGATCAAGCTGCACGCATCGACGATGGTGGTGATGAAGGGCGTCGCCATAATGGCCGGGTCGGCTCCCAGCTTCTTGGCGGCCAGCGGCAGCATACCGCCCACCAGCTTTGCCAGAATGACACTGAAGAACAGCGACACGCTGACCACGACAGCATAGCCCATCACGTTCTCGTACTGGCCTGCAAAGACGAAGGTGTACATCAAGTAGATGCGCAGACCGTTCACAAGGCCCAGCACTGCGCCCACGATGGCGGAAACCCGGAGCTCCTTGCCGAGAACTTTCAGGAAATCGGAAGGCTCCACCTCACCCAGCGCAAGGCCGCGGACCATCAGGGTGCTGATCTGGTTGCCGCAGTTGCCGGCGGTATCCATCAGCATGGGCATGAAGGAGACCAGCAGGGGAAGGCTGACGAACGCTTCCTCGTAGTGGGTGGTGACCATGCCGGTGAAGGTCGCCGACAGCATCAAGATCAGCAGCCAAGGGATGCGCTGCTTGGCGTGGGTCCAGACGCTCGTACCAAAATAGGTCGTTGCATCGTCATCCGGCAGAATAGCAGCCATCTTCTGCATATCCTCGGTGGACTCGTCGGTCAGGACGTCGATGGCATCGTCGATGGTGATGATACCGACGAACATGCCCTCGTTGTCCAGAACAGGCATGGCGGTGAAGTCGTAGCGCTGCATCTCACGGGCCACATATTCCTGATCGTCCGTGACCTTCACGGTGACCACATTATCGTCCATGATGTCCTCAATGGGAGTCTGTGGGTCGGCCAACAGCAGACTGCGGGCTGACACAACGCCCAGCAGACGGTTCCGCTCCACCACGTAGTTGGTGTAGACCGTCTCGGCATTCTCGCCCTGTCGGCGGATGGCGGCCAGCGCCTCGCTGACGTTCATATCCTTCCGCAGACGGACGTATTCGGGGGTCATCAGGCTGCCGGCCGAGCTTTCGGGGTAGTTCAGCAGTTTGTTCAGGCTCTCACGGGTCTGCTTGGAGGATTTCTCCAGCACCCGCTTGACGACACCGGCGGGCATATCTTCCAAAAGGTCGGCTGCATCGTCCAAGCTCATCTCTTCGATGGCGCTGACCAGCTCGATATCCGAAAACGCATTGACCAGATCGTCGCGGGCCTCATCGGACATGTAAGCAAAAGCTTCCGTTGCGACGTCCTTTTTCAGCAGACGGAAAACCACAAGGCGGTTATTCTCGTCCAGCTCCTCCAACAGCTCCGCCAAATCGGCGGGCTGCTCTTCCTCGGTGACCTCACGCAGCTTCACGTACTGCTTTTTCACCAGCATCTTGAGCAGACGGCTCTTGGTCAGCATTTCGGGGTTGGCCTTGACCTCTTCGTCCTTGGCCTCTTCCTTTTCAGCGTCGCGCACGTCCTGCTTGAGGTCCTCGGTAGCTTCTTCGTTCAGGTCTTCGGCCAGCTTCTGCCGCACCTCTGCAGGGATATCAGTGGGCAGTTCGGGCACGGGGAGCGAGGCTTCCGGTGCCGCAGTCTTCTTTTCTTCCAGTTCCATTTTGTGTTCCTCCTTACCGTTTCCGGCGGATCGGACAGCTCACAAAACAAAAAGCGCCGCCCAGCGCAGGATCGGGCCCTTCCGCCCTTACCGCGCACAAAGCCGCGCCCTTTCTCCCCGCTGAGAAGTACCAAACGGCACCTCTTACCGGGCAAAAAAGGCGAACGCAGCTGCTTTTTGCTGTTGCTGTTTTGCAGTTGATCCGTGTCTTCGACTATGATCCGGGTCCATTGTCCTGCGTTCACCTCCTAAAATTCTTTTCCACTTTTTATTATAGCGTTCACGAAAAGGCCGGTCAACCCTAAATCCGCCAAAAGACGGGGGAAATTTCCGTCAAAAACGCAGAAAGCCCCTTCCAGCACTTGCGGAACGCTGGAATGGGCTTTCTGTTCGGATATTGCCTTGGTGTGAGGAGGAATCATGTACAAGGAATCGGTTGCGGCCCCGATTCCTTATGCCTGTAGTATAGCACAGAATGGGTTGCTTTTCATGAAAAACCTATGAAGAAAGTGTAAAATAGGGCAGGCACAAAAATACGCCCCGGTCACCGTTGCCGGTGAGCGGGGCGCTAAAAACGGGATTCGTTTTTGACTGCGGCAAGATCCCTGCGAAGCAGGTCTTATGCCGTAGGCGAAGCAAGGTATCTGCAAGCAGACCTTATGCTCCTGACACACGCGGGGTGTGCTTTCAAGGACCCTCGCGGGCGCTTTGGTATTTCAAACACCCGGCTCCCTGCGGATCAATGCCGCAGGAGAGCGTGGGAATGAAATCAGAGTTTCGCTTGCAAAAGCGGAAGCGTTGTACGTTCTTCTGCTTGGAATTTCAGCTCTCACCTGCCACAGTTTCGCACTGCTGCGTTGCGCAGTAACCGCCAGTGCGGAGCAGCCGCCTTTCGGGCTAGGGTGCCGCTGCGGCCCGTTCAAACCAGAATTTCCAAAGAAAGATTACTTGTACAGCTCGACCAGACGGGTCAGATGCTCGTAACGGTCGTTTGCAACCTGCTCGTTGCGTGCGAACAGCTGCTTTGCACGATCCGGGAAGGCACGAGTCAGGCGGCTGTAACGGGTCTCGTTTGCCAGCAGTGCCTGATACTTCTCGGCGTCGACAGCCTTGGAGGTCAGAGTGAACGGGTTCTTGCCCTGAGCCTTGTTGGCCGGGTTGAAGGTGAACAGGTTCCAGTAACCAGCCTCAACTGCCTTCTTCATCTCGTTCTGGCAGTTGGTCATGCCGCCCTTGACACCGTGCAGCTCGCAGGGAGCGTAGCCGATGATCAGAGACGGGCCGGGGTAAGCCTCAGCCTCAGCGATTGCCTTGACAGCCTGGTTCATGTTAGCGCCCAGAGCGATCTGAGCAACATAGATGTAACCGTAGGTCATTGCGATCTCGGACAGGCTCTTCTTGCTGATTTCCTTACCAGCAGCAGCGAACTGGCAGACTTCACCAATGTTGGAAGCCTTGGATGCCTGTCCACCGGTGTTGGAGTACATCTCAGTATCGAAGACCATGACGTTGACATCCTCGCCGGAAGCCAGGACGTGGTCCAGACCGCCGAAGCCGATGTCGTATGCCCAGCCGTCACCACCGAAGATCCAGACGGACTTCTTGGCGATGAACTCCTTGCTCTTCAGGATCTCAGCGGACTCGGTGCAGCCAGCGGCAGCAGCCTTCTCCAGCTCAGCGATCAGAGCCTTAGCGGGGGCATCGTTAGCCTTGGTGTTGTTCTTGGTTGCCATGAACTCGTCAAAGGCAGCCTTCAGCTCAGCAGAAGCCTTGTCAGAACCAGCGACCTCAGCGATGCGCTTGATCAGGTTCTCACGGACGGTCTTCTGGCCGAGGTACAGGCCCAGACCATGCTCAGCGTTATCCTCGAACAGGGAGTTGCACCATGCAGGACCATGGCCGCTGTCCTTGTTGACGGTGTACGGAGAGATGGAAGCGGTGCCGCCCCAGATAGAGGAGCAGCCGGTAGCGTTGGAGATGTACATCTTCTCGCCGAACAGCTGAGTGATCAGGCGAGCATAAGAAGTCTCGGCACAGCCTGCGCAGGAGCCAGAGAACTCCAGCAGCGGCTGGTTGAACTGAGAACCAATGACGGTATCGTCAGCAAACTTGCTGGGCTTCTTGGAGATGTTGGCGACGCAGTAGTCGAAGACTGCCTGCTGATCGGCCTGGCTCTCCTGAGGAACCATAGCAATTGCCTTGGTGGGGCAGACGGTGACGCACTCGCCGCAGCCCATGCAGTCCAGAGGAGACACAGCCATCACAAACTTGTACTCGTTAGCGGGCTTGTTGTCGCGGCTCTTGGTCTGAGCAGGAGCAGCTGCCAGCTCGTCAGCGGTCAGCTGGAACGGACGGATGGTTGCGTGAGAGCACACGAATGCGCACTGGTTGCAGCCAACGCACTTGGAAGCATCCCACTCAGGGACATTGACGGCAGTGCCGCGCTTCTCATATGCAGAAGCACCCTGCTCCCACTCGCCGTTTGCATTTGCAACGAAAGCGGAGACGGGGAGGCTGTCGCCGTCCATACGAGCGATGGGCTCCATGACGTCGCGGATCTGCTTGACCAGTTCCGGACGGCCAGAGAGAGCCTTCGGGGCGGGATCGGCTTCGGGGTTGGACCAAGAAGCGGGGACATCGACCTTGTGGATCGCGTCAACACCGGCATCGATGGCCTTCCAGTTCATCTCAACGACGTCCTGACCCTTCTTGCCGTAGCTCTTCTGAGCTGCCTGCTTCATGAAGTTGACGGCGTCCTCGATGGGCATAACGTCAGCCAGCTTGAAGAAAGCGGACTGCAGGATGGTATTGGTGCGCTTGCCCATACCGATCTCGATTGCCTTATCGATTGCGTTGATGGTGTACAGCTGGATGTTGTTGTCAGCGATGTACTTCTTTGCCTCAGCGTTCAGGTGCTGATCCAGCTCCTCATCGGACCACTGGCAGTTGATCATGAACACGCCGCCGGGCTTGACATCCTGGACCATCTTCATGCCCATGTGGATGTAAGCGGGGTTGTGGCAGGCCACGAAGTCAGCCTGGTTGATGTAGTAGGGGCTGCGGATGGGCTTGTCGCCGAAACGCAGGTGGCTGATGGTCACGCCGCCGGTCTTCTTGGAGTCATACTGGAAGTATGCCTGAACATACTTATCAGTGTGGTCGCCGATGATCTTGACGGAGTTCTTGTTTGCGCCGACAGTACCGTCGCCGCCCAGACCCCAGAACTTGCACTCCTTGGTGCCAGCAGCTGCGGTGATGGGAGCGGGCTTGACTTCAGGCAGGGACAGACCGGTGACATCATCGGTGATGCCCAGAGTGAAGCGCTCCTTCGGCTGATCCTTCTCCAGCTCCTTGAACAGAGCGAAGATGGAAGACGGGGGAGTATCCTTGCTGCCCAGACCGTAACGGCCGCCGGTCAGGATGACATCGTTCATGCCAGCCTCACGCAGGGTAGCTGCAACGTCCAGATACAGGGGCTCGCCCAGAGAGCCGGGCTCCTTGGTACGGTCCAGAACTGCGACCTTCTTGGCAGTCTTGGGCAGGACCTTCAGCAGAGCGGAGGACACCCAAGGACGATACAGGCGGACCTTGACGATACCGACCTTCTCACCCTTAGCGTTCAGGTAATCGATGACCTCGTCTGCAACGTCACAGACAGAGCCCATAGCGATCATGACGCGGTCTGCGTCGGGAGCGCCGTAGTAGTTGAACAGGTCGTAGTTGGTGCCCAGCTTCTCGTTGATCTTGGCCATGTACTTCTCGACGACTGCGGGCAGTGCGTCGTAGACAGAGTTGCAGGCCTCACGATGCTGGAAGAACACGTCGCCGTTCTCGTGGGAGCCGCGCATCTTGGGGTGCTCAGGGTTCAGCGCCTTCTTGCGGAACTCCTCAACAGCCTCCATGTTGCACATTTCCTTCAGATCAGCGTAGTCCCACTTCTCGATCTTCTGGTACTCGTGAGAAGTACGGAAGCCATCGAAGAAGTTCAGGAAGGGAACCTTGCCCTCGATGGCTGCCAGATGAGCCACGGGAGACAGATCCATAACTTCCTGCACGCTGCTCTCGACCAGCATTGCGAAGCCGGTCTGGCGGCATGCCA